>JAABUX010000349.1_pt1 | contig 78837 bp, 76 predicted proteins | sample 5561851 | NCBI WGS metagenome assembly JAABUX01 (sample SAMN10711883, study PRJNA513361) | rock metagenome | isolation source: Antarctica rocks | place: Antarctica: Victoria Land, Richard Nunatak red sandstone | collected 2016-01-03 | reverse complement strand
TCATCCCCACCATGCCCGAGCACCGGCTGCTGCCGCTGGTGGAGCGGTTCGCGGCCATACTCGCCGGGCTCCCAGTCTTCGCCGATACTTTCGGAGCCATCTGAAAATGAGGGGAGCCCTGAGGGTGTCATCAACACGCCGATCGTTCGCAACCGTCGTGCGGTCGCGCCGAGCGTGCCCGCGGCCGCACTCGACAAGCTCGAGCGGCAATACCAGGCGAAAGGCGTGCATCCGTCGGTGGTCGGCGAGCGGATCGTGCGTGCGGTCAGGCGCGGCGAAGACATCGTGCTGGTTGGCCCAACGGCTGCCGCGGTGTTCCACGCGCGCCGGTTGTCACGGCGGCTGTTGCGCAAGGCCGGCGTTTCGGGCGCGCGACAGCTCGGCTATGTCTGGTAGGTCATCGTTTCATCATTCGTCGAGCGTCGGCTCACCGGCAGGCTCGCTCACGCGAAGCATCCCGCCGGGCGCTCGATCCATCAAGCCAGGCCAGAACGTCGCCTGATTGCGGGGTCATCCAAGTCCAGCTTAGCTCAACGCCGCCGCCACGATCGCCGCTGCCTTCGCGTAGGGCGCGTAGAAGGCATGGATGTGGTCCCCCGTTCCCCGCACCACCACGCCGCGCTGGTTGGAGAATTCCCGAAAGCCCTCTACGCCATGATGGCGCCCCATGCCGCTCATGCCGACGCCACCGAACGCCAGCGACGGGAGGGTGCCTTGGACGGCGCAGGTATTGACCGCCGCACCGCCGGAGGTGACCTGGCCAAGGATGCGGTCGGTGTCCGCCGGGTCATCGCCGAACACATAAAGTCCAAGCGGCCGCTCTCCCGCATTGATCATTGCGATCGCGTCGTCCACGTCGTCATACGGCACCACCGGCAGGATCGGGCCGAAAATCTCCTCCCTCATGATGCGCAGGTCGGACGCCGGGTCGATTACCAGGGAAATGGGCATGCGCCGCGACTGGCGGTCCGTGTGGCCGTTCGGCTCAAGCTCGACGATCAAACTCTGCCGGTCGCGCGCCTCCTGCAGCATCTCGGCAAGGCGGTCCAGGTGGCGAAGGGAGATGATGCCCGTGCAGTCAGCGCTCTGCGAATAGTCCGGCGCAACTCGTTGCATGAAGTCGACCGACATTTTCACGAAGCTGTCCACCTCAGCCCGAGGCACCAGGCAGTAGTCGACCGAGATGCACATTTGTCCGTTCTTGACGGTTTTGGTGCCGATGATGGAATCGACATTGGCCGAGTTGACCGAACCCGGTGTCAGCACGGCGGGGCATTTGCCGCCCAGCTCGAGCGTCACAGGGGTCAGGTTGCGCGCCGCCGCCTGCATGATTTGCCGGCCCACGTTAGGACTTCCGGTGTAGAGAAGGTGGTCCCACGGCAGCTCCGAAAAAGCGCGCGCGAGGTCCAGGCCGCCCACCGCGACGTAAACGAGCGTCGGATCGAAGGTGTTCTCCACCATCTCGCGAAGCAGCTTTGCCGAGGCGGGCGTGTACTCGGAAGGCTTGACGATGACCCGGTTTCCCGCAGCCAGCATCTCGACCATGGGGCCCACAGCGAGATCGAAAGGAAAGTTCCACGGCACGATGTTGCCGATGACGCCCTTCGGCTGGCTCTGGATGTAGGCTTGCGCGGTGCCCAGCAGGGCGGGGTCGATCTCGCGGGCCGCAGGACGCATCCAGCCCTCAAGATTGCCCAGAACGTATTGCGCCCGGCCGACGGGGCCTAGCACCTCGATGAGGTCGGACGCCGGCACGGGATGGCAGCCGAAATCCTCGCTCAACGCGGCGCTGATGCGCTCGCGATAGGTCAGCAACATCTCGACGAGCTTGCCGATGCGCGCCGTTCGCTCCTCCAGGCTAGGTTGGCGGTCGGTGTGGAAGGCGGCGCGTTGCGCCCCGAATGCCGCGTGGAGCTCTCCAATGGCCGCCTCGTCGCTCGTAGCGGGTGGCGTGAACGCCTGCGTCGAGCTTTCCAGAATGGACACGTCGTCACCTCCGATGCGTGTTTGAGATACGCTTGTCTCAGGTCAGTGAAAGGCCAGGCTGACGTGATTAGCCGCATCCTGGGCTGTTTAGAAGGGGCAGGTTCAGAGGCGGACGCGGCGCACGGGGCGCAGGTCCTCGTGCATAACAATGCGTCCGAATTCCAGCATGCGGTTGAGGGCATGGACGGCGACCGCCACCTCGGCCCGCCGGCGCTCATCCGTGTTCGCGCGCAATCCATCGCCGATACCTGTTTCCATCGGCTCATGGTGGCTTCGACCCGGGAACGCTCGCCGTGTCCGGACGCTGTCTGCCACGCCATGCGCCCGTGCTTGGCGATGTGCTGGAAGTGGGTTTGCATCCTGCCGCCGGATCTAATGCACGAACACGCGTATCTCGCGAGCGGCCAATCCGGGTTCGGATCTCGCCGCCAGGTGGATGCGCGGATCGTCCACCCCCTCATTGTTGATGGCGCGCGCGACCTGCCTGGCGTCGGCGATCACTCCCGTCGCCGCCGCGGTTTGCGCCGCCGGGGTGCCGGTCGCGGGTACCACGGTCACGACGTCGAACACCACGTCGGGCTTGCGGGCCAGCGCGGCCGCCACCTGCTGCCGCAAGATCGGTTCATAGGACAGGGTCGGATCGTCCACCCGGATGGTCAGCAAAGGCGGCGCGCTGGGTCCGATGACGACCGGTGGCGCCGGCAGTTTGCCCGCGTTCGGGTTGAACGTCCTTTGGTCGATCAGCTTGCACCCGGCGACGGCTAGGAGCAGCGCAAGGAGGCAGGGTGCCGTGCCGAAGCTCGCTTGCGCGGGCGAAAGGCCCACCCTCGCCCCGGACCTCTCCCGCCCGCGGGGGAGTGAGAAGGGAGCGGGCGAAATTTGCGGTGTCACCATTCGGTTCACGTTGCAGGAATCGCCGCGCTGGGCAAGATGCGGCGACCTCATGGAGAGCCGCATGTCCCAGACCAACCAGCGCATCGATTCCCGCCGTTTGTGGGACAGCCTGATGGGATTCGCCACCATCGGCGCCACCACCAAGGGCGGCGTCCGACGGCTCGCCCTCAGCGAGGTCGACCGTGCCGGCCGCGACCGCTTTCGCAACGTTTGCGAGGCAGCCGGGCTCGCCGTGCGGGTCGATGGCATGGGCAACATGTTCGCCCGGCGCGCCGGGCGCGATCCGGCGCGGCTCCCCGTGCTGATGGGCAGCCACCTCGACAGCCAACCCTCCGGCGGCAAGTTCGACGGAGCGCTCGGCGTGCTCGCCGGGCTGGAGGTGATCCACACGCTGAACGACCTCGGCATCGCCACCGACGCGCCGATCGAGCTGGTGAACTGGACCGACGAGGAAGGCGCCCGCTTCGGCCACAGCCTGATGGGCTCCGGCGTCTGGGCCGGCGCCTACGACCAGGCGCACATCGAGGCGCTTCGCGACCCCGACGGCGTGGCGGTTGGCACCGCCCTCGACGCGATCGGCTACCGCGGCGTCGAGCCTGCCCGCCCGTTCCCCGCCGACGCTTATTTCGAGCTGCACATCGAGCAAGGGCCGATCCTGGAGCGGGAAGGCAAGCAGGTCGGCATCGTCACCGGGGCGCAGGCGCAGGTTTGGTACGACGTCGTCGTCACCGGGCAGGACAGCCACGCCGGCACTACCCCGCCCAGCGCCCGGCGCGACGCCCTGGTGGGCGCGGCCCGCATCATCGACCTCGTGGACCGCGTCATGCGCGCCCGTGGCGAGGACGGGCGCGGCACGGTCGGCCAGCTATTCGTCAGCCCCAACAGCCGCAATGTCATCCCGGGCGAGGTGCGCTTTTCGGTCGAGTTCCGCCATCCGGATGAGGCCGAGATCGAGCGGATCGCCGCCCAATTTCCCCGCGAGGCCGGGTTCATCGCGCGCGACGCCAATGTGGCATTGCAGCTGACCGAGTTGTTCCGCATCGCCGCCCAGCCGTTCGACGCCGGGTGCGTGGAGCTGGTGCGGCAGGCGGCGGGCAAGCTCGGCTATTCGGCCCGCGAGATCGTCAGCGGCGCCGGGCACGACGCCGTGTACGTGGCGCGGCATGTTCCAGCAGCCATGATCTTCACGCCTTGCAAGGACGGCCTATCGCATAACGAGGCGGAGAGCATCCTGCCGGAGGAGGCCGAGGCGGGCTGCCAGGTGTTGATGGAGGCCGTCCTGGCCCGGGCGAACCGTAGCCTCTGACGGAAAGCCCAGGGGTTGTCCCCGCCTCGTTCGCCCCGTATGACGCCCCGTTGTAGGAGACTGCATGGCGTCGCTGGCTGAAACGGAAACATCGCGCACGACCGATGCGGCCGATACGGAAGCAAGCCCTGCGCCGGTCGGCATGCGCATGGCGGCCATGGTGCGCGGCAAAGCTGGCGGCCATCGGGACGGCTTCTGCTCGGCGATGGCGGACGCGGCCACCGTGCTGTGGTCCGGCTTCCACGCGTTCGATGCCGCCGACCCGAGCTGGCCCGACCGCGACCGCCTGGTCGTGTCGGACCCCGATGGCGCTCCACTGCTCGGCGCCCTGCGGACCCTGACCCGACACGGCGACGACGTGACCGAGGTAGCGCCTGGCCTGCCCGGCTACGGCGTCGCGGCCGGCGTCGGCTTGGCCCTAGCCGAGCGGGTGCTGGCGGCCCGGTTCGGAAAAAGCCTGGTGGACCATCGCACCTGGGTCCTGGCGTCGGCCTCCGAAATGCGTGCAGGCGCCCTGTCGGAGGCCGCGTGCCTGGCCGGCCATCTGCAACTCGACCGGTTGACCGTGCTGTTGCACGCGGCTTCCCGGGACGACGATCTGCTGCGACGTTTCGCCGCCCTCGGCTGGGCGACGCGGTGGGTGCCGGCGCATGATCACGTGCACATCGCCGCGGCCCTGTCCCTCGCCCGGCGCTCCCGCAAGCCGTCGCTGATCGCGTTCGCGAGCGACAATCCAGCGGCTGCCGGCCATTGCGCGGAGGCGGAAGCCGCTTGGCATGCGGTCGGAACCCGCAACGCGACCTCGCGCCGGGGCTGGCTGAAGCGTCTGGCCCGGCATCCGCAACGGACCGAGTTCGAGCGTGCCGTCGCCGGTCGCCTGCCGGATGCGTGTCTCGACCGCTTACCTGGCCAGCGGGCCGAGTTGGCCGAATCGGAGATGGGGACGGACGCGGCGGGCCGGCACGTGATGGCTGCCTCGGCATCCCATTTGCCGGAGCTGCTGGGCGGCATTTGCAAGGATCATCCTCCGTCGGAAGGCTTCTGCAGCGTGGACATCGGGCCGAAGCAATATGGCGCGCGGACGCTCGACTACGGCGCCCGGACTGCGGCGATGATGTCGGCGATGGTCGGAATGGCTGCGCATGGCGGCATCCTGCCTTGCAGCGCGGTCTCGCTCGCGGCGACGGACGTGCTGCGCCCCGCGCTGCGACAGGCGGCGATGATGGGTTTGCGGACGATTCTGCTGGCCCGCAGCCATAGCGCCGGCGGGCCCTCCTGGCAGGCCGCGGAACAGCTTGCCGCCCTGCGTGCCACGCCGAACCTGCTGGTGCTGCGCCCGGCCGACGCCGTGGAGGTGGCCGAATGCTGGGAAATCGCCCTGCGGCGCGCCGAGGGGCCAAGTGTCATCGTGCTCGGCCCCGATGCTCCAGCCGCTACCCGCACGCCCGCGCCGGAAAACCGCTGCGCCCGGGGCGGCTATGTGCTTGCGGAGGCGAATGGGCCACGCCAGGCCACGCTGCTCGCGACCGGCACCGAGGTTGCGGTCGCGATGGGGGCACGCGCCGTGCTGGACATGGAGGGGATTTCCGTCGCCGTGGTCTCGCTGCCCGTTTGGGATCTGTTCGCGCAGGTTGACGCCGCCGCCCGCGCCGGCGTGCTCGGCAGCGCGCCACGTTTCGGGATCGAGGCCGGTTGCGGCTTTGGCTGGGAGCGTTGGTTGGGCGAGGACGGCGTGTTCATCGGATTCACCGGCTTCGCTGCCTCCACGGCGGATCACGACATCACGGCGGATGCCGTCGCAACGGCCGTGCGCAAACGGTTATCTCAAGGAAACGAAGTATCATGGCCGTGAAGGTCGCCATCAACGGGTTCGGACGCATCGGGCGCCTGGTTCTGCGCGCCATCGTCGAGAGCGGGCGCACCGACGTGACCCCCGTCGCCATCAACGACCTTGGCAGCGTCGAGGCGAACGCGCATCTGTTCCGCTACGACAGCGTGCACGGCCGCTTTCCCGGCCAGGTCACGGTGGATGGCGACACCATCACCATCCACCACAACGGCCGCACCACCGGCCCGATCAAGGTCTCGGCCGAGCGCGATCCGGCGAAGGTGCCGTATCAAGGCGTCGACGTGGCGATGGAATGCACCGGGCTGTTCACCAACAAGGAGGACGCCGCCAAGCTGATCGCCGCAGGCGCCCGCAAGGTGCTCATCAGTGCGCCGGCCGACGGGGTGGACGCGACCATCGTGTTCGGGGTGAACCAGTCGATCATCACCGGCGACATGACGGTCATCTCCAACGCTTCGTGCACGACCAACTGCCTGGTGCCGATGGTGAAGGTGCTGCACGAGGCGTTCGGCGTCGTGCGCGGCTACATGGTGACCATCCACAGCTACACCGGCGACCAGAAGACCGTCGACACCCTGCACCGCGACCTGCACCGCGCCCGCGCCGCCGCGGTGTCCATGATCCCGACCAGCACGGGCGCTGCGAAGGCCGTGGGCCTGGTGCTGCCGGAGCTGAAGGGCAAGCTGGACGGCACCTCGATCCGGGTGCCGACGCCCAACGTCAGCCTGGTGTCGCTGGACGCCAACCTCTCTCGCAACGTGAGCGTCGAGGAAATCCACGCCGCCATGCGCGCCGCCGCCGCCGGGCCGATGAAGGGCATCCTGGAGTTCAGCACCGAGAAGCTGGTCAGCAGCGACTTCAACCATGTGGCGGCCTCGTGCAGCTTCGACGCCACGCAGACGGCGTCCATCGACGGCGGCGCGATGGTCCGGGTCGCCGGCTGGTACGACAACGAGTGGGGCTTTTCCAGCCGCATGGCCGACACTGCGGCGCTGTTCGGCAGCCTGTAATGGCGCACCGCACGCTGGACGGGCTGGAGGTCCGGGGCCGCCGGGTGCTGCTGCGCGCCGACCTGAACGTGCCGGTGCGCGATGGGCAGATCACCGACCGCACCCGCATCGAGCGGCTGTCGCCCACCATCCGCGAGCTGTCGGACGGCGGCGCGAAAGTGATCGTGTTCAGCCATTTCGATCGTCCGAAGGGCCGCCGGGTCGCAGGCATGTCGCTCGCCCCGCTGGCGGCGGCGTTGGCCGACGTGCTGGGCCGCCGGGTCCGCTTCGCCGAGGACAGCATCGGCGTCGCGGCGCAGCAGGCAGTGGAGCGGATGGCGGACGGCGACGTGCTGCTGCTGGAGAACACGCGCTTCCATCCCGGCGAGGAGGCCAACGACCCGGCGCTCGCCGCGGAATTCGCCGCCCTCGCCGAGCTGTTCGTGCACGACGCCTTCTCCGCTGCCCATCGCGCCCATGCGAGCACCGAGGGCGTGGCCCGGCTGCTGCCCTCCTACGCCGGCCGGCTGATGCAGGCGGAGCTGGAGGCGCTGGAGGCGGCGCTCGGCAACCCCAAGCGCCCGGTGGCGGCCGTGGTGGGCGGAGCGAAGGTGTCGACCAAGCTCGATCTGCTGGGCAACTTGGTGGGCCGGGTCGATGCGCTGGTGATCGGCGGGGCGATGGCGAACACATTCCTGGCGGCCCAGGGCGTCGACGTCGGCCGGTCGCTGCAGGAAGCCGACATGCACGGCACGGCGCGGGACATCCTGACGCGGGCGAGCGCGGCGGGGTGCGAGATCGTATTGCCGGTCGATGCCGTGGTGGCGACCGAGTTCCGCGCCAACCCACCGACCGAGACGGTCGCGATCGCCTCGGTTCCGCCCAATGCCATGGTGCTGGATGTTGGGCCTGCGACGGTCGCCGGTTTGATCGCGCGCCTGCCACGCTGGCGCACGCTGGTCTGGAATGGCCCGCTCGGCGCATTCGAGACACCGCCGTTCGACGTCTCGACGATCTCGTTCGCCCGCGCCGTCGCCGACGCGACTGAAGCGGGTACGCTGCTAAGCGTCGCCGGCGGCGGGGATACGGTCGCGGCGCTGCGCCATGCCGGGGTGATGGACCGCTTGAGCTACGTGTCGTCTGCGGGCGGCGCGTTCCTGGAGTGGATGGAGGGCAAGACGCTTCCCGGAGTTGCAGCGCTGCTGGTCGAACCATAGACGCTGTTCCGATTCCGTTAACCATGTCGTGGCAGGCTGGCGCCATGATCGCGAGCACCAGCCTTCCCGCCTTCTCACCGCTTCCATCCAGCCGCATCGACCGCGTGGCAGCGGCAGGCGGCCCGGTGGTTCCGGCGGCCAAAGCCCAGCCTGCACCAGGTGTGCTGCCGTCCCGAATGTCGCCGCGTGGCTCAATTCTCGACATGTCGGTGTAACAAGCCCTATCTGCCCTTGCCGACGCCCGGCGAGTTCTTCATTTTGGGGCATGAGCGATTTTATTCGCCGAATTCCCGAGGGGGACACGCATGAACGGCAGGTTTGCACGACCTGCGGCTTCATCGCCTACGAGAACCCGAAAATCGTTGTCGGCTCGGTGGTGGTGCACGACGATCGCGTGCTGATGTGCCGTCGTGCCATCGAGCCGCGCCATGGATACTGGACACTGCCGGCGGGCTACCTCGAACTTTACGAAACCACCGCCGAGGGCGCCTGCCGCGAGGCCCTGGAAGAAGCTGGCGCGGTCATTGAATTAGACGGTATCCTAGCCGTGTTCGATGTGAGCCGAATCGGTCAGGTGCAGATCATGTATCGTGCGCGCTTCGTCAATGACGCACCCGATATTGCCGCGGGGGTGGAGAGCCTGGCGGTGGCGATGTTCGCGTGGGATGAGATCCCCTGGCAGGATATCGCGTTCCCAACTGTGGTCTGGGCGCTTGAAGCGTGGCGGCAAGGCCGTGACCAGCCGCTCGCAGTGCCGGCCGGCAACCCAGCTCAAGACAATCGCGAAATCAGCTGTTCCGGCAAAGGACGGGGCCTGTGATCCGGGTTTGCGTCGTTGCGGCAGCTTTGGCTGTCGGGGTCGCAGCGGCGCCGTCCCGTAGCGGGATTTCCATGACCGCGCCTTCGTTTCCAATCGAGCCCTCCCCCGGGCAGCGTGCGACTCCGCCGCCGCCCCGCTTCACGCCGGCTCCGGTGCCCGATCAGGACGCCGCCGCCCCCAGCGGGCCACAGGCGGGGAGAGACGCAGCAATCGCTCCAAGCTTTTTCACGCGACGCGACCAATATCGCGGCGCCGGCTACTCGACCGGGTCCAGTTCGCAAATTCAACAGGACCGGCGAGCCCAGCCCGGTGCGGGCGTCAATCTGCGCGTGCCGTTGCAGTAAGCTTGCTTCGCGCCCTCACCGTCCTTGTGCTCTGCCAGTTCGCCGGCGAGGTGGTCGCACGCAGCGCCGGCTTGCCGCTGCCGGGGCCCGTAATCGGCCTGGTCATCCTGCTAGTGGGGCTGACAGTCCGCCGCGGGCCGGACAACGACTTGCGCGACACGTCGGGCGGGTTGTTGCGTCATCTCTCGCTGCTGTTCGTGCCTGCCGGGGTTGGCATCGTCACCCAGCTCGACGCCTTGGCGCGGGATTGGGCGGCCATTCTCGTGGCCATCGTCGTTTCCACCGCGCTCGGCTTGGCCGTCACCGCGGGCTTGATGCAGCGGCTCGCCCGGGATCGCGCGCCGTGATCTCAACGCTTTGGGTTTATCTGGAAACCACGCCGCTGCTCGGCCTTGCGAGCACGCTGCTGGCTTGGCAGTTCTCCGTCGAGCTCAGCCGGCGGTTGGGCGACCATGCGCTCGCCAATCCCATGCTCATCAGCATCGTCCTGCTGGCCGGATTGCTGCTGGCAACCGGAACGCCCTACGCGGCCTACTTCCAGGGGGGCCAATACGTCCAGTTCCTGCTCGGCCCAGCGACCGTGGCGCTGGCCGTTCCGATGTACGCCAACCTCAAGCAAATTCGCCGGACCGCGCCGGCCATCATCCCAGCCATCCTGGCGGGCTCAATCACCTCGGCCGTCAGCGCCATGCTGATCGCGCGCGCGATGGGGGCATCACGCCCGGTGGTGCTGTCGCTCGCCCCGAAATCGGTCACGACGCCGATTGCGATGGGCATCGCCGAGCAGATCGGCGGCGTCCCATCCCTCGCGGCGGTGTTCGTGCTGCTGACGGGACTGACCGCGATCCTGCTCGGACCCGGCGTGATGCGTGCCATGCGGATCGTCGACTGGCGCGCGCACGGCCTGGGCGCCGGCACCGCGGGCCATGGGCTCGCCACCGCGCGGGTGCTGCTGCTGAACGAGACGGCAGGGGCGTTCGGCGGGCTGGCGATCGGCCTGAACGGCTTGGTGACGGCGATCCTCGTGCCGCTGCTGGCAACGCTGCTCTAGGTCACGCCGGCAGCAGATCGACCCCGGCGCTGTGGGCCGCCGTTCGCAGCGCCTTGTCCCCCGTCGCCAGTGGCAGATTGAGGCGCAGCGCCAATTCGAGGTAGGCGGCATCGTAGGCCGTCAGCCGATGTTGTTCCGCAAGTTGCGCCGTCGTGGCCCATACCCGGCGAGCCGTCTCGTCATCGATGGCAATCGGGAGGTCTTGCAGAAAGCCGGTCAGGCGTTGACGGTCCCGACCACCGATCCGGCCTCGGCGTTCGGCCGTCAACAGCCCATTGAGCGCCTCGAGCGGCCAAAGCTGCGGGACAACCGCGCCCTGTTCGGTCAACCGGTCCAGCAACGCCATGAGAGCATCGGTCTGCTCGTCCTTGAAACACCAAGCGAGAGCGACGGAGTTATCGAGGACAAAAGTCACCGCCGGCCTTCGCTGATCAGCTCCTTGAGGCCGATCCCGCCAAGCGTCAGGCTCTCGCTGGCCGCACGCAAACCATCTGCAGCCCGGCGCGCCTTGACGCGATCGAATCCGGACTCGGCGGGAACCAGCCGAGCGATGGGCTTGCCGCGCCGGGTGATCAGAACCTCATGACCCTGCTCCACCTCATCGAGGAGTGCGGTCAGCCGATTTTTCGCCTCGAATACACCGACGGATTGCATATCACCCTTCAATCTAGCTAGGTAGACAGCTAGCTTGACACAGCTCCGGTCGCGTTGCCACTTTCCTCTGCGACCAGCTCCTTCTTGGACAATTTGCCGATCATCGTCTTGGGCAAGCTGTCCCGGATTTCGACCGAGCGCGGCATTTCGATCTTGGAAACATACCCCGTCAGGAACGCCCGCAACTCCTCGCCCGTCACGGCAGCGCCCGGCCTCAGCGTCACGAAGGCTTTGGGAGCTTGACCGCGATAGGTATCCGGCACGCCGATCACCACCGCTTCGTGGACCGCCGGATGCTGATACAGCGCCTCCTCCAATACGCGAGGATAAACGTTGAAGCCACTGCAAAGGATCAAGTCTTTGATGCGATCGACCAGAAACAGGTAACCGTCCGCGTCGAGGTAACCGATGTCGCCGGTCCGTAGCGCACCATCGACGAATGCTGCCTTGGTGTCTGCGGGGCGCTTCCAATATCCGGCCATCACCTGCGGCCCGCGCACGCAAACCTCGCCCTTCTCACCGGTAGGCAGCATCCGTTCCGGATCGAGGGGGTCGCGGATTTCGACGATGGTCCCCCATACCGGAGTGCCGACGGAGCCGCCTTTCACCTCGCCGGACGGCGGGTTGCACGTGACCGTCGGCGATGCCTCCGTCAATCCGTAGCCTTCCACCAGGAAGCAGCCGGTCAGCGCGGTGAACGCGACCCGCACCTCGTTCGGCAGCGGCGCGCCGCCGGATATGCTGAGCCGGATGGAGCGGAGATCGGGTTTGCGCTTCGCGGCGGCGGCGTTGATCGCGCCGTAGATGGTGGGGACAGCGTTGAAGATCGTGATCTTTTTCCGCTCGATGGTGGCGATCACCTGTGCCAATCCGAAGCGCGGCAGCAGCACCAGCTCGGCCCCCATCGCGATGGCGTAGTTCATCACCGACGTCATGGCGAACACGTGGAACAGCGGCAGCACGGCCAGCACCACCTCCTGTCCCATGCGCGCGCCGTCCCAGTGAGCGATCGCCTGCCGGCAATTCGCGGTCAGGTTGGCGTGGGTCAGCATCGCGCCCTTCGGCACGCCGGTGGTGCCGCCGGTGTATTGCAGGACGGCGATGTCGGACGCCGGGTCGATGGCCACCGGCGCCGGCGCGGCCCGGTTCGCGATGACAGCGGCGAAACTCGTGTGGCGTGTGTCGGAGGCGATGCGCGCGAGGTCCCGCCGCTTGAACAGGCGGAACAGCGCGGCCTTGGCGGGAGGCAGGATTCCGGCCATCGGGCAGACAATCAGCGTCTCCAGCCCTGCTGCCTTGGCGACGTTGGCGACGTTGCGATACACCGCCTCCAAATCCAGCACGACCATAACCGTGGTGCCGGAATCCTTGATCTGGTAGGCCAGCTCCCGCTCGACATACAGGGGATTGTAGTTGACCACCGTCGCCCCGGCTTTCAGCGCGGCATAGTAGAAGATGACGGAATACGGCGTGTTCGGCAGGCACAGGCCGACCATGGTTCCCCGGCCGACGCCGAGATCCTGTAGGCCGCGGGTGGCGCGTGCGACGAGGGCGCCGAGTGCGGCGTAGGTCCAGCGCCGGCCGAGGAACTCCAGGGCCGGGCGGTCGCCGAAGCGGGCTACGGTCACGTCGAGCAGCTCCCCAACCGGAGACACCGCAAGCGGCGTCACCGCGGGGGCTTAGAAATGGATGGCCCGCCCGTACGCGTTCAACACCGCCTCGTGCATCGTCTCGCTCACGGTCGGATGCGGGAACACCGTGTGCATCAGTTCGACCTCGGTGCTCTCCAAGGTGCGGGCGATGGCGTAGCCCTGGATCATCTCCGTGACCTCGGCGCCGATCATGTGGGCGCCAAGCAGCCCGCCGGTCGCGCTGTCGAACACGACTTTCACCATGCCCTCCGGCTCGCCCATCGCGATCGCCTTGCCGTTGCCGATGAACGGGAAACGGCCGACCCGAACCTCGTAGCCCTGTTCCTTGGCGCGCGCCTCCGTTAGCCCGACCGAAGCGACTTGCGGGCGGCAGTAGGTGCAGCCGGGGATGTTGGTCCAGTCGATCGGGTGTACGTCGTTCTGCCCGGCGATCTTCTCGACGCAGATGACGCCCTCGTGGCTGGCCTTGTGTGCGAGCCACGGCGCCCCAGCGATGTCACCGATCGCATACACGCCGGGCTCCCCGGTGCGGCAATACTCGTCGATCTGCACGTGGGTGCGGTCCACCACGACGCCGGTGCCCTCAAGCCCAAGGTCCTCGATGTTGCCGACGATTCCCACCGCCGAGATCACCCGGTCGACGGTGATCTGCTCGGTCTTGCCGTCGGCGTCGATGGTGACGGTGACGTCGTTCTCGCCCTTGGTGGCGCCCGCGACCTTGGCGCCAGTCACGATACGCATGCCTTGCTTCTCGAACGCCTTACGGGCGAACGCGCCGATTTCGGCGTCCTCGACGGGCAGCACGCGGTCCATCACCTCCACCACGGTCACCTCGGCTCCCATGTTGCGATAGAAGCTGGCGAACTCGATCCCGATCGCGCCGGAACCGATGACCAGCAGGCGCTTCGGCATCTCGGTCGGCACCATCGCCTCGCGGTACGACCAGATCAGCTTTCCGTCCGACTCCAGCCCGGGCAATTGCCGCGCGCGAGCCCCCGTGGCCAAGATGATGTGCGGCGCAATCAGGGTCGCCGGCTTCTTGCCCGTGACCTCGACGGTGTTCTTGCCGGCCAGCTTCGCGGAACCCTCGTACACCGTGACCTTGTTCTTCTTCAGCAAATGCCCGACGCCGGACGCCAACTGCTTGGCGACGGAGCGCGACCGCTTCACCACCGCGCCGAGGTCGTAGCGCACGTTGTCGGCCGCGAAGCCGAACTCCGGAAGGTTGTGCAGCAGGTGGTTGATCTCCGACGAACGCAGCAGCGCCTTGGTCGGGATGCAGCCCCAGTTCAGGCAGATGCCGCCGAGGTTTTCGCGCTCCACCACGGCCGCCTTCAGGCCGAGCTGGGCGGCACGGATGGCGGCGACGTAGCCGCCGGGTCCTCCGCCGATGACGACGATGTCGAAACTGTCGCTCATAGCATCAAGCTCATGGGATCCTGCACGATGGATTTGAACGCTGCCAGCAGCTCGGCCCCCAGCGCGCCGTCGATGACCCGGTGGTCCACGCTAAGCGTGCAGGTCATCACCGTGGCGGGCACGATCTCGCCGCCACGCACGACCGGGCGCTGCTCCCCGGCGCCGACCGCGATGATGGCGCCCTGCGGGGGGTTGATGATCGCCGAGAACGACTTCACGCCATACATGCCAAGGTTCGAAACGCTGAAGCCGCCGCCCTGGAACTCCTCCGGCTTGAGGCGGCCGGCGCGGGCGCGGGCGGCAAGGTCTTTCATCTCGTTGCTGATGGTGGCGAGGCCCTTCTGGTCGGCCCGGCGGATGATCGGCGTAATAAGCCCGCCCTCGGTCGCGACCGCCACGCTGATGTCGACGTCGTCGTACAGGACGATCGCGTCGTCGGTGTAGCTCGCGTTGGCGTTCGGCACCCGGCGCAGCGCGACGGCGCACGCCTTGATAATGAGGTCGTTGACCGACAGCTTGAACGCGCCGGGACCGTCCTTGGCCGACTTCGCGTTCAGGTCGGCCCGCAGCTTCATCAGCGCGTCCAGTTCGATATCGGACGAGATGTAGAAGTGCGGGATCGACTGCTTGGCCTCGGACAACCGGCGCGCAATGGTCTTGCGCATGCCGGTGTTCGGGACCAGCCGATGCGGCGCGGCGATGGCCGGCGCCGCGGGTTTCGGCGCGGGAGCCGACGCCGGCGCTTTCGCAGCGGCCGGCGCTGGCGCGGGCGCCGCAGCCGGAGCTGGCGCCGCAGCCTGGGCCGGCGCCGCAACCGGCTTTGCGCCCCCCTTCTGTGCAGCCTCGATATCGGCGCGCACGATACGGCCATTCGGCCCGGAGCCTTTGAGGCTCTCCAGCGCGATGCCAGCCTGTTGCGCCATGCGCCGCGCAAGCGGCGAGGCAAACACCCGCGTGCCCTCGGAGTGCGAAGGCTCCGGTGCATGGCCGTTCGCGACAGGCGCTGCGGCGACCGGCGGCTTGGGCGCGCTGTCGGTGGGCTCGGGCGCAGCTTTCGCCGGAGCGGCCGCGGGCGCGTCGCCGGACGGGACCACCTCGCCCTGCTCGACCAGAATCCCGATCGTCGCGTTGACCGCCACGCCCTCGGTCCCATCGGCGACCAGGATCTTGCCCAGCACGCCCTCGTCGACTGCTTCGACCTCCATGGTCGCCTTGTCGGTCTCGATCTCGGCGATCACGTCGCCCGCCGTGATCGTGTCGCCCTCCTTTTTCAGCCATCGGGCCAAGGTGCCCTCGGTCATGGTCGGGCTCAGCGCAGGCATCAAGATGTTCACGGCCACGATGCGCGCTCCCTCAGACGATCTTCTCTACGGCATCCACGACCCAACCGGGCTGCGGCAACGCCAGCTTTTCGAGATTGGCCGCGTACGGCAATGGCACATCCAGCCCGTGCACCCGCATCGGTGGAGCGTCGAGGTAGTCGAAGCAGTGCTCGACCACCTGCATCGCGATCTCGGCGCCGATGCCCGCGAACGGCCAGCCTTCCTCGACCGAAACGACGCGCCCGGTCTTTTTCACGCTCTCGATCACGGTCGCCGTGTCCAGCGGGCGTAGCGAGCGCAAGTTGATCACCTCCGCCTCGATGCCCTGCTCCGCCAATGCCTCGGCAGCCTTGAGCGCGACGCCAACCATGATGCTGAAGGCCACGATGGTCACGTGCGAACCGGTCCGCTCGATCTTTGCCTTCCCGATCGGCAGCATGAAGTTCTCGTCGGTCGGGCAGTCGAAAGTCTGGCCGTAGAGGATTTCGTTCTCCAGAAAGATGACCGGGTTCGGATCGCGGATCGCCGTCCGCAGCAAACCTTTCGCATCCGCCGACGACCATGGGGCGACGACCTTCAACCCTGGGCAGTGCGCGTACCAGCTGGCGTAGCACTGGCTGTGCTGCGCCGCGACCCGACTGGCCGCGCCGTTCGGGCCGCGGAACACGATCGGGCAACCCATCTGGCCGCCGGACATGTACAGCGTCTTGGATGCCGAATTGATGATGTGATCGATCGCCTGCATGGCGAAGTTGAACGTCATGAACTCGACGATCGGCCGCAGCCCGCTCATCGCGGCGCCCACGGCCACGCCGGTGAAGCCGTGCTCGGTGATAGGGGTGTCGATGATGCGCTTGGGGCCGAACTCGTCCAGCAGGCCCTGGCTGATCTTATAGGCGCCCTGGTACTGCGCGACCTCCTCCCCCATCAGGAACACGTCCGGGTTGGCGCGCAGCTCGGCCGCCATTGCGTCGCGCAAGGCATCGCGAACGGTGGTCGGCGCCGTCGCGCCCCAATCCTTGTCCGGCGCCGTGGCCGCAGCGGTTGGCTGCGCGACGTTCGGAGGCGCGACGTTTGGCTTCTCGACTGGTGCTTCGGCACGCTTCGGCGGCATCTCCGCCTGCGCCGCTCCGTTCTTGGCTGGCGCTGCCTCGCCATCGGCCGCCAGCACGGCAATCGGCGTGTTGACCGCCACGCCGTCGGTGCCCTCCTCGACCAGGATCTCCGTCAGCTTGCCCTCGTCGACCGCCTCGACCTCCATGGTCGCCTTGTCGGTCTCGATCTCGGCAATCACGTCGCCGGCGCGCACGTCGTCGCCGACTGCCTTCAGCCATTTCGCAAGCTTGCCCTCGGTCATCGTGGGCGACAGGGCGGGCATCAGCACTTGTGTGGCCATGACGCGTTCAGCCTTCGATCAAAATGTCGGTCCACAGCTCGCTTGGGTCCGGCTCGGGGCTGGACTGGGCGAACTCGGCGGCCTCGGCGACGCGTGCCTTGATGTCGGTGTCGATCTTCTTGAGCGCTTCCTCGTCCACGCCCTGCTCCATCAACTGATGCCGGGCGTGCTCGATGCAGTCGCGCTCGCTCCGCATCTTCTGGATTTCCTCCCGCGTGCGGTACTTTCCCGGGTCGGACATCGAGTGGCCACGGTAGCGGTAGGTCAGCATCTCCAGCAGGTACGGCCCGTTGCCCGCCCGGCAATGCGCGACGGCTGCCTCGGCCGCCGCCCGCACAGTGACCACGTCCATGCCGTCCACCTGCGTGCCCGGCAGGTGCCAGGGCGAGCCGTTCTGCGACAGGTCGCGCGACGCGGAGGACCGCTCGACGCTGGTGCCCATGCCGTATTTGTTGTTCTCGATGATGAAGATGACCGGCAGCTGCATGAGCGCCGCCATGTTGAAGCTCTCGAACACCTGGCCCTGGTTGCTGGCACCCTCGCCGAAGTAGGTGGCGCTCACCCGGTCGTTGCCGCGGTACCAATTGCTGAACCCCAGTCCGGTGCCCAGGCTGACCTGTGCGGCGACGATCCCATGCCCGCCGAAGAATTTCTTCTCCTTGCTGAACATATGCATCGAGCCGCCCTTGCCCTTCGAATACCCGGTCGAGCGCCCCGTCAATTCCGCCATCACGCCGCGCGGTTCCATCCCCGTCGCTAACATGTGACCGTGGTCGCGATAGGAGGTGATGACCTGGTCGCCATCCTTCAGCGCACCCTGCACGCCGACGACGACCGCTTCCTGGCCGATATACAGGTGGCAGAACCCGCCAATCAGGCCCATGCCGTACAGCTGGCCGGCTTTCTCCTCGAAGCGCCGGATCAACAGCATGTCGCCATACGCCTTCAACAGCGCATCGCGATCCATTCCCGAGTTGCTGATGGTGTCAGGCGCCTTGCCGCGCTTCGTCTTCTCGGCCGGCTGTGCCATCAGCGTGCTCCCCATCGCTCAAAGTTTCAGTAGACGTAGCCGCAGCTTGCGGGACGAACAAGCCCCCGCCCTGCAGTCCCAACCTCAGCCGGTGAACCGGATGCAGCCCTCGGTCGCCCACGGCCCGTCGAGGTATTGCCAGAGCGTGACACCCATCGCCAATCCGCCGAACGGGACGAAATCCCGCAGCAGCCGGGCGTGCAGCGCACGGGCCTCCGCCGGGTCCACCTTGTTCTGCACCGTCACGTGCGGCCGCCAGCCCTGCCGGTCCTGCGCCGTTAACCCGGCTTGCCACTCCGACGCGAGGCGCGCGCGAAAGGCGGCCACCGCCGGGGCATGCAGGGTATAGGCGACGCCACGGCCAAGGGAGCGCAGGCCATCGACCGTGAACGCTGTGGCCTTCTCGGCCGCGCACAGCCTTGCCAGATCATCCCGCACCCGCGGCAGGTTGTCGCCGGGCAGATGGTGGAACAGGGTGACATGGGCCGGGATCAGGTTGCGCGAGGGCGGGAACCAACGCTGCCGCTCCCGCTCGAAGAAACCCTGTGACGCCGGGTCGAGCGCCAGGGTCAGGATTATTGGCTGGGTCACGCGCGGCCCTGCTGGATCGGTGGAACGAGTTGACCCGGCGGACCCTGCCGGGCAGGGCGGCTGCGCAAAGCTGGCCGATCCGGCTGGACCACTGCTTCATGCGGGTGTGCCTCGACAACGCGATCGGCGTCCGGTGGGACACGGTGGTGCGGCGCCCGGCGGCGCGGCACCTCACCGACGCGCAACTGGCGTGCGCGATCGCCACCGCCGAGCGGATTGCCGCCAACCCGGCGCTGCTGGGCTCGTTGAACCATGCCAGCTTGCAGATGCGCGGCAAACGGTAGACTCACCGCCCGCGGAACACCGGCTTGCGTTTCTCGACGAAGGCGGTCGCGGCTTCCCGGTGGTCTTGGGTCAAGCCCGTGCGAGCCTGGCCGATTGCCTCCATGTCCAGCACGGCCTGCAGCGGCTCGGTTTCGGCGGCGTGAAGGTTGCGCTTCATGTAGGCGAAGGCGATTCGTGGTCCGTCGGCGATGCGCCGCGCAAGCGCCTGGGCTTCCCCGGGCAACGCCGCGTCGTCCACCACCCGCATCACCAGCCCGAGCCGCTCCGCCTCGGCAGCGTCGATCGTCGGGTTCAGGTAGTACAGCTCCCGCGCCTTGGCGGTGCCGACCAGGCGCGTCAGCGACCACGATCCGCCGAAATCGCCGGAGAAGCCGACATCGGCGAACGCGGTCCGGAATCGGGCGCTGGTCGCCGCGATCCGCAGGTCGCACGCCAGCGCGATGCCGAGGCCGGCGCCCGCGACGGGGCCGTTCACCGCGGCGATCACGACCTTGGAGATCGTCCGCAGCAGCACGATGGCCTGGTGCCGCCAGCGCAGCCCCTCCTGGCGCTGTTCGAAACTTTGTTCCGCGGCGGTCATGCGCTTCACGTCGCCGCCGGCGCAGAACCCCCGCCCGGCGCCGGTCAGGATGATGGCGCCGACCGCCGGGTCGTTGCCGAGCCGCGGCAGCGCCTCGCACAACCGCGTCAGCATATCTTCGCTGAGCGCGTTCAGGCGGTCGGGCCGGTTCAACGTCAAGGTCGCGACGCCGTCGTCGATGGTCTCCAGCAGGTCAGTCATGGGCGGCCTCCAACAAGCTGTCGCACAAGCGCGCCCGCGCATCGTGGCCCACCCCGAGCGCGCGGTCGAGGTAGGCGTGAAACGACCCGTGCTCACGATCGATGGCGGCAAAGGCGGCGCTCAGGAACGCCGGGTTCGCCCGCATCAGTTGCTCGCGCACGTTGTCCGGCAAGTCGCTGGAGGCAACCGTGTCCCGCCGCCACAGCCGATTGGTCGCCTCGAAATCGGCGACCACGTCCGACCAGGGGACGCCGAGCGCGGTCAGCACCAGGGCGGCGGCGAACCCGGTGCGATCCTTTCCGGCGGCGCAATGGAACAGCACCGGCGTGTCGCCCGCCAGCAGCACGCCGAACAGCGCCGCATACTGTTGTGTGCTGCCGAGCGCGTAATCCACGTAGGCTCGCTCCAAGACGGCGTGCAGGGCCTCGCCGGTTGCCTCCTTGGTCGCCAGGATGTCCCGCAGCCCGGCGCCGACCGAAGGCTCGATCGGCAGATGCACGGCGAGCGGTCCGATGAGCCGGTCAGGCGCCCGCGCCGCTTCGTGAACGCCGCGAAAATCGCAGATGGCTGCGATCCGGAGTGCCGCCAGCGTCTCAAGGTCGGCCTCGGTCAGGGTCGCCAGCGCAGCGCCACGAAACACCAGCCCGCGCCGGACCCGGCGTCGGTCTTCGGTACGATAGCCGCCGAGATCCCGCAGATTGGACGCGCCTTGGAGTTCAATCGTCAATGGAAGGTCGTTCATGGCCGGGAACTAGCCCAAACGCTGGAAGCCGGCCAGTCCGGTCAGTGCCCGCGCTTGACCGCATGGGCAGGAGCAACGGGCCGTTTTGGCGCAACCCCCGCGCTGGCCTTCGCTGCGGCGATCGGCGCTGCAGCCTTCTGGCACGCGTTGTCCTCACCGATCCCGAATTCGATCGTGGGCAGCAGAGCCGCCGGCGGGAACAGCACGCCAAGGCCCACGGCCGCGCCGCCCCGTGCCGCCAGAGTCGCCATGTCGGGGGCAATGGACGGGCTCTTGAGCTTGCCCTTGATCTCGATCGGGGCATTGAACGTCCCAATCGTGAAATGCCGTGCGTTCGTCTTCAATTCGTAGTCGACCGTCTCGTTGGCCAGGTTCACCGAGCCGGAGCCTTGAATCCGGGCCTCGCTGGTGTCCAGCAGCAACGTCTTGGTTTGCAGGTCGCCGTGGACCAACGCGAAATCGCCGACGAAGCAGCGCACCTGGGCCGTGTTGGGAACGCCTATGGCGGACAGGATCGCGTTGCCGACCTCAATCCCGGACAAATCGACCAGCAGGGCGCTTAGATTGCCGCCCGTCATCCCCAGCCGCAACCCACCGTTGCCGCGGCCCAGGAACGTCGCCATCGAGTTTCCGGTCGAATCGAGGTTGGCGCTGCCGCTCACCACGCCCCCGCCGTGAAACACGTGCAAGGCCGCAATCAGGCGCGAAAGGTCGACTTGCTTGAAATCGATCTTGGCCTGGGCATGGAAATCCTTCTCGGCCGGGGTCAGGTCCAAATTCGCCACGATCTGCCCAGTGCCGACGCCGAAGCTGAGCGGGTGGACCTTGATCGCGCCATTATTGGTATCGAGATCGAGCATGATATTGTCGAGCGGGATCGAACGGCCCTCGATATGCGCGCCCTTGTAGCGCAGCCGCACGTCCGCCGTGGTCAGCGCGGGCAGGTTGATCGGCGTGTCCGGCAGCACCTTGTCGCTTGCCTCCGCCCTGGCCACCTCGCGTTTTTGCGCGGCGGTCGTGTTGGGGGTGTTCTTCCGGTCCGGGGTGGCTCCGATGAACCCGCCCAGATCCGTGAGGTCGACCTTGCGCGACGACAGATCGGCAGTGACGACCGGACGTTTCGGCTCTGGGTCGACCTCGATGCTGCCGTTCAAGTCGCTGGAACCAAGCCGCCCGGCAAAGTTCGTGAATCGGATTTTCTTGTCCACGTAGTCCAAGTTGCCCGCGATCGAGTACGGCGGCGTCTGCGGAATGGGAACGCCCGTCAGCGGCAGCAACAGCGCCATGTCCGGCCCGGCCAGTTGCAGCTTGACGTTCGCCCCGGCGAAGTTGAGCGGGTTCTGCACGGTGCCGGTGATGTCGACGTGCGTCGGGCCGTCGGCCATGTGCAGGTCGATCGGGTAGGGATGCTGTGCATCCCGCAGCGAGAGCAAGGCGCCGCCGGTGAACCGTCCGGTAATCGGCTGGGCCGCATAGGTGCCCTTCGCATCGACTACGAGTTGCGATGCTGTTGCCGTTACGCTCTGGGGAGCTTGGCCAGCCGGAGTCGCTTGGCCAGCCGGGGGCTCCTGGGTTGCGACGTCGAGGTTGAAGTCGGCTTTCAGCTTCGGCATCACCACGTGGGCGTGGCTGTCGGTGATCCGCAAGTCGCCGATCTTGGGACCGGCGTTCGGATCGGACTTGCTGTCAGCGTCCTTCGAGGCCCCGGTATTCAGATCCCAGTTCGCCTTGCCGTCCGGGTGCTGCTCCGCATCCACGACCGCGTGCTGCACGTCGATCTTTGGAATGACGACCTGACGCGAGCGAATATAAGCCATCGCATCGGCTTGAACCGTCAGCTTGTCGATAGTCGCGAATTTCTGGTCCTGCGGAAAGCCTTCGGGGTTCGCGACTTCTACCCCGTCAAGGATCACGGTCGGGCTGAGGCCCGACTTGACGTTCAGGTGCTTGATGGAAACCTTGTGGCCGAGCGCTGCCGACGCTCGCGCCTCGACGATGGGCTTGAACCAATCCCAATTCCAGAACCACACCAATGCGACGACGGCGAGGGCCAGCACTCCAAGCAGGAGCAGGCCGATCCGGCGCTTGCGAGGTTTCGAAGCGAAGGTTGGACGTGCCGTCATGCATCGGCAACGTTTGGGGCAGCGGTGGGGTTGCAGCACGGCGATGCCGCCCGCATCCTGCGTTGAACAGGGAGTCCGCCATGATCCACGAGATGCGCATCTACCACTGCGTTCCCGGCCGCCTGCCCGCGTTGATGAAACGGTTCGAGACGGTCACCCTGGCACTTTGGGACAAGCACGGCATCCGCCAGGCCGGGTTCTGGACGACGCTGGTCGGCGACAGCAACCAGACGCTGACCTATATGCTGGCGTGGGCGGACCTGGCCGAACGCGACGCGAAATGGGCCGCCTTCCAATCCGACCCCGAGTGGATCACGGCCCGTGCCGGGACGGAGGCTGACGGGCCAATCGTCGGCCATGTCGTGAACATGATCCTGCAACCGACAGCGTTCTCCTCGGTCAAGTAGGGCGCTACGGCGACCTCGGACAGCGTCGTCGCCAGCTGCGGCCAACCGGCGGAGGGTTATGGCATGCCGCCCGTCATGCACGCCGTGTTCCTGACGCTGGCCCTCGGCTGCGCCTTCGTGCGATCGGCCCAGGCCGCGTCACAATCCTGGCCAGTGGCGCAATCGGCGCTCTGCACCGCTGCCATCGCCGCAGCCGAGCAGAAATACCAGCTTCCCACGGGGCTGCTGGGCAGCATCGCCAAGGTCGAAAGCGGCCGTCCTATCGACACCCCCGGCGATGTCCGCGCTTGGCCCTGGACGATCGATGCGGACGGGCGCGGGCTGTTCCTCGACAGCGAGGCCGCCGCGGTAGCCTGGGCCAAACAGGGCCTCGCCCAGGGCGTGCGTTTCATGGATGTCGGCTGCCTCCAGGTGGACCTCCAACTGCATCCCGGCGCCTTCCGCTCGCTGGAGGAGGCGTTCGACCCGGCGCTCAACGCCGACTACGCTGGGCGCTATCTCCGGTCGCTGCAGGGCGAGGCGGGTGGCAATTGGAACATCGCCGTCGGGCTGTACCACTCCCACACCCCGGACCTTGCGGCCGACTACCGCGCCCGCGTCGCCGATGTCGGCCGTGGCATCCTGACCGGCATCGGCGGCCCCGAGCCGCTGTACCAACGCGCCATCAGGCAGGGCACGCTGCGGCTCGTGCTCGCAGGGGGCGGCACGCTGCGGCTGAACCTGCACCGCCAGCCGACCCGGTGGCCGCAGCGCCGCAGCGCATGTCGGGTAGCCGCCATCATGGCGCCGGAGCTCAGCCGGCCGCCCAGGGTGCCCGGCTGCAGGTCCTGATCCGACGCCCCGGTTAAGGCCAGGCAGCGCCGAACGCCACCGGGCCACCGCTCGGCGTCAGCGTCGCGCCCGGCGTCAACTGCTTGCCGTCGAAGCGGAACACCGAAATCGTCCGCTCGAAGTCGTTCTGCAGCAGTATCGTATGGCCGTCGCGCGACCACGCCACCCCTTCGGCCCAACGTCCGACCGGGACGGAGGCGACCGGCGTCAAGCGCGTCCCATCGACCGCAAAGATTTGCAGGTTGCCGTGATCGTGGAACAGCGGCGACGCCGACACCTTGGTCGAGCCCTCCTGTGAGCCGACGGCCAGGAACTTGCCGTCGGGGGAGAACATCAGCGGCTCCGGCCCGCTCGGCACGCCGACCGTCGCCACGGTGCGCATCGGAGCCTGCGTGAGGTCGACCAGCGACACGCTGTCCAGGTCGCCGTCGCCACGCCCCATGTTGGACACGGCGGCCAGCGTGCCGGCAGCGTTGATGTCCATGGTGTAAGGCGCCACCCCCGTCGTGATCGGGCGCGGATCGACGGTGATCGCAGCGCCGTCGATGTGCAGCACGCTCACCTGGTGGTCGAAGTTGCGCGTCACCAGCGCGGTGCGGCCGTCATGCAGGAACACCACACTGCTTGGGCCGGACAATTTGCCGAAATCCAGCTTGCCTGCTGGCTCCAGCCGTTTGTCTTTGACCGAAAAGATCGACACCGTGCCTTCGGTTCGATTGCAGACCAACGCAAGCGTTCCATCCGGCGACACCCGCACGACGGTGGCGCCAGCGCCGGCGGCGACGCTCTGGACCACGCGGGGCGGCTTGGCGGCAAGGTCCACGACCGATACGCGATCATCGGGCGAGATGCCGGACTTACCCTGCGAATCGGCCTTGGTGGCGGCGGTGAGGATGGCCCAACTTTCATCGTGGGCGACCCAGACGGCGAGCGGCGGGCCGACGACGCTGCCGGGCGCGTCGAACGTAGCTACGATTCGGGGCGGATAGCTGGCAACGTCGATCAAATCGACATTGTCGGGCTTGGCGTTCGCAGGCGCGACCTGGTTTGCCTGCGCGTCCAGGACGGTATGATTATCGTTCATCGAAACGATGATGTCGGCGTGCGCAATCCCGCACATCACGATCGTCAAAACAGTGGCGATCAATAGTTCTCTTCGCATTCCCAGCTCTCCCCGTGCAACATTGCTCGCTGCATTGGAGACGAGGCTACAGCGGCGGCCCGGCAGCCAACAAGCGACTGCCGGGGAAGGACTCAGGCGGCGGCCTTGCGCGTGCGCTTGACAGGCTTCGGGGCGACGGCCTCCGGATCGGCTTCCGGCTTGCGGCCGAGTCCAATCTTTTTTGCTAAAGCCGACCGTCGTTCGGCATAGTTTGGCGCTACCATGGGATAGTCGTGCGACAGGCCCCAACGCTCCCGGTATTGATCGGGTGTCATGTTGTAGGACGTCTGAAGATGCCGCTTCAACATCTTGAGCTTCTTGCCATCTTCGAGGCACACGATGTAATCCGGGAAGATCGATTTCTTCACCGGCACTGCAGGTTGGGGCTTCTCAGGCTCCGGTGCTTCGACGCCTGCGGTCGTCAGAGCGTGAAAGACCTGCTGAATGAGCTCCGGCAAGCTCGTCGGAGCTACCGTGTTGTTCGATACATGCGCCGACACGATCTGGGCAGTCAGCCCCAGTACGCCGCGGTCTACATTGCTTTCAGACACAATCATACATTCTCCGAGGTCGCATGATCGCGACCTTAGTAAGCCATCTGACACTGTTTTACAGATTCGCCAAGTCTCAAATGCAACGACACCAAAGAAACGGGTACAATTGACTGCGATTCACGCTTCCGACCCACTTTGGTCGTTCGGACCCGAAGTTATCGACCTGTAACCGATGCCAGTGCGTAGCGTCCGTAACCGATCAAGCCGCATCGCGAAGGCGGTCGCCACCGAACAGATAATCGATGTCGTCCATCTCCAGCTTGACCGTGTCTGCTTCCTCACTGAATGCGATGGTAGCCAAAGCGGCCTTGCGCTCCTGTAATTCCAAAATCCGCTCCTCCACAGTATCGGCGGCGATCATCTTGTAGACGAACACCGATTTGGTTTGTCCAATCCGATGCGCCCGATCGGACGCTTGCGCCTCCACCGCCGGATTCCACCACGGGTCGTAATGGATGACCGTGTCGGCCGAGATCAGGTTCAAGCCGCGTCCGCCCGCCTTCAAGCTGATGAGGAACAGTGGAACCTCGCCCGCTTCGAACGATCGCACCGGCTCCGCCCGGTCCCGCGTGTCACCGCGAAGTTCCACGAATTTGATGCCGACGGCATGCAAACGGGGCTTGATCAAGTCCAGCATGGAGGTGAACTGTGAAAACAGCAGCACACGCCGGCCCTCGGGCAGCATCTCGCCCAGCATTTCCATCAGATCATCGAGCTTGCTCGACGACTCCGCACTGCGCGCCGAGGCCAGCTTCACAAGCCGGGGATCGCAGCACGCCTGGCGCAGCTTCAGCAGGGCATCCAGCACCACGATCCGGCTTTGGGCCAGGCTGCGCTCGGCAATCTGCTCGCGCACACGATCGTATAGCGTGCCGCGAATCGTTTCATAGAGTTCACGTTGGTCGGCCGCCAGGGTGATGCGGCGCAGGATGGTGTGCTTGGGCGGCAGCTCGGTCGCCACCTCCGCCTTGGTGCGGCGCAGGATGAACGGGCGGATGCGGCGCACCAGTTGCAGCCGGCGCGTTTCGTCGCCGCCCTTCTCGATCGGCGTGCGGAACCGCTTGGTGAAGCCGCGGCGGTCGCCGAGCAAGCCTGGCATCAGGAATGCGAACTGCGACCACAGCTCGTCCAGGTTGTTCTCGATCGGGGTGCCCGACAGGCAGATGCGCTGCCGAGCCTCCAATTGGCACACGGCGCGAGTGGCTTTCGCGTCGGGGTTCTTCACCGCCTGCGCCTCGTCCAGCACGACGACATGCCAGGACAGGTCGCGCATCTCCTCCAGGTCGCGGGCCAGCACGGTGTAGGTCGTGACGACGACGTGCACCCCGTCCAATTGGCTGCGGCGGGCGTGGCGGTCCATGCCGTGCAGCACCGCCAGGCGCAAATGCGGCGCGAACTTCGCCAGCTCCGCCGTCCAGTTCGGCACCAGGCTGGTGGGCACGACGATCAGCGCCGGGCGGTCGAGCCGGCCGGCCGCCTGCTCGATGGCGATGTGGGCGATGGTCTGCGCGGTCTTGCCCAGCCCCATGTCGTCGGCCAGGAAGCCGCCCAACCCGTTCGCCGCGAGATGCTGCAGCCAATCGACGCCGTGCTGCTGGTAAGGGCGCAACGTCGTGGCGAAGCTGGCTGGCAGGGCGGCGGCCGGGATCGCCTCGACGCCCCGGACCCGCGCCACCGCCGCTTCGATCGCGCGGCTGTCCTGCCAGCGGGTGGTGAGCAAATCCTCCAGGTCGACCACCGCGGCGGCTTCGGCGCCGGGCAGCACGATCGCGCCGTCGGCCATGCGCTGCGACGCCTCGATCAAATCCGTCATCACCGTCAGCAGCCGGCGCATCCGCTCTGCCGGCAGCTTGACCACCCGCCCGTCGTCCAGGCTGGTCACCAGCTCGTCGCCCACGATCGTCGCCGCCTCGTAGCCCCCGGCGTCGAGCAGCCGGCTGAGGATGGGCAGCAGCGGGCGGCGGACGCCGTCGATCTCGATGCCGAACTCCAGCGAGAACGCGCCGGCTTCCGCGTCCCGCACCTGCATGTCGAACAGGCTGCCCACGGTCGCCATGCGCGGGCCGAAGCCGGTCTCGACCCGGCTGGTCCAGCCCTGCAGCTCCAGCGCGGGCATCCGTTCGGCCATGAAGCGCTGCCAGCTCTCCGGCGCTTCCCGCCCGTGGAAGGCGAGCACCCGCGTGCCCTTCGCCGACCCGGCGGCCGGCACGCGCATCTGCACGAACCCGTCCTGCCGCAGGGTCTCGAACGCGGCGGCCTCGGTGTCGGGGTCGCGGCGCAGGAAGGTCGGCCCGGCCACGGTCTCGATGCGGATGAACTGGCGGGCGTCGTCCGGCTCGACGACCACGCTGCCGTAGCTGAACGCCAGCGCCAGCGTGTCGGTCAGCGCCGGGCGGCCGTTCTCGTCCGGGCAGGGCCGCCGGGCCAGGCGCATCAGCGGCGCCGGTGGACGCTCCTCGATGACGCGCTCGGTGGGCGCCGCGGCGACGGCCGCAACCCGGCGCGGCTTGACCGGCACGGCCGCGGCCCGGCGGCGCAGGCGCACCCGCCCGACGGCGCCGGTGGCTGCATCGACATACCACGGCCCGGCGTCGCCCAGGATCACCGCGGATTTCGGCGGCAGCTTCGGCGGCATGTCGGCCTCGAAGATGCGCTCCACGCCTGGGATCAGCTTGCGCCCGTTGGCATGCCAGCGCCCCCGGCCGGACTTGCCGAGCAGGGCCATCAATTTCGCGACCTGGCCGGACGGCACCGCCGTGCGCCGCGCGTCGCCGGCGCCGAGCAGCGCGGCCAGGGCGCTCACGTCGTCGGGGCAGGCCGGGTCGGCGGTCAGCGCGCGCGGCGTGGTGGGCGTCAGCCGCCCGGTGCGCTCGCCCGCCAACGCCGTCGCGACGAAGCAGGCGTGCGGCGGCATGCCGGGCGACAGCTCGAACACCGCCCGGCGCGCCTCGTCGGTGGTCGAAGGCGGCATCGCGTCGAACAGGCCCGTCGGCTCTGGCCGGCGGAGGGCGGGGAAGCGCTCCAGCGCAGCCAGGGCGGTGGCGGCGCGATGCGGGCAGCCGGGCTTGTGGCAGGTGCACTGGGTATCGAAGCCCACGCGCTCCCCGTCCGCGCGCGGCGTCACCCGGGCGATGTAGCGCTTTTTCAACTCCTCCACGACGCCGCGGAGGCTCTCGCCGTCTTGCTGCACGTCGACCGCGCCGATCAGGATCAGGCTGCGGCCGCGGGTCAGCGCGCGCGGTTCGAACACAAGTCCGAGGTCGTAAGACGAGAATGCCGTGGGCATCAGGGCGGGTCGCTTTCGAAAGGGGCGCACAGATATGCCATGCAGCCGCCGGAGAGAAGGCTTCCCTTTCGCAGGGCTGCCTGTAGGACTGCTCACGATGCCGCCATCCCCGCTCGCTGCCGTGCTGCAACACCTCCGGCGCGAGCCGTCGCGCACCTGGTCGATCGTCGTGACGGTGTTCGGCGACGCCATCGTGCCGCGCGGCAGTTCGGTCTGGCTGGGCACCTTGCTGACGCTGTTCGAAACGCTGGGCATCGGCGCCGGCGTCGTCCGCACGGCGATGTCGCGGCTGACGGCCGATGGCTGGCTGGTGCGGACGCGGGTCGGCCGCAACAGCTTCTACCGCTTGGACGAGTCGCACGCCGGCTTCGCCCGCGCCACCGCCCGCATCTACGGCCCGCCTGCGCCGCGGTGGGATGGCCGGTTCCGCCTGGTGCTGGCGGATGCGGATCATCGGCCAGCATTTCTCGCCGCCGGATACGGGGTGGCCGCGCCGGGCCTGTTCGTCACCGCCGACCCGGCGCTGGAACCGCCGGTCGCCGGGTCGATCGTGCTGTATGCGACGGCTGACGATGCCTCCATCCAGCGACTCGCCGGGCAGACCTGGCCGCTGGACCGGGTCGCCGCCGCCTACGCCGAGTTCACGGAGGTGTTCCGGCCAATGGAGGGATGGTCCGGGTTCGACGCCCTCGACGCCCTTGCCGCACGCGTTCTGCTGGTGCACGAGTATCGCCGCATCGTGCTGCAGGACCCGCTTCTGCCGGCTGCCATCCTGCCGCCAAACTGGCCCGGCGCGGCCGCCCGCCACCTTTGCGCCACGCTTTACCCGCGGCTGCTTCCCGCCTCGGAGGCATGGCTCGACGCCCACGCGCGGACCGAAATCGGGCCCCTCCCCTCGGCCCGCCCGGAGCTGTGGCAGCGCTTCGTCGTGCTCCCTTCCCCGCCAGCGGGAGAGGGCCGGGATGCGGGCGGATCAAGCGCCGGCTCGCAGCAGCAGGACGTGTTACCGATTTTCATTGACGACAGCCATCATGTAACATAATCTTTCCGTAAGTTTTCTGGGAGGACCGCGATGTATACGCAGGCACTCAACGATGCCGAGGCTGCCCCGTTCGGCGATGCTGGCCAGCTCGCCCGCTTCCAGGGCCGCATCGACGCCGACGAAAAGATCGAGGCGAACGACTGGATGCCGGACGCGTACCGCCGTACCCTCACCCGCCAGATCAGCCAGCACGCCCATTCCGAGATCGTCGGCCAACTGCCCGAGGGCGCTTGGCTGACCCGCGCTCCCAGCCTGCGCCGCAAGGCCGCGCTGCTGGCCAAGGTGCAGGACGAATGCGGCCATGGGCTTTATTTGTATGCCGCCGCGGAAACGCTCGGCACGTCGCGGGAAGCGCTGGTCGATGCGCTGCTGGAAGGTCGGGCGAAATACTCGTCCATCTTCAACTATCCAACCTTGACCTGGGCCGATATCGGCGCGATCGGCTGGCTGGTCGATGGCGCGGCGATCATGAATCAGATCCCGCTTTGCCGCTGCTCCTATGGCCCCTACGCCCGCGCCATGATCCGCGTCTGCAAGGAAGAAAGCTTCCACCAGCGCCAAGGGTTCGAAATCATGCTGACGCTCAGCCGCGGCACGGCGGAGCAGCGGGCGATGGCACAGGACGCGCTGGACCGCTGGTGGTGGCCATGCCTGATGATGTTCGGCCCGCCCGACGGCGAGAGCCAGCACTCCGACCAGTCCACGCGCTGGAAGATCAAACGGTTCAGCAATGACGAACTGCGGCAGAAATTCGTCGATGCCACCGTGCCGCAAGCCCACCATCTCGGCTTGACGCTCCCGGACCCGGCGCTGCGCTTCGACGAGGCCGCCGGGCATTGGGAGTACGGGGAGATCGATTGGGAGGAGTTCCGCCAGGTGCTGGCCGGCAACGGCGCATGCAACCGCGACCGCCTCGCCGCCCGCAACCAGGCCCACGCCGAGGGCGCCTGGGTGCGGGAGGCCGCGGCGGCGTTCGCGGCCAAGCGGGCGAAGGCGGCGGCATGACCCCCGACACGGGCTTGTGGGAGGCGTTCATCCGCAGCCGCAACGGGCTTGCGCACAAGCACGTCGGCTCCCTCCACGCCGCCGACGCGACCATGGCGCTGCAGGCGGCGCGTGACGTTTATACCCGCCGCGGCGAAGGATTGTCGGTGTGGGTAGTGCCCTCCGCCGCCATCACCGCCTCCGACCCGGCAGACAAGGCAATGCTGTTCGAACCTGCCGAAAGCAAGATCTACCGCCATCCGACGTTCTACGAGGTGCCTGACGAGATCGGGCATATGTGAGGTGGCCACCACCTCCATCGCGGTGCGCGAGACTCCCCTGGTGCTGTATGTCCTGCGCCGGGCCGACGATGCCTTGGTGCTCGGGCACCGCCTGTCCGAGTGGTGCGGCCATGCGCCGACCCTCGAGCAGGACATGGCGCTGGCCAACATCGGGTTGGACCTGATCGGCCAGGCGCGCTCGCTGTATGCCGCCGCCGCGCACGCTGAAGCGGCCGGCAACACCGAGGACGGTTACGCCTACCTCCGCGACGCCCCGCAGTACCGCAACCTGCTGCTGGCCGAGCAGCCGAACGGCGATTTCGCGGCGACAATGGTGCGGCAGTTCCTCTACTCCGCCTTCGCCGACCTGTACTGGCGCGCCATGACGGACTCCGCCGACCCGGCGCTCGCCGCCATCGCCGCCAAGTCGGAGAAGGAGAGCGCCTACCATCTGCGCCACTCCGCCGAGTGGATCGTGCGACTTGGCGACGGCACCGCCGAAAGCCACCGCCGCGCGCAGGCTGCGGTGGACGCGCTGTGGCCCTACACCGGCGAGATGTTCGCCGGTGAGGACGAAACGGCGCTGGTCGAGTCCGGTGTCGCCGCCGATCCTGCAGCGCTGCACGGCCTGTGGACCGCCACCGTACGGTCCGTGCTGACCCGGGCAACCCTGCCACTGCCGACCGGCGCGTTCATGCACCGCGGCGGCCGCACCGGCCGCCACACCGAGCATCTCGGGCCGATGCTGGCGCAGATGCAGCATTTGCCCCGCACCTACCCCGGCGCGTCGTGGTGAGCCTCCGCGAGCGTGCGCTCGAGGCCGCCGCGTCCGTGGTCGATCCGGAAATCCCGGTGCTGACCATTGCCGACCTGGGCGTGCTGCGCGACGTGACGGTCGAGGGCGACACCGTCGAAGTCGTGATCACGCCCACCTACTCCGGCTGCCCGGCGATGAACATGATCGCCGTCGAGATCGATCTCGCGCTGCAGCGCGCCGGCATCGCGGGCGCGCGGGTCCGCACCGTGCTGAGCCCCGCCTGGACGACGGATTGGCTGACCGAGAATGGACGCCGCAAGCTGACGGAATATGGCGTCGCGCCGCCCGCGCCGGGTGGCGGACGGCGTGCGCTGTTCGGCGTGGAGGTGGTCGCCTGCCCGCGCTGCGCCGCTACCGACACGCGGGTGCTGGCGGAGTTCGGCTCCACGTCCTGCAAGGCGCTGTGGCAGTGCCAGGCCTGCCGGGAGCCATTCGACTACTTCAAGTGTCATTGAAGCCCGCCTTTCACCGGCTGCGCGTCGCCGACCTGCGGCGCGAGACGCCCGACGCGGTGTCGGTCGCGTTCGACGTTCCCGGCAAGTGGGCCGCCGCCTACCGGTTCGACGCCGGACAATATCTGACGCTGCGGACGGTGATTGGGGGCGAGGAGGTGCGCCGGTCGTACTCGATCTGCACCGGGCCGGATGACGGCGAACTGCGGATCGCGATCAAGCGCGTCGAGGGCGGGACGTTCTCCGCCTGGGTGAACGGGACGCTGGCGGAAGGCGACTGGCTGGACGTGATGACGCCGGTGGGGCGCTTCGGCGTCGCCGCCGACCCCGAGCAGGCGCGCGTTTTTGTCGGATTCGCCGCCGGGTCTGGGATCACGCCGATCCTGTCGATCATGCGCGGCATCCTCGCACGCGAAGAACACAGCCGCTTCTTCCTGTTCTACGGCAATCGCAGCACCTCCGGCATGCTGTTCCGCGAGGCGCTGGAGGAGTTGAAGGACCGCCATCTCGACCGCCTGTCCGTCCTTCACGTGCTGTCTCAGGAGCAGCAGGACCTGCCTGTGCTCGATGGCCGGCTGGACGCGGCGAAGGTGCGCGTGCTGCTGCGCCACATGGTCCCGGCAGCGTCGATCGATCACGCGTTCGTCTGTGGCCCAGCCGCGATGGCCGCGGAGATCGAAGCGACCCTGCGCGAGTTGGGCGTCGCGAACATCCACGTCGAGCGCTTCGTGTCCGCCCTGGGAGGCGCGCCCCGCCCTCGCCCGGCGCTCGCCTCACCGGCGGCCCCGGCGCACGTCGCCGCCCTGATCGTGGATGGGAACCGGCGCGAGATTGGGATGGCGGCGGGCGAAACCGTGCTCGACGCCGCCCTGCGCGCCGGCATGGACTTGCCGTTCGCCTGCCGGGGCGGCATGTGCAGCACCTGCCGCGCCCGGGTCATGGAAGGCTCGGTCGAGATGCTGGTCAACTACTCGCTGGAGCCGTGGGAGACGATGGCCGGCTTCGTGCTGACCTGCCAAGCCGTGCCGACGACGGCCCGGGTCACGATCGACTACGATCAGGTGTAGGCGAGCTATCCCGGCGTCACCGAGCAATTGCGTTCGAGCGCGATGCTTCCCTCCATCGGCACGACGACTTTGCCGGAGATACGGACCGGCTGGCCCTTCTTCAATTGCGCGAGGTCGCTGCGGTAGCTCGTGAACAAGCAGAAGGCGTTCGGTTCGGTGGCGGTGGCAGAGTCGACGATCGCCATCCACAGGCCCGTCTTGCCCTGCTCCGCCGCGTCGGCCGTCGTGAAGCCCAGGAAGACGCCCTGGCCCGAAAACACGGGATCGGCATTGCCCCGGAACGTGCCGCCACTCGAATCGAACTCCTGCTTCAAGCGCGGAATGTCGTTCCAGGAAAGCGTCGGAGCGGGGGACGCCTTGGCAGGCGGAGCGGGGGGCGAAGCCGGGAGGGGAGCTAGGGGCGGAGCCAGGGGCGGAGGCGGCGCTGGCGGCGCTACCTCGACAGGTTGAGTCGCGGCGATGCGGGCCGGCGGTGGCATCGCGACAGGCCGCGGCGGGGCTGGCGGCGCATTGAGGGCGAATTCCGCATCCTTTGCCGGCGGAGAAGTGCCAGGTTTGACCGGGCTGGGCACACCGAAGGGCTGGGTTGGGCCGTTCGATGCGCTGAACGGCTGCGTTGGCAGGTCGGCCAAAGGCGGCGGCACGTCCAGCTTGGCGTCGACGACGCACTTTCGAAGGGTATTCACGATGACGGGCGTGCCCGACAAATCGAGCTTCCAAGCCGGTTCGTTGCCACTCGTAAAGCTAACCTTGCCGGTTGGACTGGTCGTGAAGCCGTGCAGCCACGGTTTCAGCGTGGCTTCGGTCAAATCGAAGGTAATCTCAGTGCCGTCCCCGGTACCGGTCAACGGAATGCTGCCGTTGTCCGAAAACGACATCGAGGCGCTGACCGGCGTGCTGGCCGGAATGCGCCAGGAGGTTTTCTGCAGCACCAGCCGCACCACGCCAGGATGCTCGGCTGAGGCCACGATGACGGTGTGGCCCGGCTTGGTGAACCCATCGATCTGGCAGCCCGATCCGCGGTCTAGGCGGGTGAACCTCCAAGACGAGCGCTGATGGCGAGGCTCGACGCGCAGCTTATCGACAAGCTTGGCAAGATCATCGCCGGACTCCGGAGCGGCATTGGAGCCGGAAGCGGGGTCGGGAACCGGATCAGGAATGGCAGCGACCGGGCTCGGCGGCGGGTCCGAGGGCGTTTGCGCAGGGTCAAGGTTCAAGTTGGTTCCCTGGATGTAGAGCTGTGCCGATTGTCCCTGCGTGTTGACCTGGACACTCGAGAGCTCGTTCGAAATCCCGGACTTGTTGACCGCCGTACCCGCCGGCAGCGTGCCGCAATTGCCTTTCCTCACGACGTAGTTGACCCAATCGCGATCGTAGCGGCGAGGCTCAGCGGTGTTGCTGAGCGCCCGCACCGCATTGGGATCGACGCAAGCATAAGCATCCCGCGTGGTATGGGCCGGCTGCGCCAACGCGCCTGCTGTCCCAGACAAGATGACCGCGAGTGAGGCAATCGGAACGCGCATCGGTAAGAACCTATAACATATGCTAAACAAAGCCCGGTAAGTGTAGCGTTTTCTGCCTCACCCGTCGAGCCGAGTATCGCTGGCGCATATCGACGCTACAGCATGACTATGGGGTCGGCACGGCGCGTCTGCGAGCGCCTGCCGCGGGATTGATGGTGGTCACGAGGGAGCACCCAGTCACACCCGCGGGAGGGGAAGCAAGGGCACGGACAAACCTCGTCGAAGCGGTTGCGTTGGCAACCTGCAATCTTCGGAGGCGCGATCATGGTGGCCACGCTCAACCTCTCCCGCGCGCTCGGCTGGTTCAGCATCGGGCTTGGGGTAATCGAATTGCTGTACGACAGGGCACTCGGCCGCGCGCTTGGGATGGAGGAGCGGACGGGGCTGCTACGCGGCTTCGGCGCGCGGGAGATGGGGGCGGGCGCGGCGATCCTGGTAGACCCGGCCAACCCAACTTGGCTTTGGGCCCGCGTCGGCGGCGATGGCCTGGATCTCGCCATCCTCGGCAGCGCGCTGTCGCGGAACAATCCAAACCGTGGCAACGTCATCCTGGCGCTCGCGGCCGTTGCGGGCGTCACGATCCTGGACGTGATCTGCGCCCGCGAGCTGCGCCGCTCCCGCTGACTACGCCGGCTCGACCCCGCACCAACCGGCGATGGTCAACGCCAGCACGCGCGTGACATCGTGCATGCAGGCGAGGCCGACGCTCTCGTCGATACCGTGGATGTTCTCCGCGTCCGGGCCGTAACACGTTGCCTGCACGCCACCGTACAGCGTGTAGAACCGCGCGTCCGTCAGCCCAGGGGCTGCGTAAGGGCGAAGGCCATGGCCCGTTACGGCGCGGTGGTGCATGGTGACCGCCTGGGCGATCGGTTGGTCGGCGGGAAACACCGCACCGTCCGCCATGAAGCCGCGGAACGCGAGCTCCAGCCGCGCGCCCGCCAATCGGGGGTCATCGGCCGCCTTGGCCACCAGCGCCTCGATCTCGCGCCGGACCGCGTGGCACGAGTGGCCCGGCATCAGGCCGACCCGCATGCTGATCCGTGCCCGGGTCGCCACGGAGCTGGTCCACTCGCCGCCCTCGATCGTGCCGAAGTTCACGTTCACCGGGTGGTTGTCGGCGGCGAAGGCAGGGTGGCGGCGCTCGCCCCGGTTCATCTCGGCCTCGTAGGCCCGGAACGCCTCGGCCAGCACGAACGCGGCCTCGATCGCGTTGACCCCGGCGTGCATCTCGCGCACGTGGGCTGGACGGCCGGTGACGGTGACCCACGCCCAGACGACGCCGACCTCCGCCACATACAGTGCCGGATATCCCGGACCGGGTTCCGGGATCAGGCAGGCGTCGGGCAGCGGCAGCGCGTGCATCACGGCCAGGGCGCCGTTGCCGGTGCACTCCTCCTCGATCACCGCCGCGAGCTGCAGGGGCGCCGCAGGGCGCAGGCCGGCCAGATGCAAGGCGCGGACGGCCATGACGATGCTGGCCAGCCCGGCTTTCATGTCCCCGGCGCCGCGCCCGTACATGCGCCCGTCGCGGATCGCAGGTTCGAACGGCGGGGTGGCCCACAGATCGGCGGCGCCTTCCGGCACGACGTCGACGTGGCCCTGCAGCAACAGGCTCCTGCCGCCCCCAACGCGCGGCTCGCTGACCGCGACGACGTTCTCGCGCCCGGCGTAGGACATCAGCGGCGGCGAGAAGCCCGGCTTATCGCCCAGCGCCGCCACGTCGACCGCCACGCGCCGCACCGGCAGGCCGAGCCCCTCGAACGCCGCGTGCATCGTGTCCAGCGCGCCATGCTCCTCGCCCAACACGCTGCGGTGGCGCACCAACGCGGACAGAAGATCGATGGCCTCTTGCTCCAGCGCCGTTACCGCATCCAGCAGGGCGACACGTGCGCCGGGGTCAAGCGACAGGCTGAATTCCGGCATTTCATCCTCGGTGTTGCGCCGCGGCAGCATGCAGCAGCGCGGTCGAGCGAGCGAGTTCCATGCGACCGGACGGTGACAAGGGCGTCGGCAACCCTAACTCAGGGCGGCTGTTCCAATGGGAACGGAAGAGATAGGGTCGACCGATGCAAGATATTTTCGCCTTTGCCGCCTCCGCAATTCAACCCGGGGCCATGATTTGACACGCCGGGTCGGGATCGTTGGCGCTGGGCCGGGCGGACTGGCGGCGGCGATGCTGCTGGCGCGTGCCGGCGTCGACGTGACGGTGTTCGAACGCCATGGCCGGGTCGGCGGGCGCTCCGCGACGATCGAGGCGCCGAGCCCCGCCGGCCGGTTCCGCTTCGACATGGGCCCCACGTTCTTTCTGTATCCGCGCGTGCTCGCCGACATCTTCACCGCCTGCGGACGCGACCTCGACGCCGAGGTCGACCTGATTCGGCTCGACCCGCAGTACCGGCTGATCTTCGAGGCTGGCGGGGAGATCATGGCCAGCCCCGACATGACCCGGCTGGCCGAGGCGGTCGCGCAGATTTCGCCCGAGGACGCCGCGCAACTACCGCGCTTCATGGCGGACAACCGGGCCAAGCTCGCCGCGTTCCGGCCCATCCTCGAGTCGCCGTTCCATAGCGCGCGCGACCTGCTGCGCCCGGACGTGCTGCGTTCGCTCAAGATGATGCGGCCGCACCGGACGGTCGACTCCGACCTTGCCACCTATTTCAAGGACGAGCGGGTCCGGCTGGCCTTCTCGTTCCAGTCCAAATACCTCGGCATGTCGCCGTTCCGCTGCCCGAGCCTGTTCACCATCCTGTCGTTCATGGAATACGAGTACGGCGTCTATCACCCGCGTGGCGGTTGCGGCGCGGTGATGTCGGCGATGGCGCGGGTGGCCGAGGATTTGGGCGCCCGGATCGAGCTGGAGGAGCCGGTGCGGGAGATTCTGTTCGAGGGACGCCGGGCGGTGGGCGTGCGCACCGACGCCGGGTCGCAGCGCTTCGACGCGCTGGTGATCAACGCCGATTTCGCGCAGACCATGGCGACCCTGGTGCCCGATGTGCTGCGCCGCCGCTGGACCGACCGGAAGCTCGCGACCAAGAAATTCTCCTGCTCCACCTTCATGATGTATCTCGGCATCGAAGGCGATCTTGGGGAGTTGGCGCATCACACGATCTATCTGTCGGAGGGTTACCGGCAGAATGTGGCCGAGATCGAGGCGGGACGCGTGCTGCCCGGCGAGCCGTCGTTCTATGTCCAGAATGCCTGCGTCACTGACCCGGACCTGGCGCCGCGTGGCCATTCGACCTTGTACGTGCTTGTGCCGGTGGGCAACCGGGTCGAGGGCGGGGTGGACTGGGCCGCGCAAACCTCTCGCTTCCGCGCGATGACGTTGAAGCGACTGGAACGATTGGGCGTCCGTGACATCGAGCGGCGGATCGTGTTCGAGAAGGTGATGACCCCCGTGGATTGGGAGGCCGACCTCGATGTGTACCGGGGCGCCACGTTCAACCTGGCGCACTCGCTGCGGCAGATGCTGCACCTGCGCCCGCGCAACCGCTTCGAGGATCTCGACGGCGTGTACCTCGTCGGCGGCGGCACCCATCCGGGCAGCGGCCTGCCGGTCATCTTCGAGAGCGCGCGCATCACGGCGCGGCTGATGGCCGACGATCTCGGGCTGTCCGCCTCCAGCTGGGCGCCGCAATCGGCCATGTCGGCCCCTCACTACGAACCGGTGATCGCGGAGGCGCTATCGTGAGCAAGCTCGACCCTATCGGCGTCGTCGGCAGCGGCCTCGGCGGCTTGGCAGCAGCGTGCACGCTGGCGGCCCGCGGGCATCGCGTGGTGCTGTTCGAGAAGAACGGCTGGCTCGGCGGCAAGGCGGCCGTGCTGGAGGAGGAGGGTTTCCGGTTCGACATGGGGCCGACCATCTTGACGGTGCCCGCCGTGCTGCAGCGCATCTTCGCCGAGGCGGGCCGCAGCATGGACGCGACCCTGGACATGCGCCGGCTGGAGCCGCAGTGGCGCTGCTTCTTCGACGACGGGGCCGTGCTGGACCTGTCGGAGGACACGTCGCGCATGATGGCGACCCTGGACCGCTTCAGTCCCGGCAACAGCGCCGGCCACCGCGACTTCATGGCGCTCAGCGAGAAGCTGCACGAGGTCAGCCAGAAATTCTTCTTCTGGCGATCGGTCGAGGATATCCGCGACACGATGGACCTCAAGCAGAACATGGACCTGGCGACGTTGAAGGACGTGCTGAGCCTGCGCATGGGCTCCACCGTCGCGCGCCAGATCCGCAAGCGCGTGCCCGACCCGCGGGTGGCCCAAATGCTGGACCATTTCGTGCAGTATGTCGGCTCGTCGCCGTACGGGTCGCCGGCGGTGCTGTGCAGCATCGCCCACATGCAGACCGAGGGCGGCATCTGGTATCCGATGGGCGGCACCCGCGCCGTGCCGACGGCGCTGCAGCGGCTGGCGGAGGAGCTGGGCGTCGACATCCGCCTCGGTTGCGGCGTGAAAAGCATCACGAGCGAGCGGGGCCAGGTGACGGGCGTGGTGACGGAGGCGGGCGAGGCCGTGCCGCTCTCGTCGGTGGTGTCCAACATGGACAGCGTCCGCACCTACCGGGAGCTGGTCGGCGGCGACGCGGCGCGCAGCTTCGGCAAGCGCTGGAAGCGGGAGCCGGCGTGCTCCGGCGTCGTGCTGTATCTCGGCCTGGACCGCGCCTACGACCACCTGCTGCACCATGACTTCGTGTTCTCGCGCGATCCGGAGGAGGAGTTCGAGTGGATCTACGACAAGGGCGAGCCGGCGCCTGACCCGACCTGCTACATCGCGGCGCCGTCCCGCACCGAGCCTGGCGTGGCGCCCCCGGGCGGCGAGGCGCTGTATGTGCTGGTGCACACGCCATACCTCCGCCCGCACCACGACTGGTCGCGGATGCTGCCGGGCTACCGTCAGGTGATCCTGGATAAGCTGAAGCGCACGGCGGGGCTGACGGACATCGAGGACCGCATCGTATTCGAGCGCACGCTGACGCCGGCCGACATCCATGAGCGCTACCGGGTGTTGAACGGAGCGATCTATGGCCTGGCCAGCCACGGCCGGTTCTTCGGTGCGTTCAAGCCGGGCAACCGTTCGCGGGATTTAGGCGGATTGTATCTCGCGGGCGGCGCCGCGCATCCTGGGCCGGGAATGCCGATGGTGCTGATGTCCGGCTGGATCGCGGCCGACAGCTTGGACCGGGACCTCGCGTCCAACGCCGCGCCGTTGTCCGCTTGAAATGACGGAGGCGGACCCGCTTGCGGCGCGGTCAAAAACGCTGTTCTGGCTATTTGGCTATTACTTGCGGTGGTACTTCTACCGCAGGTTCCACGGGGTGCGGCTGTCCCGGAGCGGCGTCCCCGCCGTGTCGTCCGGGCCGTTGATCGTTTATTCCAACCATTCGTCGTGGTACGACCCGGCGCTGTACATCGTCCTAAACACCAAGCTGTTTCCTAGGCGCGCCGGGTTCGGGCCGATGGACGAGGCGGCCCTGGGCAAATACGGCGTGCTGCGCCGCATGGGCGTGTTCGGGGTGGAGCAAGACTCCGCTCGCGGCGCGGCGCATTTCCTGCGCACCAGCTTGCGCGTGCTGGCCGACGCGGCGGCCATGTTCTGGATCACCGGCGAGGGCGCATTCACCGATATCCGCGCTCGGCCGATCGTGCTGCGTCCCGGCATCGCCCATCTTGCGCGCCGGGTGCCGGACGCGACCATCCTGCCGCTCGCGATCGAGTACACGTTTTGGAATGAAAGCAAGCCGGAAGTGCTGGTGCGCTTCGGGCCGCCAATCGAGACGGCGCGAGACCGCAGCGTGGCGGAATGGACGGCGGTTCTGGAAGCGGGGCTGACCCGCACGATGGACGCGCTGGCAACCGAGGCGATGACGCGCGATCCAGGCCTGTTCCAACCTGTGGTGCGCGGCGCGGCCGGGGTCGGTGGAATCTACGATTTGTATCGCCGGATTAGCGCGGCGTTGGCGGGACAGCGGTTCGATCCAACCCATCAAGGCGCCGAGGCGACCGCTGTTCTGAAGCCTTCTTCCGCTGACGGGAAAGGGCTGGGTGAAGGGGACGCTGCCCAAAAGCAAAAACCCGCGTTCGAACTGCCATCCACCCTCACCCCGGCCCTTTCCCGCCAACGGGAAAGGGAGAAGACTCGGGGAGCTTGATGCTGGGGTTCATTGCGCTGGGTCTGGCAGGGGCGCCGTTCGTTCTCGCGCTCTGGAATCTCGCTTTGTATCGCACCCCTGCCCCAGCCGACACCGTCGTGCCCGTCTCGGTGCTGTTGCCGGCGCGCAACGAGGCTGCCAACATTGCGGATGCGGTCGCGTGCATCCTGGCCAACCACGGCATCGAGATCGACCTGGTCGTGCTGGACGACGGTTCCACCGACGCGACGCCCGACATTCTGCGCGCCATTGCCGATCCCCGGTTGCGGGTAGCGGAAGGTGACGCCCTCCCGCCGGGTTGGTCGGGCAAACAGCACGCCTGCGCGGCACTTGCCCGCCAGGCACGGCACGAGTTGATGGTGTTCGTCGATGCCGATGTCCGCTTGGCCCCCGACGCGCTGTGCCGGATGGTCGGCTACATGCAACGCCACGATGTAGGACTGGCCAGCGGTTTCCCTCAGCAGCGCGTGGTGACGTGGTCAGAGCAGCTGCTGATACCGCTGATCCACTTCCTGCTGCTCGGCTATCTGCCGATGGCGCAAATGCGGCGGTCGCTGTCGCCGGGGCTCGGCGCCGGATGTGGGCAGCTGTTTATCGCTCGCCGGGATGCCTATGTCCGCGCGGGCGGCCACGCAGCGATCCAGGCGTCGCTGCACGACGGGATCACCCTGCCCCGCGCGTTCCGCCGTGCCGGCAGCATGACCGGGCTGTTCGACGCGACCCGGTTGGCGGAGTGCCGGATGTACGATGCTGCGGGAACACTATGGGAAGGGTTGACCAAGAACGCGACCGAGGGGATGGCCAAGCCGGTCGCCCTGCCGTTCTGGACCGCGGCGCTGGCGGGCGGCCATATCCTGCCGCTGCCGCTGGCGCTGCTGTCGCCCAGCCCGCAGGCCATGCTGGCGCTGGTGCTGTCGGTCGGCCTGCGCCTCGTGCTCGCGGAGCGGTTCCGGCAGCCGGCCATCAGCGCGCTGCTGCACCCGGTGGGCGTTTTGGCGCTGCTGGTCGTGCAGTGGGCGGCGCTGGTGCGGAGCCTGCGCGGCCGGCCCGCGACGTGGCGTGGGCGCGCCTACCCGGCCCAATGATCCGCGCCTGCCTGCTCGCCGCTGCCATCGCCCTTCCCGCCGCCGCGGAGCCCGGCGGATTGGACGTGGTCGTCGGCAACGTCCGCTCCGCGAAGGGCAATATTCGCGTCGTGGTCTGCGATAAGGCCACCTTCCTCCAGGAAACCTGCGCTTATCGCGGCCACGCCCCGGCGCGACCCGGCGAGGTGATCGTCCACGTCGCCGGCGTCCCGCCCGGCGCCTACGCGGCGCAGGCCTTCCATGACGAGAACGGCAACGGCAAGATCGACCGGACCTTTTTTGGCATCCCACGGGAAGGCATCGGCTTTTCCAATGACGCGCCGATGCACTTCGGGCCCCCCAGCTTCGCCGATGCGATGTTCTCGGTGGGCGCGGGCGGCGGCCGGATCGCGTTCGCGCTAAGGTACTTCCAGTAGAACCACGGAGCGACGCCATGGCCCACGATCACGATCATCACGGGGCCCACGGGCATAGCCATGCGCCGGCCTCGTTCGGCAGGGCGTTCGCCATCGGGACCGCGCTGAACGCCGCCTTCGTCGCCGCCCAGGTGTTCTACGGCCTCGCCGCACACTCCGTGGCACTGCTGGCCGACGCCGTGCACAATTTCGGCGACGTACTAGGCCTGCTGATCGCCTGGGGCGCCGCGATCCTCGCCCGGCGGGGGCCGAGCCAGGCCCGCACCTACGGCTGGGGCCGCAGCACCATACTGGCCTCACTCGCCAACGCCGTCGTGCTGCTGCTCGGCTGCGGCGCCATCGCGGTCGAAGCGATCCGCCGCATCGGCGACGCGTCGCTGGTCGCGGGCCAGACGGTGATGTGGGTGGCGGCGCTGGGCATCGTGATCAACGGCGCGACGGCGCTGCTGTTCCTGCGCGGGCGCAAGGGCGATTTGAACGTCCGCGGCGCGTTCCTGCACATGGCGTCCGACGCGGTTGTGTCCGCGGGCGTGGTCGGGGCCGGGGTGCTGATCCTCGCCACCGGCTGGAGCTGGGTCGATCCGGCGACGAGCCTGGCCATCGTGGCGGTGATCGTCGCCGCGACCTGGGGCCTGCTGCGCGACTCCACCAACCTCGCGCTGGACGCCGTCCCCGGCGGCATCCACCTCCCACACGTCGAAACGGCGCTGTCGGGCCTGTCCGGCATCGTCGAGGTCCACGACCTGCACGTCTGGGCGCTGAGCACGACCGAAACCGCGTTGACCGCGCATCTCGTGACTGATGGGCACGAGCCGGCGGATTTGGTGCGGCAGGCATGTATTTTGTTGGAGGAACGTTTTCGGATTGGACACGCAACTATCCAGGTGGAGTCGGCAGCGACAGCGGCGGCATGCGATTTGCGGCCGTCGCACGTGGTTTGATGTTGGCTGAGCCGGCCAAGAACCTTTCGTCTTTGATCTTCCTGATCGCAAAGTGACGATTGAAAGGCACGTAATAAATGTCATTTATCGGCCTGACGGTTCACAGCCTTCCGCCAGTGCATTGGAAACCCGAGAGGTCTAACTTGGGATAGTTACCAAGTTTGGCAGGTTAGTGACCTGTGTGGTTTTGGGGCTGCTGATGTTTGCGGATGGTCTGTGTTGCAAGCGATGCGGCGGTTTGGATTATGTGAAAAGCGGCACGGTACGCGGGCACCAGCGCTGTCGCTACCATGGGTGTGGCTGCCACTTCACCGACACCCCGGCGCCGGGCAAGCCGGTCGCGATGAAGACGCTGGCGGTGCTGCTGTATGGCATGGGCAACATGAGTTTCAGCATGATGTTCCAGCCGGTGTCGTGGTCGCCAGGATCGCAACGACGCCCACCGATTGGATCAGCATCGCAATCGGCGCGACCAGTCCGCCGATCAGCGTCTCGATCGACAGGCTCAGCAGCGCGCGGATTGCGCCGCCGCAGCCACGCCGCAGCCGGCCGCCTAGCAGCAGCGCCACATAGGCCAGCAGCTTCGGCGCCAGCAGCATCGCCGTCGTGCCGATGAACACGTATTTCGCCAGCACGGGATCGACCTCCGGCCAGCGCGGGAACAGCGGCTTGTCGGCGGCGAAATACTCCGGCCGCACGAAGCGCTGCTGCAGCGCGATCAGCAATCCAGCCAGCAGGAAGATCAGCTAGAGCGGCGACGTGACGTAGCTGCCGATCCCCACCAGCAATGCAGTCGGCTGACCCAGTGAAGCCCTGACGCCGGCAACACGTCCGCATGCTGCAAATTGCCCTGGCACCAGCGCCGGTCCCGGATCGCGGCATCCGTCGACGAGGGCGGACTCTCCTCGAAGCTGCTTTCGAGCCCTGGCACCATGCAGTGATGGGTGCTGAGCGGGTTCAGCCCGTTCCCGCTGCCACCTGCGCCGTCCAGTCAGCCAGCACGTCGGCCAGCGTCGTCCGCCAGGGGATCTGCGGCGACCAGCCAAGCAGCCGCTGCGCCAGCGCCGGGTCGCCTTGGGCCAGGGCGATGTCCGACAAGCGGAGCCGTGCCCGATCCGTCGCGATGTCCGCCCGCACGCCGGCGAGCGCCAGCAGGTCGTCCAGCACGTCGCCGATCCGGCGCGGCGTGCCGGATGCGATGTTCAGGATCGTTCCGGCCGGCAAATCGTCCGCGCGCGCTAGGCAGGCAGCATAAGCGGCACATACGTCGCGGACGTCCAGGAAGTCGCGCAGCGGATCGAGCGCCCCGGTCTGCACCACGGGCGCCTGCACCCCGGCGGCGATGCGCGCGACCTGCCGGGCGAAGGCGGGCACCACGAAATTGCCGGACTGGCCCGGCCCGGTGTGATTGAACGGGCGCAGGCGCAGCACTCGCAATCCGTCGCCCACCATGGCGCCGAGTGCTAAGTCCGCCGCCGCCTTGGTGGCGCCGTACAGGTTCCGGGGCGCCAGCGCCGCCGCCTCGTCCAGCGCGGCGCCGCTGCGGAACGACCCTCCATAGGCATCGGCGGTGGAGGCGAACAGCAGCACGCAGGCGGGCACGTGGGCGAGGAGGGCCTGGGCCAACCCCAGCGTGCCATGCAGGTTCACCCGCCAGGCGGCGTCCGGGTCGTCGCGCGCCGCTCCCACCGCAGAAACGGCCGCCAGGTGGACGCATGCATCCGGACGTATCGCAGAAATCTCGGCATCGACCGCGGCGCCATCGATTAGATCGAAGCGGCTCGCAACGATCTCGGAGTTGGGAAAGACCCCTTGCAACGTTCGTGACAGATGCCGCCCCACGAACCCGGCGGCGCCCGTGATCAGGATGCGGCGGGGCATTCCGGCTCGCTAGGCGGCGACGAGGCGCGCGCGGTGGCGGGCCAAGTCTGCCTCGACCATCTCGGCGACCATGGTTTCCAACGACGTCTCCAGGCGCCAGCCGAGGGTCTGCTGCGCCTTGCTCGAATCGCCGAGCAGCACCTCGACCTCCGCCGGGCGGAGCAGGCTGCTGCTGGTGACCACGTGCGCGTCAGGGTCCAGGTCGACATGGCCGAACGCAATCGCGCAAAGGTCGCGGATGGACGTGGTCCGTCCGCTCGCGATCACGTAATCGTCCGGCTTGTCCTGCTGCAGCATCAGCCACATCGCCCGAACGTAGTCGCGCGCGTGGCCCCAATCGCGGGTGGCGTCCAGGTTGCCCAGTGAGAGCTGGGTAGCCAGCCCCAGCTTGATGCGGGCCACCCCGTCGGTCACCTTCCGGGTGACGAACTCGATGCCACGCAGCGGGCTCTCGTGGTTGAACAGGATGCCGGAACTGGCGTGCAGGCCAAAGCTTTCGCGGTAGTTCACGGTCATCCAGTGGGCATACAGCTTAGCGGCGGCATACGGGCTGCGGGGATAGAACGGCGTATGCTCGTTCTGTTTCGGCTCCTGGATCAGGCCGTACATCTCGCTGCTGCTGGCCTGGTAGAACCGCGCTTCCGGCCGCATCAGCCGCACCGCCTCGAGCACGTTCGCGGCGCCCAGGCCGGTGACGCTCCCAGTCAGCAGCGGCTGCTGCCAGGACGCGGCGACGAAGCTCTGTGCGGCCAGGTTGTACACCTCGTCCGGCTTGCAGGCCTGGATCACCCGCAGCAAGCTCGACAGATCGGAAAGGTTGCCATCGACCAGCTCGACGTCGTTCAGGATACCCAACCAGCGCAACCGCTCGCCGATCACGTCGGACGATGCGGACCGGCGCAACAGCCCCACGACCTTGTAGCCTTTGGTCAGCAGCAACTGCGAAAGGTAAGCGCCATCCTGGCCGGTGACGCCGGTGACGAGAGCTGTTGGCATGAAAGTCCTTCTCGTATGATTCGGGGATCAGCTTCGTCCGTAGGTATCCTCCAATCGCACGATATCGTCCTCGCCGAGGTAGCTGCCGGATTGCACCTCGATCAGGGTCAGCGGGATACGGCCCGGATTTTCCAGCCGGTGCACGGTGCCGAGCGGCAGGTAGATGCTCTCGTTCTCGCGCACCATCACCTCGTCGCCGTCACGGGTCACGAGCGCGGTGCCGTTCACCACCACCCAGTGCTCGGCGCGGTGGAAGTGCTTCTGCAGGCTCAGCTTGTGGCCCGGCGTCACCAGGATGCGCTTCACCTGGAACCGGTCGCCGTGGATCAGCGACTCGTAAAACCCCCACGGGCGATAGACGCGGTTATGCGCCACCGCCTCGTGCCGGCCGGCGGCACGCAGCCGGTCCACCACTTTCTTCACGTCCTGCGCGCGGTCGCGGTGCATCGCCAGCACGGCGTCCTCCGTCACAACCACCACCACGTCCGTCAGCCCGACCACCGCGGTCATGATGCCGTCGCTGCGGGCGTAGCAGTTCGCCGACCCCTCCAGCAGCACGTCGCCCACCGCCACGTTGCCGGACTCGTCCTTGCCGCCGAGCTCCCACAGCGCGCCCCACGACCCCACATCCGACCAGCCGAGATCGGCCGGCACCACGGCGATGCGCTGGGTCCGCTCGGCGACTGCGTAGTCCAGGCTGATGTTCGGGCAAGCCCGGAATGCATCCGGCTCCAGCCGCACGAAGTCGAGATCCTCGGTGGCCCCCTCGACCGCGCGGCGAACGGCGCTCATCACGTCGGGGGCTTGCAGCTGCATTTCCTCCAGCATGGTCTCCGCGGTGAAGACGAACATGCCTGCATTCCATAGCGCGCCGGCGGCGACGAGGGCGGCGGCCTCGGGCACGCCCGGTTTTTCGATGAAGCGGCCGACGGCGTGCACGCCGGGCGCGTCCGGCAACGGATCGCCCAGCGCCATGTAGCCGTAGCCCGTCTCCGGCCCGGTCGGCCGCATGCCGAGCGTCACGATGCGCCCGGCCTGGGCGGCCACGACGGCACGGGCCAGAATCTCGTGCAGCCGCCCGGTGTCGTCGATGGCGGAGTCGGCGGCCATCATCCACATCACCGCCTGCGGATCAGCCTGCGCCACCAGCAGGGCGGCGGCGGCGATCGCCGGGGCGGAGTTGCGGCCCACCGGCTCCAGCACGATCCGCGCGTTGGTGATGCCGGCGTCGCGCAGCTGCTCGGCGACGAGGAAGCGGTGCTCGTGGTTGCACACGATGACAGGTGCCGCGAACCCGGCGCCGATCCCCCGCAGCGCCGTCTCCACGATCATCGAGCGGTCGGAGATCAACGGCCAGAACTGCTTCGGAAAGCTTTCGCGCGACACCGGCCATAGCCGCGTCCCGGTGCCGCCGGACAGGATGACGGGCACCACATTGCCCCCCGCCACGGCACGCGCAGGCGTCAGGGCCGAGCTGGGAAGGATCGAGTTCATGGTGTCTCCGGTCGCCGCTTTGATGCGCCCGGTCGTAACGACCCAGGCCTCCTGTGTCCAGTTTCCCGCAGGTTGCCGCACCGGCCGGCCCGGCACATCATCGCCGCTCCGCCACATCGGAGCCGACATGCCAGCCACCAGCCTACGCAACGACTTTCAATCCGTCATCGCCGACGAGGCAAGGCGCATCGACGCCGGCCTGGTTGCCATCCGGCGCGACCTGCATGCCCATCCGGAACTTGGGTTCGAGGAGGTTCGCACCGCCGGTGTCGTCGCGCGGGAGCTGTCGCGGCTTGGCATTCCCTATCAAACGGGGGTTGGCGGCACGGGGGTGGTCGGCGTCATCGCCAGCGGACGGCCTGGCCCGACGCTCGCGCTTCGCGCCGACATGGACGCCCTGCCGATCCAGGAGCAAACCGGGCTCGATTTCGCCAGCACCGTGTCCGGCCTGATGCACGCGTGCGGCCACGACATCCACACCAGCACGCTGCTGGGCGTAGCGGCGGTGCTGACCCGCTTGGCGCCGCAGTTGCGCGGGACGGTGAAGCTGCTGTTCCAGCCGGCGGAGGAGAACGGCGCCGGCGCCGCGGCGATGATCGCGGATGGCGTCATGGAGGGCGTCGATTTCGCGATCGGCTTCCACAACTACCCCAACCGGCCGGTCGGCCGTTTCAGCTACTGCCGGGGCGCTTCGCTCGCCAGCGTCGACACGTTCGTCATCATCGTCAACGGCCGGTCCGGCCACGCGGCGCACCCCGACGACGCGATCGACCCGATCGTGGCCGCGGCCCAGCTGATCGGGCAGTTGCAAACCGTGGTGTCACGCGAGCTCAACCCGGTCCATCCCGCCGTGGTGACGGTGGGCGCCATCCACGGCGGCACCGCCAGCAACATCATCCCCGATAGCTGCACCCTGCGCGGCACCGTCCGCACCCTGCACACGGCGTCGCGCGACGTGGCCGAGCGGGCAATCCGGCGGTTGTGCGCGGGCATGCTGGAGGGGATGCGGGTGCGGGTGGAGGTGGACTATCGCCGGGGCGTGCCGCCGCTGTTCAACGATGACGGCATGGTGGATCGCGGCGTGGCGTCGGTGCGCGCGCAGCTGGGCGACGTGGTGGCGCTGGGGGATCCTAGCCTGGGCGGGGAGGATTTCGCGCTGATGGCCGCCCTGGCGCCGGCGTTCCATCTCGGCGTCGGCTCCGGCGCGCCGGGCCGGGCGGACAAGCTGCACAATTCGGGATACCAGCCGGACGAGGCCTGCATCGGGTTTGGCGTGCAGGCGCTGTCCCGGGCAGCGGCGGATTTGCTCGCTTGAAGGTTTGCGTGTTCGGCGCGGGAGCGGTCGGTGGCCATATCGCCGGGCGCCTGGCCCGTGGTGGCGCCGACGTGTCGGTAGTGGCGCGCGGCCCGTATTTGGCCGCGATGCAGGCAAACGGGCTGGTGGTCCATGCCCCTGACGGCACGATCAAGGCGCGCGTGCGGGCCAGCGCCGACCCGGCTGATCTCGGGGTGCAGGACGCAGTCCTGGTGAGCGTGAAAGCGCCCGCGCTGCCCGCCGTCGCCACGGCGCTGCGCCCGCTGCTGGGACCGGACACATCGGTGGCGTTCCTGATGAACGGCATTCCATGGTGGTATTTCCATCGGGAAGGCGGCCCGCACGAGGGTCGCCGCCTGCCGCGCATCGACCCCGGCGACGCGATCTGGAACGCGGTCGGGCCGGAGCGCGCCATCGGCGGCGTAGTGTATTCCGGCTGCACGGTGACGTCCCCGGGCGTGATCGAGGTGGACAACGCAAATGGCCGGCTGGTGCTAGGCGAGCCGGACGGCGCTGTCTCGCCCCGGGTGCAGGTGTTGGCCGCCGCGGTCGAGGCAGGCGGGTTGCGCTGCCCGGTCGACGCGCGCATCCGCGACCGAGTATGGGCGAAGCTGGTGCTGAACCTCGGCAGCGGCCCCATGGCGGTGCTGACGCAATCGCCGGGGCGTGACGTGTTCGGCGAGGCGGCGTGCCGGCTTGCCAATCGCGCCATCGCGGCGGAGGTCGTTGCGATCGCGGCAGCGATGGGTTGCCCGATCACAGCCGACCCGGACCGCCAGTCCGCCGCCGCCCGCGAGTCCGGCCACGTGCCGAGCATCGTGCAGGATTTGCTCGCCGGCCGTCCGATGGAGGTGGAAGCGATCTACGCCGCTCCGCTCGAACTGGCGCGCTTGGCTGGGGTGCCGACCCCGATGCTGGATTTGTTGGTGGCGCTGGTCAAGGTTCGTGCGCGGGCAGCTGGGCTATATCGAGACTAGGACACCGTCAGTTCCGCAAACCGATCCTCAAGTAAGGCAATCCCATCCCAGTCGGCGCTGGCGAACGCGATACGCAGATGCTCGTCCTGGCCGGGACCGAATGCGCTGCCGGGCAGGCACAGCACGCCGCGCTCCGCAGCCAGCCGTTCTGCGACCCAGGCGCCTGGAATGTCCGGGAACGGGTGGCGCACATAGGCGAAGTATGCCCCGAGCGAGTCGATCCGCCACGCCGGCAAACGTCCGAACACGTCGCGCATCGCGTCGCAACGCAGGTTGCTCTCGGTGCGGTTATCGGCCCGCCAATCGGCGAGGGCCGGGATCGCCCAGGCCAGCGCCGCCTGCGCCGGGCGCTGCGGGCAAACGTGCAGGCAGTCCAGCACCTTGTAGAAATGCGCCATCGTCGCGGCGGAAGCCGTGGCAGCGCCGAGCCGGTGGCCGGGAATGCAGAACGACTTGCTGAAGCTGTACAGGCCGATCAGGTTGTCCGGCCAATCAGGGTCGGCAAACGACGCGTGGGCGCGCTCCTGCCCGGCCGGCAGAAAGTCGCGGTAGGTCTCGTCCAGGATCAGCCACACGCCCCGGCGCCGGCATAGGTCGTGGAACTGCGCGATGATCTCGGCAGGATAGACGGCGCCCGTCGGGTTGTTGGGAGTGACCAGCACCAGTGCCCGGACCCGGCCGTCGGCCAGCAGCGCCTCGGCCCGGTCCGGGTCGGGGACGAAGCCATCGGCGGCGGAGCAGGCAAGGGGCCGCGCCTCGATGCCGAGCATGTCCAGCGTCATCTTGTGGTTCCAGTACCAAGGTGCCGGCAGCGTCACGGCGTCGCCCCGCTGCGCGACCGTCATCATGGCGAGCATGAATGCCTGATTGCAGCCGGCCGTGATCGCCACCTGGTCTGCCCCGATGATGCCGCCCTGCGCGGCCGAGGTCCAGGCGGCGTACGATTGGCGCAGCGCCGGTTCGCCGATGATGGCGCCGTAGCGGGCGTTCTCCCACCGCCCCGCCTCCTCCGACAAGCGCGCGAGCAGGTCCGGGTGCGGCGGGTAGCCGGGCGCTGCCTGGCACATGTCGAGCATCGGGCCGAACGCGCCGCCGTAACGGGCGGCCCAGGCATGCACCTCGGGAATGGGCGGGCTGCCAGTGTCCAGCAGTAGCGGATTCAGCATGGGTGCGGGATGCGTGAGCATAAGCGAGACCTCAGGACAGCTGGTGCGGCAATCGTACGTGGTCGATCGAGGGCGGGGTGAAGTCTCGCTCACGGGTGGTTGATAGGCGGCGGCTTGGAACCAGCCCCTCGGATGTCCGTGTTGTCCTGCCGGCTAAAAAGGCGATCAAGTGAAGCCCAACATCGCTACGGAGACCAACGTCGCAGTTCATGTTCTCGACCCTATGCCGGACATGGAACACCCGAATTCTGTTCGCCTGGCTATTCAGACGGGGCTGGGGTTAATGCGCGTGTTGCACTGATACTTGCAACACAGCTGGGCGGGCCGTCGCCCTGCCCCAGGTTTTCGCCGTTCGCCTGCCCTTGGCCGATCCTGAGCTTATTCAAAGCATCGGTGGAGATTGCCGCCCTTCATGTCTCGCCTCGGTTTACGCCTGATACCATACGGCCACTTCGTGCTGAAGCCCGCCGTAGACGCGCCCCAGATGGACGAGACTGCGGCGGCGCGCCTGGTCGAGGCTGTTTGCCCGGGGAAGCGGGCCGGGCCTGGTGCAGCTCGGGGCGGGAGAGGTGGGGCAAATCTTGCCAACGGCCTTTGCTTGGTGGCGCCGGTTTGCCGCGCGCTACGTGGCATCGCTGTGCCTGCATGCGCCGAACGTCGTGGAGGATGCTTCCTCTCCGCCCATTCTGCCCGAGGTAGCTCCTCCGGACGCGGCGGAACTCGCCTCCCTGGTGCGGACGGCCCCCATGATGCCGGGCTCCGAATACCTGACGCCGGATGTCCTGCTCACGCTGTGGGCGGCGATGGGAGCCACAGTGTCCGCGGCCCTGGCCTCAGCCAAGACGGATTTGCAGGGTTTCCTGAAAGGGTTGAACCCGGCGTGGAACCTGGTCGGGCGCGTGCATTTCAACCTGGCGGAGAACTGCCGCGACCCGGCGTTTCCGTTCGCCTTCATGGCCACCTACACCACGCAGCTTTCGGCGCAGGCCAAGGCGCAGCACCTGCCGCTGAGCCGCGCCTTGCAGGACTATACCGGGGCGGCGAACCGGCAAAAGCTTCTGGCCCTGCTCGTGGCGGTGCATTTTCCGCACGCGCGTGATGTGCCTGCCACCATAAGGCGACAGAAGCTGGGACGAAGCCGGACTATGCCGCCAAGGAAGACTTCATCGACCGCCGCACCTGGCCCGGAAGCAGCTTCTGCCGGCTCGGCAGGCATTCCAGCCGCCTTGCCGAAATCCCCGAGGTCGCGGCGAGTCTCTGTGTCCAGCGGAATGGGAAGGCAGCAGCCTGAAAGCTGCTCCCCCGACAAGATGCACGAGGGAGTCGCGCCTTCACCGCCGACACGGCCTACTGTGCACAAGACCAAGGCGAGCAACGCCAGGCACCACCCCGGACTTCAACAGGAGGTCGCCCAGGCCATGCCCGCACGGGCTGGATCAAACGAGCGAGGTGCCGACCGGGACCAGGCGCTGGTCCTGGCGCAGTTGGAGATCATCCGCCGTGGACTCGAGGAGGTAGAGCAGCTCCGCGCGGACGTGCAGACCTTGAGCCGCAGGATTGAGGAACTTGCAGCCACTATGGCGGGTCATGGCCAGGGGTCGGGCGAGAGTGCCACTCCGGCGGTGGGGGCCGACCGCGAGGGAGAGCCGAAGCGAGCATCCGGAAAAGGCCGTGTTGCTCGGGCTTCACGGCTTGCCGGGCCAGCCGGCACCTCGGACGAAAGCAGCAGCGTTGAGGAAAGGGGCAACGTGGTTGAGCGTCAGCGTGACCCAGGTGACGCCGTGCCGCCCGGCGTGGCCGTGCAAACGCCGGCGCCGCTGACAACCGACGATAACGCAGTTTTGCATAAACTCGAAAAACTGCCCAAGCGTGTCGCCCGACCCCAAACAAAAAGCCGCTCGCGAAAGTAGCGTAGGGTGCTCAGCGCCTATCATACCGATCAGCGCTGACGTTGACTTGGGTAATTTGGCGCAGCTCGGACGGCTGTGATCAGGTTTCTGCCTGACCTGTTAAGTGGGCTGGTGATGAACGGCGTACGTTTGGCGATCCGCGGTGACCTGTCTGCGGCGGAGTTGCGCAAGCGCTCGCGGCAGGAGCCCGACCGGACGGCAGCGGCCCACATGATGCCGATTGCGAACGCGCTAGAGGGTATGACGCGAGCTGAGGCGGTGCGGTTGGCTGGCATGGAGCGACAGGCGTCTGGACAGCCTGGACGTGGGGAAGACGGGCTTGTCGGCCTGGACGCTGGCCGAGCTATGCGCCGAGGTGAAGCGGCGCTGGGGCGTGGGCTACCACGACGCGCACATGTCCAAGCTGATGTGCGCGTTCTGCTTGTCGTGGCAGAAAGCCCGGCCATCGCACCCCAAGGCGGATCTGGCGGCACCCTCGTGCGCGTCGGAGATCACGAGCTTAATGCCATGCAGGCGGCGCCGGACGAGGCCTTTGAGGAACGTCGCCCAGAAGGTTTCGGCCTCGCTGGCACCGATGCGCAGGCCGACGATCTCGCGCTTGCCCTCTGTGTTTGCGGCCAAGGCGATGATGGCCGCCACGTAGAGGATGCGTCCGCCCTCGCACTGCTTGAGGCAGGTGGCGTCAAGCCACAAACAGGGCCATTCGCCGGTGAACGGATGTTCAAGGAACGCGCCGACCCGATCATCGATGTCCTGGCACAGCTTACTGACGGTGGTTTTGCTGATCCCGGCCAGGCCCATGGCCTGAACCAGGTCGCCCACGCGCCAGGTCGGAACGCCGCTGACCTACGCTTCTTGGATCACGGCCACCGAGGCCTTCTCGGCTCAAGGAAGGGCGGAAAACAACTGCCCTGCCGGAGCTTGGGGATCCAAAGCTGCAGCGCGCCGAGCTGGGTGTCGAGCGTGCGATCGCGATACCCGTTGCGACATGTCGTGCGCTCGCCGGATCGCTCGTGACATCCGGCGCCGATCATGCCCTCGACGTCGGTCCCCCGCGGCGAGCGGTAGACTGTCCTTGGTCGTCGGTCCTCTCAGCTCTCGGGTGAAGCGTCGCAACTCCACCTCCGCCAGCCAATCCGATGATCACCTCAACTCAGCATCGCCAATGAAATCCCCATCACGAACATGCACGCTACCCGCCACGGTAGCGGACGGAGTAGGGACGGATCGCGGGTGGCACCCATCCCAGCCGGCAAAAGCGCCATCTTCACCCAATCCGCTCCCGCCAGCGTAAGCGAGCTCAAGTAGCGCGCCCACTAGCATCGCCATCTCCCGCGCGATACCACCTCGCCGATGCTCGCCCAGCAACTCGTCAACGGCGTCCTCCTCGGCGCGACCTACGCCCTGTTCGCCCTCGGCTTCACGCTCATGTTCGGCGTGCTGCGGGTCATCAATCTCACTTACGGCTTTTACTTTTCCGCCGGTGCGCTGATGGCGCTCGCTCTGACCCGGGCCGCAGGCCTGCCGATCTGGCTGGCGCTGCCGGTCGCCGCAGCCGGCAGCGGCGTGTTGGCCGTCGCGTTCGACTGGCTGCTGCTCAGCCGCCTGCGCCGCGCCCGCGCGCCGGAGCTGTCGTCGCTCATGGTCACGCTCGGCGGCGTGCTGGCGCTCTACTCGGCGCTGACGGCGTGGCTCGGCTCCGACATCCGCCGGTTTCCGCCCGGCCTGGTCAACGGCGAAGCGTTCCACATCGGCGAGGTCCGGGTCACCACCGCGCAAATCCTGATCATCGGCGCAGTCGCGCTGATGGTGGGCGCGCTCGTGCTGCTGCTGCGGGGCACGCGGTTGGGCCTGGCCATCCGCGCCATGGCCGACAAGCCCGATGCGGCCGAGCTGATGGGCATCGACACCGGCCGCACCGCCGCCCTGGTGTCGTTCCTGTCCGGTTGCCTGGCCGGCGCCGGCGGGGTGCTGATCGGGCTGAACTTCAACGCCATCCAGCCCTACATGGGCGAGCAGATGATGCTGCGCGGCTTCGTGGTCATCATCGTCGGCGGCCTCGGCGACATCGGCGGCGCCCTGGTCGCCGGGCTGCTGCTGGGCGTGCTGGAGGTGATGACCGCCGGCTACGTCGCGTCCGGCCTGAAGGAAGCGGTGCCGTTCCTGGTGCTGGTCGCCGTGCTCTGGACCCGCCCCGCCGGGCTGTTCGGCCGGGCCGTGACCCGGCGTGCCTGATGCCCGCGTGGCTCGACGATTTCCTGTGGACCTACCAAAACCTGGTGCACGCGCTCGGCATCAACGGGCTCCTGGCCCTATCGATGTACGTCGTTTTGGCGGTGGGACAGCTCTCGCTGGGTCAGGCGGCGTTCATGGGATTGGGGGCCTACTCCTCCGCGTTGATGACGCTGCAGCTTGGCCTTCCGTTCTTTTTGGTGCTGCCGCTGTCCTGCGTGGCGCCGGTGCTGTTCGCGCTGGCCATCGGTGTGCCGACCCTGCGGCTGTCCGGCGTGTACCTTGCCATTGCGACAATCGGCCTCGGCGAGGTGCTCCGCGCCGTCTATCTCAACATCGACCTATTCGGCGGCGCGCTCGGCCTGTCGGGCATCCCGGAGCGCGGCGAGACCTGGATGATCTACAGCCTGCTGGCCGCTTCGGTCGCAATCTTGTGGCTGGTCGGCCGCAGCGGCGTCGGCCGCGCCATGGAAGCGATGCGCGAGGACGAAACGGCGGCGCAGGTGATGGGCGTCAATCTCCGGCGCTACAAGATGGGCGCGCTGCTGGCGTCGGCCGTGCTGGCCGGGCTCGCCGGCTGCCTGAGCGCGCACGTGTCCAGCTTCATCGGCCCTGGCGAGTACGGGTTTGAGCCCGCGGTGACCATCCTGTCGTTCGCGTTGCTCGGCGGCATCGGCACGCCGCTGGCCCCCGTCGCCGGCGCCGCGATCCTGACCTTGCTGCCCGAACTGCTGCGCGGCTTCAGCGACCTGCGCCTGGTGTTCAACGGCGTCATCATCGTGCTGGCCGTGCTGTTCCTGCCCGGCGGCCTGCTGCCCTGGAAGCTTCGGCACACGGCATGACGACGCTGCTCGAACTGTCCGGCTTGACGCGACGCTACGCCGGGCTGGTTGCCGTGGACCGAGTTGACATGACGGTGCACGAGGGCGGCATCCACGCCGTCATCGGCCCGAACGGCGCCGGCAAGACGACGCTGTTCAACCTGGTGTCCGGGATCGTGCCACCCAGCGAGGGCCGCATCCGTTTCGCCGGGCAGGATGTCACCACCCTGCCCGCCCACCGCCGTGCCGGGCTAGGCCTGGCGCGCACGTTCCAGAACATCCGCGTGTTCAGCGCCATGACGGTGCTGGAAAACGTGCTGACCGGCCTGCACACGCGCCTGTATGCGAGCTTGCCGGAGGTGGTCGGCCGCCTCGCCCGGTTCCGGCGGGAGGAGCGCGCCGCCGTCGACGCCGCCCACGCGGCGCTGGCGCTGGTCGGCCTGGACGACCGGGCTGGCCTGCGCGCGTCCGCCCTGTCGTACGGCGACCAGCGGCGGCTGGAGATCGCCCGCGCCGTCGCCGCCCGCCCGCGCCTGCTGCTGCTGGACGAGCCCGCCGCCGGCATGAACCCGGCCGAGACGCAGGCGCTGTCCGCCCTGGCGCGCGCCATCCGCGCGGCTGGCACGACCATCCTGCTGGTGGAGCACGACATGGGCTTCGTCATGGACATCTCCGACGACGTGACGGTGCTCAACTTCGGCCGCCGCATTTTCGGGGGCGCTCCCGCCGCCGTCCGGCAGGATCCCGCGGTGATCGAGGCCTATCTCGGCCCCAAAGTCGCAGCGCGACTGGCAGCGGGCGCGCGGGCCGGAGTGCGCGGCGCGTGAGCAGCCTGCGGATCGAGGGATTGACGGTCGGGTTCAGGAACACCCTCGCTGTGAAAGACATCGACGTCGAGGTGGCGCCGGGTCAGGTGGTTTGCCTGATCGGGGCCAACGGCGCCGGCAAGACGACGACGATGCGGGCGGTGTCCGGCTTGGTGCGGCCCCGTGCAGGCCGGGTGCTGTTCGACGGGCAGGACATCACCGGCCGCTCCGCCCACGCGATTGCCGCCGCCGGGTTGCGGCAGGTGCCGGAGGGCCGCCAGGTGTTCGCCGAACTGACGGTGGCGGACAACCTGGCGCTTGGCGCATACCTCTCGCCCAGCCGCGCCGAGAGCGCCCGGCGGCGGGATGCCGTGCTCGCCCGGTTTCCCCGGCTGCGCGAGCGGTTGGCGCAACTCGCCGGGTCGATGTCGGGCGGCGAGCAGCAGATGCTGGCGTTCGGCCGGGCCCTGATGGGCGCGCCCCGCCTGCTGCTGCTGGACGAGCCGAGCATGGGTTTGGCGCCGCTATTCGTGGAGGAGATTTTTGCCGCCATCGCCGACCTGAAGCGCGAGGGAACGACGATCTTGTTGGTAGAGCAGAACGCGTCCGCAGCGCTGGACGTCGCCGACTACGCCTACGTCATCGAGACCGGGCGCATCGTGCTGCAGGGCGATGCGGCCAGCATAGCCGCCGACCCGGCCGTGGTGGCGGCATACCTGGGCGGGCACTAGTTACATTTCGTTATGGATAGTTTACTGACGATGCCACAAATTTGCCATTGCGATCCCTATATTGGGAATGTCGGGTCAACCAATGCGGCGACCCTAGGATTTGGAGAGGCGACCATGACGTCTAAATTGCGCTTTCTCATCGCTATTCCTGTCGCAATCGGTCTTCTTGCAGCGAATGCGCCTGATGCGAAGGCCTGGTACCGTGGCGGCTATGGTGGTTACGGCGGTGGATATGGTGGCTACCGTGGCGGGTACGGCGGCTACTATGGGCGCGGTTACGGAATTGGCCCCGGCATCGCCGGCGCAATCGTCGGGCTCGGCGTGGGAGCTGCCATCGCAGGCGCGTATGCACCGCGCTACTATGCGCCGCCACCGGTCATTTACGCACCGCCACCAGTTGTTTACGCGCCGACCCCGGGCTATTACGTGACTCCTGGATACTACGGCCAGTAATTTCGCTTTTCTCTGGATCGGCAGCGCATCATACGATCTGAGTCCGTACGCCTCCCACGCCTTCGATAGCACCTTCTAGGACGTCGCCGCACTCGACTGCGGCGACGCCTTCTGGCGTCCCGGTAAAGATCAGGTCACCGGGTGCCAAGCGTACCAGCCGCGACAGGAACGCAATCGTTTCCGGCACGCTCCAAATCAAGCAGCTCAAATCGGACGATTGGCGGACTTCGCCATTCACCCGCAACTCGATCTGCCCACGCGCCGGATCTATTCCTGCGGCGGGAACCAAGGCCCCGATCGGCGCCGAATGATCGAATCCCTTGGCCATGTCCCAGGGACGGCCGGCTTTCTTAGCCTCGGCCTGCAAGTCGCGTCGGGTCATATCCAACCCGGCGCCATAGCCCCACACATGGGATAGCGCGTCGGCTTCGGCGATGTTCGCGCCGCCCACGCCGATGGCGACGACCTGCTCCATCTCATGGTGCAACTCACTCGTCATCGCCGGATAGGGCATGTCGGCACCGCCGATCAGCAAGGCATCGGCGGGCTTGGTGAAAAAAAACGGCAGCTCACGGTCTGGATCGTGGCCCATCTCGCGCGCGTGGGCTGCATAGTTGCGGCCGACGCAGAAAATCCGGCGGACCGGGAACAGCCCGCCCTCAGCCGTCGGCACGGCGACCTGCGAAGGGGCGGGAATCACGTACTCGGCCATGTTGTCTCTCCTTGTGCCACCTCGACCATAGGGCAGCGATTTCCGGTGAAAAAGGGGTCGCCAAAGCGGTCTCCTTGCTCTAATCGCCGAACGAGGAGAAATCGTCCACAATGTCGATCAGCGGATCAAAGTCGCTCTATACCCAGGTCCTCGTCGCAGTCATCGTCGGCGCGCTGCTCGGTCATTTCTACCCAAGCCTCGCCGTGGAAATGGGGCCGTTCGGCGAAGGCTTCGTCAAGCTGGTACGGATGGTGATCGCGCCGATCATCTTCGTGACGGTCGTGGTCGGCATTGCCAAGCTGACCAACACGTCCGAGGTCGGGCGCATTGGCCTGAAGGCGATCCTGTACTTCGAAATCCTGACTACGATCGCCATGGTGATCGGCTTGGTCGTCGGCAATCTCGCCCGACCCGGCGTCGGGGTGAACGCCGACGTGCACGCCCTGAACGGCGCCGCGGTCGCGCGCTACACCAGCGCGCCGCACACGACGCTGGCGGACTTCCTGCTGGCGATCATTCCCAACACCATCGTCGATGCGTTCGCAAAGGGCGACATCCTGCCGGTGCTGCTGTTCGCGGTGCTGTTCGGCATCGCGCTCGCACATCTCGGCGAGCGGGGGAAGGCCCTGGTGCGCATCATCGACGAGGCTGGGGCCGGGCTGTTCGGCATCATCGGCATGATCATGAAGGTCGCCCCGCTGGGCGCGTTCGGCGCCATGGCGTTCGCCATCGGCAAGTTCGGCATCGGCACCCTGGTCAACCTCGGCTTCCTGATGCTGTGCTTCTACCTCACGTGCGCGCTGTTCGTATTCGTCGTGCTTGCCACCGTCATGCGCCTGTGCGGCCTGTCGCTGCTGCGCCTGCTGGCCTACCTGAAGGAGGAATTCTTCATCGTGCTCGGCACGTCCTCCTCCGAGGCGGCGCTGCCGACCTTGATGGAGAAGTTGGAGGCGATGGGCTGCCCGCGCCCGATGGTCGGCTTGGTGGTCCCGCTCGGCTATGCGTTCAACCTGGACGGCACCAGCATCTACTTCACCATGGCGATCGCCTTCATCGCCCAGGCGCTGAACATCCCGCTGAGCTGGTGGGAGTACGCCCAGATCATGGCGGTGCTGCTGCTGACGTCGAAGGGCGCTGCGGCGGTGACGGGCGGCGGCTTCATCACCCTGGCGGCAACGCTTTCGACCATGGGCGGCAAGATTCCGGTCGAGAGCATCGTGCTGGTGCTGTCCATCGACCGCTTCATGAGCGAGGCGCGGGCGATCACCAACCTGTTCGGCAACGCGGTCGCGACCATCGTGGTGACGAAGTGGGAGGGCCAGCTCGACATGGTCCGCGCGCGCGCGGTGCTGGCCCGGCGTGAGCCGGTGCAGATTGCGGTGCCGGCTTGACTTCCCTCCATTGATCCTTGTCACGGGCGCCAGCGGCACGATCGGCCGCGAGGTCGCAAGCCGGCTCGCCCGGCGTGGCCAGGTGCGCCTGGCGCTGCGGGACCCATCCCGTGCCGAGACATTCACCGGCGTTGCGGCGCTCGAGCGTGTGCGCTTCGATTTCCTTGATCCTTCGACCTTTGAGGCTGCCCTGCACGGCATTGAGGGCGTGTTCCTGCTGCGTCCGCCGCGCCTTGCCCACGCGCGCCGAGACTTTGGCCCGTTCGTCGCGGCCATGCGGCGGGCCGGGGTGGGTCATGTCGTGTTCCTGTCCGTGCGTGGCGCTGACAGCAATCCCGCGCTTCCCCACCGGCACATCGAGCGATTGCTGGAGGGGTCGGGCATGGCCTGGACGCATTTGCGCCCCAACGATGTCATGCAGAATTTCGCGACCGTCCACCGGGCCGACATCAGGGACACCGGCGAAATCTGGGCGCCTGCCGGACGCGGTCGCACCAGCTTCGTGGACGTCCGCGATGTCGCGGACGCGGCGGTGCGGGTACTGACCGAGCCGGGCCATGAGCGGCGCGCCTACACCCTGACCGGCGGCGAGGCGTTCGACCTGTACAACGTCGCCGCGGTGCTGTCCGACGCGCTCGGCCGGCGGATCACCTACCGGAACCCGGGCATCCCTGCGTTCCTGCGCCATGTCAAAGCCTCGGGCAGTCCGGTGGCGCTTGGATTGGTGATGACCGGCGTCTATACCGCCGCACGGCTGGGGTGGGCCGCCGCGGTTTCACCCGAACTGGAACAGCTGATCCAACGACCGCCAACGCCGCTCCGCTCCTTTGTCGCGGATTATGCGGCCGTCTGGCGGTAGCCCTATGGCGCCACGGTGAACTTGCCGTCCTGCATCACCAGCACGACCACGCCCTCCGCAGAGGCCGGGTCGCGGCCGGGGGTGAAGCTGAACGGCCCCATGACGCCGTCGTTGGTGGTCTTGAGCAGCGCGTCCCGTAGCTTCACCGGGTCGGCCGCCCCCGCCGCGTCAATCGCCTTCGCCATGATGTGCATCGCGTCATAGGCCTGCGCCGCGAACTGGTCGGGATCGCGGCTGTATTTCTTGCGGAAGTCGGCCACGAAGGCCTGGTTGACCTCGCCCGGCTTGCCGATGAACCACGGGCTGCCGACGATCAGGCCGTCCGCCGCCGTCCCCGCAATCTCGCCGAGCTTGGGCGAGTTCGACCCGTTGCCGCCGATGAACAGCGTCTCGCGGCCGAACCCGAGCTGCCGCGCTTGCAGCAGCACGCCGGCGACCGGCTCCACCAGAGCGGAAAGGCCGATCGCGTCCGGCTTCAGGCTCTTGATCTTGGTCAGCTGGGCGGAGAAGTCGCTGTCCTTGCTGCCGAAACTCTCGATGGCCAGGATGTTGAGCCCGGCCGTCTCGGCCGCCGCCTTCATGGTGTCGAACCCCGACTTCGAGAATGCGTCGTCGTTGGCGTACATCAGCGCGATGGTCTTGACGCCCCGGGCCTGCGCCTTCTTCAGCGTGACTGGGATGACGTCGCTCTCCGGCAGGGACGTGCGGAACACGTAGTCGCCGATCGCGGTGATGCCATTGGCGGTGGTGGAGGTGCCTAGGATCGGGATGTGGCGCTGGTTGGCGACGGGGCCGACGGCGAACATCTCGTTGGACAGGGTCGGGCCGATGATCGCCACCACCTTGTCGCGCCCGATCAGCTTGCGCGCGGCGTTGATCGCCTGGTCCTTGTTGGCCGCGCTGTCCTCGACCGTCAGCGCGATCTTCTGCGCGCCCAGCACGCCCTTCTGGTTGATGTCGTCCAGCGCCAGTTCCAGCCCGGCGCGGATCGCGGTCCCATACGCCGCATTGGGGCCGCTAAGGATTTCGATTGAGCCGACCGGAACTTGGGCCCGCGCGGCGCCCACGGAGAGCAGCAGCGCCGCCGCGGCAATGAGTGGCCTGCGCATCATGGACGTATCTCCCGGGTCGAATTGCGGCGGACCCTAACCGAAGGCCACAACCGGTCAAGCTTGCGCGTCCGGCGCTGCCGGGCGATGGGGTCGCCATGCCCGCCCTCTGCGTCATTACCTGGAACATCAACTCGCTGCGGCTGCGCGTGAAGCTGCTGGAACGGCTGATCGACGCGCTCGATCCCGACGTGATCTGCTTGCAGGAGACCAAGGTGCCGGACGAGCTGTTCCCCGACGCGGCGCCCGCCGAACTCGGCTTTCCGTACGTCGCCCGGCGCGGCATGAAGGGTTACAACGGTGTCGCAATCCTCTCCCGCATCCCCTTGATCCTCGACGACCTGGCGCCGGACTGGTGCGAGAAGGGCGATTGTCGGCATTTAGCCGTGCGCCTGATGGTGCCGAGCGGGCCGGTCGAACTGCACAACTTCTACGTCCCGGCGGGCGGCGACGTCGCCGATACCGCGGTGAACCCGAAATTTGCCCACAAGCTGGCCTTCGTGACAGAGGCGACGCACTGGTTCGCCGCGCGGCCGGGCATGGCGCGCGGCGTGCTCGTCGGCGACCTGAACATCGCGCCGCTGGAGCACGACGTATGGAGCCACAAGCAGTTGCTGGATGTCGTCAGCCACACCCCGGTCGAGGTCGCGCACATGCTGGCTTGGCAGCGCGCCGGCTTCGTCGACGCGGTCAGGCATTTCGTGCCCGTGGACGAGAAGCTGTACACCTGGTGGTCCTACCGCAACCAGGACTGGCGCCGGTCGAATCGAGGCCGCCGGCTCGACCATATCTGGGTGACGCCCGACCTGGCCGGAAACCTGCGGTCCCACGCGATCCTGACGGAAGCCAGGGATTGGCCGCGGACCTCCGACCACGTGCCGGTCGCCGTCACACTAGACATTTAGCTCACTGGAGGCACACCCTGCGGGTCCAACCGGTAGCCACCGCCCTCGGTCACCAGCAAGCGGGCGTTGGACGGGTCGGGCTCAATCTTTTGACGCAGGCGATAAATATGCGTTTCCAGCGTGTGCGTGGTGACGGCGGCGTTGTAGCCCCACACCTCGTTCAGCAGCACCTGGCGCGCGACCGGGCGCATGCCGGCGCGGTAAAGGAATTTCAGGATCGCAGCCTCTTTCTCGGTCAATCGGATACGGCGGTTCTTTACCGGCTCCTGCAGCAGCTTGGCCGAGGGGCGGAAAGTGTAGGGGCCGATGGTGAAAACCGCGTCCTCGCTGTTCTCGAAGATGCGCAGCTGGGCGCGCAGCCGTGCCAGCAATTCGGCAAGCCGGAACGGCTTGGCGATATAATCGTTCGCGCCGGAGTCGAGCCCGCGCACCACGTCCGCCTCGTCGTCAGAGCCGGTCAACATGATGATGGGCATGCGCAGACCCTGGCGTCGCATGCTGGCACACAGGTCGCGGCCGTCACCGTCGGGCAAACCAACATCAAGGATCACGGCGTCGAACCGAGAGTCGCGCGCCGACACCTTGCCCTCAGCCTCCTTGATGGAGGCGGCTTCGTCTGCGCTGAATTCGCCGTCGACTTGCAGTTGTTCGACAAGAGTCTCGCGCAAGGCGAGATCGTCATCGACGATCAGAATGGGGCGTTCGCCCGCCATCAGCCAATCCCTTCGCAAAAGCCGGGCCGGGCCGCACGGGACGGTCAGGCGCCAGGTCAGCCAGAAGCGTAAGACACAGTATCTCCGGGCTTGCGTACCATCGTTCGGCAAGCCAACGCACGACCATCGGAGGCAAACGGGTCAGCCGTGCTGACTATCGCACACATTTCCGTGAACTGTCGCATGATATCGTGACCCGACCCGCCATGTGCAACGGGTGGGCATGAGCGCACCAGCATTGCGTGGATGCAGATTGCCTTCGGCCGTGCGCTTCGGCTGTATGTGAACCCTATCCTGGCGGCCGGAGAAGATCGACACCTATGCTCGACACGCCGACCGCCACCACGTTAACTCGCCGTCCGCCGGCCGAAATCGCTGCACTTCGCAGCGTCCACGCGGCTGCCGCAGCTATGAGGCAGGGCCAGCCGGTTTTACTGCGTGGCCGCGAAGACCTGCTCATCGCCGCAGCGGAAACGCTGGACGCCGTCACGCTCGCCAAGATGACACCGGATGCCGCGCTGATTCTTTCTGGCCCGCGCGCAGAGGCGCTGCTTCGGCAGGCCGGCGACCCGGCTTTCGCAGCCGTCAGGTTGCCGCAATGGACGGTCGCAACCCTGCGTGGCTTGGCCGACCCCACGGCTGCCCAAGTAGCGGCCGGCTTGCAGCCCGCGCCATCGCCACTCGACGCCGGTGCGGCGCTTGCCCTGGCCAAGGTGGCGCGACTTCTTCCCGCTGTGCTCGCGGTTGCCGCATCCGCTCAGCCCGGCGTCGCCATCGTCGACGCCGCCGACGTGCTTGCCCATCCCGACCGCAGCGCTGGGGCATTACAGCGCATTGCCGAAGCGCGTGTGCCGCTGGCCGCCGCCGCCGATTGCCGGCTGGTCTCCTTCCGCGAGGCTGGGGACGGGCTGGACCACCTCGCCATCCTGATCGGTCGTCCCGAGGACGAACCGGCGCCGCTTGTCCGTGTCCACTCGGAGTGCTTCACCGGGGACGTGCTGGGCAGCCTGCGCTGCGATTGCGGATCCCAGTTACGCGGCGCGATCGACCGGATGGCGGCCGAGGGCGCCGGAGCCGTGCTGTATCTGGCGCAGGAAGGCCGCGGCATCGGCCTGGCCAACAAGCTGCGTGCCTACGCGTTGCAGGACCAAGGCTTGGATACGCTCGACGCCAACCGCGCGCTGGGCTTTGGGGCCGACGAGCGGCGCTTCCTGGTTGCGGCCGTGATGCTGGAGCAGCTGGGCCTTCATCGCATCCGGCTGCTGACCAACAACCCCGATAAGGTCGCTGCGCTGGCCGCGTGCGGCATCGCCATCGATCGACGCGAAAGCCTGCTGTTCGCCGGCAATGGCGTCAATGACCACTATCTTGCCACCAAGGTGCAGCGGCTTGGCCATTTGCCGGATTGATCTCATGGGGCCAGTCGTTTTGCCGCACGGCCAACTTGGCGCGTCCACCACACGTCGAAGATCGCGAGCGGCCACGCGGCCAGGGCGGTGACGGCCAGCGTGGCCAGGGCTGCCGCAGCGGCGCCACCGCGCCCGCCGCCAACGCTGAGGTAGGCGAAGCTCCCAGCCGAACACAGCACGGGAACGTGCAGCAGGTACAACGGAAACGACATGCGGCCGAGCCACCGGGCAACGGTCCCACTGAGGATTTTGCGCACGGCCGGAATCGATTCGGCTGCGACTAGGGCAAAGACGGCTCCTGCCCCATACATCGTCGGCCCGGGCACCGCGACATGCAGATGCGCGTAGATCCAACGGTTGAGCGCGGAATTGTCCGAGAAGGTCGCGGCAGCGTAGGACAGCAGCAGCAGGGCCGGCGCCCAAGCGATATGCAGCCGCGGCAGGCGCCGCGCGGCGGCCAAGGTTGCCAGACCGACTCCCAGGGGAAAGTTCGCCAACCAGGGATCGACGCAGAAGCAGGCGACCCACGAGACGCCGAGTAGCAAAGCCCGTGCGCCTGGCCGCCGTAGCCGGAGCAACGCCAACGCGATGCCGAACGCCAGGAAGCTTCCGGTAAACTCGATGCGCATCGTCCAGATACTGCTATTGTAGTTCGCCGATCCCGTGAAGAACGTTCCAGCGACGCCTTCCCACAGTGCGCGCCAGACGTTCGGGACGATTGCCGCCCCCTCCGGGCTGTAGGCGAAACCTGCCAGCCAAGGGGACCCGCTCAGCGATCCCGCCTGCTGGAACCGGTACAAGCTGAGCGGGAACAATGCCCAGCTCACCAGGCAGGCAATACCGACCGTTCCCGCCAGGCGAGGCCATCGCTTGAGCGCACCCCGGGCCAAGCCATCGGCATCGTCGGTTTGAAGGCCTCTCCGGGTAAGCACGAAGCCGGACAGGACAAAAAAGAAACCGACCGCCGCGCCGGCATTGACAAAGCCATACCAAGGACGCCCGATCCAGGACACACTGGGCGGAAAGGCGAGCAGGACGCCGGGCAGGCCCGGAGCGAAGCCCAGCAGCAAGTGCCAAAACACCACCACCAAAGCGGCAACGCCCCGCAAAGCCTCTAATGGCTCGTCTTTCGCGACAGCGTGGCCAGGAATGGCGGTATCGACCAGGAGCTCTGACAGTTGGCTTTCAACCGTGACCAAATAACGTACTTTCGAGGGTAGGTCCGACGAGTAATACATCAAACTGGCCAGCAGGGTCAGGGCGCGTCGCTGCCGAATCGAGTCAGTTGGGATGATCGCCCTCGTCGGGAGCGATGGACGCGTCGTGCTGGGCCGGCTCGAATGGCGCGCCGCGCTAGGTCGCGGCGGCGTATGCTCCGACAAGGTGGAAGGCGACGGCGCGACCCCGCGGGCGTTGCTGCCGCTCCGGCGCGTGCTCTACCGCGCCGACCGAGGCCCGACGCCCCATACGACCGTTCCCGTCGAGCCGATCGCACCTTTCGACGGGTGGTGCGACGACCCGCCGCATCGCGACTACAACCGCGCCGTCACCCTGCCGCATGATGGACGGCACGAGGCGTTGTGGCGCGACGATGGCCTATACGACATCGTCGGCGTGCTTGGCTGGAACGACGCGCCGGTTGTCCGAGACCGTGGATCGGCGATCTTCCTGCACGTCGCCCGGCCGGAGTACGCGCCGACCGAGGGCTGCATCGCGCTCGCCTTGCCCGACCTTCGCGCATTGCTGGCCGCTGGCATTACCGGCCTCAACGTGGATCCCGGCTGAGGCCTTTGCTGTCCAACTCGTCCAGGTAGGTCGCCCAACGCTGTTCCTGATTCTGGCCAAGTTCGTAGAGGTACTCCCAAGTGTAAATGCCCGTGTCGTGGCCGTCGTCGAACAGGATACGAACGGCGTAGTGACCGATCGGGTCTACCGAGGTCAGGCCCACGTTGCGCTTTCCCGGCACCACCTTGCGTTCCATCGGGCTGTGTCCTTGCACCTCCGCGCTAGGGCTGAGCACCCGCAGCAGCTCGGCAGGCAGGCTGAAACGGCTGCCGTCCTCGAAGTCGACCTCGATCGAGCGACTGGCCCGGCGGACGCGGATTTCACTTGGCCGCACCATTATTCGAGCCGGCGCGCCTCGTCGGGCAGCATGATCGGAATGCCGTCCCGCACCGGATAGGCGAGGCCGGCCTTGCGGCTGACCAGTTCGCCGGCCGCGCGGTCGTACTCCAGAGGCCCCTTGGTCAGCGGGCAGACAAGGATTTCGAGAAGGCGTGGGTCGAGGATGGGCTGGTTGGACAAGGCGTGCTCCTGCGGTCAGCTGACTTGGTGGTCGCCCTCCAGCAAGTCATGCGCGCCCATCTGCAACAGCGCCAGCAACGTGCCGGCTCGGGAGGCCGGATTGGACGCTTCCAGCAACGCCTGCTTCTCCGACGGCTCGAACGGGCAAACCATGCATAACGTCACCACCAGCTCGCTGTCGTCCATCCGATCGATTGCCTCCCAATTCGCGTCAAAACCGCGGGTGACGAAATAAGCGCGAAGAGCGGCCACGATCGCCTTGCGCTGCGGCGCCGACGCGGGGTCCTCCTGCAGATCGTCCACAAATCGGGTGAAGTTGGACGCCACCCGTCGGTAGCCGCGCCGTCCTTCGACCTCAGCTGTCACCTCGAACCGGACCAGCCCGGTGATGGAAATCAGCATGCGGTTGTCTTCGGTTTCACTGAACGAGGACAGGCGGCCGAGACAGCCGACCCGGTAAAGCGCAGGGCCGTTCGGCGTCGCCGGCAAAGTCGGGTCAGGCTGAATCATGCCGAACATTCGCCCACTCGCGAGCGCGTCCTCCACCATGGCCTTGTAGCGCGGCTCAAACACGTTCAACGGCAAGCGACCATGCGGCAGCAGCAGCGCGCCCGACAAGGGAAACACCGGGATTTCGCGCGGCAGATCGCCCAGCGAAGGAGAGAAAGCCTCCATTCCTAGCTGAACAGCAGGGCCGAGAGTTTCCTGCGGGCGGCGACAGTCACCGGATCGACGACGCCCCAGGCTTCGAAGAACTTGAGCAGTTGCAGGCGAGCGGCGCCGTCGTTCCAGCCGCGATCCTGCCGCATGATGTCGAGCAGGGCGGCCGCCGCCTCCTCCCGCCGGCCAGACGCGTTCAATGCGGTCGCCAACTCGTAGCGCGCCTCGTGATCGGCCGGGTCAGCCGCCAACCGCGCCTCGAAGGCGGACAGCCCCTCGGACGCGCGCCGGCCTTCCTGAGCCAGCATCAATGCCGATCGGGCGCCCGCCACCTCCGCGTGATCGGCGACCTTGGCCGGCACCTGGGCGAGCGCCTCGGCGGCCTGGCCTTCCTCGCCCATAGCCAGCAGGGCGCGCACGATGCCGCCCCAGGCGTCGGGGCTTTCCGGCTCCTCCTGCAGCACGGCGCTGAACAGCTCGGCGGCGTCCTGCGCCTGGCCGTCCTCAAGCGCCGCGCGCGCTTCGGCGAGCAGGTCGGCCGAGGGCATCGTGCCGCCAGCGATCTTGAGCAGTTGCTCGACGAAACGCTTGATCTCGCTCTCGGGCAGCGCGCCCTGGAACACGTCGGCGATCTGCCCCTGCCAGAACGCGGCCACGGTCGGCACCGACTGCATCGGCAGGCCGGCGCGGGCGAGCTGCTCGACCAGGGCGCGGTTCTTGTCGATGTCGACCTTCACCAGCTTCAGCCGCCCACCCGCCGCGCGCGTCACCCGCTCCAGCACCGGCGTCAGGGTTTTGCAAGGGCCGCACCAGGTTGCCCAAAAGTCCACCAGCACGGGAACCGTACGGGACGCCTCGATGACTTCGCGGACGAAACTGGATTGGTCAGCATCCACGATCATCGCAGGGGAGGTGGCGGGAGGCGCGACGCCGGGCGCACGGGCAGGCGATTTTTGGCCAATGATCGAATCCATAATGGGCTTCCTGCTCGCGCCACGGCGGTTTGGCGACTGGGTGTTAAGATGTTGTCGGGACGGGATCGCGCAAGCGCGGGCCGTGCCGGTTGGCCGGCGTGGAGCGGGTGAAGGGAATCGAACCCTCGTATGCAGCTTGGGAAGCTGCCGTTCTACCATTGAACTACACCCGCGGTGCCGATGGCTCCGGTTATACGAACTGGGCGTTGACCGCGCAACGCCTGCGGACGTAGGGTCTATTCCCTGCGACCTCGTGATTTGTCCGGCCGGATTGCGGCGAGGTGAAACAATCGCGCTAAAGAGGCCAGTGGACCGCCCGGCAAACCGTTGGTTGCGGCGCTCCGCCGGCATCACCCGGTCGACAACCAGGCCATCCTATGTGGACGGCAACTGTCGGAAAGGCTGTAACGATGCCCACCCATTTCCTGCGCCCTGCCACCCGTCTCGTGCACAGTGGCGTCCAGCGCACCCGTTTCAGCGAGTCCACCGAGGCGCTGTTCCTCACCTCCGGCTTTACTTATGCCAGCGCCGAGGAGGCCGAGGCGACGTTCGCTGGAACCATCGGCCGGCACCAGTATTCCCGCTTCGGCAATCCCACGGTGGACATGTTCGAGCAGCGCCTGGCCGCCGTTGAGGGCGCTGAGGCCTGCCGCGCCACCGCAACCGGAATGGCCGCCGTGCACGCCGCGATACTGAGCCATCTGAAGGCCGGCGATCGCGTAGTAGCGTCCCGCGCGCTGTTCGGGTCGTGTCACTGGATCGTGTCCACCCTGCTGCCACGCTACGGCATCGCCAGCGAGTTCGTGGACGGCGCCGACCTCGCGCAATGGCGCGCCGCCCTGTCCCGCCCGGCTGCAATGGCGCTGCTAGAAACGCCGTCCAACCCGATGCTCGAGATTGTCGATCTCCCGGCGGTTGCCGCGCTGGCGCACGCGGCCGGCGCGATGGTGGTGGTCGACAACGTGTTCGCGACCCCTCTGCTGCAGCAGCCGCTGAGCTTAGGCGCCGACGTGGTGGTGTACTCCTGCACCAAGCACATCGACGGCCAGGGTCGCGTTCTGGGCGGCGCCGTGCTGAGCCGCAAGGACTGGATCGAGGGCACCCTGCAGCCGTTCATCCGCAATACCGGGCCTGCGTTGTCACCGTTCAACGCGTGGCTGCTGCTGAAGGGCATCGAGACGCTCGGCCTCCGGGTCGACGCCGGCTGTGCCCGGGCCGCCGCTATCGCCGACTACCTCGCGTCCAGGCCGGAGGTATCGCGCGTGCTGTATCCGTCCCGCGCCGATCATCCGCAGCACGACCTCGCCATGCGCCAAATGTCGGCAGGTGGCACGCTGGTGACATTCGAGTTGGCAGGCGGCAAAGCGGCGGCATTCCGGATGATGAACGCCTTGCAGGTGGTCGGCATCGCCAACAACCTAGGCGACAGCAAGTCCATCGCGACCCACCCCGCCACCACCACCCACATGCGCATCAACGCCGAGGAGCGGGCGCGGCTAGGCATCACCGAGGGCGTGATCCGGCTGTCTGTCGGACTGGAAGACCCGGCAGATTTGATCGAGGACCTCGCCGCCAGCCTCGATGCGATTGCCCTGCGCCAGGCGGCCGAGTAGAAGATGGCCGAGCAGTACAGCGCCACTACCCGGGCTATTCGTGTCACTGTGCAGGCGTTTTTCCTGGAAGACCAGTCTGTCCCGGAGAACGACCAGTTCGCCTGGGCGTACACCGTGCGGATCGCTAACCAAGGCCGCGAGACCGTGCAGCTGATGCGGCGCACCTGGCAGATCACCGACGGGCATGGCCGGGTGCAGGAGGTGCACGGCGCCGGGGTGATTGGCGAGCAACCGGTGCTGGAACCAGGTGACAGCTTCGAGTACACCTCTGGCACCCCGCTGGAAACGCCATCCGGGTTCATGGTTGGTTGGTACCATATGGTCGAAACGACAACTGGCGAGGCCTTCGACATCGCTATTCCCGCCTTCAGCCTAGACAGCCCGCATCAGCCGCGCGGGCTGCACTGAACGAAGCCAATTGCATTTTTAGACACCGAACGAAAGGTTTCGTATCTTATTGAGCCTAATCAGGCTCTAAAACCGGCTCGATCCAGGAGACTGGGACACCCTGCTAAGCAGCTTTAGCCAGGACTGCTTTTTGGTCGTATCACTCTCCACAACCAGCCTTTAGAAGGCTGGTTCCTATTATGCTCGCGCCGCCGTACTCGGCAGCTCGGTTCATATTTGTTATGTGGGCGCTGTACTGAGCGCCAGAGTTGAATTGATGTGCGTTTGCTACGACGAGTAGGTTTTGAGCCACCGCAGAGGTATGGCATCCGTCGTCAGCGTATGTGATGCGTTCATAGCTTGAGCGACCCAACTGTAGAGCAACTGCCGTGACAAGGTTTTCGCTATCGCTTGTAAATTTTTGAGACTACTTGGGTTTCAAAATCCAATAGTTGGTTGCTCTATCCAACTAACAATATGGATTTCAGGACACCGTCGGAATTTCCAGCCACACGCAAGCTTTTACTCTTCCTACTTTCTGAGATAAAGTGAAGCAGGTGTGAGGGCGCTGCCATCAATCGTCGCTGCGGTGGGTGAGCACGTCACGTTTACCAACATGGTTGGCGGGCGAGACGATGCCCTCTTTCTCCATCTGCTCGATTAGCTTGGCTGCACGATTGTAGCCAATAGCCAGATGACGTTGGATGAAGCTTGTGCTAGCTTTTCCCTCGCGTGACACCAATGCGACGGCTTGATCGAATAAGCCCTTCTCGGCATCGCTCGCCCCAACGATGCTGCTCGACACGGATGTCTCTTCTTCGTCTTGTGTCTCAGTCACTTCTTCCAGGTAGTGCGGCTGGGCCTGCTCGCGCAGAAACGCCACGACATCCTCTACTTCTCGGTCCGAGACGAATGGCCCGTGCACCCGGGAGATACGTCCGCCGCCCTGCTGATAAAGCATATCACCTTGACCGAGCAGTTGTTCGGCACCCTGTTCGCCCAGAATGGTGCGGCTGTCGAACTTGCTAATTACGGTGAAGCTGATCCGGGTCGGGAAATTAGCCTTGATCGTTCCAGTAATTACATCCACCGAGGGACGCTGCGTCGCCATCACGACGTGAATGCCAGCTGCCCGCGCCATCTGCGCGAGTCGCTGCACAGCAGCCTCAATCTCCTTGCCGGCGACCATCATCAAATCGGCCATTTCGTCGATGATGACCACCAGAAAGGGCAACGGCTCCAGAGTCAACGGCTGCTCCTCAAAGGTAGGTTTGCCGGTTTCGGAGTCAAAGCCAGTTTGGACACGCCGAGTCACCACCTCACCTTTGGCGCGAGCGTCAACTACGCGTTCGTTGTAGCCACCAACATTGCGGACACCCAACTGGCTCATCGCGCGATAGCGCCGTTCCATTTCCCGCACGGTCCATTTCAGCGCCGTGACCGCTTTCGCCGGCTCGGTCACTACGGGAGCCATTAGATGTGGAATGCCATCATATACTGAAAGCTCGAGCATCTTGGGGTCGATCAAGATCATTCGGCACTGATCGGGCGATAGGCGATAAAGCAGCGACAGGATCATTGCGTTGATCCCGACCGATTTGCCGGATCCGGTCGTCCCCGCAACCAGCAAATGCGGCATGCGCGCGAGATCAGCCAAAACCGGCTCCCCGCCAATATCTTTGCCCAGTGCCAGGGCAAGTCGCGCTGGGTGCTTGTCCCAAGCCTCAGCGCCCAGCAACTCCGACAAGAAGACCGTTTCCCGCTTGGCATTCGGAATTTCGATCCCAATCACGTTACGGCCGGGCACGGTGGCGATACGGACAGCGGTGACCGACAAGCTACGAGCTACATCGTCTGCTAGCCCGATCACGCGGGCACTGCGGATTCCAGGCGCTGGCTCCAACTCATATAAGGTCACCACAGGACCAGGCCGAATCTCTTTGATTGTGCCCTGCACGCCGTATTCGTCCAGCACCGACTCTAATAGGCGTGCATTTGCTTGAAGCGCATCTTCGCTCGGCCCGTTAACGTTACGGGCGGGTGCCGACTTCAGCAACGACAAAGGCGGCGTCCGCCAACCACCGGCCCCCGTCTCGGCTAAAGGCAGATTTTCCTGCCGGGACGCTATCTTCCGCACATTGGCCGCAACCTTGGGTCTGACCTGGATAGGAAATGGCGAAATTTCCGTCTGCGCTACAGCGGGGCGAGGCATGCCCATTATCGGTGATGATTCGGCCTTTCGCGAGCCTTGTATATCCTGCAATGGCTGGAGTAGCCGCAGTTTGTCTTGCCGTTGTCCCAGTCGGCGAGCGACCCATACTGAACCTGTGATCGTTCTGGACAGCCAGTCCAAAAATCGGTGACCACGTACGATCAATCCATGGGCGGCGATTCCGAATGCTCGCCACTCTCCGGTCGACAGCCCAAGGCTTAGCCACGTCAACCCCAGTCCTAGCAAGCTCAAAGCAACCCAGACGAGGCCGGCCCCAAGCGGGCCCAAAACGGATTGTCCTGTCCCTAAAGCGGCATCAGCAGCCACATGACCGGCAGCGCCGCCGAGCCCCGCCAACGTCGGCCATGCTTGCTCACCAACCGGTAGCGCAGAAAAAAGGGCAGCTAGCGTCGGCAACGCTGCCAATATCGCTATTAATCGCAAGGGGAAGTTGCCAAGACCACGATGCGTGGCAATGCGGTAAGCCCAGGCGAGCGCAATGATCCCAGGTAGAATGCTGGCCAAACCAAAACTTTGCAGGAGCAGATCGGCTGCAAATGCGCCAACTGATCCGGCCAGGTTTGTAGCATGCTGCGATGTTGCGGTATTCAGAGAAGGATCTTGTGGATTGTAATAAACCAGCGCCACGAGGACAGCGATGCCGCCCAAACCCAATCCCAAGCCGCCTACCTCGGCCATGCGCCGACGCAGCAGTATACGGATGGCTGGGGAGGCGAGACGGCGCGCTTGGACGGCAGTAGCCATTCGGTAAAAATCCGATCGGTTTATGCAGACTTCGAACTATACCGTAAAGTCAGTCTCCTCAGAACAGAAAAGGGCGGGCCAGAGTGGGCCCGCCCTTGCACTGCTACACGCGCCAGGTCAGCTGATCCGTTCACCGTGCAAGACGACGTCCAGCCCTTCCATCTCCTGGTCGCTTGTCACACGTAGCCCGATTACGACGTCGATAATTTTCAGCAACACGAACGAGATCAACCCGCTCCAAACTAAAGTCACTGCAACGGCTTCAGCCTGTTTGAGCAACTGGTCCAAACCCCCGACGGTACCGTCAGGGCTGGCGTCGGTTGCCGACAGCGGACCGTAGGCGAATACGCCGGTCAGTAGAGCGCCGACAATGCCACCAACTCCATGGACTCCCCAGGTGTCGAGGCTATCATCGTAGCCAAATAGATGCTTCAAGCTGGTCGCGGACCAGAAGCAAACGACGCCAGCCGCGACGCCAATGATGAGCGCCGGCCCGGGCAACACGAATCCAGCTGCAGGAGTGATTGCCACGAGGCCGGCAACAGCACCAGAGATAATGCCGAGAACCGATGGCTTGCCCTTCGCGACCCATTCAGCGAACATCCAGGCAAGAGCGGCTGCCGCGGTTGCGATCTGTGTCGCTGTCATTGCCATTCCGGCCCGTCCATTAGCTCCGACTGCCGACCCGGCGTTGAATCCAAACCAGCCCACCCAAAGCATCGAAGCGCCAATGACCGCGTAGGTCAGATTGAACGGAGACATATTTTCCTGTCCGTAACCGACCCGCTTGCCTAATACAAGCGCACAGACAAGCCCGGCAACGCCGGCATTGATGTGGACAACTGTACCGCCGGCAAAGTCGATGGCACCGATGGTCGTGCCGACGACGCCAGTTGCGCTCCAAACGACGTGTGCTATGGGGCAATAAACTAAGATCGACCACAGAACCATGAACACGCACATCGCACTGAATTTCATGCGATCGGCAAAGGCGCCAGCAATCAGGGCTGGCGTGATGATCGCGAATGTCATCTGATACATCATATATACGGTTTCTGGAATCGTATACGCGGTCGAGTTGTCAGTGCCTGCACCAAGGGTGAATGCGACATCGCTGCCCTTAGCTATATGATCTGCGATACCGTTCAGAAACAGCCGAGACAGATCGCCGATGTAAGGCGCCGTCGCCCCAGTTCCGTTGGTGAAGGCGAGGCTGTAGCCAACGATCATCCAGGTGATCGTAACTAGGCAGCAGACCGCAAAGGATTGCATCAACGTAGCGAGAACATTCTTTTTACGAACCATACCCGCGTAGAATAGCGCGAGGCCAGGGATGGTCATCATCAATACTAGGGCAGTGCTTGTAAGCATCCATGCGGTATCACCAGAGTCGATTTTACCAGCAGAGTCTTCAGCGAACGCCGGTCCGGCCGTAAGCAGAATTGGCACCAGAAAAGCAAGGAATTGCTTCATGTTTGTAAACCCTCTCACAAAGCTTCTGCGTCGACTTCGCCGGTGCGAATTCGTATGGCTCGTTCAATATCCATTACGAAAATCTTGCCGTCGCCAATTTTTCCGGTCTGACCGGCCTTCATGATGGCTTCGACAACCTGGTCAGCGAGGTCGGCTGGAACTGCGACCTCAATCTTAACCTTAGGAAGAAAGTTCACGTGGTATTCCGCCCCTCGATAAATTTCAGTCTGCCCCTTTTGCCGGCCAAACCCCTTCACCTCGGACACCGTCAGCCCCTGAACGCCCAAGGGCGTTAGAGCCTCACGCACGTCATCAAGTTTAAAAGGCTTGATGACCGCCATGATCAGCTTCATTGTATCACCCTCATTCCTTTTTTACCGGCGAACGCCATTTGGAGAGCGCCGATGTAGCAAGGCAGCTTATCAAGAAGCGTGCCGCGCTCGATAACAGCCTAAAACTGGAACTGACGTTGAACTGACTTATGCGTAGGCGATCGAACGTGCATTCAATCCTCACGCCAGCGTGACGGATTGCCTAGTTTTCAGGCAGGAGTAAGGCGTGGTGGCGAGTGAGTTGAGAATGGACGTGTGTGTTGTGGGGGCTGGACCAGTTGGAGCTGCCCTGGCTTGCGCATTGGCGACGGGCGGATTGAGCGTAGTCGTCGTTGATCGGTCGCCACTGCCTCCAATGGAGCATCCTGAATTTGATGGCCGAGCCTACGCTGTCGCTGCAGGTTCGCGAGCTTTTCTGGAGCAGGCTGGAGTTTGGTCCGTTCTTCCTCAGGAACCATGCCCCATCCACGATATTCGTGTATCGGATGGTCGTGTCGGTGAGCGGGCCTCCCCGTCATTCCTTCATTTCGACCACCAAGAGACTAAACGAGGCCCTTTTGGTTGGATGGTCGAAGCACGCAGCCTCCGAGTTGCGTTGAACGCGCACATGCATCGCTTACCCGGCCTACGGCTGATAGCGCCGGCTATGGCATCTATCGACCGCAAGCCGGACGGCGCAGTCGTGCAAATCGTTGATGGTCCCCGTATCTCATGCCAATTGGTCGTGGGCGCGGAAGGACGTGGGTCGCCGCTGCGAGAGGCCGAGGCCATCCCAGTCACCCGCATTCCCTATCGTCAAAGCGGTATTGTTTGTGCGATCGCGCACCAGCACCCTCACAACAATGTGGCGTTGGAACACTTCCTGCCTGCCGGTCCATTTGCCCAACTTCCAATGTCTGAAATCGATGGCCAGCCGAATGTTTCTGCGATTGTTTGGACGGAGCGTGCCGACCTTGCCGCTCGTATCTTGGCGCTGGAGAAGGCAGCATTTGGGCGTGAGATTGCGCGGCGCTTGGGAAGCCACCTTGGAAATATCCAGCCTATCGGGCGGCGTTGGCTCTATCCGCTCGGCGCCTTACACGCGCAACGCTACACCGGTACGCGCCTCGCCTTGGTTGGTGATGCGGCGCACGGCATTCATCCGATTGCCGGGCAAGGACTGAATCTAGGATTTAGGGATGCAATCGCATTAACGGAACTTCTCATTAGCGCAATTGGCGAGCGAGTCGATCCAGGGAACGCGTCGCTGCTTCTGCGCTACCAAGCGATGCGCCGGCCAGACAATCTCCTGATGCTGGCCGCCACCCATGCCCTTGATCGCCTATTCAGCACGGACAACCCCACAACACGGATGATTCGAGACATCGGCATTGCCGGTGTGAACCGGCTACCTGGACTTAAACGCATCTTTATGCGGCAGGCCATGGGGCAGGTGCTCACCGTCTGAATTGGCCCCATGTTTGCAGGGAGCCTGCGCAGCTATCGTCGTGATCACCAGTGTCTTTGAATGTAAAGGCTACCATTGATGAAATTGACTGCAACGGGTGTTGCCATTCTCCTTTTGGCCGTATCGGAGGCTTATGCGCAGACGAGCCCAGTACAGAACACGCCACCGGTTCAGACAGGTATGCCAAACAATACCGTCGCGACCGCTCCCACCGACAAGCCGTGGGCACCTCCGGCTTCGTTTTCCGAGTGGGCAGGTGGCATCAAGTTTACTGGGCAAGTTGACGCCGGCATTGTTGGCAATCCACAGAACCCGAATGACGGAATCAACTTCGGCCAGTTGTTTACCGACAAGGCAAATCGCCCCATTCTGAACCAACTACTCTTGACGCTTGAACGCGACACGGATCCAAAGGCGACTAGCTATGACTATGGTTTCAAGTTGCAGGGCCTGTATGGTTCGGATGCGCGGATTGTTCATTCGCTTGGGTTGTTCGACCACGCTATCCACGATCGCAATCAGATTGACATTGTCGAAGCGGATATTTCGGTGCATACGCCCTGGTTGTTCGAGGGGGGCATCGACTTCAAGGGTGGTATCTATCCTACTCCGCTCGGATTTGAGTTGATCGATCCAAAAACCAATCCTTTCTACTCACATTCGTATATCTTCAACTATGGGTTGCCCTATAAGCATTTTGGGCTGTTGAGCACGGCTCATGTAACAAGTGTCCTAGACTTGTATCTCGGGGTTGATACGGGAACCAATACGACGATTGGAAGCGGTGACAATAATCGGCGTCCGGGCGGAATCGCCGGGATCGGCCTGAATTTATATGACGGCAATCTGACGCTTCTGGCGCTGACTCACATGGGTCCAGAAAACGCAACGCGAAATACGGCCTTCGGCAATGACGCGATGCGCTACTATAATGATCTCGTCATTACCTACAAAGAATCGGCCAAACTCGCTTTCACGACTGAGCTCAACTATGCTCGAGAGGAAGGCTTCAGAGCCGAGGCTTACGGAGTCGCTCAGTATGTCGCCTATACCTTGTCCGATACCCTTGTGCTGAACGGGCGCGCTGAAATCTTCAGAGACAACAATAATTTCTTCGTCAGCACACCTGTCAATAACTTGGACTATGTCAACCTCGAGCGAGGATATAACTCGAATTTCTACCTAGCAACTCGCCCAACGACCTACTCCGAACTCACCGCAGGAGTGACGTATAAGCCATCGGGCCTTCCAGCGTCAGTGTCGAATTTACTGGTGCGCCCGGAAGTGCGCTACGACCGAGCGCTCAACAACTCTCGGCCGTTCAACGATGGTCACGATCG
>JAABUX010000348.1_pt1 | contig 78967 bp, 70 predicted proteins | sample 5561851 | NCBI WGS metagenome assembly JAABUX01 (sample SAMN10711883, study PRJNA513361) | rock metagenome | isolation source: Antarctica rocks | place: Antarctica: Victoria Land, Richard Nunatak red sandstone | collected 2016-01-03 | reverse complement strand
CGGGCGCGCTCGTCTTGGCCTTGACCGGTGTGGTAGACTTGCATCCCCACACGGGAGGCAGCTTCACCCACTTTCACCTTGCTTCCTCCTTTCTGCGTTTTGACTCTTGACATAGAGGGTCTTTTTTGCCTTGATTGTTACGGTCAACCTTGTTTACCAGTTAGAAATCGCGAAACTCAATCCACTACAACTCGTGCTTGTCGGCACCGCCCTGGAAACCGTGTGCTTTCTATGTCAGGTACCAACCGGTGTGCTTGCCGATGTCTACAGCCGCCGCCTCGCCGTCATTCTCGGTACGCTGATTACTGGCATTGGTTTTGTTGTTGAAGGCTCTATTCCACTCTTCGCTACCATTGTACTTGGTCAGGCTCTCTTTGGTATCGGTTCCTCACTTGCCGACGGTGCTGAACAGGCATGGATCGCCGACGAGGTAGGAGAGGAGAGAGTTGGACGCATCTTTCTCTTGAGTTCACAGATCGGATTGCTTGGTGGACTTGTTGGCGCGTTGGTTAGTGTTGGCCTCGCAAGCATTCGTCTCAATCTGCCCGTTATTCTCGGTGGCATCTGCACCGTTATCCTTGCCGTTTTTCTTATAGCCTTCATGCCAGAGAATGGCTTCCATCCAACTCCTAAAGCAGAGCGTCAATCGTGGCGACAGATGAGTACCACCTTTCGCGATGGGTTGCGCGTCGTGCGTGAACGCCCTGTTCTCATCATTATTCTCCTGATTGCGCTATTTTATGGTCTCTATAGCGAAGGCTTTGATCGTCTCTCGGCGGCCCATTTTCTGACAAACTTCACGTTCCCCGTTCTATGGTCATTCAAATCAGTCGTCTGGTTTGGCCTCTTTTCTGTCGTTGGAACGCTCCTAAGCCTCATCTCGACAGAGGTTGTCAGAAGATACGTGAATCTAAACAATCAGCGTATGGTCATACGTGTGCTGTTTGGCATCAACGCGCTGGGCGTTGTAAGCATTCTCGTCTTCGCGCTCGCTGGCAACTTCTTTCTCGCAGTCGCTGCTTACCTGAGTTTTGGTGTCTTCCGCCGTGTGAACGAACCAATCTTTACTACATGGCTGACGCAGAACATCGACGCCAAAGTACGAGCAACGGTGATTTCGATGCGTGGTCAGGTCGATGCATTCGGTCAGATTATCGGTGGCCCGCCCGTGGGTGTAATTGGCAACATCTTCTCGCTACGGGCCGCCCTGGTCTCAGTAAGCATCATACTCTCACCCGTGCTATTGCTACTAGCCTATGCCTTTCGCAAAGCCAAGCTGCATATCGTACCTGTAAAAGAGCCGCTTATCACATAACTGATTCTATCGCTAATAACAAAACTTCGTAGGGACCAGATTTATCGCGCGAAATCCTTGTCAACAGAACATTAAGACATTGAGAAAACGAATCATATGCGATAAATCGCGCTCGGACGCCGTAAGCGTGGTCCCTACGAAATCCTATTGCTTTTGTACAGGAAACTGTAGCTCAGTGACATAGCCAGGTGCATCTGTACCTGATACATGCTGTAGGTGAAGCTGACGTGGTACATCAACAATCTGATATTTGTTTTCTTCCAACCACTGGTGCAAAGCCGCATACGCCTGACCAAGCGCGACGTTACTACCTGTATGAACGGTGCAAGCCATCAACCCTCCCTGTAGCGTTCGGACGTTGACCTGTTCGTCTTTCGCTACCGCAGCAGTCAACGGAACTGCTGCCTCTACGTCTATACCCATGCTATCATCGTACCACTTGTACCTTGAATGCAGGAGCAGTATTCGCGGTGACGAATATGGTACACGCTGCTGCTCTAAGTAGGTAAGGATTTTCTCATGAGATCGTCCGAGCTTAGTGCCCAATGGAATAATCTCGCGTATCGAGGCAATAAGCAGAGGATCAACTTGTTTCAATAATACATCGTATTTAGGCATAACTCCCTCCTGTTCGATCTGGCGCAGTCGGACTTCGAGACGTAGCAAGCGTACTTGCTCTGCCTCGATAATTTCCTGAGTTTGTGCTTGTTTGAGTGCAAACATCTGTCGCAAATATTCAAGGGGGATATCTTTCTCAAGCAATTGAGCTATCTGTTCTAATGGAAAGCCTAGCTCTTTGAGGGCCAGGATTCGATTGAGACGCGGTAGTTGAGCGAACGTATAAGAACGATAACCAGTATCTGCATCAAGAACATTCGGTTTGAGTAGACCATATTCGTCATAATAGCGCAACGTAGCTACAGATACCTGACCAATCCTGGCGAATTCACCAATTCTAAGTGTTAGATTTTTTTTCATTGGTTCATTGCCCATTGATCGCGCGAACGGGTATAACACATATCGGCTGCGAATAGAGAGTGGTAAATGCTTCCACCGATACTCCTATGCTATGCAACCCTTCGTGATATTTCTCACCATAGGTTTGTAGTATGGCACTTTTATCCCCCTTTTGAAGCAATTCAGCCGCCCCTTCGAGAATTACTACATCAAGACCATTCTTTGTATCATCTAGTGCTAGTACAACGCTCCTATTCTGGCGGATATTGCGTACCTTCCGCGTGTTTGGCTTACTAAAGATCAGAATCATCTCACTGTCCCATAAAAACCACACAGGTACGCAATGGGGGCGACCATCGGGACGAACAGTAATTAGCCAGATTATTTTGTCCGAGTGGAGTCGCTTTTCCACATGTGTTTGTAAAGCTATAGACATATGTTCCTCTCTTGCCTTATGAATAAAGTATCTTTAGAGGAAGCATACACTCTCATGTTACATGAGAGTCAAGAGGAAAAAGCCTATAACATTTTTCAAACTATCTCGGTTTACTCATACTATTTGGTGCGGTTGTTATACTCGGCTTAGAGGAACTTATACATAGGGATACTCATTTCATAACACAACAAAAATAAAATTGTGAGGGCGTAAACTGTGAAGGTATTGGTAACTGGTGCCGCCGGTTTTCTTGGTGGGCATCTGGTAGATATGTTGCTAGAACGTGGCGACGAGGTACGTGCAATGGTGCGACCCGTTGAGGATACTGACTATCTGCGTACACTACCAGGAGTGGAGATTGTGAACGGCGATTTGACCGATGGAGTATCGCTCAAGCGCGCAGTGCAAGGCATTGAGCGTGTCTATAACGTCGGTGCAAAGACGGGACCATGGGGGCCAGAAAACGTGTATTGTGCCATCAATGTACAGGGTCTCGCCGATCTTATTCACGCTGCTATGGATGCTGGTGTGCAGCGCATTGTACACACAAGCTCTATCACCGTATACGGGCATTCCCTGCATGGTATTGTGACTGAGGATAATCCTTTTCATGCCGAGGACAATCCCTATAGCCGTACAAAAATTGCTGGCGAAAAACTGATCGCGAACCTCGTTAAAGATCAAGGCGCACCCGTTGTGATTGTTCGTCCTGCCTGGATTTATGGACCACGCGACACCGCCAGTTTCGCGAAATATGTAAGTCGTGTCGAATCAGGAAAATTTTTCTTGATTGGGTCAGGGCAAAACATCGTTCCTACCGTCTATGTACGTGACGTGGCTCAAGGCTTGCTCAAAGCTGGTGATGCGAGCAACAACGTGATCGGACAAGCGTATACGCTGGCAAGCGATGAGCGTGTGACGCAAGCAATGTACCTGAGCACAATTGCGGATGCGTTAGGGGCGCGGCATATCTCACTCAAAGTTCCCTATACCGCACTCTATGCTGCTGGTCGAAGTGCCGAACTTGCCTGGCAAGCAATGGGACGGCGTAGTGACGCGCCACCGCCACTCACAACCTATGGCATTACCTTGCAGGGAGGCGACCAACAATTCTCAATCGACAAAGCGCGTCGCGAACTTGGCTATGCACCTGCATATACTATCGAGCATGGCGTAGTTGAGGGTGTGAAATGGTATCGCACTCTACAAAATAACACATCATCCGTCCAGCCTTTCCGTGAAACCGCCGAGATGAGAGGTTAAATAGCATCGCCTTTTACCATTGCTGTCATTTTTTCAAATAGAGAGGTTTTGTCTCTCTGCCTTTTTCGAGAGCAGGGAGACGCCTCTCACGTGCATGAAACCAATTGAAGAGGTAGGCAAGCGTCACAATAATAAAGAACCCATTTCGTATAGCCGCTGTCTGGAAGAAACCCGGCGTCGAGGTAATTTGTAGAGAAGCGACGGGCCGTGTGTAAAAATAGGCAAAGATCACTGTTGTTAGCACGGCTGCTGGTCCCCAGAAGCAGAACCAGAATAGATCGAAGGCACCAACATAGCCGAGTAGCGGAATGAGCCAGATAATATACTGTGGGCTGAATACTTTACCAGTCGCAATAAATACAAAAATGAGTGCTGTGCCTGCTTGTACCACATCCATTTTTTTTCGCCATAGCATAAACATGCAATACACACAGCCGATTATCAACAGCGTTGTGCTGATGAGAGATACAAGACCGCTGAACTGATTCGTGATGTTAATCGAGCCATACATGTTCGTGATATCAAAAGGGATACCGCCGAATACCTTTGTAAACCAGAGCAGGGTGCTACCGCTTGACTCAACCTGCACAGGTCGGTCAGCAAAATAGGCAAGCTGCCGAATAATCGCTCCCTGGAAATCCAGTAGCGCGAAAAGTCCTGTTATCCCAACGAGAATACCGATGAACAACAAGCAATTTTTCCAATGCCAGCGACGAATACCCTGCAACGTCTTCCACAGATGTTGTGGCAATGTTGCCAGAGGAAGTGTTTCTGGTAAAACATATAAACGCTCTTCTGCTTGTTGCTCGGCAATGAATAGAGTGGGTAGCAGCAGGATAGGGTATATCTTTAATAACACTCCGAATGCAAGCGCAACATAGGCAAGTCTCCAATGCCGTCGCTCCGTAGCGATCAAGCTGACAAGGGTAAGTGCTGCTGGCAACAGGTCAAAACGTACATGTCCAGTTGCGACTGCTCCTCCAAGCAGGTAAAGTGTAAAGATAAGTCCAGCCCCACGTGGTCCGTAACGTAGCAGAAGCCAGTAGACAAATACCGCGGTGAGGGCCATCAAAAATGCAAATACAAGTTGATAGTACGAGATGGGTGCTAGTAGTGCCAGTGAAAACGGAATCAGCGTGAGTGGTGGATACTCTATTGGCAACATATGAAATGGTGGATGTACTCCCTTTGGCAAAAAAGCGCATTGTTGCGCTGGTAGCAGATGTGCGCCATTGCTACCGAACCAGAACGTCAGCGCATAGCACTGGTAACGGGCGGGATCGGTAATAGGTAAAAAAACCTCCCACGAAGCCGCAATAAACATAAGAACGACAACAAATGTGATAGGTATATATGCAACCACTCCTTTACGAGCAAGAAACGCCTCTTGTAAATAAATAAAAAACTCTTTTATTGTATGTATACTCTGGACATTCTCTCTATGTTCGTGTTGCAGCAACGATATATTCCTCTCAATTTGACATGTTTCTTAGGTGGGTGCTATGATTTCGAGTGATGCACACCTTTTCATTGTGTGCCTTTATTGTTTTGGTCATATTTGCACACACTGCATGACGAACGGTGAGCAAAGCTAGTCACGAACGGCGGCGTTCACGCATTCATCTGTAAAAATGCACGAATCTCGCTTTATTAGGAAGGATACAATCACATGGATAGCAGAAACCGTACTGAGACGAAGACGTTGAAAGTTGGAGATACTGCACCCGACTTCACGCTCAAGACCGAGGATGGCAACGAGTGGCAGCTCGCCGACGAGCGCGGCAAGAAAAACGTCGTTCTTGCCTTTGTCCCTTTTGCATTCAGCAGCACCTGTTCAGCGCAGCTTCCCGCATATGAGGCAGACTTGAACCGCTTCAAAGATTTCGATACCGATGTCGTCAGCATCAGCATGGACAGCCCCTACGCGCTCAAGGCATGGGAAAAGTCGATGCATACCTCGTTCCCACTTCTCTCGGACTTCTACCCACAGGGCGAAATTGTAGATACCTATGGTGTGCGTCATCCAGCAGGTATGGCTGAACGTGCACTATTCGCCATAGACAAACAGGGCGTTATTCGCTATATCGAGGTACAGCACTCTCCTGGTGAGATGCCTGATAATGAAGACCTCTTCGAGGCACTACGCAAACTTTAACAGAGGTAAGAGTAGATAAAACATGATGGAGTGAAGCTGGCACTTTCACTCCATCGTGTTTTATCTATTGCACCGCTATTTTTCTTGCCACGCCGATGCGTCACTGAGCCTCTTTACCTGCTCAGCAGTAAGTTTGACCGCAGTTGCCGCAAGGTTTTCCTGTAATTGCTTCGTAGAATTTGCTCCGATGATGGGAGCTGTGATAAACGGTTGTGCTAGCAGCCATGCCAGCGCAACTGCTGAAACTGAGCTTCCAGTCTCTTTCGCTACCACCTGTACAACATCAAGCGTATTCCACGAGGCATCGTTATTATATCGTCTTGCTATAGATGCACTTCTCGCACTTTCGATGCTTTCCCCTCGCTTATACTTGCCGGTCAAAAAACCGCCTTCTAACGGACTGTATGGAATCACTCCAAGGCCGTAGGTTTCACAAACGTCTTTGAGTTCGCGCTCAAACTCATCGCGGTGGACGAGGTTATAATGTGGTTGAAGCGAACTATAGTGTACCGTTTCATGTTTGTCCGCGCTCCACAGAGCCTGCATGAGTCGCCACGCAGGATAGTTCGAGGCACCAACGTAGCGTACTTTGCCAGCTCGTTGCAAGTCGTCGAAGGCTCGTAACGTTTCATCAATAGGCGTCTCCTCATCGGATGCGTGCGATTGATACAGGTCAATGTGGTCTGTTTGCAGACGACGCAGCGATGCATCGACGGCGGCAAGAATATGTTCGCGTGAAAGTCCTTGCTCATTTGGACCCTCGCCCATTGATCCACGCACTTTTGTCGCGAGGACAATCTGCTCACGATTGCCGCGTGCCTTCATCCAGCGGCCAATAATCTCCTCTGATACGCCACCTGGATTGCCTTCAGCCCAGCGCGAATAGACATCTGCCGTATCAATGAAGGTGCCGCCATGTTCCACAAATGCATCCATCACAGCAAAGGCACTCTCTTCGTTGGCGGTCCAGCCCCACTGCATGGTACCCAAACACAATTCTGAGACCTTCAAGCCTGTCCGACCTAATCTACGATAATTCATGGTATGAAACTCCTTCTATCCCTCTTGCAAATTTATCGGCTGCCACTGACTACTGCCATACTCTGGATAGTCAATCTCCCTGATATGTCCCGGCTCCTCTCGTGCCTCCCAGCTTCGTAGCGCGTCAAGTAATACCTTACGCTGCAAATCGTTCTGATGTGGTCCACCTAAACAGTCGCCTAGCTTAAACTTCTGTGGTGCAATAGCTCTTGGCGGTCCTGCTGGTCTCGAATTTTCAGGAAGTAATGTAATCAGGGCCGTCGGAATGCCGACCATCTCTATCTCACGTTGGATTGCAACGAGCACATCGTTAGGAAGCGGTGCTATAGGGTTAGCTAGGCCAGGCAGGATAATCGTGTCTACCTCCGCTAAAAGGTCTCCTCTTTTCTTCTTCTTGACAACTGCAAAGAACGTCTCTCCACAGAATACCACGTTGCCGATCATGACAGCACACGCACTTCATGACACATTGGCTTGAATCCGTTGAAAGCTGGCTATCGTGCCGCTTTTCGAGAGAGCGAATATATCTTATAGTAGAGAAGACGATTGGTTGTCATCATTTGCGAGAGAGTATTGAAAGGACCTGATACGATGCATGCTCAGATTGTGTTATTCGATGGTTTTGACCCACTTGATGTTATTGGCCCCTATGAAGTGCTAATCGCAGGAGGGGCTGCAACTTCAGGAGCACTGACCGTTGAACTTGTATCGGCAGAAGGACCTCGAGAGGTCATGAGCGGCTCTGGTGGCCTCGCTCTGCATGCAACAGCACTCCTAGACCCAGACACCGCTGATCTTATCATCGTACCTGGGGCCGCAGGACGAATCAGCGAACCTGAGGATGGGCAAGAAATCGACACCATCCCTCTTCTGCTGGCGCGGACGCTAAAGACTGACCTGCCCACATTGATGAAGAAAGCACTGAACAATCCCAGGGTCCTCGTCGCGACGGTCTGTGGTGGGTCCCTGGCACTGGCAATGGCCGGTCTGCTCGAAGGTCGTCATGCAGTGACTCATTTCATGGGCATGGATGTCCTAGGTGCCACAGGAGCCATCCCAATTCAGGCACGTGTGGTTGATGACGGTGATCTGGTCACTGCTGGTGGGGTCACCTCGGGCTTAGACTTGGGTTTGTATCTGCTCGAACGCGAGTTTGGTCCGCGCATCGCAGGTGCCGTGGAAAAAGTGTTCGAGTATGAGCGACGCGGAACGACATGGCAGAACAAGGGGCTCGAAGCAGTCGCTCTGTAACGCGTTCTGCTCTGTCTCTCTATGCCTCAACGGGTGCTCAAGCAATGAAAGAGAGGATTTTCATGTCTATTACAGGCACTTGGAACGTCAACATCTCAACCCCGATTGGGATGCAAGCAGTCGTCCTTGAACTCACCGAGGTCGGGGGTGTCGTCGAAGGGATCGCCAAGGGATCAGGAGAAAACATTCCACTGATCGATCCTATTCTCGACGGCAATCGGCTTCTGTGGAAGCAGTCGATCACCAAGCCGATGCGGTTGAACCTCACGTTCGATGTCACCATTGACGGGAACACTCTCACTGGCACATCGAAGGCTGGGATGCTACCCACGTCTAAGGTCATTGGCACACGAGTTATCGAGTAGAAAGAAAAGAGTCGGATCGCTTGCAACGACGCAAAGTGTTTGTCATGGGAGCGAGCATGTTCATCGCGCTTTCACTGCTCAGCCTCGCCTTCTTCCAAAACTGGCTGATGGTTGAAATCAGCGCAGCATTCCTGGGTCTTGGACTTGGAGGCTACTTTGCGGTGGACAATGCGTTGGCAACACAGGTCATCACCAGTACATCAGTACGAGGGAAAGATATGAGTGTACTCAACATTGCTAATGCGTTGCCAGCAGTTCTTGCCCCAGCGACAATGGCCTCTCCTCTTTCATTGAGAGTAGGGCTACTTGAATGCTTTCTTCATCTTTAGTGAAATCCCGTTGTGCTTCGGGGGGAGGTCCTGCCTCGGGACAGAATCCTGCTTGTTCCAACGCTTCGGCCAGACGTTGGGCATCACTTGCCCAAGCAAAAAGATCGATGTCTTCATGCTCGCGAGTGATCTGACCCAAGGCAAAATCTACCGCCCAACCGCCACGTACCCAAATTGGGATAGCTCTGGTTTCACACAAAGTCATGATCTCTTGAAGAAGAGCGAGTTGTCGAGTGTTCATGAGAAGATTCTTTCTCCACAAGTGGTTCTATTAATGTAGAACGATCTCTCGAGCTATGGGTAGCAAGCGGGCTGAATCACCAAGAGTGAGACAGACCCACTCTTCACCTTATTTACCAATAACGTAAAAAGTGTGGAAGACCTACTTTTCACGTCACGTGCAGTGCCGGGAGCAGAATTCCGTCGATGACGCGGAGGACGAGACGCTCCTCGATGGGAAGTCCGAGTGCTGCGGCATAATGAAATGCAATTGAAGGGAAGACTTCACTGATGATGTCGATGTCGATGCCTTGCGCGATCAGACCTCGGGAGACCGCGCGAGTGAGAACGTGTTCAAACAGTCCGCTGAAAGGGGAACCGAGCGCGTCTTGCGCTGCAGTTCGCAGTGCCGGATCATGTCGTGCAGCGGTGAGAAGACTTGCAAGGACGGCCTGACTGTGACCATCTTCGTTCATGTAGGCACGTGCGCTCGCTAAGAGATCCTCTCGAAGGTCTCCGGTGTCCGGCACTTCGGGTACCGGGAAGAGTGCTGAAGCCGCAGCAACGACGAGTTCTACTTTGCTCGGCCAGCGTCGATAGATCGTCGCTTTGCTTGCGGTACACCGTTTTGCGACTGCATCCACGGTCAAGCGCTCGAAGCCCTCCTCGATCAGGAGGTCCTGAGTGGCACGAAGCAGACCGGCTTGCACATCCGCGTCTAAAGGGCGGCCAGGAGGTCGTGAATTTGAACTCATGATTTCGCTCACATTTGTAGATACTAGACAGTTTCGTTTTTATAGTGTATACTCAATACGATACCGTATCGTATTGAGTATACACTATAGCGTAGTGATGACGCTCTGTCAAGACGAATTCCTGGGTACTTCTCAAGAGGAAACGTTCTCTGACAACGACAGTGCTTCTCGCAGGCGCAACTGGGATACTCGGTAGCCGAAACACGCACACTGTGTTTCAGGACATCGCTGCCTCGGTGCGACTACGTGTCTGTTCCGCAGTGCCTAGCGTACACGTCCGAGTGTGAGCAAGAAGTCTTCCAACACCATGAAAAGGAGAACGCAATGACTCAGTTTCCAACCGCCGCCCATCCCTATGTGGCCCAAAACACCACGGCTCCTGCCTACTGGAACGTTGGCATTCTATGGGTAATACTGGCAACGGGCGATCAGACCGCAGAGAGTTATTCCTTAATGGAACAATGGTGTCCAAAGGACTCAGGGCCAGGCCCTCACTACCATGACCAGGATGAAGCATTCTACATCATCGAGGGAACCATTACCTATCGAGCGAATGGACAGCAGATGCAAGCAACGACCGGGAGCTTTGTCTCCATTCCGAGAGGAACCGTTCACAGTTTTCGCGTTGAGAGTGAGACCGCTCACCTTCTCAACTTCTACGCTCCTGCTGGCTTCGAGAGGATCATCCTAGGGATGGCTGAACCTGCCCCAACGCGCACGATGCCGCCGCAGGGCTATAAAGAGCCTTCTCCCGACCGCAATAAGGTGATGAGCTTGTTTCAGCACTATGGGATGCACGTTGTTGATGAGCCTGACGTGCTTCGGCAAACTCGTTAGCAGCAAAGAGGAAGGGGCCACTAACACCCCATCCTCTTCAGAGTGCGGTTCCGACTCATCACTGGCAATGAGAGAAGTCGGAACCGCGAATGGAGTTGCTTCAAATACCTCTAGGCATGCGACGACCTACACTGTCTACCAAGAGTATGATGATGCTCTCATCTGTGATGGGTGTCTCAGTGCTCGCTCTGAGCGAGGAATATATGAACAAAAAAGTGTTTGCCATTGGAGGAAAGTCATGCAGAAAGATCCACGACAGAACAAAACGATTTTAGTCACAGGTGCAACAGGCCAACAGGGAGGTGCTGTTGTGCGCAGTCTGAGTGCAAGTGGCTGGAAGGTCCGCGCACTGGTCCGTGACCTAGCGAAGCCTGCAGCCCAGCGACTCGCACAGCACAACATTGAACTGAGACAAGGCGACCTGCTCACGACAGCATCGTTAGAAGAAGCGCTCAAGGGAGTGTACGGAGTCTTCAGCGTTCAGAGTCCAGCTGAGCAGGGCGTAGGAGGCGAGATCGTCCAGGGCAAATTCCTGGCGGATGCAGCACAGAAGGCGCAGGTCCAGCATTTCGTCTATAGCTCGGTAGGAGGAGCGGAGCGAGAGAGTGGAATTCCGCACTTTGAAAGTAAATGGCAAATAGAAAAGCATATCCGATCCCTTGGCTTACCGGCAACGATCCTGCGTCCAGTCTTCTTCATGGACAACTTTGCCAGCTACTTTGGCGCGTCTATCAAGCAACACAATACGCTTCTCTTGCCTTTGCACCCACAGACGCGTCTCCAATTGATTGCCACAGAGAATATCGGAAGCTTTGCCACACTCGCTTTTGAGCAGCCCACCAACTTTGTTGGCAAGGCACTCGAAATCGCAGGTGATGAACTCAGTATGATGGAACTCGCCGAGACCTTCAGTCGGGTGATGAAGCGACCCATAGCATTTGCCGAACAGCCAATAGACCAGGTAATCAAGAGTAGTCCAGAGAATGCACTGATGATGGAGTGGTTCAATAAAGAGGGGTATCAGGCAGTTCTCCCTGCCCTACGCGCACTCTATCCTTCGTTACTGAACATGGAAACATGGTTACGCGAGACCGGGTGGCAAGCATAACGCTCTGCCGACGACTTCAAATAGATACCAAGGAGCTGACGGTGCTCCACGTATGCATGAGCCTGCCGAACTACGTCGGCAGGCGCACATACATTGAAGCCAGTTCAGCAGAGAAAGGAGAAACAGATGATTGGTGTCACATTTACCTTTACCATCATAGCAGATTATGAACAGGCAGTAATGAAACTAATGGAAAAGATGGCTTCTCATATGCGAACCGAGCCGGGTGTCTTGTCGAGTCAACTCTACCAATCACAGAAGGAGCCACGTAATTTCTTCGTCTATTCACAGTTTACCGACCAAACAGCGTTTGACACTAATCGAGGTACCAACTATTACGGTACCTATGTAATGACAAACTTGTACGGCATGTTAGAGAGCGACAGTCTGAAGATTGACGTTTACCAGCCATTGTTCGAGCAGGAAACGCTTCGTCAATAACGTGCAAAAAAGCCGTTTCACTTGCATATCTATGATAGGACAAGAAATAAGGAGAGACAGCATGAAAAGAACGTTCTTAGTCCATCACATTCCGGGTTTCAAAGGTTGGGAAACGTGTTTTCATTTTATCATGGAAAAATCAGATACCTTTCGGATTATCTTCCAGGGAAACAGGGATGCCTCCGACGCCGATGAATTCTTAAACGCAGGGAAACAGGAGTTTCTGAATCTGCCCACAAGAACGATCTCTGCCTATGAGGGGATGGACAACAGTATCGAAGTGACAGGCGAACTCAACATGGTTGCGCGAGAGCTCTTCCTGACCTTTATGGCACCCTCTTTTGATGGGTGGAAACCCGATTTGTGGAGTTTTCAGTTCTTGAAAGGGAATGATGTCATGCTGAGGGTCGAAGACTTTACGGTAGGTCTGTTATTCCTGGAGGAAAGCGAAGTAGAAGACCTGCTTGCTCAGGGCGTCAGCGTCGATGGGACAAACTTGGAGGAAATTGACAGCTTGTCGGCAGAGGTACGCCAGTCTGATGTCGAGGTGGTGAGATTGAGCAAGGATGAGCTCTCTTCCCTGGCCGATCTGCTTCAAACAACATTTCCAGCGGATCATGAAAACGTGCCAACCCCTCCAGAAGACGATCTCTAAGTACAAACAACGAACTCTCTTGGCAGAAAGGCGAGACTGTCTCGTATCATGCTGGCTCTTCCGCACTTTTGATGATTCGGGGTTGTGTCTCCCTTGAGAGGCTTTTTTAGCTGCATCGCAGTACCCGCTTCCGCAGCATCGGGAAGCTTGCTCGACCATATGCCTGACGCTTCAAGAGCTTCAGCCGGTGAACATGACCCTCAACTGGTCCCTGCGACCAGGAGAGGGTCAGTCCGGCTTTTACTGCCTGGTAATCTTTTTTGAGTGACTGTGCAAAGCCGCAGAGTTCGGGAATGCCTTGCTGTTCAATCTTTTCCAGCCATGCATCAAAGCCTTCCCCCTTCCGCTCTCGCAACATGCTCGTAAATTCCTGGATCAGTTCATTGGCCTTTTGGATCTCCTGATCGGCTTCACAGAGGTGAGTGAGATGCTTCTGTTGCCATTCCAATCGCTGGTCTTCCTTAAAAGTGATCCAATGAGCCACTTGTGAAGCTGTTGGAGGACGCTTGGGTGGTGCTTTGACAGGCGTTTCAAGAGTCGGATCAACTTGCTTGAACTTCCGAAAATCCTTCTCTTGACGAAACTGAACAAAATAGCGTTGAACGGGTTGGTCTGAGCCAGGATAGCCCATTTCTTTGAGTTCGCGATAGACGTGTTGTGCATTACGCACCCCATCGTTCCAACGTTTCACAATATATTCTTTATAGGGATCAATCACTGATCCGCTCCGTTTTCCCGTCTTGCGTGCGGGAGGACACTTCATGTTGAGATACTTGTTCACCGTGGTGCGAGAGATGCCCACTTGATGAGCAATCAGCGTGAGTTCGGCTCCTTGCGCACGCAGTTCGTGGACCTTGTGATAGTGATTAATGCGTTCTTGATGGTGAGCATCATATATCTCGATTTTGCGTTTGGTCTGGCCGTGGTACCAAGCGGGAAGCTGCTGCTCCTCTTCCACCGAAAATGTCTCTAGCGGTTTCTGCACCAGGGCTTTGAGTTGGGCTTGTTTCCGAGCAAAGAAGGTCTTCAAGGTTTCAGAAAGGTTCGCGAGGAGATGCCAACGGTCAGCAACCTGTTGCGCGTCTGGTGCTCCACGTTTGGCTCCTTCCGCATAGGGACCGCCGCGATCCCGACTGATGATCTCCACGCCCGCATGCTCTTTGAGCCATGTTTCCAGGGTCGTCGCCTCCCGATCTGGAAGGATATCAATGGGGATTCTCTGCTCTAAGTCGATCAAGATCGTTCCGTAGGTTTTGCGCCGACAAAACGAGAAGTCATCCACACCAAGCACGCGTGGGGTAGGTACCTGTTCTTCTGGCTGTGCGTGAATGAGCCGTAGTAGGGTATCAGGGCTGGTCGCGAGGCCCATGCCTGCCACCAGACGCTTGCCTGCTTCTCCGCCAAGCGCAAAGCCAATGAGCGTGAACACATCGGTGAGCCGCACAGTGCGTCGGGCGTAGGGAGCAACCACGTTGGGGAGACGCTCGGTGAAGATCTGCCGCGCACACTCCTGGTTCGTACAGAAGAAGCGGCGCACATGCAACTCTAGGCGTACAGCACAGCTCATCCAGGGAAGATCGGCGACAGCTCTGACATACCGCGAGTGTATCCGTGCGGAACAGTGATGGCAGAGGGGGCATACGGCCTCTTTAGCAGTCGTCGTGACCACAGCGGTAATGGCAGTCTCAGAGGCATCAAGGAGATTCAAATGCAGGCACGTGGGATCGGGGAGCAATGTCGGCGTTGCCATCACGTGTTGGTATCCTTCCATCTCTTCTTCAGATATGAAAGAAGAATACCAATGTCTGAATAGGATGGCAAGCAATGCTGCCAAAAGGCACATTTTAGGAGGGAGAACAGATGTTCTTCATCAAAAGCGCGGAAGAGCCAGCATGCTTTACGTAGATGGGAAGTCCAAACTGGCAAACTCCCTTGTCATCCTCCAGGCCAATTCTTACACTTATTCTTGACAAGCGCAATCCGGGGAGGACCGCGTACTCTGACAAAGATTGGTGTAGGAGGAAGACCATATGCTCATCGTGAACGACGAACAGCACTTTCGCGCAGGGGTGTTGAGCCTGGAGGACCGATGCAAATACTGCTCCAAAGCCTTTACGGCGTATCCTCTCATCCTAAGCGATGATGTAGATCAGACCGTGTACCATGCAGCGTGCGCCATCGAGCTTGCCACGAAAATCATGGTCGATCTCTACACCTTCTTCAGCCCACCTCCTCCCTATGATCAACTGGTTACTCTCACGGCATCTGGGGCCGTTCCTTATGAGGAGGTGCCTATGCAGTCAAAGGAGATCGAAGAGATCAAGGCCGCGCTGTGGGAGCGAGCGTACCATCAGTGTAGCAGCGTGAGCTGTCCAATGGGGCAGGTGATGGCAAAATCCTGTAAGGGCAAGGTCCAAAGTGGTTGATAGCCGGACGGTCTGTAGTGCCTCCAGTGTCGCGAACTGAGTCGTGAGCTATGCGAACATCCGGTAGCTCACGACTGTTCAACACGAGAGAATTCTTTTCTTCGCTCAGAGACTGGTCATTCGCTCGAGGGGCTCGGGGTACCGAGCCCCTTGTACCGTGATCTTTGAAATGGCACTTTTGATCTCCCGCAGATCGTCGGGCTTCAGGCAAGCAGATCAATTACCGCCCGGTTTGCTTTCCGCGCCTCCGGCGTATAGCGAGGGAGGCGGCTACAGATATCAACACTGGCGAAGGTCGTGTTTTCGTCGATCTTTCCCGTGAGATAGCCCCTGCCCAGGGGGCTGTATGGAACGAATCCAATTACCGAGTTCCTCGCATGCAGGCAGCACTTCCTCCTCAACAGTTCTCCACCACAGCGAGTATTCGCTCTGAACTGCCGTGACTGGCTGGACCGCGTGAGCGCGACGGATGGTTTCTGCTCCTGCTTCAGAAAGGCCGAAGTGTTTCACCTTTCCTTCCTCAATCAGTTCCTTCACCGCTCCCGCTACATCCTCGATGGGCACGTCTGGGTCCACACGGTGCTGATAGAACAGATCGATGGTCTCGACCCTGAGTCGCTTGAGCGAGCCCTCGGCCCCCTGCTTGATGTACTCCGGCCGACTATCCGGGCCCATCTGCTCCCCATTGGGGCCAAATTTGTACCCGAATTTGGTGGCGATCACCACCTGCTCGCGCAAGGGAGCAAGCGCTTCGCCCACCAGTTCTTCATTGGTGAACGGGCCGTAGACCTGGGCGGTGTCGAAAAAGGTAATGCCGCGTTCGACTGCCGACTGGATCAGTGCGATCATCTCCTGCTTGTCGGGAATCGGGCTTTCATCATGGCTCATTCTCATGCAACCGAGCCCAAGGGCCGAGACTTCCAGGGTATTGTTTCCAAGTGTACGCTTCTGCATGTGCTGACCTCCTCTTTTTATTTGTGTTGTCTCCTGTCTTTGCGTTCCAGGTCGGAATTATCTTCCTACACGATCAGCCCTGGTACTGTTCGTCGCTGACTGGTTCCATCCAATCAACGACCTTGCCGTCAAGCTGTTCGGCAATGGCGATGTGCGTCATTGCGGTGGTTGGCGTGGCACCATGCCAGTGTTTCTCACCTGGTGGGAACCAGATCACATCACCCGGTCGAATCTCCTCAATCGGACCTCCCCAGCGTTGGACCCGACCACAGCCGGTTGTTACTATGAGCGTCTGGCCCAGTGGGTGACTATGCCAGGTAGTCCGAGCACCCTGCTCGAATGTGACGCTGGCACCTCCCGTGCGTGCCGGATCAGGTGCTTGGAAGAGAGGGTCAATGCGTACCATGCCGGTAAAATTCTCGGCCGGTCCTTTGCCCGACGGTTGTGAACCACATCGTTTGATGTCCATGTTCTCAAATCCTCCACGTTGTATTGTTTTTGCTTCCTCTGTGTTCCCTTCTCGGAAATGATGTTCTAGGGGTAGTATACATCGTAATTGCTGTATGCTCACCCTTTAGCCTTGACAATAGACTTATCTACATGTATACTTAGAGTATGGAAACATCGTTACCAAAAAGAAACAATATAACATATACATATCAGCAAACTCGTGAGCAGGGGCGAGATTTATTGCGTCGCAACGTTATTGAGACAGCAAGTCGTCTCCTGGTGCAGGAAGGGCCGGACGCCCTCACTGTACGTCGTATTGCCCAGGAGCTAGATTGCTCGACCAAAATACTCTATACCATGTTTCATGGGAAGGATGGCGTCGCGAATGCTTTGTATGTTGAGGGGTGTGAACGTTTGCAGCAGGAACTTGCGCGTGTACCAAAGGTAGATGACCCCACAGCATATCTCTATGCTATGGGGTGGGCTTACTGGAACTTTGCGCTTGAAAACCCTGGTTATTACGGCGTAATGTTCGGTGGTGCGATTCCAAACTTTCATCCCAGTGATACAAGTATTCATATGGCGACAAATGCGTTTGAGATGCTCGTAGAAGTCGTACAACGATATATGGATCAGGGCATACTTGCGAAAGATGATGCAGGAATTATCGCTAAGACGCTATGGGCATCTTTACATGGTGTTGCGAGTCTCCAACTTCTGGGGCATTTTGCAACACTTGAAGATGCTAGAGATGTATCTAATCGCACAATACGTGCGGTTGTTTCGTCGCTTATTCCAGACGAGTTTTCGCAATAGCACGTTTCATGCTTACCTGTTCGCTGTATAGTCGTTCATGTTTTTATACCGGTAACAGTGTTGCTGTTTAGCAAATTTGTTACAAAATTAGGGAAAATTCAGAAGGAGATACCAATTATGTTTACTTTCAAAGGAAAAACGGCCCTCATCACAGGTGCCTCGTCGGGACTCGGCTTGACGTTTGCTCATGCTTTAGCTGAGCGGGGTATGAACATTATTCTCGTCGCACGCTCCGCGGAACGTCTTCGCGCACTAGCAAAAGAGATTTCTGAACAACATACTGTGCATGCCGAAGTGCTTGTCGCTGATCTGAGTCAAGCGCGTGAGGCTGAGCGCATTCAACAAGCGGTTGAGCAACGTGAACTCACCGTCGATTTACTTATCAACAATGCAGGGTTTGCGACACACGGTTTCTTTGAAACACTCGAACCTGAACGCGAGCAGGAAGAGATTATGGTTGACGTAGCCTCAGTTGTCGCTTTGACTCATGCCTTCTTACCACCTATGGTTGCACGAGGAGAAGGAGCTGTAATAAACGTAGCCTCAACTGCTGCGTTTCAACCAGTACCTTACATGGCTGTTTACGGGGCAAGTAAGGCTTTTGTGTTATCATTTTCGCAAGCTCTTTCAGAAGAATACCGAAAACGTGGTATTCGTTTTCTTGCTCTCTGCCCCGGTGCCACCGAGACGAATTTTTTTCAAGTTGTAGACGAAGGGGCTGCAGTTGGTCGTAGGCGAACTTCGGAGCAAGTTATAGCAACGGCTCTACAAGCACTTGAGCAAGGACGCACCGTTGTTATCGACGGACAGGCCAACGCTTTTACCGCATTGACTGTCCGTTTTGTCCCACGCCGACTTGTTACTCGTATCGGCGGACAAATGTTTCGCCCTCGTGATACAAAGACAAAAACACGCGTCAATGCGTCTCTATAGTAGCGAGCAACACATGGAAATTGCCAGCAAAAATCTTTTTTGCTGGCAATTTCCATGTATGTTATACATTCTGTCGAGAGATGCTTACATTTTCCCTGTTTTGTAGCTTCTGTATTGCACGCTCATAGAACGGCAAGGCCAACGCCCGCGCCTCTGTCAGTTTGATACGCTCATACATCCAGTCGAACTTGGCACGCACACTTTTTGCATTCCAATTATCATTGGGTGCATCAATACGGTCCAGGAAGAAATCGATATTGACTTCTAAGAAACTGAGGCTGTCCGCCGCTTGCACCCAATCGGCCTCTTCCCAACCGCCCATCTCATGCACACGTATCAGGTTCGCCACCTCTGTCACCAATGCTTCAGAGGCATGTTGTGTACGCAGAAAATCGCTGACAATGCGAGCCGAGCGTTCCGAATGCTCTCTATTATAAATTGGGTCGTTTGGACCGAGGTCGGGATACTGCTTTGGACTGTCAGGCCCTGGGAAAGCTCGTTCCATATCATGCGTGACCGTTGCCAGTAGCATCACCTCCGTCGCGTTGGGATTGATACGTCGCAGCCATTCCTCGGCCTTGAGCAGGTGCATGGCGTGTCGCCCGTAATGCTCCTTGACCCAACTTCGTGACGCTTCAAGTAAATCGCTCACTATCTATTCCCATCCAGAGGTTTACCCCATGTTACTATGCCGACGACCTGCAACGGCAGCATACCATCGCTATGATAGCGCGACAGAAATGTACGTACTTGGAAATCGAAGTCCACCACTTTTTGCTCCCCCATACGTTCCTTCGCAAACCCACTTCTCGAATGTAAACCCTCGATAAAGTCGTCGATTGACTGATTAAAAGGCATAGGAGCAGTCTCTTTACGCCCTTGTTGCAGAAAAAATCCTCGCTTCTCTAACTCAATAACGGCATCAGCCGTCCCGTAGTCTCGACCCATCCCAAACGCTGTCCGCAACTTTTTCAACTCATCCTGCCACGGCATAGCTAGTGTATGGCGATAGATGAGCGCGAGCAATCCGTTCTGCGTGAGCATTGAGCGAAAACGTGGAAAAGCTATCGACCAGTTGGGCCAGTGAATGCTTGAGCCAGCCGTGATAAGTGCATAGGGCGGCGCAAGTGGCACATCTTCCAGCTTGCCATAGAGCCAGTGCAAGTTAGGGGAATCGCCATCGGGAAGTTGCTTACCCTGCTCTATCATGTTGTGTGAAAAATCAACGGCATCGACGCGCTCGACACGCATAACAAGATTTCGCGCGATATCGCCTGAACCTGCACCAACATCCAGTACATCGCGTGGCCCGTCAGTAATGAGACCCGTGAGAATATCGAATACTTCTGCTGGATAGGGTGGGCGGTAATGGTACGCATCGACCACTTGACGGTCCTTGAATGCTTCAGCATAATACGTGCCGAAACGCTCTGGTTTTGGTTGCATTATCTTCCCTTCGCGTATGTACGGCTAGCGAGAATATTCATGAGCAACAGAAATGCCATATCCATCTTACAACATTTTATTTTCGTGCAAAAATCACTTGACAACGATAATAGCAATATGCTATATTATAAATAGCGAACGGTTATTATGATTTTCATTAGGAAAGCTTTCTTACAGAACATCTTACCCGTAAGCCTGGAGGGACATGGCATGGACATTGGTGCATTATACGCATTGCTACTCAATCCAAACATTGTTTTTTTACTGTTTGTTGTTGCGACGCTCGGCATTTACTTTGAGCTAGTCCATCCCGGTGCCATGTTCCCAGGTGCAATAGGTACCGTCGCTCTACTGCTTTTCCTCTTTACAGCGACAGCCTTGTCGCCGAACTGGGCTGGCTTAGTCTTGATGCTCCTGGCGGCGGTCTTACTTGTTCTTGACGTGAAACTACCTGGACATGGTGTGCTGACGGTTGGTGCTGTGATCTCGCTTATTGTTGGAGCATTGCTTTTCTTCAATAGTGGAGGCACACATGATGGAGCATATCTCAATCCTCTCGTCGTTTATAGTGTCGCAGGTATTGTTGGCATTGTTGGTATTATGCTGGCGAGAATTGCCTTACGTCTACGCAAGATGAATGTTACGACAGGTGTGCAAGGTATGATCGGTGCCACCGTTATCGCGCGAACGCCTCTTCTACCGGAGGGACGCGTGAACTACGGTGGCGAGAATTGGGCAGCTATTCTAGATGACCCTGCTATGTCTGCTGATCCTGGCTCAAAGCTGCAAATAGTTTCTGTAGAGGGACTGCGGCTGCATGTACAGCCTTTAGGTTCCGTATTAAGTAGTGGTACGCAAGCTATTCAGATGCTCAAGTAAATGGTGTCTTACAAGAAGGAGAAATGCTCATGAACCCTACCGTCGCGATTGTGATTAGTGTTATTGTAATTATCGTGCTCTTTCTAATGTTCTCAGCTATTCGTATTGTGCAGCAATACGAGCGCGGTGTAATCTTCGTTCTCGGACGTTTGACTGGCGCAAAAGGTCCAGGTGTCTTCCTGGTACCCCCATTCATTTCACGCATGGTCAAGGTTGACCTGCGTATTGTGACTCTGACTGTGCCGCCGCAAGAGGTAATTTCACGCGATAACGTTACGATTAAAGTGACTGCCGTACTCTACTTCTATGTTGTCGATCCTGTCGCGGCTGTTGTCAACGTGATGAACTTCGTCCAGGCGACCACGCAGATTGGGCAAACAACGTTGCGTAATGTGTTAGGTCAGTCAGAACTTGACGAGATATTGTCACAGCGCAACAAAATCAACCAGGATTTGCAAACGATTATCGACGAGCATACTGAGCGTTGGGGCGTAAAGATGACAGCAGTAGAAATCAAAGACGTAGAGCTACCCATAACGATGCAACGCGCAATGGCAAAACAGGCCGAGGCGGAACGTGAGAAACGCGCCAAGATCATTCATGCAGAAGGTGAGTTCCAGGCGTCGGCTCAGTTGGCGAAGGCCGCTGGTGTCATCGCGGGACAACCGAACGCGATGCAACTCCGTTACTTGCAAACCTTGACCGAGATTGCCGTTGAGAAGAATTCGACCATCATCTTCCCATTACCAATGGACCTGATCGAGCCGATGGTGAACATGATGAAACGCCAGCCGGAGGCCAAACAGCAACCAATCAACGGTGGACCATACATCCCGCAGAAGGATAGCCCATTGTCTGAACTGCCGCGTTAAAGCAAAAAACAACAAGAACGGAGCGTACAAGAAAAGCTCTTGTACGCTCCGTTCTTGTTGTTTTACAGGTTACTGTGGTTTTCGCCTTGCTTACTGTGCAGATACTCGGCGCAGGCACGGTATGTTTCTTCTGAAATAAGTCCTTTGGACACATAATGCGTAAGCATCACGTCCAATTTTAGAATACTCATCAGATTGTACCCGTGCTGGCGCAATCGTTCAGCAGCACCGTGTTCGCGGTCGATGAGAACGATAACGTCCTTCACCTTCAAACCATTTTCTTCCAATAGTGTCGCGGTTTCCTGTGTGCTACTTCCCCTTGTGATGAGATCGTCGATGATAAGGGCGGTGTCACCTTTCGTAAAACGGCCTTCAATACCGCGCTTGCCCGTTCCTTCTGGGCGGATGCGCGCATAGATCATCGGCGTCGAAGTCTCTAGCGAATAGGCCGATGCTAGAATGAGACCTCCCACTGGTACTCCTGCGACCAAGTTGAAGGGGTGAACACGTGCGCGGCGCAACGACTGCGCCAAATTGATTTCCTGTTGCATAAGTTTTGCTGCAACACTTAGTGCGGTTGGATTGCTAATAAGAACCTTGGGGTTGATGAAAATTGGCGAACTCACGGCAGACTCGCTCACCGTAAAATTTCCAAATTGGACTCCTCCAAGATCAAATAGTATCTGTGCCAACCAAAGATTATCCAGTGACTGCTCTTTCGCCACCTCTCATCATCCTTTCTGCGGAGAACTTTTTGTAGTATGGAGTATACCATATCACATATACGACGCCAACTGTCTATATCCATTCTTCTCTTGCATTATAGACGGTTGTATGATAACGTACCAACGAATACAGTACAAAAGAAATTTTCAGGTGAAGTTATATGCCAATTATTAGTTGTATAGACGTGGGGAAGTCGTTTGGCGCGGAGCGTATCTTTGCAGGTATCACGTTTCAAATTAACGAACATGATCGTATTGGGCTGGTTGGACCAAATGGTGCTGGCAAGTCCACATTGCTAAATATATTGGCGCATCGAGAAGAACCCGATGAAGGCACCGTCTCCGTTGCGCGTAACACACGCATTGGCTATCTCACACAATATGTCGATTTTCAGCCACACAACACACTGCACGAAGAATTGTTGACGGTCTTCTCAGAACTACGCTCCTGGGAGCAAGAGCTAAGCGTACTGGCTCAAGAGATATCTTCTTCCAGTGTGCAAGGAAATAAAGCCTTGTACGATACGTTGTTGGCGCGTTACGACGACTTGCAGTCACGCTACGAACATGCGGGCGGCTATACCTACGAAAATCGTGTCGAGCAGGTACTCGATGGTCTTGGCTTCACACGTGAGCAACAGGAAGCTCCCGTCACTCAACTCAGCGGGGGACAACAAACACGCGCCTCACTCGGCAAACTTCTGTTACAGGAGCCGGATGTATTGTTGATGGATGAGCCAACAAACCATCTCGACCTCTCCGCCCTTGAATGGTTAGAAACCTACCTTCTAGGTTGGAAGGGGGCAATGGTCATCGTGGCACATGACCGCTACTTCCTCGATAAAGTCGTGTCGCGTACCATCGAGATGGCCTTTGGACGTATCGAGGAATATCCAGGGAACTACACCAAATACCTCAGCTTACGCGAAGAACGTATGGAGCGACACGCTCGCGAATATGAGGCGCAGCAGGCACATATTGCTCATACCGAAGAGTTTATTCGCCGCTACAAAGCAGGACAGCGTAGCAAAGAGGCGCGAGGCCGGCAGAAGTTGCTAGATCGTCTTGAGCGTGTCGAACGCCCGCAAGATTTTCCAGAGCTGCATTTCCAGTTTGCTTCTGCCATGGATAGCGGTCTGGTTGTCTTTTCGACGCACAAATTAGCCGTTGGCTATGGTGGTGGTGCAAGACGTGACCCACAAAAAAGTGGTGAACCTACTGTATTAGTGCGTGTCGCGGACCTGGAATTGGTGCGCGGCGACCGTGTTGGTTTTATCGGTCCTAATGGGGCTGGCAAGACAACAGTTTTACGCACATTGATTGGTGAATTACAGCCAATTGCTGGGCAGGCACAGCTTGGGCATGGAGTGCGCGTCGGCTACTATTCGCAGACACACGCGGGCCTCAACTACGAACGTACCGTTATCGACGAAATCCGACAGGTGAGCTTCTTGAGCGAAGAGGGGGCACGCGGCTTCCTGGGACGTTTCCTCTTTTCTGGTGATGACGTGTTCAAGTCAATTGGCTCTTTGAGCGGTGGCGAGCGTAGCCGTGTCGCATTAGCAAAATTGACACTGCAAGGCTCTAACCTTCTCATTCTCGACGAGCCGACAAACCATCTCGACCTGCAATCACGTCAATTCCTTGAAGAGATTCTCAGCGATTTTGATGGTACGCTGCTTTTTGTCTCACATGATCGCTACTTCATTGATAGCCTTGCCAGCAAAGTATGGGCCATCGAAGATGGTGTGTTAATTCCCTATATGGGCAACTATACTGATTATCGCACGAAGAAGCAGCCAATCTTGCTCGATGTACCTGCACCAACCACCAAGAAAACTGTCGTCGCTGCCAAACCGTCCGCGCCAGTCGCGAAACCGAACAACAAAAAAGCTTCAAAGGTAAAGACGCGTACTGTAGAGGATGTTGAACGTGACATCGAGAAGGCCGAGGCACAGGTGAAGACTGTAGAAGCTGCCCTCTCAGAAGCCGCTCTCCATGCCGATGCTGAACAACTGACACAACTATCAGCCGATTACGAGCAGGCCAAAGCAGTGGTTGACGAACTTCTCGTTGAATGGGAACGCTTGGCCGATGCCGACGATATGGGAGCGTGACACATCACGCTCCTTCCCCTATCTCTTTTTTCTCACTCCCACTATCACACCGCTGATCAATCCAATAATCGCTAACACAAGCGGCAACACAGTCGCCAATATCAGCCAACCACCCAGGAAGATGAGTGGTTGTAATAGCCTTGCATGCGCTTGTAACTCAAAAATAATCTGCCTGTATATTGGTCGATAGCCAAAACTTATGCCGAGTATGGCTGCCGCCAGCAAACTGAAGATGAGTGTGACGAAGACACGGAGAAAACCATAGCGATACGAGCCACGTGTGGCATTGACACATAAAATCGCTAGTCCCACACTCTCAAGCAGGAAGGACAATGCGATTGGTAGCGTTGGACCCACTACTGGTAGTAATCCACCAGCAATGCCTAGCGTGAGACCTACCAACTGAACGATAGCTCCTACAAAGAGGGACATAGGCCAGCCGCGTCTCTGCTCAGAAGCGATCAACCCATTTTTAGGGGGCATTTTACCACTATTTTGTGCCACTGCGATACTGGACATAATGTTTGTCTTGATGGCATAACTTTCGGGATTGCTGGCATCTAATTCCAGGGAGTGTTCAATCGCAGTAAGTGCCTCCTGATTGCGTCCCATATTCGAGAGCAGAACGGCACCCATACTCCAGGCAAGTGCGTTATCGGGTTCTTTTTGGCGCAACTGACTGACGGTAGTAAGTGCCTCTGGAAATCGACCCATCATACCAAGAATCTGGCTTTTTAGTGTCAGCCCGGAACTATCATCAGGCGTGAACCGTAATGCCTGATTGGTAAGGCGTAACGCTTCCTCTGTATTTTGCATCCGAAACAACCGCATAGCTTGTTCGAGGAGTAAGCTACTTTGTTGCGAATTTTGTTGCGGCGGAGAGGGCGACATTTGCGCGGTTGCTGTCGCCTTATAAGAACTTTGTTGCGCCTGAGTTGTTGGCGATGAAGTCCGTACATCGACTGGCGACGACTGTGGTGGATAGGCCAATGGAAATGTTGGTGATCTCGGAATGCTAGACATTTCTCCAACCAGTATGATAGGATCAGGTGCCTGTCCAAACACTTGTGGACGTTGTTGCTCTCCCAATATGTTCGTAAGATACATGTACAAGCTTTGGAGCGTGTTATTTCCTGTTGCGTCGGTAGCAGCACCGCTCAAACCGACAATCATACGTAGCATGAGCAGACCGAGGCCACGTTCTCCTGTTTCAGCACCGAACTCGTTGCCACGACAGGAACACATGAAGATACGATCCCGTTGCTGTTGTAGCCCTGCGAGTAGTGTAGGACCGAGCAGAGGTAACACATCAAATGCTGTGGTGCGACGTGCGTTCCATGCCTGCCCCGTCTGAAATGAGTCCAGAATGAAGATAATTTGTGCGGCACTACTTCGTGTTATGACTTGTTGAGCAAGCGAAAGGAGATTCAATCCTGTTCGTGGGTCACTATATTTGGTGTCGGCCAATGCAAGACATCCGTTGCCGCTATTCACATCAACAAATGCATGGCTTGCAATATAAATAAGCACGAGATCATCTGGTTGAGCAACCGAAAGACACAGTTGTAGTGTGAGAGACCCAACAAGGTCTCTTGTTGCGTTTGCGCCGTAGACATACTGTACGTTTGCAGGTTCCCACTTGCCTCCCTTATCATTTACCAACCATTGTGCAAATGCGCGTGCATCATTCTCGGCAAACTGTAGCGGTTGAAATATCATATCCTGGTAGTTATTGACACCTACAACAAGTCCAAGGCGTCTGCCCATGCAATTTCCTCGCGTCTAGCGTACTTTTTTTATTGTGTAAATATTGTACGCCACTTCGTCTCTTCGTGGTGAGAAACAGGCAAAAACAGGTACTTTTTGGATGTGCTGTGAGTGGTGAGACACATCTGTACATACTATAAGATGGATGTTGTATATTTTTTTTGTTAGTATCTTCTACTCGATAAGGAGGATTAGAGAATGGCGCGTGTTTTAGGATTGACAGGCAATATCGCGTGCGGCAAAACCTCTGTCGGACAGATGTTAGTAGAACTTGGTGCCGAACGCTATATTGATGCAGACGCAACCGTTCACTCACTCTACGCATCTGGTCAGCCCATCGCTATCAGCGTCGCTGAAACATTTGGCACTTCTGTCATGAACACTGATGGCAGTGTTGACCGCAAGGCACTGGGAGCGGTAGTGTTTCAAGATGCCGAAGCGATGCGCCGACTAGAGCGTATTGTACACCCTGCCGTTGGCGGCGCATTGATGAAAGAGCTAGCCCTTGTTAGCCCAACAGGAATTGCCATTATCGATGCCGTGAAGCTCTTGGAAGGAAATTCGGGCACTCTATGTCAGAGCAAGTGGATCGTCGTGTGTCCAGAAGCACAGGAACGTGCGCGACTCATTGCACGTAACGGTTTTAGCGAGCAAGAAGCAGACGCACGTATTCGTGCTCAGTCTCCTGTCGAGCCACGACTCTCCCTCGTCGATGAAGTCATCGACAATGGTGGCTCGCTCGCACAGACACGCGCACAGGTCGTAGCTGCATTTGAACGCTTTTGTCGCAAATTTCCCGCATAATCTCTCTTATATTTGTCAGACTACTACGACATTGCCTTCGTACCGATAACGGCAAATAGCGGGTCATGCCCTCTATGCAGCCACGACGCCTGTTTGTCTATATGTCGCTCAACCTCGATTGTTGCAAATCCGCCAGCAAGCTCGTAATATCGCTGCACAAGTGCAATATGACTCTCGTTATTGCCCTCGTACCAGATATGTACAGCCTTCGTGGGGAACATCCTATCCGAGAAATGTACTAACGAAACGCCTCCTGGTTTGAGTACTCGTGCCACCTCACGAAATACCTCTACGGGATGCTTGAGATATTGTACCGATACCGTATTAATGACCCCATCAAAATAGGCATCGGGAAATGGCAACTGCGGATTTTTGTTGAGATTATGTACGACGTAGCGCGTCAATTGCGAATTAGCTTGCAGTTCAGCCTCATTCATACCCAGCCCAACAACCTCTTGATAACGTACATCCTCTGGTAGATGCGAGCGATAACTGCTCATAATATCGAGAATATGAGCCTGTGCAGGTACATGGCGGCGAATAGTGTCCGTCACAGCAGCGATTGCAGTATCGTCGATATGGACAACCATACGCGGCGCAACATAAAAATTACTATCATCCGACTCGTCTTGTCGCGTAAAATCGCGCGGGGAAAAGTTTTGTATCATCATTCGACCCTTGTGTATAAGTTTGACTGTATTGTAAACTACGTATCGACTCTTCTAATTATGCACTGCATATGTATGCAAAAAGCAATGGTTACAAAAAATCCTGAGTATGCTTACATCTACGCGTAAAAATACGCTATTGACAGGTGTCTTGCGATTTCGTATAATCCGCTCAGCTACTTACGATGGACTCCAAACCTGCCACAGATCGGTATTACACTATCTCATTTTTAGGGAAGTACAAATTGTTGACGAAGATATCTTGTGAGTGCAAGTGTAATTGAACAATTCGTAGGTCGATTGGTGAGATTTGCAACGTTGCTAACGTATTAACACCTAAGATGAATGTTGTTTTTGAGAATTGTTCTAAAAAGCATTCTTCGATTCAGATGGTTTTTATGTTGTTTCGGTAATGTTGAAGGAGGCTAACTGCACTATGCAGAAGCGCATGACACGTATTTTTGCCCTCATAATGGGTATTCCCCTGTTATTGGCATTCCTTGCCGCCTGTGGTTCTGGCACTACAGGTACTGGTGGTAGCTCAACTCCTACTGCTGGTTCCAAAACTATTGAGATTGCCACAGAGTTGCCAGTCTCAGGTAAGGATACCAGTAGCGGCAAACCTGCCGAGGATGGTGCTCACCTCGCCGTCGATGAGGCGAACAAAAACAACACTGTTCCTGGCTACAAGTTCGTATTTGTGGCGAAAGATGATGTTGGTGCCAAGGGTATCCATGACGCTGCTGTTGGCGCACAAAACGTGCGATCATTGATTGATGATGCTCTTGTCGCTGGTATAGTCGGACCTTTCAATAGCGGCGTGGCACAGAGTGAAATGCCAATTGCAAATAAGGCACCGATCCTCCTTATTAGCCCCTCGAACACAAATCAGTGTCTTACACAAGAAGGTGCGGACATTGGCTGCACAGGCGCAACAGACTATGTACCAACATTACGTCCAACAGGCAAGGTGACGTACTTCCGTATTGCGACCACTGATAACCACCAGGGGCCAGTAAACGCTGATTACCTGTACAAAACCTTCGGTTACAAGAATGCATATGTTATTGATGATGCTGAAACCTATGGTGTTGGTATCGCCAATACATTCTCCGGCGAATGGACGAAATTGGGTGGGAAGATTCTTGGGCGCAGTAGCGAGCAAAGTTCGACAACATCGTATGTCTCCCTTCTCACACAAGCCGCATCTCTAAAACCCGATGTGATCTACTTCGGTGGTCTCGACTCTACTGGTGGTATCTTGATTCGTCAGCAGATGCAGCAAGTAGCTGCGTTGAAAAACACTCCCTTTGCTGGTGGTGACGGTCTTGTGACGCCTACGTTTGCTTCAACTCTCGGCGTGAGCGGTGGTCCAGTATATGGTACCGTTGCCAGTGTCGATGTGACGAAAAATCCCTCTGCCGCCGATTTTGTCAAAAACTATCAGGCCACGTATGGACCTCTTGGTGCATATAGTGCCGCTGGTTACGACTGTGCTAAGATTGTCATTCAGGCCATAAAGGCAGCCCTTGCTAGCGGTGCCCAGACACCACAAAACAATGGCGACTCCGCTGGTGCGAAGACTTTCCGCCAGGCAGTCATCGATGCAATGTCTAAGGTTGATTATACCGGTCCTACCGGCCATCACACCTTCGACAAAAACGGTGATACCACAAACAAAATCATCACCATCTTCCAACTCGCCAATATCAACGGCAAGCCCGATTGGAAGACCGTTTCCGTAGTAACCTTGTCTTAGTACACATAGTGTGCCGTACCATGCGAATCGGATGAGCCATGAATGCTGATGTGACTCGCGTGGTCAGTACAGGGAATAGTCGGCAGATAAACAAAAATTTGCTTGACTATTCCCTTCTCCTCTAATTATTCAATCTTCCAGTACACAATAAATTTGGGAAGTTGAGAATGAAGTAAACATATGTTAATATTACAAGAATTAATCGCTGGCCTTGTGACAGGTGCGATTTACGCTCTGATTGCTTTAGGTTACACGATGGTCTATGGCATCATCGAATTGATCAACTTCGCTCACGGCGATATTTTTATGGCCGGCACCCTCGTCTCTATTTTTATTCTCGGTCTGCTAGGCGTTTCTGGAGCATCACATCTCAATCCCTTTGCACTAGCAGGTGTAATGATACTGGCTTGCCTCGGTTCCATGCTCTTCTGCGCTGTGTTAGGTATCGTGATAGAACGTGTTGCCTATCGTCCTCTCCGTAACGCGCCACGTCTTGCACCGCTCATCTCTGCTATTGGCGTTTCGCTTATTCTTGAGGATGCAGGAAAGCTGTGGAAGGGTGCCAATTTGATTTCATTCCCTCAAATTTTTCCACAGATCAACTACACTCTTTTAAGTACAAATCAGGGGAATGTAACCATAAGCAGTATAAATATTCTGGTACTCGTCGTTGCGGTTGTACTTATGGCAGCTTTGCAGTTGTTCATCACTCGGACACGAACAGGACGTGCCATGCGTGCAGTTGCTCAAGATCGTGATGCAGCCGCTCTCATGGGTGTCAATGTGGATCGTGTGATCACGATTACCTTTTTCATCGGTGCCGCCCTTGCAGGAGCCGCCGGGTTTATCTATGGTTTGCAGTATGGCAGTACTTTCTTTTATATCGGTTTTCCACTTGGCCTTATTGCCTTTACCGCCGCCGTGGTTGGTGGCATCGGTAACATCGTCGGAGCTATGCTGGGTGGTATCCTGATCGGAATCATTGATGCTCTGTCTACATTCATCCCTGATACTGTATTGCCACATGGTGGTGCTGCGTGGCACGAAGCCGTGATCTTTGCGATCCTGATCTTGATCCTCATCTTTCGTCCCTCTGGGCTACTTGGTCAACAAACACCGGAGAAGGTATAGAGATGATGCAGATTCGTACATATACGTTGTCGGAAATGAGGTGATAAGGTATGTCCACACTAATACGTTCCAGTTCGCTTCTTCCTACGGCTGCTCCACGCCCGCTACTACTCAAATGGGTTGTTGCATTATTAGTACCTATCGCAATCTTCACCTTCATCTGGAGTGGCGAAGAAATTGTCAATAACGTGCTACTAACATTGTTTGGAGCTGGCAGTGCTAAGCAGAATACTGTTGGACTTGTCTTTGCAGCCGTCTTTATTATCGTTTTTTATGCTATTGTGATTACCCTCGCGGGCTATCTCGTCGCAGCAGATACAGGGCACCGGCGTACTATTGAGGTATGGATAGATATCCTCGTCTTCGTTCTTGTTCCACTCTTCCTTGTCATGGGCATTGGGCTTATTATTGGTTTAGCCCTATGCGCTATTATTTGGCCCATTTACTTCTATGTACGCAATCGTATCCGCAAAATGAGGAACTACACGTCACCTCAACCATTTGAAAATCTTGTCGTCATGGATGATATACAACGAAGTCAACTTATGAAGCGTGCGATAGCAGGTAGCTTCTGGTTTGCTACTGCCTTCGCAATTGTATGGCTGATTGCGGATATCGTCTACTTCGTCAGCGGCACTCTGCCCGTTCTCCTTCTCATCTGGGCGATAATTCGCACCATTCTTCTTCCAGTTGCAGGCTATTTTCTTGGTCGTTTAGCTGGGCAATTTGCCTTGCGCCGCACTCTCTCAACGAAAGAGATAAAGAACAGTGAGAGCAATGAGATTGGCAATGGTCGCCGAGGAGTACGTGTAAGCTTACAACGCAGATTAGAAGTGCTGTCCAGAGGGCGAGCTAATGAAGAGGCAAAAGATTTGGTACCAAATGATTTTCCTCTCCGTAGCAGAGGTGCCCAACGTTTTTTCATCACGTTGCTTGTCATCTTCGTCCTCTTTTATCCCTTCATCGACCCTTTCTTATTCGGTCAGGGTACGGACGGTCGTTTAGCGGGCTATGGTGACGCAGGCTACTACGTCATTCTCGCACTTGGCCTCAACATTGTTGTCGGCTTTGCAGGCTTGCTAGACCTGGGCTATGTGGCGTTCTTCGCCATTGGTTCTTATGTATGGGGTATTGTTGGTTCACATCAGTTTTCCATCATAACGGGCATTCCTGTCAATATACAAATTCTACCCTGGCTCTTCTGGCCGATGCTCATCGTTACCGCACTGATCGCAGCATTATTCGGTCTCCTACTTGGTGCGCCAACATTACGTCTACGCGGTGACTATCTCGCAATCGTGACACTCGGTTTTGGCGAGATTGTGCCTATTGTCTTTCTGGAATTGGATAAGTACACAAACGGCCCAAATGGTATTGTTGGTGTGCAACCACCCGCATTCCCCGGTGCTGACTGGACTACTGCACTTCCATACTACTACCTCATTTTAGCTTTGATTGTATTAGTCCTCTTTGCGAATATTCGCCTACGCGATTCGCGTTTAGGACGTGCATGGATTGCTATTCGCGAAGATGAAATTGCAGCGTCCTCTTCAGGCATTAACCTCGTGAACACAAAACTGCTGGCCTTTGCCGCAGGTGCATTTCTCTCTGGTATTGCCGGTGCATATCACGCCGCAAAACTCGGTGGCGTAACACCCGATGACTTCAGTTTTAACGACTCTGTGATTTATCTCGCAATGGTTGTTATTGGTGGCCTCGGTAGTATCCCTGGTGTTATGGTTGGTGCGCTTGCTGTCTATGCGATTAACGAATTTATCCTGGCACAGCTTGACACTTTAGGGGCTGCTCCAACCACCATCATTCATCCCATTTATGCTGCGATTGGTCAAGTTATCCCTGGTTTTACCTTTGGGAATATCCGCAATCTCATCTTTGGAACAATTCTTGTGGTTGTGATGATCTATCGACCCGAAGGATTGATACCCAGTGCCAGACGGCGACGTGAGTTACATCAAGTTGATTCTGATGTCGAGGCAGCAGTCGATTTAGGTTCGCTCGATGCAGTACCTGGATCACCAGGATTTGAGTCTGAAGTGCATGTTGAGTAATTGAGCAGCAGAAGAGTAGGAGAAAATGCATGAATGTTGAACGTGCAACTCTGGCAGGTGAGGCAGGCGAGATTACTACTCAGCCGCTTCTTGAATTGAATGATGTGACGAAGAGTTTCGGTGGTCTGACGGCGGTACAAGGTGTGAATTTACAAATTCGACCAAGAGAAATTGTAAGTATTATTGGACCCAACGGAGCAGGGAAAACAACCGTTTTTAATCTCATCACCGGCATTTATCGTCCAACTTCGGGGGCTATTCGACTACAGGGAAGGTCACTCGCTGGCTTACATCCTGACCAGGTACTTGTGTATGGTATCGCACGTACATTCCAAAACATTCGTTTGTTCAACAACATGACTGTATTGGAGAATGTGCTGGTTGGTCAACATACGCAACTCAAAGCAGGGGTGCTGGGTTCACTTTTTCGCCCACCACGTGTTGTAAGGGAAGAGCAAGAGGCTCGCAAACGCGCTTTAGAGTTGTTAGCTTTCTTTGGCCCAACCCTTGTTGAACGGCAAGATGAGTACGTCCTCAACCTCTCTTATGCAGAAAAGCGCCGTGTCGAGATCGCAAGAGCACTCGCGGCAAAACCTAAGCTACTTCTGCTAGACGAGCCAACTGCTGGTATGAACGACACGGAAACTGAGGAAGCTGTAAAATACATTCGTCGCCTGCGTGATGAATTAGACTTGACTATTCTCTTAATCGAACACAAACTCGCCGTGACTATGGGTCTATCTGATCATATCGCGGTGCTTGACTATGGACGCAAAATCGCTGAGGGTCTTCCCGAAGAGGTACGCAACAACGAGAAGGTCATCGAAGCATATCTTGGGAAATCTTCTACTATCAACGAACCTGCCGAGTAACGAGAAAATTATTCCATCTTACTTAGAATGTGCAAGAGATGGAAGATAAACTATAATCGAGGTTTATTATGACCGCCGTATTGCAACTGAACGATGTAAATACTTATTATGGACCAAGCCACGTCTTGCAAAACGTCACTTTAGAGGTCAACCAGGGGGAAATTGTTTGTCTCCTGGGTGCCAATGCCGCTGGTAAGACCACGACTATGAAGACTATCTTTGGGCTTGTACACCCCAAAAGTGGCACCATCCAATTTGAGGGCAAACCCATTCAAAGTAAACTGACGGGCGATATCGTGACATCAGGTCTGGCTCTCGTGCCAGAGGCACGGCGTATCTTTCCCCGTATGACCGTCTACGAAAATCTGGAAATGGGCGCGTTCAGTCGCCGCAACCGCAGTGAGATCAAACTAGATATGGATCACGTCTGCCAGATTTTTCCCCGTATCAAAGAACGTTTGAAGCAGGTTGCAGGCACAATGTCCGGTGGTGAGCAGCAGATGCTGGCAATGGCACGTGCGCTTATGTCACGCCCGCATATGGTTTGTTTGGACGAGCCATCGATGGGACTCTCACCTATTCTTGTGGAAACTGTTTTCAACACCATTTTGCGTATTCGCGGTGAAGGGGTAACGGTCTTCCTCGTAGAGCAAAACGCATCTATGGCACTCAGCCTCGCCGACCGAGGCTACGTTCTGCAAACAGGCAAAATCGTCCTGACGGATACCGCAAAAAACTTGCTCACCAACGATCTTGTACGACAAGCCTATCTTGGTGGCGCATAAAATTATATATACAGTAGCTGTGGGTCGTTCGCATGCGAACGACCCACAGCTACTGTATATATTTACTTCTTATCAAGCTTCTGATGCAGTTCGTTGATGCGCTGTATCACTTCCGCGAGCGTTGTTACACCCATCTCTTCCATGTCTTCGCGTAGGCTTTCCAAAATTTCTAGCCGCTCCATATCATCGTATTCGTCAAAATCATTGTCATCCGTTGTATTTACCTGTATCCCCTTTGAGTTTTGCATATTCATCACCTTTGCTCCTTATTCGTATAAAAATGAGGTATTGGCGTCTTGATAGCTCCAGCCTGCCTGCGTATCATTGCCTGTATCGACAACAGCGGGCACACCTTGCGGCTGACCATGAGCAGCATCGACAGCCACAGTATACAATCCCTTGCCAGCACCGAGCCTGTGACCCTGCCAGAGCAAGCGATTATGTGTGAGAAAGAGAAAATGACTACTATCCGTCGCCCACAAACTATTCGGCACAGGTTGCAGTAATACGTTGACTTCCGCTATCGTTGTACTGTTAGTGGGCGTAGCTCCATCACTTAAAAGCACATGCGACTGCTGTTCCGCTACCTGTACAATTTGTAGCGTATGCGGACCATCCACCAACAAAAACTTGCTATTGGGCGACCAGTAGGGCACACTATTCCCCTCAACGGTGAAAGTAAAGGAAGAGCCTGTAGTAATGTTGACGAGCGTGTCTTTCTGGCCCGTACTATACAATACCGTGTTGCCATCAGGTGACCATGCAAACTGTGTGCAGGTACAGGTCGCCAACGTCTGGTCTTTACCATCGGGTGCATGTAAGATGAGTTGTATTGTCAGTGCCGTCTCTGAAACGCGTTGAGTCGAGGATTTTGTAGGGGCCGGCTCAGCGTACAATAGGAAGGGTTGCGCGTGATGAGGTTGCCACAGAATACGTTCGAGGGCAGCAGGAAGTGGATGGCCTGCTAGTGGTGGTAACAAAAAGCGGGTATTTGTCCCCGTTAACGAAACAGTGAATACACCTCTTTTTGTTATTCCTATAGCCGAAGAATCAGTATAAGAGAGCGACAGCAGTGAGTCGCTACTGGGTAAATTTTTAGCTGCTATACCGCCAGGTTGATCATTTTGCGACGCCCACCAGAAGGCATTTTCCGGCGTCTGTGAAGCGCTAGGCTCTTGTCGATAGATAAGACGGGTTCCGGTTGCGTTCCACATCGGGTTACTATATTGAACACTGGAGCTAGAGAGCATAATGGGGATAGCACTACCACCGTCGATACCAATGGTATTGACGGTGCTGGGTGTATCTGTAATTTGTCCTGTAACTGCGTTTACTGCAAGTTGTTTGGCTGCTGCTGTTTTAGCAAAAGAATCATCAAGTGCGCGAAATACAAGGATTTGATGTGTCGGCGACCAGCTATAACCTACAACGGGGGTATCCTGAGTAACCGCTGCAAACGCATTTGCACCATTGGGATCGCTTGTCCAGAGATGTCCGTCACGTATAAATGCAATCTCGTTACTCCCAAGATGGCCTGGGCTGCACGCTGCGAGACTGACAAGCATCAACATTAAGAAAAGAAAAATCCGTCTCTGTCTCATGGACTGAGTATAGTCCTGTCTCATATACAGGTCAAGAGTAGAGCTGCATAGATGTACTTATTTCATCGAATATGATATGCTTTTTTCATCAGGTTATGATAGTACAAACGTACATAGAGGCTCGGTGACTCATGACTCAATTAGAAAGACTACTCTTCCTCAATACGAGGAACGAACGGGGTCGGTTACGCTACGTTTCTGATATATGTTTAGCCCTTGTCGGTGTTCTCTTTATAACAGGCTGTATAGTCCTGTTCCATCTCTCTTTTATTCGCAATATCTCGTTGCTCTATCTTTTCATTGTGTGGCTGCTAGCGATTAACCGGGGCCTCTACTCAGCATTATGGGCTTCCATCTTCGCTTTTTTCTCCTTTGACTTTTTCCTTGTGCCACCACTTTTTACCTTCACCATTGGCGACCCTGCCGAGTGGCTTGCCTTGTTTTTCTTCCTGGCTACGGCCATTGCGACAGGACTGATTGCCTCACGATTGCGTCAGAGTGTGCAGGATGCCAACCGTCGGGAGGACGAGGCGCATGCCCTCTATCAACTTGTGCGAGCTACCGCAAGTGTGGGCGATATTCATAACCAGCTAAAAATTGTGGCCCATACTATCGAAGAAGTTTTCACACCCTCCGGTGTACGGAACTGTTCTATTCTACTGCCAAATAGTGAGAGCGGACGAACAACATTTGAATACGTACAAATGGCAGTAGACGCTGGCTTCCCATCGTCTGATGAAGAAGCCATGCACTTATGGGTGATGAAAAACGGCCAACCACGTGATCTCTACGATGTCCCACTTGTGCCAAAGACTGCGACCGTGTATGCCTCGAAGGTTGTTGTTCATACCACGGAGCAGTCTCACGTGCCCCGTCGTTACATTCGACTCATTCCGTTGACAATAGGGACACACGTTATCGGAATTGTCCGTTTGACCGTCGAAGATGATCCCGCTGTCCATGACGATCAAAAGCTTCTACCCTCTATGTATACATCTTCTGCTCAGCGCACGAACACATCGAATTTTTTTGCGAGGCTTATAAATAACATTGTTGGAGCGAAGCGCGAGCAAGCATTGTTGCAGACCGCGTTCTTTCAAGCGTTCCTGGATCAAGCCACTGCCATCATTGAAGGTGCGCGTTTGCGCCAGGAGAGCTTGCAGATAGAGGTATTGCAACGTACCGACGCCCTGCGTGCGGCCCTCTTATCATCGGTATCGCATGATTTACGCACACCACTTTCGTCGATCAAGGCTGCTGCCTATAGTTTACAGGAGAAAGACATTACATGGGATGATGAGTCACGGCATAGTTTCGCGGTGACAATAGAGCGTGAGGCCGACCGTTTGAACCGCCTCGTGGGGAATATTCTTGATATGTCTCGTATCGAAGGGGGCGCACTCAAGGCTGAGAAAGAACTTTATCCACTCGATGAACTGGTGTATCATGTAGTCAATCATATGCAATTTTTGCTGAAAGACCGGGACGTGCGTCTCTCGGTCCCTGACTCTTTGCCACCAGTTGAACTGGATTTCTTACAAATAGATCAGGTTCTGACAAATCTCATTGAAAACGCTGTACGCTACACGCCTGCTGGTTCGCCGATTGAGATAAGCGCGGTCGAGCAGAATGGAGAGATTCGTGTGAGCGTAGCAGATCATGGACCAGGGATTCCAGAAGAGTATATCGAGCGTATCTTTGATAAATTTTATCGTGTATCGGGTGCAAAGCAAAGGGGAACTATGGGTACTGGACTGGGTTTAGCTGTATGCCGAGGACTTGTGGAGGCACATGGAGGACATATCTGGGCGGAAAACCGTGAAGGTGGCGGAGCCGTCTTTCAGTTTACATTACCTCTAGCGAAGACGAGGATACTAATATGAGTAAAGGGAGTGCGCGTATCTTAATTGTCGATGATGAGATGGAGATCAGGCGAGCACTACAACGAAATTTAGTTGCACACGGCTTTGACGTAGCCGTTGTAGGTAGTGGTGAGGAAGCTTTGGATGAAGTTACTCTCCATCGCCCCGACTTGATGCTCCTCGATCTCGGCCTACCAGGAATGAGCGGCCTTGAGGTCTGTAAACGTGTGCGAGCCATCTCTAATTTGCCGATTATCGTGCTATCCGTGAAGGACACAGAGCGCGACAAAGTACATGTGCTCGATCTAGGTGCGGACGATTACGTAGCAAAACCCTTTGGCATTGACGAAGTACTTGCTCGTATTCGCGTTGCTCTGCGCCATGTCGCTCAAATTCAGAGCCCCACAGGCCCGACGTTTGTTGCAGGACCACTCAAAGTTGATTTTGCACAACACCTCGTCTATGTGCATGGTCGTGAAGTCAAACTTACTCCAACCGAATACGACCTGCTTGCCGCTTTGATTAAAAACAGCGGCAAGATTATGACACGGCAAATGTTGCTCTCCCAGGTATGGGGCACTGGCTATGGTACAGAAGCGCACTATCTGCACGTCTATATCGGTCAGCTACGCCGCAAAATTGAACCTGATCCTGCCCACCCTCGCTTTATCATTACTGTGTCAGGGGTGGGCTATCGCTTCAACGGAGACGATGCAACTGGTTAATGCACTATTACCATTGTTTCAATAAATGTGCGACCTTGCCTGTATCCGTCTCTTCATAGCGTATCTCGTCAGGCTCAATATCTGTGAGCTTCGAGACGTTCTCAGCAGCAATAACCATATCAGCAGGGTGAACTACTTGCCAGACATGCTGTACTGCGTCTGACTGCCCATGTCGATACACGAAGAGGCTGGGAACACCTGCCTCCTGTGCCACATGGTTTGCTCTGCCAAAATCTTCTTTTGCCCGTGCATCTGTTAAATGTGGTGATACGGCTCTGAAATTTTCAGGGGCACGTGAGGAAGAGCGTTTCCCAACATATAAAAACGTCACTGGAACCTGGTCTTTGCTGCTCTTTACCGCCGCGTTGATAACTGCTCTGTTATGTTCAGCTTCAGAAGTAAGGACAGCGAGTATCGAACCAGGAATGGGTTGCTCACGTTGTGTCGCTATGACCGGTACACGTCCATGTTTCTTGTGACGCGAGTAATTGTAGTATGCTATTCCCATACCTACCACAGACACAGAGCCGCCAAACGCCGTTGCGAGTGGCTTGTTTACCAGATTTGTTGACCATGCAATAACGACAAGAACCGTTGTGAGAATACCCAGGCAATAGTTGAGTGTTGAGCGTGTCCAGCGTCCCTCGGACTCCGGTCTCTCATTCGTTGGCGTAGAGTCCTCGGTTGCACGATCCTCCACCTTTTGTTCCACACTTTCTGACGGATCTTTCGCGGATAATTGCTGCTCTCTTGTTGGTCGCCCAGCATTTTGTACAAGTAACGCCTGCTCTTGCTTTCTAGCCTTTCGCGTTTTATGACGCACAATATCCATGCTGATGCAGGTCAATGTAAAGGCACCTAACAGACCAAATGCGTACATATCACCGAGAATGTCGATTCTTCCATTTACCGCTAAAAGTACAAGTATTGGAATACCCACTGCCAGCATAATCGCGTAGTGTGGGGTGTCACGTAGCTTATTGCGGCGCGTAATAAATTCTGGGAAAAACTCCATGCGCGAAAGAGCCAGAAAGACATGATAGGAGCCGATAATCGCCGTATTGCCTGCGAAAATCAGCAATGCACCAGCACTAATTGCCACCTCTGTCTCCAAAAATGTACCGCCCCAGTGACGTCCAAGAAGCGAAATAATCTGCGCTGATTGTACGGAATCAGCCGCTTCCTTTGGCAGTAATAACGTCGAGAACATCGTGAGTAGTGGGCTGGTCAGACACACGGTTATCACAACGAGGAATAGTGCCATCTTCCCTACCATTCTACGTGGCAGTTTCATTTCAGGCGAAAGTTGTGAGATACTTTCCAAACCTGAAAACGCAAGAAACGAACCCGCGAAGCCCGCTAAAAACGTGGTGAATGTGAGGTGTTGACCTGCAAACATTTTCGGAAATAGAGCAAGAAAATTTGTGAAAGAGATGTGCGTAAAGACGGTGACTAGAATAGCAATGTCGCTAAAGAAAGCAATGACCGCTCCCACCAGACTGACCTTTGCGCTCTCTTTCACTCCTACCCAGTTAAGAACGCCGAGGAGTACAAGTACAAGCAGTGTAATCCATACACTGATACCAAATCCTAAAAACAACCTTTGTGGTCCAAGTGCTGGCACAACGACGCTTAAATAGAGTATGCCCGAAAGACAGCTAATGGTGGCAGTAAGAAAGTAGTCTACCAGAATAAACATGCCACCTAACGCGCCAAACCATTTGTTAAGTGCCTGCGCCGACACTGTAACAACGCCACCACCCTGTGGAAAACGATATGTCACCTCGACATATTTGAGTGTCAGCAAAATGAAGACGATCATGGTCAGAAAAACAAAGAAGCCTGCCAGCGGCCCCACCGTCCCATAGAGAATGCCAGGGACATAGTAAATGGAAGTGCCGATATCCGCGAAGACAACGGCCCAACATAGTAAAGGACCAAGTTGTTGCTTCTTAATCTTGCTCTCATTTTCTTGAGATGGCTGGGATGCCTCTTGCGTCGTAGACTCTGTAGCCATAACGTAATTTATCCTCTACTATATGAACTATTACAGAAGGGTACTGGAGTGTTATATCTCTCCCTTGTAGTACGTAGTGTATCACGTGACGTACCTCCCCATTGAATGGGGAGGCTTCTACATTCGCGAGAGTGTAGAAGCCTCCCAACCAGTAGCGTTTTCTGTCCTCGTGCAAGAATGTTGATGGCGGCGTTTACGTCTCTATCGGGTTCCGCCCCACAGTCGCAACTATGCCACCGTTCGGATAACTCTTTCTTGCGTACTGTGCCACACGTAGAACAGATTTGCGACGTGAACTTGGGGGAGACTTTGAGAAGTGTCCTGCCAGCTTCTTCCGCTTTGCTTGAACACAAACCTACAAACATGCCCCAACTCGCATCAAGGATTGACGTGTTCAATCCGCCCTTTGCCGCCGCCCCATTGGGGATGTAGTTCCCTTGTTCGTCTTTCTTGGGCTTGGGCTTCCGGGTAAGATTGCCTATCTTGATATCTTCAAACACGATCACCTGATACTGCTTGACTAACTTTCGACTCTCTTTGTGTAAGAAGTCACGTCGTTGGTTGCGTACCTTGCGGTATGCTTTGCCGAGTTGTTTCTTGGCCTTGTTGCGTCCAGTACAGTTTTGACGTAGTTTCACGATTAGGATATAGTCGGTATTTACACGTTTTTCGTGGCATTGTTCTCTCCTTTCTCAGACCGCGCTATCTCTTGTGAAACCAACTGCTCTATCAACTGTTGCATACTCTGATTGCGTTGTGCGGCTAGCACTTTGAGTTTGTGCCGTGTCTCAGGTGTGACCCTGATAAATGACGGCGTTTTGTTTGTTGTCATGTACACATTGTACTCTATTGCTTACTTTGTATCAAGGCTCACATTTGCACCGCTAACCCCTGCCGAAAGGCGAGGGGAATGCGCGGCGCACATCTTCAAGTGTGACAGAGAGAAGAACTTATACAATCTTGAGAACTTTTTGAGCATTCCTCCTCTCTCCCTTACGCCTTTTTGAGCAAAGAGGCAGTATGATTTCTCCAGGAATTGTTTCACTATCAACATCTCAAAGAAGGTGAAGCCAATATGAATGGAGCACGTATCCTGCTGGTCGAGGATGACGAAGGTTTATGTGATGTTGTGTCCCGTAACTTACAGGCGCGAGGACACGAAGTACGTCTCGCAATAGATGTGCAAAGTGCCCTCGCACAACTACATTCACACACCTTTGATCTCATTCTTTTAGATATCAACCTTCCCGATCAAACAGGATGGGACGTGCTACGTATCGCTCAAAGCGAAGGCGTCATCCACATGCAACATATAGACGGACAAGGTGAGAAATTGCCCGTCGTCATTATGTCCGCTGTGCGCGTTAGCCCAAATCGCCTGGCAGAATTTCATCCCCTTGCGTATCTACCCAAGCCTTTTCCAATGGAAGCACTGATACGCTTGGCCGCAGAAGCGGCTCAACGAAACAAAAGTACTGACAGCGTACCCAGGGAAGACGCTGTTGCTGAAATCTCTGAAGATGTATAGATAGCTGTAGTGTGTTGTATTGCGTCGTACTGTGGAGGCACGTTATGTCTGGGCTAGTTCTTGATGTGTTTATTATCGTTGTGATGATAGCATCTTTTATCGCACTCATCGGCTTTGCTAGAGCCTGTGATCGTCTGTAGGAGGACATATGGCGAATACGCCTATTGAGTACATTCTTGTCGGTATTGTGACGTTAGCGTTGATTGTTTACCTGGTGATTGCATTGCTTGCACCAGAAAAGTTTTAGTCGTGAGGTGTAATTATGCCTGTAGCGCTCAGTAGTGCCTTGCAGGTGCTAATCTTCCTGGCTTTGATACTTCTGATTACGAAGCCGCTCGGCCTTTATATGACAAAAGTTTTTGCCGGTGAACGAACATGGTTATCACCGGCTCTTGTTCCTGTCGAACGTCTTTTTTATCGGCTTGCAGGTGTCAATCCCGAAGAAGAGCAGAAGTGGACTACCTATACCATCGCCATGCTGCTCTTTAGTTTGGTAGGATTGCTGATGCTATACATTCAGTTACGAACTCAGCAATGGCTACCCTTGAATACACAGGCTATGACAGCGGTTGAGCCACAATTAGCAATGAACACTGCTGCTAGTTTTACCACCAACACCAACTGGCAAAACTACTTTGGTGAGCAGACGATGAGCTATCTCACACAAATGGCTGGTCTTGCCTTCCATAACTTTGCCTCTGCTGCCACTGGCATTGCGCTGGCGGTAGCCTTCGTGCGTGGCCTGACGCGCAAAAGCGCACAGAATCTCGGCAACTTCTGGGTTGACATCACACGCTGCATCCTGTACATCCTGTTACCCATTTCTATTCTTGGCGCACTGCTTCTTGTCTCACAGGGCGTTGTACAAAATCTCAATGCCTATACAAATGTGACCACGTTAGAAGGCGTCAAACAGGTAATTGCACAGGGACCGGTTGCCTCGCAAGAATTCATTAAAGAGTTCGGTACCAACGGCGGTGGCTTCTTCAATGTCAACTCCGCCCACCCTTTTGAAAATCCCAACGTGTTCACAAATATGTTAGAAGTGGTCGCCATCTTCGCTATCCCTGCTAGCTTGTTCTACTTGTTCGGTCGGATGGCGGGTAACACGAAGCAAGGCTGGGCTTTGTGGATTGTTTCCGCAGTCCTCTTCTTGCTTGGTGTTTGTGTCGTTATGCCAGCCGAGCAAGTTGGCAATCCACAACTTACCCTCCTGAGTGTTAACCAGTCCGTCACAGATAACCAGTCTGGCGGGAACATGGAGGGGAAGGAGGTACGCTTTGGCATCGTGCAATCAACACTCTTTGCCACTGTGACCACCGATGCCTCATGTGGTGCCGTCAATAGTTTCCATGATAGCTATACGCCAATCGGTGGCCTCGTGCCGCTGGCAAATATAGCTCTCGGTGAAATCGTCTTCGGTGGTGTTGGTTCCGGTCTCTATGGCATGCTCATCTTTGCAGTATTAGCGGTGTTTATCGCGGGTTTGATGGTAGGGCGTACCCCTGAATACCTGGGCAAGAAGATCGAGCAAAAAGAGATTAAGATGGCCGCCCTTGCCATCCTCATTCTTCCGGCATCCGTCCTGCTCTTCTCGGCGCTAGCCATTGTCTTACCCGCTGGTCAAAGCTCTATCGCCAACGCTGGACCGCACGGTCTATCAGAGGTTCTCTATGCCTTTACCTCTACCACAGGCAATAACGGCTCAGCCTTTGCAGGACTCAACGGCAATACACCCTTTTACAACTGGACGCTCACCTTTGCAATGATTATTGGGCGTTTCGCCTTTGTTGTCCCTGTGATGGCTCTTGCTGGCTCTCTTGTTCGTAAGCGCGTCGTACCAGCGGGACTCGGTACCTTCCCCACAACTGGACCGTTGTTTGTCAGCCTGGTGATTGGTGTGATCGTCATTATTGGTGCGTTGACGTACTTTCCCGCCTATGCGTTGGGACCAATTGTCGAGCATTTGCTGATGTTAGCAGGAAAGACATTCTAAAATGAGTATGCATGTAGTAGAGATCCCACAGGAAACGCCAGAGACGAAGCAGTGGAAGACACGTCGTAAAAGTGGCACAGCCATTTTTGATGGAGCCATCATTCGCCGCGCCATTGGCGATTCTTTCAAAAAACTTGACCCACGCGTACAACTGCGAAATCCTGTGATGTTTGTGGTGGAAGTAGGAAGTGCCATCACCACCATCGAATTTGTACGCTTGTTGATTCAGACGCTCACACAGTCTAAAACTAATCCAGCGTTGGCTAGTGAAACGTTCTTTGTGCTTGCGATAGCAATATGGTTGTGGTTCACCGTCCTCTTCGCGAACTTCGCCGAGGCGATGGCGGAGGGGCGCGGCAAGGCGCAAGCCGATACACTGCGCCGTACACGTACCACAACGCTAGCAAAGAAACTCGCTGGCCCTGACCGTTCTAGCAACATGCAAGAAATCGCCGCTCCTGACCTACGTAAAGGCGACTATGTACTGGTAGAGGCAGGTGATGTGATTGCAGGCGATGGAGAGGTCGTCGCAGGTGTCGCCTCCGTCGATGAGTCTGCGATTACTGGTGAGTCCGCTCCGGTTATCCGTGAAAGCGGCGGCGACCGTAGTGCGGTCACGGGTGGAACACGTGTGTTGTCAGACTGGATTGTCGTACAAATCACTGCTAACCCCGGTGAAACCTTCCTTGATCGCATGATTGCCCTTGTCGAAGGTGCTGCACGTCAGAAGACGCCGAACGAAATCGCCCTCAACATTCTGCTGGCAAGTTTGACCATCATCTTCTTGCTCGCGGTCGTCACGCTTGAGCCGTTCGCTATCTATTCAGGCGAAGCAGTCTCCATCACAACATTGATTGCATTACTGGTGTGTCTCATCCCGACGACGATTGGTGGTCTGCTTTCCTCTATCGGTATCGCAGGAATGGACCGCATGGTACAGCGTAACGTGCTTGCCATGAGTGGCCGCGCGGTCGAGGCGGCAGGAGATGTAGATGTGCTGCTACTCGATAAAACGGGTACCATCACATTGGGCAATCGGCAGGCCAGTCGTTTCGCGCCTATACAAGGTGTTGATGAGCGCGATCTGGCACAGGCGGCATTGCTTTCGAGTCTTGCCGACGAGACGCCGGAGGGACGTTCAATTGTGGCTCTCGCGGAAGAACGTTACGGCTTACATGCAAGTGAGCAAGATGCTTCCGCGACCTTTATCCCATTTACCGCACAAACGCGCATGAGTGGTGTAGATATGAACGGCTTACAGGCAGGCATTATTCATTCTATCCGTAAAGGAGCAGGTGATTCAGTCGCCGCTTACGTCGCGGAAAATGCTGGCACAAGAAATGAGGAACTCGATACTCTCGTAAAGAGCATTGCAAGCGCGGGCAGTACACCCCTGGTCGTAGCTGAAACAACTTCTGACAGTAATGGTAGTACTGGACAGGCACGTCTGCTCGGCGTGATTGAACTTAAAGACATCGTGAAGGGTGGTATGCGCGAACGCTTTGATCAACTCCGTCGCATGGGTATCCGCACCATCATGGTAACGGGCGATAATCCGCTTACCGCCGCCGCCATCGCGAAAGAGGCAGGCGTCGATGACTTCCTGGCACAGGCAACGCCAGAGACCAAGATGAAACTCATTCGTGAGCAGCAGACGGGTGGAAAACTGGTTGCTATGACAGGTGATGGTACCAACGATGCTCCAGCCCTTGCTCAAGCTGATGTTGGCGTGGCAATGAACACAGGTACACAGGCAGCGAAAGAGGCTGCCAACATGGTAGACCTCGACTCGAACCCCACAAAGCTGATCGAAGTGGTCGAGGTCGGCAAACAGCTTTTGATTACGCGTGGTGCGCTGACCACATTCAGTATCGCCAACGACGTTGCGAAGTACTTTGCTATTATTCCAGCGGCCTTTGCCGTGACCTATCCACAACTCAACGCTCTCAACATTATGCGCTTGAACTCGCCACATAGCGCGGTTCTCTCTGCTGTGATATTCAACGCCTTGATTATCATTGCGTTGGTGCCACTTGCGTTGCGTGGTGTAGCTTATCGCGCTATTGGCGCAGGTCCGCTACTACGCCGTAACCTGTTGATTTATGGTCTTGGAGGTATCATCGTACCCTTCGTTGGTATCAAGATCATTGACCTGATACTCGTTCTCTTGCATCTAGCTAGTTAGCAATCGGAGTTGATCGTCGAGATGAGGAATCATCTCGACGGTCTCCCTGAATAAAAGGAATTTTTGAGATGAAACAACTTCGCCCTGCAATCGTTATAACCGTGCTTTTTATCGTTGTCACAGGTTTGATTTATCCCGGCATCGTAACTGGTCTGGCACAACTCATTTTTCCCTATCAGGCAAATGGCAGTCTCCACTATACCAACGGCAAGCTCGTCGGTTCAGACCTGATCGGCCAATACTGGACCTCTGCCCGCTACTTCCATGGTCGTCCCTCGGCAACGCTGAATCCGAATGGCACACCATCACCATATGAGGCCGATAACTCATCAGCTTCTAACCTTGGACCAACGAGCGCGACCCTGTTAAAATCTGTGAAGGACCGCGTGGCACAACTCAAGAAAGAGAATCCAAATGCCCCTGCTGGCCCTGTACCTGTTGACCTTGTAACTTCATCTGGCTCCGGTCTGGACCCTGATATATCGGTTGAAGCCGCTCTTTATCAGGTGCCGAGAATTGCCAGCGAACGTGGCATGGGCCAGGATCAAGTACATCAGCTTGTTATGAACAACGTGCAAGGTAAATTCCTGGGCATCTTTGGTGAGCCGCTTGTCAATGTTCTCAATCTGAATCTTGCCCTGGACAACGCAAAGTAGAGTAATGCATGAGCGAGCAATTTTCTGAACCGCATAAGGCACAAGATGGTCGTCCTGACCCCGAAGCCTTGCTGAAACGCTATAACCTGCGCGATAAAGACCTTTACACCACTACACCCACTACACCCACTACATCCACTACACCCACTACACTCACTACACCCTCCTCTCCTTCCGTTGAGGAGAAAGAGGAGGGAAAACGTGGCCGCTTGCGTGTCTATCTTGGCTCAGTAGCTGGTTCAGGAAAGACATACGCGATGCTACAAGAAGGACAACGCCGCAAAGAGCGTGGGACGGATATCGTTATTGGATATGTCGAGACGCACAAGCGTCCCCAAACGCAGGCACAGATCGGGGATTTAGAGATTATCCCGCGTGCGAAAATAGCGTACAAAGGTGTGACACTTGAAGAGATGGATACATCCGCTATTATTGCACGCCATCCACAAGTTGTCCTGGTGGACGAACTCGCTCATACCAACGTTGCGGGGTCCAAACACAGAAAGCGTTATCAGGATGTAGAGGAAATCCTGGACGCCGGTATCGACGTAATCACAACCCTCAATGTGCAGCATTTAGAGAGCCTTAATGATCGTGTTGCAGATATTACAGGAGTGCAAGTGCGCGAGACGATTCCAGACCGTGTGCTGGATAATGCCGACGAGGTAGAGCTAATTGATATCGCGCCGCATGCACTACAACAACGCATGAAGCATGGCAATATCTACCCACCAGAACGTATCGACGCTGCCTTAGAAAACTTCTTTCGCGAAGGTAATCTGACTGCCCTACGCGAACTTGCCCTCAGACGTACCGCCGAAAAAACAGAATCACAGCTCCGTCAGTACATGACAGAGCATGATATTACAGATACCTGGACCACAGGTGAACGCGTCCTGGTCGGTTTCGATCATCGTCCGCAAAGCAGACAGATCATTCGTGATGCTTTACGTCTCGCACAAGGCTTGCATGCCGACCTTATTGCTGTATCGATTGAATTAGAAGGACCTGCTGTATTCCTACGTAGAATTACAGGCTTTCTTCGCTATGGTACCGATGCACCCAGGAAACGTGAAGAAAACATCAAGAAGATCAACGAATACGCACTATTTGCGGAAGACCTGGGTGCAGAAGTTCTTCGCATCAAAAGCGAAGATATCGCACATGGCCTCGCTCACATCGCGAAAGAGCGCGGTGTAACACAAATCGTGGTTGGACAACCCTCGCGTCATCGTTGGGAAGAGGCCCTGTACGGCTCTGTCATCAACCGCTTACTGCGCCTCAGCGATAGTATAGACATCCACATCGTGCCAACAAACAGAAATCGCAAAATGCCCGACCAATAGACGGATACGGGCGACCACAAGGGTCGCCCGTACTATACACAATAGAATGTAGGTGCGCCCGTCGTATAGTAGGGGCGACCCTTGTGGTCGCCCGTTGGGAAACTACTACGACTCCAGCGTCATTGGCATCACCTCTAATGCATTTGTCCCCGGTATCGCTGTCACCGTCTTTGGTGCCTGCAATACACGAATAGGCAACCGAACTTCCTCATTCATAATATCTTTAGCTGGCTGAAGCAGAGGTATCAAGGCGAACGAGAGATGTGCAGGTCCACGCGGAAGGTTGATAGTGCGAAGAGAAAAGACGCGACTGGTTATACGGACAATCATCCGAGGTTTCCATGTGTTCGTCTGACACCAGTAAACCGAAGGAACATCTGTGCTGGCAAGATGTTCATGGCCGTTCTTATCAGTAATCATGATGATTTGCTGCAGTGGCATCTCTATTGTGTTGCTCACCTCCCAATAGGTTGTCAGCGAGAGGTAGCCCGCGGATATGCTTAACGTACTTGGCACACCAGCAGAGAAGCCAATCAAGTTCATGCTGCCAGTGGACGCTGGACTTGACTGAGAGAACGTTACATCGACAGGATGTGTTACATTTTTTGTTTGTGTTTTGACAAAGGAACAAAAACGCCCTGGCAACTGCGGCAACACGACACTTTCATCTGGTGCATCTGCTGGGTCTACCATTGAAAAAGGAGATACTCCAGGCCCTGCAAGACCACGTTGAATCAAGAGGTAGCCATCATGTGCCGCGATAACACCATGTTGTCCATCCAATAAAATATCCTTTGCTGCACGAATGTAATCTAGCGAGTTGACAAAGGGATAAAGGTCACTTGTCACATCGAGAAAGATATAGTCGGCAGTTTTCGCTGCATAAGGGAACAGATAAATCTTTGCGCGATGACTGATATGAGGCACAAGCGATGTCTGCGCCGATATCGAGGCCGTAGGCGGAATTTGTTGCAGAAACGACTGCGCCAGGGCAGTATGAGCTGAACTCTGCGGCCAGACAAACCCTTGCGTAAATGGTGTCACGCCGTGACTGACATCCGCTCGTACTACGCTGAATAGCAGATAGATAGTGAGCAACACTGCTAGCCCCGTCTTCTGTAGCACCTGTACGTACCTGGCATCTGCTCTCCACGTGAACGTCGAGATTCCAATACTGTGGTTTTGTGTATAGGTAACAAGCTTACGGACGACCCACTGGATTAACCAGAGTGCCTCGATGGTTGAAAAAATGAGAAACGGCACAATCTCAGCACTGTACTGATAAAGACCACTATACATTTGCGAATCAGTGCTAAATAGGTTGAGTAGCAGTGTTGGCAATGTGAGGATCATAACCCACGGCGCAAGTAAGGCCAGATAACCAGTTGGCGTGAGAAGAGTACGGAGATAAAACATGTGGTTGTGTTCAAGCACATGTTCTTTCAGCAATGTACCACCATGGAACACAACGTTACGTAGAATCTCCTTCGCATTACCCCCTAAATAGGCATAACGCGAGATAAGCAACGAATGACCAGTCGGGCTGAATAAATGAACAACGGCAAGGCTCGCCCCTAACCATGCAAAGGCCAGGATTATCAGTGCTAATCCACTGCGCCAACGGTGTTGAAAGACTATCGTCCATAGACCAAGCATGACAATGATCCCCGGAATCTCTTCCTTACACGCCATCGCAAGAATAGCAAAGACGAAGAGCCACAGCGTCCGCCGTGTATAAAGGAAATAAAGCGTGAATAGCAGCAGGGAAGCAGTGAACGTGACCGCGTGAAAATCGAACGTGGTCGCCTGCTGCTGGGCAGGGTAGAGTAAGTAGAGTACAGCACAGACAACACCAATCCATTCGTTACGCAAGCGCAACCGTGCCAGCCAGAAGGCAGGGAAGGCACCGCTTGCTACGATAAGCGTCTGTACTACGATAAGCGTCTTTGGCGTCGGCGCAATTAGATAAAGCAGTGAGATTGGTAAGAGAATTGGCTCGAAATGAATCGCGAAGCGCGAAATTCCGGCTATTTGATAGCAATTAGTATCCGTTAGTGTATTGCAAAGTGTCTGATGTAATACATTTCCATGAATTGTGTTCCAGATAGCCTGATCCATAATGCCGAGGTCCTCAGCATGAGTCATATAAGCATCTTGTAGTCTCGTCAAATAAAGAATATAGAAGCCTGCAAATAGTAAAGCCGCGAGTGCTACTAGACCAGTCGCCCACCAGAATGTGCGCGTAAACGGTATTGGTTCGGGTGCTGGATAAAACACAGTACGCCATAAACGTTGTAAGTACGATTGTTTCCCAACTTTTGTTTCCATATGTCCCTCCCCAGGGAAATTTTCTTTGCCATATAATATACACCCTCTGCCTGTTCTTGCAAAGAAATCAATCATGCCATCCAATGGTACTAGTATGTGCTGGGAATGACCGCATTTCTAACCTTGAAATCATTTGTTAGACATCTCATTTTCGTATATACTTAGATGGCAATATTACGTATTGTGAGAACAGAACAATGCGCTTGCGTATATCACTCTGTCAGAGTGATATACTATACCCGTGTGCGTAGCGTTTCTTATAGCGCGATACGACTCGTATAAAACATACATTGAAGCACAAGGATGCAGAATTTAGAATGGATCAAAAACAAGAAGACTCTTTACAAAAAGAGAATACTAATACAGGAAATGGCGAAAACTGGGCAACCAGGGGCACAAGTGGTAGTGCAGGGACACAAAACAGTGCTGAAAACGATCCTGCTCAACTTGTGCGTACCGAAGTATTGTCAGGAAGCACAATTGGAGACCAGCGTGTTCGCAGAACCTATGCCACGCACTCCTCACTCAAACGTGTAAACTCAGGAATCCTTGAAGCGACGCCAGAAACAGAGATTCCCAAAGGTGGATTCGCTCGTTTCAATTACAATGTAAAGCACTTTCTGATTGGTGCCCCTATTCCAACCGCTGAGGCTGAGCAAGAGCGCATGACGAAAGTGAAAGCACTCGCAATTCTTTCGTCCGATGCTATCTCGTCGGTCGCCTACGCAACTGAGGCGATTTTAGCCACGCTGGTTGCAGCCGGTTCTGTTGCTCTTGGTCTTACACTTCCCATTGCTGTAGCTATCGTACTGCTACTAACAATTGTAGCACTTTCCTACCGTCAAACAATTTTTGCATATCCCAATGGCGGCGGCTCATACACTGTTGCTAAGGACAACCTCGGCACATTAGCTGGACTTATTGCCGCTGCATCACTCTTAATTGACTACGTTCTCACCGTCTCCGTGAGCGTGGCATCAGGTGTGCAGAATCTGGCATCACTCTTTACCAATGGTATTCCTACAACGACTATCGTTATTATAGATGTCATACTTGTCATTTTCATCACGATTGTAAACCTGCGTGGTGTGCGCGAATCCGGCACCATCTTTGCTATTCCTACCTATATCTTTGTTGGTAGTGCAGTCCTACTGATTGTTGTTGGCCTCATCAAAGGTTTCCTTTTCGAGCATCATTCCGTCGTTGGTCAGTTTCCCCATGTAGCACCTATAGAAGGGTTGTCGCTTTTCCTAATTCTTAGATCATTCGCCGCTGGCTGTTCAGCAATGACAGGTGTTGAAGCCATTTCTAACGGTGTTCCTAATTTCAAAAAGCCCGCAACGCGAAATGCTGCTGCAACTCTTACGTGGATGGCTATTATTCTAGGAACGCTCTTTACCGGTATTACATTGTTGGCAACATCCTATCATGTTGAGGCAAGTGCAACAGGTAATCCTACTGTTGTTGCTCAAATTGCAGCACAGGTGTTTAATGGACCTCTCTCCTTTATGTATCCTGTGTTTCTGATTGCAACACTGCTCGTTCTTGTGCTTGCTGCCAATACCAGTTATTCCGGCTTCCCTTTGCTGGCATCCTTGCTGGCACGAGATAATTTCTTGCCACACCAGTTCGCCTTTAGAGGAGACCGTCTCTCATACTCGATTGGTATTGTCTTCTTAGCGGTGTTGGCGGGCTTATTGCTCATTGTGTTTAAGGGAGACCCAACCCTACTTATTAATCTTTACGCAGTGGGCGTTTTTATGTCTTTTACCCTTTCGCAGAGCGGTATGGTTCGTCATTGGTGGCGTCTACGGAAAGAACAAGCGGGATGGCAACGCAGCCTTGTTATTAATGGTTTAGGTGCCATAGCGACATTTCTGGTAGCCATAATAATCTCATACACGAAGTTTCTGCAAGGTGCCTGGATCGTTGTTATTCTCATTCCAGTATTGGTGGTGTCGTTTGAGCTAATTCATCGCCACTACACGCGCGTTGAACATGAGCGCACATCGGAAATTCCTATTCGACCTGCCGACATCCACCATCGTCTCGTTGTTCCTGTTGCTGGCTTGGATGCCATTGCAAAACAAAGCATTTCCTATGCTCGCTCCATCACGGCGGATGTCGTTGCTATCCACGTTTCCAGCCATAGAGGACATACCGAGGCACTGCGGACTGGCTGGGATGCATGGCAACAACAGTTCTCTGAAGATGAGCGCACACCATTGGAGATCGTGCCAATTGGAAACCGCAACACCATTTCGCGTCAAGTCCTGACGTATATCGACAATGCTCACAAACAGTTTCCTACTGACACACTTACGGTTGTCTTACCCGAAGTCGAAGTTGACCACTGGTGGGAATACTTTCTGCGTAATCGTATTGCGCTCCAACTCAAGGCGTCGCTGTTGTTTCGTCCAGGGATTGTCGTTACAGATATCTCTCCTTATAAACAAAAGACGACTTCTCTACCACGTAGTGAAAGTACCTTCATACCTGTGCAACCTAAAAAGGTGAAGCATCTGTTTATCGTGCCGATTGCTGGACTTGATAAGGCATCGAAGCAAAGTCTTGCCTACGCCCGTTCAATTTCGGACCGTGTGGTCGCTGTCCATGTGGCTGTCGAGCAACAAGACGCTGAGAAGGTGCATCAAGACTGGGACAACTGGAAAACGCATCTTCCTCCTGGCGAGAAGACAGAGCTAGTGGTGATTGAATCGCCCTACCGCTCATTATCGCGTCCATTGTTGAACTACATTGACTCCATGCACGAACTCTACCCCGATTACGCGGTGAACGTGCTTCTACCTGAGTTCGTGGTCGCGCACTGGTGGGAATATGTTTTGCACAACCAGACAGCATTCCAGTTGAAATGGTCGCTGCTCTTCCGTCAAAATATCATCGTGACCAGCGTGCCACAACAACTTCCAAGCCGGGCGCGTGAAAAGAGAAAACCGCTAGAGCCAATTGTGCCAGTTTAGCCCTACATGTAGGGGAGACCCTTGCGGTCTCCCTGCTCACTCGATAACGTTTCATATCTTCTACCCTTGCGTTTTTTTACAATAGGCTGTAGAATCATATATGGTTCCACCAGTTGTTGGTAGCGTTGGAAGTTGCAGGTTCGATCATGTTTCCTCGATCAGAGACCTGCGTACCACGATGCCAGTCCCCAAGAAAGGTAGCACAAAACCGAATGACCATTACTACTCGACCACGCACTATCGGTGAGTTGCGTGAAAGTGGATATGAGGTTCTTTCCATTAAAGAGGAGTTGCGAAAAAATCTTATTCAGAAAATACGTAGCGGGGAAGAGTTGTTCCCAGGGATTGTCGGCTATGAGGATACCGTTATTCCTCAGATTGAAAATGCCATTCTCTCTGGTCAAGACATTATCTTTCTTGGTGAGCGCGGTCAGGCGAAAACGCGTATGGCACGTAGCCTCGTCAATCTACTTGATGAAGTTGTTCCAGTCATCGCTGGCTGTGAGATAAATGACGATCCATTCGCACCCATCTGTAAGGCGTGCCGTGACAAAGTTGCGGAACATGACGACCTCGTAGAAATTGCGTGGCTCCCACGCGATCAGCGTTATGGCGAAAAGCTCGCCACACCCGACATCACCATCTCGGACCTTGTTGGCGAGGTCGATCCCGTTCGTGTCGCAGAGGGCCGCTATCTCTCGGACGAACTGACCATTCACTACGGCATGATTCCACGTACTCATCGCGGTATTTTCTGTATCAACGAGCTACCTGACCTCGCAGAGCGCATTCAGGTTGGTTTGTTGAATATCATGGAAGAGCGCGACGTGCAGATTCGTGGTTATAAAATCCGCTTGCCACTCGATGTCTATGTCGTCGCCAGTGCCAACCCGGAAGATTACACCAATCGTGGCCGCATCATCACACCATTGAAGGACCGTATCGGTTCCGAAATTCGCACGCACTACCCACTCACCGTCGAACACGAAATCCAGATCATGGAGGCGGAGAGCAATCACTATGCTGTTGAGGGCATGGATATTGTAATCCCGTCATTCATGAAAGAGATCATTGCTGAGATTACGCATCTTGCACGTAGTAGCAACGATATCAGTCAGCGTTCCGGTGTCAGTGTCCGTGTGAGCGTCTCGAACTACGAGAACGTGTTGAGTAATGCCAGCAAACGTGCCCTACGTCTCAAAGAGCGTAGCATCTCGCCGCGTGTCAGCGACCTTGCCGCGATTATCGCCTCGACTTCTGGTAAGATCGAGCTAGATACCGTTGGTGATGTCTCTGAAGAGCGCGTCGTCCAGAAGATTGTCAATGCCGCTGTTCTTAGCGTCTTCGGACAATACTTCGAGCAGCGCGAGTTCGATCAGCTTGTGGCAGGCTTTGAACGCGGTCTCAGCGTTCACGTCGCCGACGACATGCCCTCGATGGAATATGTCAACCAACTCTCTAAAGTTGGCGGCCTGAGCAAAGCTATCGACAAACTCAACGGACGCGGTAGCCCATCCAGTATTGCATCGTCCATCGAGTTTATCCTCGAAGGACTACACTTAAATCGGCGTCTCAATAAAGATGCAGTCGGCGGCAAAACACGCTATCGCCGATAAGGGGCACGCGACATGTTTGAACGCTTTCGTAAGAACCGCTACGGGTACTCGCGTTGGGATGGCACACAGCGTATCGAAGGACTTGATGCCGACGATATTCTCAAAGCCCTCTCCGACGACTACCTGGAGAATGGCAATCTGCAAGAGGCGATGCGTCGCCTGATGCGGGAAGGCATTCAGAGCGAAGATGGTCGGAAGTCGATGGGCCTCCGTGAAATGATGGAGCGTATGCGGAATGCTCGTAATGAGCAACTCAATCGTTACAATATGGCCTCCGGCGTTATGGACGACCTGCGTGAGAAACTTGAGGAGATCAAGCAGCTAGAGCGCAATGGCATACAGCGTCGCCTCGACTCACCACAAGATGGGCAGCAACCTCAAGATGGTCAACAGTCCCCACAGGGACAACAAGGCCAGCAAGGGCAACAGCCACAGGGCAACCTGTCTCAACAAGGCCAGCAAGGTCAGCAGGGACAAGAAGGTCAGCAGGGACAACAAGGCCAGGAAGGGCAATCAGGACAGAGTAGCGATGCATTGAGTCCACAACAGATGCAGAAAATGCTCGAAATGATTGCCAAGCGTAAGCAAGAGGCACTCGACAATCTGCCACAGGATATTCCTGGTCAGATCAAGGGTCTCTCTGAATACGACTTCATGGACGATGAGGCACGCGATAAGTTCAACGAACTCATGGAAAGTCTGCAACAGCAGATGATGCAGCAATACTTCCAGGGTATGCAGCAATCTCTGCAAAACATGACGCCCGAAGATGTCGCCAAATTGCGTGAGATGATCCGCGATTTGAACAAGATGCTCAAAGAGCGGCAAGAGGGACGCGAACCGGATTTTGATTCGTTCATGCAAAAGCACGGCGAATACTTTCCAGGTGTCAACTCTCTTGATGATCTGATCGAGCAGATGCAACAGCAGGCAGCGGCAATGCAAGGCATTATGGAGAACCTATCACCAGACCAGCGTCAGGAGTTGCAAGGACTCATGGAGCAGATGATGGGTGACGACCGTATCCGCGTTGATATGATGGAGCTAGCGCAGAACCTCGAAGCGATTGCACCATCAGAGCAGACGCGAACACGCTTTCCCTTCCGAGGCAAAGAGTCGTTGCCGCTCAACGAAGCCATGCGGATGATGAATCGACTCCAACAAATGGAAGGTCTGGAAGACCAACTACAAGAGGCGCGACGCCTGGATAACATCGACGCCATTGATAGCGAAAAAGTCAAAGACCTGCTCGGCGACGAAGAGTATCAATCGGTTGAACAACTGAAAGAACTCATGAAGACGCTCGAAGAGGCTGGCTACATTCAGAAAAAGGGCAATCGCTGGGAGCTAACCGCTCGCGGCATTCGCAAGATTGGTCAGAAGGCGTTGCAGGACATCTTTAATAAGATGAAGCGTGATGGCTTCGGGCGTCATGTCAGCCCTTATCGAGGTGTCGGTGGTGAGCGTACCGACGAGAGCAAGCAGTATGAATTCGGTGACGCGTTCTTGCTTGACCTCAAGAAAACGTTGATGAACTCCGTGCATCGACAGGGTATCGGCACTCCAGTCCATCTTGGCAAGGAAGACTTTGAGGTCTATCGTACAGAATTTACCACGCAATCATCGACCGTGTTAATGATTGACATGAGTTATAGTATGGTCATCAACGGCTGCCAGCCCGCTGCGAAAAAGGTAGCAGTTGCCTTGGAGAGCCTGATTAGCTCACAGTTCCCGCGCGACAACCTGTATATCGTTGGCTTCTCTGCAATGGCCCACGAATACAAGCCGGAAGAACTGGTCGAAATGAGCATCTATGACAACCAGCGTGGCACCAACATGGCGCACGGCTTGATGTTGTCACGACAACTCTTAGCGCGAAGTCGGAGTGTCAACAAGCAGATTATCATGATTACCGATGGCGGCCCAACTGTCTGGTTTGAAGATGGCATCTGGAAATTTGACTTTCCCAGCCCATATGCAGAACAGCAAACGCTGCTAGAGGTCAAGCGTTGCACTCGTGAAGGTATCACCATCAACACCTTCATGCTCTACGATGATAATTGGATGGTTGCCTTTATCGATCAACTTACCGAGATCAACAAGGGGCGCATGTTCTACGCCGACAAGGATAATCTTGGTGAGTACCTGTTAGTGGACTACCTGAACAGCAAAAGGAAAATTGTTTCGTAGATGTCGGACTCTGTAGATACACTCTCTAACGCGTTTCTTGAAGGGCTACAACAGTTGCACCTTCAACTAAGCGATACCCAAATTGAGCAACTCCTGCGCTATCGCCGGGAGTTGCTCGATTGGAATACACGCATAAATCTGACTGCGATTACCAATCCAGAGGAAGTGTTACTCAAACATTTCCTCGACTCGCTCTCCCTCTTGAGTGTCTACGACCAGCCCCATACAAAACTGCTCGATATCGGCTCTGGTGCAGGTTTCCCGGGACTCGTCCTCAAGATAGCACGTCCGCAATGGCACGTCACTTCATTGGAAGCCACAGGCAAAAAAATCACCTTCCAAAACCACATCATTGACCAGCTACATCTCGATGGTATTGAAACCATCCATAGTCGTGCTGAAGAACTCGCCCACAAACATGCATATCGCGCTGCATTCGACCTTGTAACAGCACGAGCCGTCGCCTCTCTTCCCACTTTGCTAGAGTATTGTGCCCCCTACTGTCGTGTTGGTGGCGAAATCGTTCTCCCTAAAAAAGGTGAATTGGCCGAAGAGCTAGCGCAAGGCAAACGCGCCGCCCAACAGGTAGGAGCGATTCTAAAGACCGATGAGTTGGTGAAGCTGTCAGGGCTAGACGATGGACGCCGCTTGCTAGTATGGGAACAGAAAAAAGCGTGTCCTCCTCAGTTTCCGAGGAGTGGAGCAATGATGGCGAAGAAACCTTTAGGTTTACCTTGAATGTGGCAAAAGTGGTACATCGTCAATCGCGTACTGTAGGTGTCTTATTCATAACACCCTCTCTTCATGAAAAACTCTAAACAGGCTTGTTTCCCCACACGCTCAAGCAATACCAGACAGCTCGAAAATCAGCAACTTGCATCTCTTGTACTGCTGTACTGCATAATTCTACTAGTTCTATTTCACTAATAGGATTCATTTTAAGCAGAAATGGTTGAGAGAGCAGAAAGCCGATCTGGAACGTTTGATACATAGCTCCATAAGCATCACCATCGGCAGAAAAGTCAATTGCAAACGCTGTGTGTTTAACGTTTTGATACCCAGCATTACGTAGAAAACTACCAAGCATTGGAGTGATACCAATTTGTGAGCCAATTGGCGAAAACGTTCTGCCTGTGAGATAGAGAGAATGTGCTGTCATCACCTGTATCTTCTCGAATGCAGGACTGTTGCTGATAGCTGCTTCGCTCTCTGTAAGGCGTACAAACCCTCCTGGACGTGTGATACGCATACACTCCCTAAGAAGTTGAGGCCAAGCTTCTTTGGGCATAAAAGTGAGAAGAAGACGAGCATTGACAAAATCGAACATATTATCGGGAAAGTCCAGTGGCTGACGTATATCCATTATGCGAAAAGATGCGTTCGGCCACTTCCTACTATTGGCATAATCAATCATTTTTTCGCTAAGATCAACTCCTATAACCTCCATATGTTTATATGCATAGGCAACGTCAAGTGCCCAGCCACCAGGACCACATGCAACATCAAGTACGTTGTGAATAGTGGATGGATCAATGTCTTGAGGAAGTAGTCCGTCCATTTCTTTCGTCAACAAACAATCTTGCATCATAAGCCTGTTCATCTCTGCTGCGCTCTCAGAGTTGAAGATATAGGTGTTTTCCTGTGAAGGGCTACCTGCCTCTGACATCTATCGGATCCTTTCTAGTCAAAGAACTTGCAGAGCGTGGCTAACGCATAGCGTTTCTTGGATAGCGCACATCATGCTCTGGTTGTGCGAGAACGTTTTGTAGCTCGATAGTTTTTCCACGCTGCGGACTGACCGATATCTTGGCAATCGGTGTCTGCAACAGTTCTTCCAGTCGCCTCAAGTATTTCTTTGCCGCCGCTGGTAGTTCTTCGTATGTGCTAATACCTGTTGTACTGCATTGCCAACCTTCCATTTCTTCATAAATAGGCTCGCATGCGGCAAGATCACTGAGCGTGGCAGGAAGACTATGTACTATCTTACCGTAGATGTTATATGCCGTGCAAATTTTGATGGTGGCGAAGGTATCAAGTACGTCAAGTTTGGTGATGATTGCGGCATCGAGGCCGTTAATTTGCGCGACAAAGCGACCTGCTACCGCGTCAAACCAGCCGCAACGCCGCTCACGTCCTGTATTGGTGCCATACTCATGACCACGATCCCGCAACTCGCGCCCCATATCATCGAAGAGTCCTGTTGGCATTGGACCACTGCCAACTCTTGTGATATATGCCTTATATACTCCCAGTACGCGGTCTAGCGAGCGGGCTGGTAAGCCAGCACCAACAGCAGCGTTTGCCGCCATTGTCGAAGACGAGGTGACAAACGGATAGGTGCCAAAATCTATATCCAACAATGCGCCCTGTGCGCCCTCAAGCAGAATAGTTTTACTGTCAAAAAGTCCATCGTGCAGCATCTTCTGCGTGTCTGCAATGTGCGAACGAAGTTGTAAGCCATAGTTAAAATATTCGCCGTGAATTTCTTCGAGTGAAAGTGGAGGTTGACCATAAATTTGTGTGAGCATACGATTTTTGTGGACCAGAATAGTGGAGAGCTTAGCACGGAATGTATCTACATCGAGCAAGTCGGCCATGCGAATCCCTGTACGCGCATGTTTATCAACATATGCAGGTCCGATACCGCGTTGTGTGCTATCAATCTTGTCGGCACCCCTTGCCTCTTCCTCCATACGGTCCAGGAGAAAGTGATATGGCATCACAACATGTGCACGTTCACTAATGTAGAGCCGTGAAACATCTATGCCTTTACTTTGTAACTCATCCATCTCCTGAATGAGTCCCTTTGGATCAACGACAACCCCATTGCCGATAATGCAGGTTGTGTTTGGGTAGAGAATACCGGATGGCACAAGCCGAAACGCAAATTCGCCTTTCTCATGCACAACGCGATGTCCCGCGTTACTGCCCCCCTGATACCGTACTACAAAATCTGCGTGCATTGAAAGTTCGTCTACAATTTTCCCTTTGCCTTCGTCGCCCCATTGTGCTCCGATAACTGCAACTACCACCATAATATGTTACCTCTCAGTTTTCTAGTGCTATCTGCTTGTGTCATTTCTGTTTTGTGTGTATGCAGGGTACACGGCCCGTGTCACATTACAACTTGCAAGCCTCAAGTGTCAAGGCTGCTGGATGTAGCTGACCAATAGTTGGTCCGTAATCTGTTCGATGGGAGCGCGATCATCACTGAAAACTAGCCCGCCATCGGGTCGTCCCTGTGTCACCACTGGCACTACTTCATTTGCGACCTGGCCCATGACCGTCGTTGGTGGAAAATTTGCAAGGTTAGAACGAAATGTGTCTATCGACGTTTTCTGCATTGTTCCCATAACCTCCGTATTGAAGGTCCCGGGAACGTTGAAAACGTAGACGCTGGGAAATATCTGACTCATAGTGTTGACAAATGCCTGCACAAGTCGAAAATCATGCGTCGTATGACCTGTGTTGATTGCCACGACCCCCTGTGCCGACAGATGCGAACGGATCGACGTGAAAAACTCGCGCGTCGTCAGTTGAAAAGGAATGTATGGTTGTTGATAGGCGTCAACGGCGACGACATCATACTTTTCCTGCGTTGTTGCTAAATAGGTTCGCCCATCTTCGACATGCACATGCAAATTCGGCTCGTTCATGCCAAAGTACTGACGCCCCACATCAACAATCGTTGGGTCTATCTCCACCCCATCTATTGCAACTGGCCCATATACCTTTGTAAACTGATGAGCAATGGTTCCTCCTGCCAGTCCAATAATTCCAACACGATGCAATTTATTTGGCGTGAAGCCAACGTTAAAATAGGGTGCCGCGAGAAAATAATCCCAGTACCACCCTGTAAGCACCGTATTAGGGTCAGCATAGTACACCGAATGTATTGCCTGCCCCTCATTCAGTATAAGCTCCCGCGTACCATCTGTCTCCTGTACAACCTGGATATAATTATAGTATGACTCTTTGTCGTAAATCAGATGCGGAATATTCTTCAGAGGCCCCAGTGGTAGTAGCACTGCAACGACAACAAGCAAGAACGAAGGCCGCCACAGTGGACGCAACCCCCATAGCGATGCCGCGAAAAGCAGCGTGCCAAAGATGAGAAGCGTCCGTCGCACTCCAAAGGTTGGTATGAGCCAGAGCACAGGCAGAAAAGCACCAAGAATGCTGCCAAAAGTCGAGATCGCGTAGAGCGAACCACTTGCACGTCCGCTCCTCGTAATGTCTTTTGTCAAAAGGCGAATTGCAAATGGAGACACAATCCCAAGTAGCGTGACTGGAACCGCGAACAGTAGGATAGTTCCGACCAGCGAACTAAGAAAAATACTGACCGACACCTGTGCCAGACCCGTCACCGACCAACTCAGAATGCCTTGACTTACAAGCGGTATCAGCGACGTTGCGAGTGCTGCAGCAGCCGTAATAATACACAGCACTTGTTCTGATGGATGCCTATCCGCTATGCGCCCTCCAACCAGATAGCCGACAGTGAGATAGAGCAGAATTAGCCCGATAAGGCTTGCCCAGACGATGAGCGAGGTTCCGAAATACGGCTCCATCAGCCGTTCCGCACACATTTCGAGTGCAAGGCTCGTCATGCCGCTCACCAGCACCAGGACAATCAGAAAGTGTCTCATGAATTTTCCGTTCTAGCTGCCATTGTCACAGAAACAGGAAACGGCCAGTAATGTTTTCAAAGTATTGCGTATTGACCGCCGGAAACTGATCCGTTGATGCCTGTAACTCTAAGATAAATCCTTTGCCGCCATGTACGTCCCCATACACCTCGACATACTCTTGTTGTGGAGTTCCCTGATAGGTAATTACCTCTCTGAACCATGTCTCGCCACCAATATGTACGGTGGAGTTGGGTGTGACAACAGTATAGCCACTCTTATTCATGAAATTTTGTTGTAGGTCCATCTGCACAAGGTCACTCGGTGCTCCGGCTGTCGGTCCAAGAGTTTTGAAGATGGCGGATTGATCTACTGCGGCAGGGTTAGCAAACTGTATACCTTGCACACCGGAAAGAGGCGCGGCTGTCCATGCTTGCGGATATTCTGTCGAGAAGCCATCTGTTGCACATGGTTGTCCGCAATAGACAAAATTTGTGTCAGGCGGTGGCGTAGCTGGTGGCGTAGCTGGTGTCGTTGCGGTGGGAACGACGGTTGGCGAAGGCACGGTTGTCGGCGCAACCGTCGCTGTTGACGTGGGAGCCTCTGTCGGCACAATTTGTGCCACTGGATTTTGTGGTTCTGGTGTATGCCCTCTGAGTGCATATAACGTTGCGACGCCTACCGCACTTAGAAGCGCGACGACGAGACAGATACTGACAACAAATACTAACACGCCGTTCTGTTGCTTCTGTGGCTGTGGTAATTTTCGCCCTTCGCGATTGTAGCCTGATCCGCTTTGAATTGGTTGCTGTGCCGGGTAAGCCTGTCCTATATAGCTCCCGTTTGGGCGCGGTTGAACCTGGAATGCCTGGGGTTGCTGATTCGTTTGCGATCCGTATTGCCCAGGCATTCCTCCTTGCTGTGGATATGCAGCAGGAGGCGTTGGTGAAAACGGTTGGTGATACCGCGCATCAGAATTGCTAGGCGGAAACGACATGGCTTCTGTCGCATCTTGATAAAACTCTGTCTGCTGGTGAGATGCTGGCGTTTGCAATGGTGGTGTAAACGATGGTGATTGCTGTGGCAAAGATGATCGTTGTGTATTGGTAAATGGTTGTACATTAGCAGGATTTTGTGGCCCAAAAGAGCCTTCCGTTGGATATGAATTTAGATGTCCACTACGTGGTAGAGGCTTCTGTACCATCTCTGTAGGTTGTGCTGGAGGAGTGTTAGGAGTGCCGCATTGCCCACAGAATGCCTCTTCTGCACTAACCTCGTTTCCACATCTTGGACATTTCATATATTCATTTCATCCTTGCTTGGATTGCGTTATATCTCTTCGTGTTAGGCCTATTATAACTCATTTGAATGGCACTGACTATCCGATTAGACCATTGTCTTATCGCGTTTGAAACTATTCCGTAAGAATAGGGATAGTTCGTAGCCCTTCTTGTTCGTAATGATGATATGCGCGTATCGCTGGTGGCGTGATACGTCCCTCTCGCCCCTGCTCTGATGCACTGCTAAACGGTCCGCGAATGATGCACCATACCCAGGGGATATGCTGCTCTTTATTGACGCGCTTCATGTTTTCGCGATCAGTGCTACTTGCATCCACGAAGCCCGTTGGATGACTATGGTACACTCCAATAATACGGTCTGGATGCTCCATCTCTACCATCAACAAATCTTCTGGCGCGAACTCGAAATAGACTGGTGACGCAAAAATATTGCGTAATGGATATGCTTGCTCGACATGCCAATTTCCTTGCTCGTCTATTATGCCGAGCAGAACACCGCACGCTTCAATGGTACTACGATGATAAACGTCAACAAACAATGCTTTCTGCGCTTCAATACTAAGATGTAGATATGCTTTTGTTGCTTGTTTCATCAATAATTGTAACAATGGTGACGTAACCCGTCTTCCCATACCCCCAAATTCTCGGTTTTGTATCATATAAGAATGCTTGTTGTATGCAGGACTATAACGATATGCTCCTACTATACCACACAGCAAAACACAAAAGCATTGATATCTTGCCTCTTCCGAACAATCACATGAAGCTCAGAAAACTCCTTATGAACATGAATATGAAATGCCACAGACTTCGTATCCGCTAGAACAACGTATGCCTGAGCAACAGTAGAAGCACTTTTTAGCCGCTATATCTCAAAGTTGCTTGACTTGACGTGCGAAAAAGCGAAACATATACTAAATTTACACTACGTTGGTGCGATAAACGTGTTAGATTGTTGGTAGCACCACAACGGAAGGAACCCTGTATGTCGCTTACCACACGGAAACTTGAGTCGCGTATCGCTGAACTGGGTAACGTCGCCGAAGGTCGGGAGATAACTGTTACTCCTGTCTACATTGCCTCTGCTGCTGGTCCAATGACGCCGCCACCATCATCGCCATTTACCGATGTATCACAATGGCAGCAGCTAGAAAGAGGCCACGAATGGGGAAAAACACATGGCACAAGCTGGCTGGCCTTCCAACTACCCTCACTAACTGTGCCTACAACCGTGCATCTGGCCTGGAATACAAGCAAGGATGATAGCCTGTTGCTACTCGTCGAAGCAATGGTATTCCTGGATGGTCAAGCTATTGGCGGTTTAGACTATCGACATCACTTCCTCTTATTACCAACGCAGGCTTACGATGGAGCGTCACATACCATCACCATACAGGCATATACCAGCGTTCCACAACTATTTGGTGGCTTGACACTACGTCATAGAAATATGACGCTCTGGCAATTGTACTTTTTGATGCATACTATTTTTGAGAGCCTGCAAACAATGAGTGAGCATGATGTAGTGCGTCATGCTCTGCTCGAACAACTGAATAGTGCGTACAACATGCTCGATTTACGCGAGGGTTGGGATAGCGAACGCTTTCTTTCCTCGGCATCCCCTGCCTATGATTATCTCCAAACGACCCTGCTTGAGTATCCAGAAGCCGACGATCAGCCGCATATAACGCTAAGTGGACATGCACATCTCGATGTTGGTTGGATGTGGCCTTACTGGAGAACACGTCAGAAAATCGCGCATACTGTCTCAACCGTTCTCAACCTGATGGAACGTTATCCACAGTTTCACTATAGTCAGAGCCAACCCCAGGTACTGCAATGGCTCAAAGAAGACGCTCCAGAAATGTACGCGCGGGTGAAACAGCGTGTGGCTGAGGGACGCTTCGAGCTTGTTGGCGCGATGTGGGTTGAGACCGACTGTAATCTGCCATCAGGTGAATCGCTTGTGCGTCAGATTATGCATGGTACGCGTTTCACACAGCAAGAGTTCGGGGTCACGCTGCATCACATCTGGTTGCCTGATGTGTTTGGCTATAGTGCTGCCTTGCCCCAGATTATGCGCGGTTGCGACCTCCCAGTATTCATGACCACCAAGATTAGCTGGAATCAATTCAACCGTATGCCCTGTGATACCTTTCGTTGGCGTGGCATCGATGGTTCCGAAGTGCTTACCCACTTTGTCACTGCGCCCGAATTATATCCGACAACTACCTACTATTCGTACAATGGACCAATGCGTCCAAAAGATATGACGGGGACATGGGAGAACTATCGTCAACAAAACTTGAACGATAGCCTGCTATACCTTGCTGGTTGGGGGGACGGTGGTGGTGGCCCGACAGAAGAAATGCTACAAACCTCACAGGTTCTCGCCGATATGCCCAACTTCCCTGCTGTGCAATGGGGCAATGTCGATACGTATTTCTCACAGCTCTATGAGCGCGTATGGAATAATCCACAATTACCGCGTTGGGTCGGTGAGCTATACCTTGAGTATCATCGCGGCACCTACACCTCGCAAGCACGTATGAAGCAACTGAATCGCCGTGCGGAAATCTTTTATCGTGAAGTCGAAATGCTCAACGCATGGGCCAGTCTCTACGGCATGCCTTCACGTCAGCAGTATCTGAACACGGGTTGGCAACGTCTCCTGCTCAATCAATTTCACGATGTCCTCCCTGGCTCCTCTATTCGCGAAGTCTACGATGATGCCGAACATATCTATGCCGAGGTACGTAGTATTGGCGAAGAGGTACACCGTGAAGCTCTTGCTGTATTGAGTAAACAATTCGGCCTGGCTGAACGAGGTATCGCCTTTTTCAATATGCTACCCTGGGAACGTACCGAGCCGCTACAGATTGCAGGCGCGGCTATGGCCGGTGTAGATGGTACTCAGAAGACAACAGACTGGGATAGCAACGAAATCGTACTCGTCGATGGCGTTGCTATGCCACCATGTGGCGTCAGTATCTTTTCAGAACCAAATATCGCCCCCGATGAGTCGTCAGAGCAGTTATGTTCGATAAGCAAAACGCAAGAAGGACATATCACACTGCACAACACCTATTATGAACTCACACTCGACCCATATGGAGAGATACAGCGTTTGTACGATAAGCAAGCTGAGCGTGAAGTTTTTAGCGAAGGACAGGCAGGCAATCAGTTGATTGCCTACGAAGATCGGCCACTGAATTTCGATGCATGGGATATCGACCTGTTCTACGAAGAAAAACCCTATCCTGTACACAGCACTCCTACTATGCATATCCTTGAAGAAGGTCCTGTGCGCGTGACTGCGGAGATAGAACGCCACTACCTTGAATCGCGCGTTACACAACGCATCTCGCTCTGGAGAAGCTCACCGCGTATCGACATTGCCACCGAGATTGACTGGCATGAGCATCAAACAGTGCTAAAAGCGGTGTTCCCGTTGGCAATCAACAGTACACGAGCAACGTATGAGATTCAATTTGGTTGTGTTGAGCGTCCCACACATCGCAACACCACATGGGATATGGCACGCTTCGAGGTTTGCGCCCATCGCTGGGCTGATGTAAGCGAGGGTGGTTATGGTTTGAGCTTGCTCAATGATAGCAAGTATGGGCATGATTGCCACGATAACGTGCTACGCCTGACGCTGCTCAAGTCGGGCGTCTATCCCGACCCCGATGCGGATCAGGGTATTCATCGCTTCACCTATAGCCTCTTACCACATGCAGGCGATTGGCGTGATGCTCAGACGGTGCGCCGTGCCTACGAACTGAACGCGCCAGCCCTTGTGTTGAGCCAGCCACATGCGGAGAAGACGTTTGAATCTAATCACAATGATATGCTAACCGACGACATACAGATTGGCGATATACTGACTATAGAAGCGTATTCGTTTGTCTATACCGACTGCGAGCATGTTGTCATAGACACGGTCAAGCCTGCCGAAGATGGCGATGGGCTGATTGTACGTCTGTACGAAGCGCACAATCAGCGTGGACATGGCACTCTGACGTTCGCAACGGCTATCAGTGCTGTACAAGAATGTAACCTGTTGGAGTTACCCTTACAGGAAGTGCTATATGCAGAGAATAGTTTTGCGTTCCAGGTGCGCCCCTTCGAGATAAAAACGTTTCGTGTAAGGCTTGAAAGAGCCACATAGCAGGTAAAAAGCATGACAACGGCACCGGGGTTGTCATGCTTTTTACCTGTTATATGGCTCCTAATCATCCTTGCGCTCGTGATGCTCTTTGACCATCTCAAGCACTATCGCCAGCGCAATAACAAATGGCGCGTCAACACCAGGGGCAACGTCAACGGCGTAACTATCGCGGAACAGCGAGAACTGGCGCCCGACATTGCCCATGAGGTTGCCATAGGCATCGCTGATGGTGAAATTCCAGTTCCAGACATCACCGTCAACGTGAAAGACCATACCATTGCTACCCTCGACTTTGAAGCGTTCCCCGAAGAGGCGAAACTGCTCATGCACATCTGCCCACGCTTGCCCGTTGCGGTAAATCTCGTAACGCGGCAACAAAGAGAGGACACGCTGCTTAATGTGAACAACCTCTTGCCCGGAGTAGCGATCAAACATCACGAGATCGTCGCCAATATGAAAGAACTTACCGCGTACTTCAAGCACAACATTGCCCGCGTCATCTCGAATAATAAACGCCTCGGTCAAACTCCACGCTCGTTCGCGCATATGATAACGCATGTCTATTTTCTCCTATTATTGTTGTCTCGTTCTCACTGTAGAAAACTGTGCGGCGGTAATGTTTTGCAGGTCTGCGATGTGTGGCACAGTGATATCTGGCACAAAACCGTCTGGGAACTTTTCTAACGAATATTTCCCTTGCTGCACAAACACGACAGTCAATTCATCGCCCATAATGTGTTTCGAGTCAACCAGTATCTGTGGTCGGTCGTCAATCATGACATAGTGATCGGCGGGATAATTCCTCATGATATCGTCGATATGTTCCTGCTTATGCGTGTAAATCAGTACGCGACCTCCAACGGCATCGGCGAGATGGCTATTCACAATTTTCTCTGCTTGGAAAATCAAGTCGCCATCAGATGCTATAACCGTCGTGCCCAGTGTCTTCAAGTATGCCAATGTCTCGAATACATGTGGGTACAGTTTGTTGACAAAGGGATAGTTGTCGAAGATCGAGTGAACGTGAAGGTACGTCTGCTCATCCATCTCCGAAAGCGGCACCTCTTCGCGCAGTCGTTTGAGCGAGAGCGGAATATCCACCACGCTCTCCTCCTTACGAACCTGTTCATAGATAGTCCAGAAGCGTTGCGTTAAAGCTGGTCCTAATTCCACCTGAAGATGCTCGTCGAAATCTTTTTTTACATCATCGTTCGCAAGCAACGTATTGTCTACATCTAGTAAAAAAGCGAGTGTTGGCATCGTGAATCTCTTTCCTCCATCTCTCTATTTTGTTCTCACTATATCGCTCATTCTCTATCTTAGAGAAAATGTGTACATACGTATCACATAAGAAGCATGTCTTTTTCTATCAAACCATGCTACCTATTATGGCACACAATTATCTTTAATGATTGAACTCCATACAAAAGATGAGTTTATATGCGTGGTTAAGAAATCTTAACCACGTAAGCTAAAAATTCACCACTTCTCCATGTCATCAACACCTACCTGCTATTTACTCTGTTCGCTCTTTCTATTAACCTAATATGGGAGTAAAGCCCATATTTCCATTTATAAATGAGGATTACTCATCCTCTCTATTCCACTTTTGCACTTGTTAGAGAAAGGAGGCTACTGAATACGCTCCCATATATGAGCTTCAACCCTTTCATCGGATATCGGAAACAAGTCTCTTTTATTGCTTTTATTTTCTCTTTAACACAAAGTTGTGGAGGTCGAAAACAAATCTATGGCACGTCTTACAAAGAAAACGCGCTACCCCCTTCTGTACGGCCTTGCTATTATTGCACTCGTAATTGCAGTTGCAACCGCATATCTGCTTCCTACTAGAGCGCATGCGAATCCCGTACACCCGAATTTCAACCATTTTCTCAGCACGAACTATAATGGTGATGGAACGTATGACGACAACAATCCATCCCCAGGTCCCAATGCCAATGTACATGGTACAAGTGCTGAACAACAACAATACGATAATCAGGCTTATCCTGGTAAATATGTTACCTACGACCAGGCTGTAAAGTCATACAATTCTTGGGCTGGTGTGTCGAACAGCGTTGCTGCTGATAGTAGCAATGCCTGGAAACAGTACGGTCCTGTTGTAGGCTATGTTCCTGGTATCGTGACTTACACAGGGCGCCCAACTGTAAATTCTGGACGCGAGACTGCATTAGCTATTTCTAACCCCTGCACGGCGCAAGCATGTCGCGTCTGGGTTGGTGCTGCTGGTGGTGGCGTCTGGACATCAACCAACGCTCTGGCTAATCCACCACGCTGGACATGGTCTTCTTACGGTATCCCTTCCAATTCTATCGGATCGCTGTTCATTGATCCTTCGACTCCTGACGGACGCATCATCTATGCTGGTACAGGTGAGGCCAATGGCTCTAGCGACTCTGAGGCTGGTGTAGGTCTCTACAGATCAGCCGATTATGGTGCCACATGGCGACTCCTGGTGGGCAGTATCTCGGCGGCGAAGAACCGCGCAATTGGGTCCATCGCAGTTGATCCTCTGAACTCGAAGCATATATTCATCGGTACAGATGTAGCACGTCACGGTGCCTCATCGGTCAATGGTGGTCGTTTCACACCGCCCGATGCGCCAGTTGTAGGACTTTATGAGTCTACTAATGGTGGTAAAACCTTTGCCTTGATCTTTAGCAAGCAGTCAGATACCGTCAATCCAGGCTCACCAACTGGAAATGACTTCTTCCGCGGTGGTGTAAGCACGGTTGTTTTCGACCGCACTGGCCTTGCTGCTGGCTTGCCATCACGCGTCTACTTCTCAGTTCATGACTACGGCCTGTATCGTCAGCTAGAAAACAAAGCCTTCGAGCAGGTCTTTGCCTCGGCTGGTGGTGGTACGTTTGCCAATAGCTCAACCTCACGCACGGAATTCGCGCTTGCACCTATGGGCAACAACCTGCGTATCTACCTCGGCGATCTCGCGAGTGCCAATGCCGATTTCTACCGTGTCGATAATGCGAACGTCGCAGCATCAACGCTCACCGATGGTGTTAACAACCCAGGCTGGACAAAGCTTTCGAGTCCTACCCCAGGCACTACTGGCTATGACTCGTACAACTTCTGTGAGACGCAGTGCTCCTACGATATGTGGGTTGCATCACCTGCAGGATATCCCGACACCGTCTGGTATGGTGGCTCGATGCAGTACGCCGAAATCTTCACAGCAACCCCACCTTCTAATGGCAGATCTGTTATGCGCTCTACTAATGCAGGTGTCAGCTTTACTGACATGACCAATGACACACAGTCGCCTCCGTTGGGCTTGCACCCGGACCAGCACGCAGTCGCGTTCGTTCCTGGCAGCCCTGACATCGCGTTCATGAGTTCAGATGGTGGCCTTGTTCGTACCGATGGTACCTTCTCCAACCAGTCGGCCCAGTGTGCCACTCGTGGCATCAAAGGTGCCGACCTCATCGACTGCCAGAGGTGGCTCAGTGCCATTCCTACCACGCTCTACAGTGATAATGCAGGTCTGGCAGACCTACAGTTCCAGAGTGTCACCGTTAATCCTAAGAACCCCAAGAACGACTTCATTGGTGGTACACAGGACAACGGCACATGGTCTTACAACTCAGCGCAATCTCCAAAATGGTTCGAGTCTGTCGGCGGCGACGGTGGTCAATCTGTCATCGACGTTGGCAATCAGAATGTACGTATGCATACGTACTATGGACCTAGCATCGACGTGAACTTCAAGGGCATGGATCCAACAGGTTGGGACTACATTTCTAGCCCCCTCACTGCGAGCAATGAGGCGGCGTCCTTCTACGTGCCATTGATTGGCGATCCAAAGACAAGTGCTACCATGTTTGTTGGCCTCCAGCACGTCTGGCGTACAACCGATAATGGTGGTTCACAAGCGTTCCTCGATGCGAACTGCAACGAAACGTCTACTGTCTTCAATCCGCCTTGCGGCGACTGGGTGCCATTAGGTCCAGACCTGACCAGCCCTGCCTTTGGTGCAGATAAAGGCGGTAGCTATGTCGTCTCAATCGAGCGTGCGCCGAGCAATACCAACACGATGTGGACTGCGACCCGTCTTGGTCGTCTGTTCATCTCGAACAATGCCAATGCTGCCGATCCTACAAAGGTAAGCTTCACACGCATTGATACCGCTGCTCAGCCCGGACGTTTCATCAGTGGTATTGCTGTAGACTCCAAAAATCCATATCATGCCTACGTTTCGTTCTCAGGCTATAGTGCTTATACGCCTGCGACACCAGGGCATGTATTCGATGTGACCTATAACCCCCAGACAGGGACGGCCACATGGAAAGACATCAGCCACAATCTTGGCGATCAGCCTATCACAGGCGTAGCCTACGATAGCGTCAAGGGTACCATCTATGTCTCAACTGACTTTGGTATCGCGGCGATGAAGGCTGGTGGTTCCTACTGGCGTCCAGCCGCAACCGGCCTACCTGTCGCGACTGTCTCTGGCATCACCCTCTCCGAAAGTGGTAGAGTCCTCTATGCCGCGACTCACGGTCGAGGCGTGTGGCGGCTCGACATCTAAGGTGATTATGTAGACAATCCTTGTCTATAGCACAAAACAACGAAGGGGGTATGGTGTAACAACCATACCGCCTTCGTTGTTTTGTGAGTGCTTTTCTGATATAAAATTATGTAACACCCTTTCGTAGGAACCAGATTGATCACGTCCTCCGTTCCGACCGCCTGACCGGAGGTAGAACGAAGTCTTCCTTGCATTCTGCCTGACCGGAGGTAGAACGAAGTTCATTGGCAGAATGAGTAAGGATTCCGTTGGCGGTCGGAATACGGATTACGGGGGCGCAATTCATTGCACGATATCCTTCCAAACCTGTTTTATGGATATATAAAACCTACTTCATGCGATAAATCGCGCACGGACGTCGTAAAAGTGGTCCCTATGAAACAAATCTTGACAATTTATATAACTATATGTTATATTTGAATACAAATGGTGGCTATATGCTTCGAGCGAAAAGAGGATATGATTATGGAAGATATTATTGGTTTCATCATCTACAAATTTCTTTTCTCTATTGGATGGCTTGTTATGTGGATTTTGAATGCTATACGAGAAGAATACCAGCTTTACAGAAATCGTCATAAATCTAGGCGGCAATTAGTAAGATAGAATAACTGAATCACATTTGCAATATGGGAATGCTTCTAATCGGAAATATGTTATAGCAAATCAAGGTATATACATCATGAAAGTGGTTTTTCGCAGTAAAGATTTCGCAAGCATTACGGCGGCTGGTCTCGGCTTCAACAATAGACGCCCTATGGCCGACTCCTGGCACTATCAAGGGCGTGTGCAACACCGTGATTGGCAAGGTACATTCGAGTGCTACTGGGCTAAAGACGCCAATGTCCTACAACGCTCCCCGGCAGAATTGGTCTGGACGGTACGCGGTGATGCCCGTTTGTTTGGGCTGGCGGCTGCCTTGAAGTCGCTTGGCTACAAGGTCGATGTCTTGCAAGATGAGGATAAGTAGATATGGACCCTGACAAGCAACAAAAACGTGTGCTATTGCTCATGTCGCCCGCAACGTATCGCGCAGGCGCATTTTTGAGTGCGGCACGCCAGTTACAACTCGATGTGGTGGTTGGTATCGACCTTCCCGAAACGCTCTCCGACTATTGGCACGTCCCACTCGGCGTCGATTTCACGGATATCCCCACCTCTGTCCGTACCATCGTTGATTATGCCCAGGAGCATCCCTTCGCCGCTATTCTCTCAGTCGATGATAGTGCCAGTGAGCTAGCCGCCCATGCCAGTGCCGCTCTAGGACTCGCCCACAACTCGCCAGAGTCGGCGGCGGCGGCGCGTGACAAATACCTGATGCGAGACATTATGGCCGCTGGTGGCGCACCCTGTCCCGTGTTCCGTCGCTTCTGGCTAAGTGACGACCCTCACGAAATCGCTGCAAAAGTAACCTATCCCTGCGTTGTGAAACCGTTACGCTTATCGGGCAGCAGAGGCGTGATTCGTGCTGACAATCAGACAGAATTTGTGGCTGCATTTACCCGCCTCAAGCGTTACTTGCTAGCCGAAGGCAATCCAGAACATGAGACCGCGTTTCTTGTCGAGGATTTTATCCCCGGCTTTGAAGTCGCATTGGAGGGTATCGTCACGCGTGGGCAACTCAAGGTGTTGACGCTTTTCGATAAGCCCGACCCACTCGACGGCCCATTCTTTGAAGAGACTATCTACGTTACTCCGTCAAAATTGTCGCAAGAGGTTCAGCAGGATATCTCACATGCCGTTCAACTTGCCGCTACCGCGCTTGGCCTACGTCAAGGTCCCGTTCATGCCGAACTGCGTGTGAACAAGCAAGGCCCTTGGATGCTAGAGATCGCGGGCCGTTCCATCGGTGGCCTCTGTTCCACCATTCTTGAGTTTGGTGCTGGTATGTGCTTGGAAGAGCTTATCCTGCGTCATGCCATTGGGGAAGAGATGAGTACGATTCAGCGCGAAGAACACGCGGCTGGCGTGATGATGATTCCTATTCCCTCGGCTGGCATGCTTAAAGGCGTACATGGCGTGGCAGAGGCGCAGACCGTCCCCTTAGTTACCGGAGTCGAAATTACCGCGAAGCTGAACAACCAACTGGTACCCTTGCCAGAAGGTGCCAGCTATCTCGGCTTTATCTTCGCTCGTGGCGAAACTTCTGTCGAGGTAGAGAATGCTATCCGCAAGGCGCATACACTTCTCAAATTCGATATCCGCCGTGAAATACCTGTGTTGCGATCTGTAAGTTGATGTTTTCACAGAAAACAAAAGAGAGACGTTCCTAAATATCTCAGGAACGTCTCTCTCTTTTGTTTTTTGTTTGCGAGCTAGAGATTAGTAGCGTCGTTCGCGGTCGCCACCACCATTGCTGCGATAGCCGCCACCACCACCACGACGATCTCCGCCACCACCGCCGCCATTGCGATAGCCGCCACCGCCACCACCACCACCGCTACGTGGCTGACGCTCGTTTGCCTCGTTGACGATAATTGTACGACCCTGTAGCGTAGAATTGTTCAACTGGTTCATCGCGTTTTGTGCTTCTTGATCGTCGCTCATTTCGACAAAGCCGAAGCCTTTGCTACGGTTCATCTCGCGATCAATGATAATGGTTGCCGAAAGAACCTGACCGTACTGACTGAAAAGGTCATTCAGTTCCTGATCGGTTGTTGAATAAGGCAATCTGCCTACATAAAGCTTCACTGAGATATGCTCCTACTACGATGTCTTCAAACTTATTGCTGTCGGTAGAAACAATTTCTCACTGAACAATGCAACAATACTCGACATCTCATATTCAGTATAACACAGGTTGACACTATTTTATTTCGTATCTCGCCAAAAATCTAGCAATTCGTGTTATACTGAGGCGAGTTACACGTGACAATAATTCTAAGGAGGCATCATGGAAACAGTGAAGCAGGCACCTATCGTACAACACACGACACATGAAGTATTTAACCAGCCGCCTCCGCTTGTCAACTACAACCTCTTCACGCAAGATGAAGCTCTTGTCGAAAGTGTCCAGCGTGAAGGGGCAAGGTGGGCGAAAGACACCCTTGATGAGTTGGGCACGTTCGCAGGACGTGAGGATGTCATTCAATGGGGCTTTGACGCCAACACACATGAGCCTGTTTTGCATCCGTATGATCGCTTTGGGCACCGTCTCGATGAAGTAACATTCACTCCCGCATATCACCAGCTTATGCAAAACGCCGTTGCCAGAGGGATGCATGCCTCTTCCTGGCGTGATCCTCAACCTGGCAGTCATGTTGCGCGTGCGGCTACTTTTTTCCTCTTTGCACAGGTCGAGAGTGGTCATGGCTGCCCAATATCCATGACTCACGCCGCTATTCCCGTCATACGCAAGTATTCCACTCTTGCCGACACATGGCTACCCAAACTGCTTTCACTTGATTATGACCCTGTACTACGAGCCGCCGCCGAGAAGCGTGGTATCTTATGCGGTATGGGTATGACCGAAAAGCAAGGCGGCTCGGACGTTCGTGCCAATACCACGCAAGCCATTCCTGACGGCGACGGTGCCTATCTGCTAACTGGTCATAAATGGTTCTGCTCGGCCCCAATGTGTGATATCTTCCTGGTGTTAGCTCAGGCACCACATGGCCTTTCCTGCTTCCTCCTGCCTCGCGTTCTACCTGATGGCACAAAAAACCGCTTTCTCATTCAGCGTCTCAAAGACAAGTTAGGCAATCGCTCGAACGCCTCAAGCGAGGTCGAGTTCGAGAAAGCCTGGGCCATGCTCGTCGGTGAGGAGGGTCGAGGCGTGCGTACTATCGTCGAAATGGTGAACTTCACACGGCTGGATTGTATCCTGGGTACAGCGGCCATCATGCGTCAGGCTGTGGCACAGGCAACGCATCACGCCACCTATCGTCAAGCGTTTGGCCGTCGCCTACTCGATCAGCCGCTCATGCAAAACGTACTGGCGGACCTTAGCATTGAGTCCGAAGCGGCAACAACGCTCGCTATGCGTCTGGCACGCGCCTGTGATCAAGCCCATACGAGTGAACACGAGAGCATGATAAAACGCCTCGGCACCGCCCTCGGCAAATACTGGGTCGCCAAGCGTGGTCCCGCTCATGTTGCCGAAGCACTGGAATGTCTCGGCGGCAACGGCTATGTCGAGGAAAGCATACTACCCCGGCTCTATCGCGAAGCTCCCTTGAACTCACTCTGGGAAGGTGCTGGCAACGTCAACGCCTTAGACGTACTCCGCGCCCTCTCGAAAGAACCACAAACACTCGCAAGCTACTTCCAGGAAGTCGCCCCCGCACGTAAAGCGAACACACATCTGGATGCCGCAATAACACAGCTTCAACATGAACTCACCGACCTGAACGACGTCGAATGGCGTGCCAGATACCTCGTCGAACGCATGGCTCTTGTCCTACAAGGCGCACTACTAGTACAGCATAGTCATCCCGCTATTGCAGACGCCTTCTGCGCCTCTCGCCTAACAGATAATTGGGGGAAAGCATTTGGAACGTTACCTAGAGGCGTTGATGCAAATGCGATTATCGAACGTGCAAGGCCGAAGGTATAACCATCCGACGCCCTTGTCAATGAGGAGGAACATGAAAATGTAGGGGCCTTATTCTATAACGCCCACGTCCCCATCGATCACGTTTTCCATCATTGATTCCGTGCCTCAATCCTTGCCCACGAGGTTGAATGCTCACAGGGTGTTATAGAATAAGACCCCTACAGTTGGTCAATGCCTGAAATGTTTATAGAATAAGACTCCTCTATCGGTATTTTTTCTATTTTGCTTGCATTCGTTCGTAAGATGTACCCCTTGTATCACGTACTATTTCCATCGGCATTTCGCACGGCACATCCAGTGCCTCCGCGAGCTTTTCGAGTGTACTGAGCTTCGTATGACACGTCGGGTCACGACAAAGTTTGCAATCAAGCATGAGACTATGAAGCGCATTTCCAATAAGAAAAACTGATCTTTTTAACCCAGCCTCTTCACAATCTGAGCATATCCTGCTGGACAGTTTTTTTCGCTGATACTAGCACTTTGGGCACTATTGAGTGTAAAGTAGGGATACCCCCTTAAACCTGGCACCGCTTGTTCCCACAGAACTTTTCCGCGCATCAGGATAACGATAGTCTCTCTCTTCAATGCCTCTTCAAGCAGGTAAAAGGTATATTTCTGTGACTCTAATATGAACTTGTTACACCCAAAATGAGGTGAGACATAGGGAAAATATTCCAGGTTGCTGACTTCCTGCGCGATTTTCTGTGTACCATAACGCTCAACGAGCTGTCTAAGTTTTCGACTCCACCAATAGTAGCCAGGAGAGCGCACATTATTTGGGTCCAAATGATAAAAAGGAAATGCTTGCGGTTCATGATTAAGATTTGCCCTATTCGTTTTGACGAAATAGTCATACGAAGCGTCCTGGAAAAATGTCTCATTCCTGTCGTAGAAGCCCGGATTGAGATTCAGAAGAACAATGTTTGCTTTAGGATTCCCTGTAAAAGGTTCCGGCAACACCTCTAAATGCACCTTATACTCTGACTTTGCTTTCGCGTTGAAACTTACAATATCCCGTTTATCACAATCTAAAACAAAGGGTGCTGTTTTAGGTAAGCTCAACCAGGGATTATCCATTTGTGATTCCTCTATCTATTTCTACGTTGAAAAGCACTAACTCACGCACGTCTACAAATCGTACAACCGCACAGTTGCAGCATCTAATGTTATACTACTGTAGCCTATGAACGAGGTTATTGCAAGATGTGATATGGAGAGACAGGGCTTTCCAATTCTAATACACTGAACAACAGCCAGTGAGCACAAGAACCTTCTGATCTTCAGAAATCTCCTTGCAACACAGGAGATCTTTTATCTCCGGTGAAAAGACCGCGTATCGTGAGCACAAGAGGGAGGAGAAGCAAGATAAGTGCCATATTCGGCAAGGCAATATGGGTGAGATTGATCCACACCGACTCGTTGGGGTAAAACTGAGGCCAGAAACCGTTGAACACGATGAAGAAGCCGCAGAGTAGCCCGATGACACTGAAAGACTCCGCCAGAGCAATATTCTGGATGGATCGATAGTGCCCTTTTGTGACTATGGTTGCCAGCCCCGCGATTGAACCAATGGAAAGGAACCCTAAATGGAAATACCAGGGCAGCGATAATGTGGAGAGCGTGAGAAAACTGATCCAACTGCCAGCCCCGGTATTCGCGCGAATAACGAGAGCGAGAGATGAACCCAGAAAGTAACCCAGTCCGCCGGTAATAAGACCCGCCCAGAAACCATAGATAGCACCAAACGCAACAGGGATCACAATCGTCGGTAAAATCCAGAGCAACTCATTTCCATGAAGCGGCGTGAGGTGAATGAGTACGACGAAGTTGCTAGAAAGCGTATAGAGAAGCACCCCCAGTGCCATTAAGAATATCTGGTGGTTCCTGCTCCCTTCGACGACAAAGAGCTTGCTCCCTCTTTTCCAGGTGAAAGCATTTCCATCGGTCCGTTCTTTGCTTGTTGGAGAGGAATAGTTGACCGAGGGAGCAGAGTCACTACCCTTGATAACTCCCCTCTGAGGGAACGCTGGACTCTTCGCATGAAGCACGGACTGACTGGCGCACTCGAATGCATTGGCGAAATCCAAGATGGTGCTATATCGTTGCTCTGGGTCTTT
>JAABUX010000347.1_pt1 | contig 79024 bp, 62 predicted proteins | sample 5561851 | NCBI WGS metagenome assembly JAABUX01 (sample SAMN10711883, study PRJNA513361) | rock metagenome | isolation source: Antarctica rocks | place: Antarctica: Victoria Land, Richard Nunatak red sandstone | collected 2016-01-03 | reverse complement strand
GTGCCCGCGTCGATACCCAGCACCAGACCTCCGTCGCTCATCGATACACCCCCCTAGGGAATCAGCAGGGTCTTAAGGTTGTCGCCGCCGCGAGCCGCCTCCATGGCGGCGGCGAACTCGGACAAGGGGAACGCGGCGGTGATGAGGCTCTTGACGTCGATGGAGCCGTCGGCAATGGCCGCGATGGCGCGCGGATAGCAGTACGGCCCCAGGTGGCTGCCGTGAATGTTGAGTTCGCGCTGGTCGCCCACCATGGTCCAGTCGATCGTGGCTGGCTCGTTGAGCACGCTGAAGGCCACCAGCGTGCCCAGCCTGCGGATCATATCCAGGCCCTGCTGGGGCGCCTTGGCGTTGCCCGACGCCTCGATGTAGACGTCGCAGCCGTAGCCCTCGGTCAGAGCCCGCACGCGCGCGGCGACGTCTTCTTCGAGCGGATTAAGGCCCACGTCGGCGCCCAACTCCTTGGCCAGATCGAGCCGGTAGTTCTTGGTGTCGAGGGCGATGAGTTGGCCGGGGTTGAACGTCTTGGCCGCCTGCAGCATACACAACCCGATGTTGCCGACCCCCGCGATGACCACGGTGTCGCCCGGCTTGATGTCGCCGCGATCGACGGCGTGGATGGCGCAGGCCAGCGGCTCGATGTAGACGGCTTCTTGCGTGGAGACGCGCGGATCGATCTGATGGATCCGCGCGCGCAGGGGATAGATCATGTACGCGGCCATACCGCCCTCGGCGCGGTGGTGCTTGAAGCCGAAGATGTCGTGGACCTGGCACATCCAGTACTGGCCGTTCTTGCAGAAGCGGCACTGCCCGCAGGGGATGATCTGCTCGGCGATCACATGGTCGCCGAGCGCCACGCCATGCCATGCGGCGGCGCCCTCGCCCAGCGCGGCGACCGTGCCCGCGAACTCGTGGCCGGGCACGACGGGCGCCTCGCAGTAGCCGCCGGAGCCGTTCTGTCCCCAGAACAACGCGCCGCCGGTGTAGCACTTGATGTCGCTGGCGCAGATGCCGGCCGCACCCACCTTCACGAGCACTTCTCCAGGACCAGGCTCGGGGCGCGCGATCTGCTCCACACGGTAGTCGTACGGCGCGTGGCAGACCACGGCTTGCATCGTCTCAGTCGTCATATCTGTCTCGATCCTTTTCTTGCTAGAGGCCCAACCGGGGCCGCGAGATCGCCTTTAACGGCCGCTCCCGCTTCCGCATCGCTCTCGCGATCCCGGATTTTCACCAAGAGGACGGTGCGCGGCGATCAACCGCCCTCCGCCATCGTTACTATTCGAGAATCTCTTAGTGCTGTCAATTCCAGTTTCCACTATTTAGGGCGCATCGTGGGCGCGAACATCGTGGGCGCGAACGAAGGTGCGCTACGGAGGCGGGCCGCCATCTGTTAGTACGCTGTCGCCGTGTTGGAGGCGAAGCGCGCCAAGAAGACCGGCAGCGTCCGCGTGACCTTGACCTCCGTGGTCAGCACCAGACCGTCCAGCAGCTCGTTCCAGGAGAAGATCCAGGTAAACACGCCCACCACGAAGATGCTGGCGCCGCTCGTCGGGGCGTCCCCCGTCCTCGGACGCGCTTAGTCCGCTTGAGCGACGTGTCCACTCCCTCGAGGCGCACTCCAAAGAGGCGAAAGGGCTGTACAGCCTCGTCTCAACACGCTATACTACTTTTTAGGTGGCGGAAAATCCCGTCGCGGGTGTGAGCCCTGCGACGCCATGATGGCGCAAGGCTCCCTCAACAGGGATCAGCAGGAGAACCAGAAACAATCTTGGCAGAGTTGGACAACAACACCGCGGAGGCCCAGCCCTCCATAGACGCCGTGCTTCAACAGCCGGACATCGCGCCTCAGCAACCGCAGCCGGGCGCCGCGGCTCAAGAGCGGCAAACCGATGCCGCGCCTCAGCAACCGCAGCCGGGCGCTGTGGCTCAAGAGCAGCAAACCGATGCCGCGCTTCAGCAGCCGCAAACCGATGCTACGCCGCCAAGCGCCGCGCCACCGCCGCGCCGGCCCTTTGTGCCTCGTGAGGAGCGCGATCGTCGCCGTCGTGAGGCTCTGGCTGGTCTTACCGTCGGCGAATGGCGTGAAGGTAAAGTGACGTCTGTCGTACCTTTCGGCGCTTTCGTCGATATCGGCGGCATTGACGGTCTCGTACACATCTCGCAGCTCGGCGTGAGTGGCTATGTCGAGAAGGCGGAGAACGTCGTTCAGCCGGGACAGAGCGTGCGCGTCCGCGTGGTGGAAGTCGACGCCGAACGGCAACGCATCGGCTTAAGTATGCGTGAGCCGAACGCTCCACGCGCGCCGCGCCCAGCCTCCACTGAACGCGGCCCTTCCCAGGGAGGCTTCACCCGTCCTCCGGCCGCGGGCGGTTCGTTCGGCGGCCCCGGCGCTCCGCCGTCCGCGCCAACGGGAGACGCGGTGGAGCAGGGCGACGAGTCGTCCGGTGGTCGCAGACCGGAGCGTTCGCGCAGCGGCGGGAGCGCTAACCGTAACGAGCAGTTCCGCAACAACGAGAACCGCCCGCGCACTCCACGCAAGCAAGAAGACGCCGAAGAATGGCGACCGGTTCGCGGCGGTGATGCGCGCGACTACTACGCCATTTTTGACGACGAGGGCGAAGGCGACGAGGCCGCGCCGACCACTGCCGAAGAGTTGGTCGCCCGCTTCAACAAGAGCAGGAAGTAACGAGTTTAGCAGGCTTCGCATCTGAACGGCGTACGCTTAGGCCCTCCCTTTTGCACAGCAATGGGAGGGCTTTTTTTTCACCAGACCGCATTCTCGATAGTTCGTCGAACGACAATTCTATTGACGGCCGTCGGTTGACCCTCGTATACTACGACCTATTGTGGGTTGCGTCCGCGTCCCATCAACCTAGAAGCGCCGTGTATTCCCCCGCGGACCTCGACGCCGGTTGTCCTCGCTGTTATCCACACGAACTACGATGGTCCACCGGCACATCCGGAGAAGGGAGCACACGAACGCATGGCGCCCGATGAGGGGACAGAACAAGGGGCTGCTGCCGGGTATTACTTCGACGGACTTGACGGTCTGAACGGGACACTTTTCCCTGATGTTCTTCTAGACCACGTAATGGCTCATCTCACGGGCGCTGAGTTTAAAGTGCTGGCCTACATCGTGCGGCGTACGGTCGGCTTCAAGAGGATGTCCGACACAATTTCCCTCGACCAGATCTGCTCGGGTGTGCGTGGACGGGAAGACGTCGTGATCGACGCGGGCACCGGTCTCTCTAAGAAGACGGCGATCGCCGCGCTCAAAGGTCTGCAAGACAAGGGCGTGGTCGTGGCGCAGAAACGCGCGGGCAAAGATCGTGGCAACCTTCCTACCGCATTCGCCCTGCGCTTTAAGGGCGTCCCCACGATGGACGACCCTACTGTCCCGCGCGAACCATCGCAGCCCAACGTCGCCTCAAGCTGACGGGGCGGCGTCAATCGTCTTCCTCATGAGAAGGAAGGAGGGGAGAGACGGCGCTGTCTCTCCCCTCCTTCCTTTGCGACATGAACGGCGCTAGATCCTCACGCCGGGCGCCAGCACGCGCACGTGGTCGAGCTTGCTCTGCTTCATCAGCCACGCGGTGAAGACCGTTTGCTGCTTCTGCTGATAGGGTTGCTGGAGGGTCGTCGGCAGCTTAGCCAACGCGATCTTGCCGCGCGCCTCGACCACGATGATGTGGTAGCCGAACTGTGAACGCACTGGCTTGCCAACTTGGCCGATAGGTTGGGTCAGGACCGCGTGCTCGAAGGGAGCGACGTAGCTGCCCTTGACCGCGTACCCGAGTTCTCCGCCCTGCGCCCCGCTGCCCGTGTCCGTCGAGTATTTTTTAGCCAACGCGGCGAAGCGGTCGGGATGAAGCCGAAGGTCGGCGTAGAGCGTGTTGGCGAGCTTTGGCGTCGCCACTAGGATGTGACGGGCATCGAAAGCGAACACTGTTTTAGGCAACGGTGCGATGAAGTTGACTACCTTCCGCGCGGCCACGTTGTGCGCTATGGCCGCCCGCAACGACGCCTCCGTGAAGTTGTTGCTTTTCAACGCGGTCTGGAAGGCCGCGGCCGTTGGATACTGTGCCTTCAAGGCATTGAGCTGCGCATCGACCTCTGCCTTCGAGGCGGTGATCTTGTGCTGCGTCGCGTACAAGGCGATGACGGCGCCGTCGATCAGATTCGTGAGCGCCTTCGTGCGCGACGCCTGCTCCGAGGCCGAGGCTCCTTGTGAGGAGAGATCGCTGGTGTACTGTCGTTGCGCCGCCTCCTTGTAGGCCGCCCCGCTGATGGGCGTCCCCGCGACGATGGCAGCAGGCTTGTGGACGTCGATAGGCGCCAACGTGGGGACAGCCGTGGGCGCCTGAGGCGCGGCGACGGTTGGGACGAGCGTCGCAGACACGCCCAAAGCCACGTTTTGTGGACCTGATGCCGAGGCGTCGCTCACACAGGCCGACAGGGTCAGAGCGGCCCCCGCGAGGGCGGATGCCCCGAGTATGCGCCGGACGTAGCGTGCGTCAAGACGTGGGAAAGACAGCTTCAAAACTCATTCTCCTCTGGGATGGCGACACTATGGGGCTGGTCGATGGAGTGCATGGATGCGTATCTGTGCCGGCCCTCACTATACGTGCTGACTCTCTTCACGGCAAAAAGCGCCTTTTCGTGGAGCCCCCATCCTCTCCTCTGGCGGTAGACGGTCGTACTCGATCCCGACGACCAAGGGGAGAGCAGGCTCCAAGCAGGCGACGACCAGAGATCAGGAGATGTCGGGGAGGGTGTAGGCGAACTTGTAACGATGCTCACCGTCGACGATGTCGATGGTCATAGCGCCGGTGAGGCCTGTCAATTCATCGGCCCCGGAGTCGGGAACGACTATCACGGTTAGCTGAGGGTTTCCGCGCACCATGGTTCCATTGTGTTGCAGCGCGAAGGAGCCGCTGCGTTCGTGCAACGTCCCGCTGACCCTTTCCATGGCGACGTACCCTGCCGATCCTTCGACAGCGGTACGGACGGCGAGCATCTGCCCTTGGCTGGTCGCGTCGGGATCGCCGTGGAACCGTTTAGCCAAGGACATCCTGCCCACGGACGCGTCGCCAGCCGTCTCGTCCGGCGCCTGAGGAGTCATCGTCACCTCGAACGCCCCGCGCGCATAGGTCGTCATTGTTGTTTCCCTCCCCCATCATGACTAAAAACTACTTTCAGTCTACGCTGTGAGGCGACGAATGTTGGGCGTGGACGTCAGCCCGACAGCGTCCTGAATGGCGCATCGTTCCGCTGGTCTACCCCAACATACAGGAGAGCGGGGCCGAGAAAACTCGGCCCCGCTCTATCGCTCCTAGCCGGTCGGCGGTCGTCCGCCTTGCCTCGATCGTTCCACCGCGATCGCGCGAAACGACCAGTGGTTGGTCCACGCCATAAGGCATGGGGCTGGCTACGCCTTGGCCGGGGCGCCGATCACGTCCTCGATCGCACTGGCGAGACGAGACTTCGGCTGCGCGCCGATTTCGCGATGCACTTCCTGACCACCCTTGAAAAAGACGAGCGCCGGGATGCTCTGGATGCCGTAGCGCTCCGAGACCTCGGGGGAGTCGTCCACGTTCACCTTAACGGCGCGCAGGCGGCCAGAATACTCGCCGGCCAACTCCTCGACGACGGGTCCGACCATGCGGCAGGGACCGCACCAGGGAGCCCAGAAGTCCACCAGGACCGGCTCGGTCGATTGCAGAACGGTACGGTCGAAGCCCTGGTCGTCGGTATTGATGACGTTTGCACTCATTGTCTACTTGTTTCCTTTCGTCGCGGGGTCTTTTTGACGCCCGCCTTCTTGTCGCCGCTCACTCGTCGCCGGCGGCAATAGAACGCTTTCTCAACCATCCGGTGCGTGGCTTAAGCCCGGCCGTCTGGACGCGGAGCCTTAAACGGGCGCCGCTACTGACTGTCTCATTATCGAGGACGACACCTCCACGCCCTTGGCCCTGTCCCCGTTGCGCGCGGCCGTACGGAAACGAGCCAACAGCCCTGGCAGCAGCTCCTCAAGCGTGCCCTCACAGAGGGCCAGCACGCGGAACTGGCCGGACCGCCGTACCGTAATCAAACCAGCGTCGCTCAAGATACGCTGATGGTAGGTCAACGCCGAGTTGGAGCAGGCGCACATCTCGGCGAACTTGCCGCACGTGACCTCACCCTGCTGGGCGAGTTCGACGACGAGGCGCAGACGCGTCTCGTCGCCGAGCGCCTTGAAGACGCGGGCGAGACGCTCTTGCTCGTGAACCACCGTTCCGCCCCTTTCTTCAACATTTCGATTACTCTTGAAGTATATATCCTCGCCAGCCCGTTCGTCAAGGGCAAGGAAGTGTGGCCGTACAACGAGATCATAGAAATGTCCGAGTCGATACAGAAGTCGTAGAAAGAGTTCACCGCCTTCTTCCTTGGGCAAGGGATGGTACGAACCGACGTGCAGCCTCACCCTGTCACGACGGACAAGGCCCCGACTTACCCACCCACACCGCGGGCGGTCGTGCCAAAGAGAGATCACATCAGTGGCGCCGGACGGCCTTGATCGGCGCAACCTGGGAAGCGAGGACGACCACACGGTGGGTGTCCACCCCGTATGGCGTGCAGCTCACCAGGGCGAGCGTCGGACGCGTGTACACCGCGTTGAGCAGCCGCACATCCGTGGGCAGCACGACCTGCATCGCGAATACGCGGTAGAGGTGCGCCTGGCCTCCGCGCGTCGCCAGCACCAGGTCGCCCCGCCGCAGCAGGCCCAGGTTGCGGAAGATCTGCCCGTCGATGTCGTCGTGTCCGCTCATCAGCGTCAGCCCTGCTTGTCCCAGGTTGACCGAGCGCGCCAGCCGCGTCGTCCCGTAGGCCGGCACGATGTCGTAGCCGTACGACCCGTCCGCATTGTGACGGTAGTCGCGCGCCCACACGGGCGCTCCCGCGATGCCCAACCTTCGGATCCACAGCCGTCCCTCTGGCTTCGGCAGCGGCCTATCCTGTTTCATCGTCGCCCACGGCGCCGCCGCCTGTGGGTCGGCGAAGCGCCCTGTCAAGGGTTGGCGCAGGTAGTGGTAGCGCGTCACATAGTGGTACTGGGTGAGGTAACGCACCACCACGCGCCGCCGGAGCACCACGCGCTCCACGGTCCGCACCCGTGTTAGGTAGCGATAGCGCGTCGTCGTCACGAGGCGGTGATGGACCCGCGTCACCACGTGCTCCCGCAGGCGCACCCGCGTCGCCACGCGCCGGCGCGTCACCACGCGCACGCGCTGGTGCGTCACCACACGCACGTGCAGGCGCGTCACCACGCGCACGTGCAGACGCACCACGTCGCGCGTCGTCGTGAGCGTCACGTCCCGGAGATGCACACGAGTCAGCAGGAGGCGATGCGTGCGCGTCACGTGTGTGATGCGCAGCACCGTGCGCGTCAGGGGCGTCGCCGTGGGGCGGGTGCGGCGCCGGGGTTCTGAGGTGTAGGTCGCCTGTGGCGGCGCGGACGGGGCGGCGACGCCGGTAGGAGCGGGCAGGAGCAGCAGCACGGGGGCGGGAGGCGCGGGGGCGGGTACCACGACCGTGACGATCACGTCCGTCGGGGTCGGCCCTGCCGTGGTCAAGGGAGCGGGAGTAGGCGCAGGCCCCGGCACCGCGGGCGTAGATGTCGCCGGCGCCGAAGGCGTGGCTGTAGCCGTCGCGGCCGGCGTGCTGGTCGGGAGGGGCGTCGCCATGCTGGGCAGACGCACGGCGAAGAGCGTGAAATGGTCCACGTACGCGGTGAGCGTGGAGGCGTCAGGATCGAGGACGGTGGGCAGCGTCACCCAAGCCAGGGCCAGCGGATCATAGTAGGACAGCCTCAAGGTGTGCGGGTCCACGCCGAGGGCGAGCAGAGCCAGGGGGTCGTAGGCGACGACCAGGGTCAGCGGTTGGGCGAAGGTATGGACGGCCTGACCATTGGCGTCGTGGGCGGAGAGGTCGAAGCCCGAGCCGAGGGGGAGACTGTCCGGCGCGTCAGGCAGGGCGGGGGAGAGCAGGGCGGAGACGGTGAGGGGACCGGACGCGGCGCCCGCGGGGAGGGTGAGCGTGAGGGCGGCCAGCGGGGCAGGCAGCAGACTCGCGTACACCTCTGGTCCGTTGGCCACGGGCGTCGTCGTGGCCGTACTCGTCGTCGCGGTGGCGGATGCCGTGACGATTGCCAGGGCGGTCATGGTCGTCGTGGCGCTGGCCGTGCTCGAGGCGACGGCGGTCACCGTGGTGGTCGCGGTCGCGGTGGTGATAGATGTGCCCGTAGCTATTCCTGTTGGGGTGTCCGAGGCAGTATTTGTCGGCGTGGGGGTGCTCGTCGCTGTGTTCGTGGACGGCACGGTGAGCGTCGCGGTGTTCGTCGCTGGCGCCGGTGTATTCGTAGATGTGTCGGTGGGCGTGCCCGTCGCTGTCCTTGTGGACGTGGCCATTGTTGCGTCGGTTGGCGTGCCCGTGGCGGTAGATGTACTCACGGCCGTTCCTACCGGCGTATTCGTCGCTGTCCTCGATGGTGTGTTCGTCGCCGTATTTATGGACATCGCCGTGCTCGTGGGCGCGCGGGTGGATGTTGGTGTAGTCGTTGTGATTGCGGAAGACGTGAGCGTCGGCGTCGCTGGCGCCGCCGTGGCCGTAGTCACCGTCGATGTCGCGGTCGGGGTGGGCGTCGTCGTGTTTGTTGCTGGCATCGTCGTATACGTGGCTGCGTTCGCGGGTGGAGGGGTCGCCGTTATGGTTGCGATAGCCGTGGGCGACAAGGTGGGCGTCGCGGTCGGCATTGGCGTATTCGTCGGCGTCATGGTCGCGGACACTGTTTGTGTCGCCGTCCTCGTAGGAATGGTCGTCGTGGTATTCGTGGATGTGTTGGTGGGCGTGTTGGTGGGCGGCGTCGTACTCGTGAGTATGGCTGTCGCCGTGTTTGTCGGTATGTTCGTCGCCGTGTTCGCGGGTGTGCGGGTCGATGTCGCTGTATTGGTTGGCACGTCCGTGGCCGTGGCCATGCTCGTGGGCGGCGCTGTCGCCGTGCTCGTGGGCGCATTTGTAGGCGTCGCTGTCTTTGTGGACGTGCTTGTCGGTATGCTCGTGGACGTGTCTGTTGGTGTGTTGGTCGCGGCAGTGGTCGGTGAGGCCGTGGGCGATGGCGGAGATGCGGAGACGGTGACGGTCACGGCGGTAACCGTATCGTTCCCGGACGGGTCCACGGCGATGGCGCGGACCAGGCGTGGTCCATCCGCTCCGGCTATAGGGGGGAAAGTAGCGCTGTAACTCTCAGGTCCGGTCCGCGTGGCGGTGATCGTCTCCGTGGGCGCGTCGGCCGCGCCCACGCCCTGGCTGTCGAACTGGACGATCACGCTGCTGACCGTGTAGTTGTCTGTCGCCGTCAGGGCTACTGTCAAGGGCGCCCCTGTCCTGACATAATCCCCCTGCCGCGGCGACAGGATGCCAAGGCCTGGTGGCTCTAGGTCAAGAGGCGAAGAGTTGGTCATCAGCACCGGTGGCTCTGGATCCAGCGAGGTCGTGGTCGTCAGGGTCGTCGTCGTGCCGAGATCGTTGTTGAGCGTGTTGCCCAGATGCACGGCGTAGTCCTGGAAATCGAGGTTGAGGTTGGCAAAGTCATTGAACGTCTTATCGCTGGGACCGGAGTAGCTTTGCACCGGTGATGGCGCCGCGGCAGGGTTACATCCGTCGAGCTGCCAGGAGTAACTCATCAGACTCAGGTAAATGTTTGATCCAGGTGGGGGGGGCGTGACGCCGGGAGTGGGATCTCTCCCGTCCTTGTACTGGTAATTGTCGACGCCTCCATGGCGCAGGCCCAGCGTGTGTCCCAACTCGTGCGCCAGCGTGCGCCACTGCGTGCAACTGTTGGCCAAAAAGTGTTGTGGCGCCTTGTTCACACCGAACGCGCCAAGCGACATCAGGTTGTCGTTGCCGGGGATCGAGTTGTTGTCTGGGCCGTTATTGAAGCCGACCTCGCCTAGGCCTGAGGACCCTTCCAGGACCACGAAAGTGCTGGAGCTATCGGGCGTCACGGTCCACCTCCGGCTCAACGTCAACGAGTTCGCATCGTTAGAGTCGAGGTTGCGGACCTGCCCTGCTCCCTTACCAGCAATGATCTTGACCGCGTAGCCGCTTAGGTTATTGGCAGAAGGCGGCGAAAGAGCCGGTTGAGGTCATGACGGTAGCGGAGGCGCTCGTCACAAGTCCGCTTAGCGGCGCCGGCGGCGTCCCGACCATAACGGCGCCCTGGAAGTCGGTCAGCACCACGTAGTGGAAGGCCAGTTCACGCGCGTCCTTGTCCGTGGTGCTAAAGAAGTGCGATTTGACGTAGTCGAAGGAAAGCGCTGTCAATCCTGGCGCATTCAGCGACCCATCAAGGCCGAAGTAGACCGCATCGACGTGTGTGGCCGTGCTGCCCGGCGGATGGATGAGGTCGCCGCCTTGCCGCGAAGACACGGAGCCCATGTTCTGGGAGAAGGGCTGGCCGGTCGAGTCCTTGCCCGGCCCCGCGTCGATATGCAGGACTATCCCGGCGGGGATGGCGTCGGGCGGCATGACGCCGCCGGTTGAGGGATCGATTTTGTAGCCATAGGCGGCGCCGCTGAGCGCTGGGGCAGCGGCAAACAGGGCGGCCAGGCGCGCGGTCACGCCATCGGCGGGCGCGTCGGTGTGGGCGACGTTCATAGGCACACCGTTGACGAGGCCGCTGTCAGGGTTGGTCCAATCCATCTCCATGAAGATGTCGCGCGTGCCGACCGTGGCGCTTATGGCCGCCAGGTTAAGGGCGATGCCGCTGCCGTCTACGTTAAGGCCGTCTGTCTTCCAGTGGTCGAGCAAGCCATCTTGCGCCGAATCAAGGTGGCTGCCACGCACGATCAAATCCGTCTTAGTCCCCGCGCCGTCGTCGACCTCGACCCAGAAAACGATGCGGTGGTCGCCACGGCGTTGCGTACGCACGGCCCCGGCGTCGTCCGTCGCGGCGTTGGCCAGTTGGCCGCCCACGGTGATAGCGCCCGTGGGACCAAGCCGGTCTATCGTCCCGCCGCCCAACTTGTCGCCGATCTGAGCCACGCGCAGCGGGCTCGTGGTGTGGTAGACACGATTGGCCGGGCTGTTGTTGATCACGCAGTTGCTCATAGAGTTCGTCGTGGGGCACAGCGTGTGTTGCACGTCGAGGCGAATCGTCCACAGACCGTCGGCGCCGCCGGTAAAGAAGGGGATTTTGCCCGCTGGGGTGGCGGCGCCGTCCGTGCGGCTGCCGGCGTTAGGCGTGCCCATGAAGGAAATAACGTAACTGTCCTCGGGATCGGTCCCACCGTTGACCGCGCTAAAGGGGATGTGGATGACCGAGACGCGGCTGTTGAGGTCGATGCTCTGGTAGCACAGCGCCTTGCCCGCGTTGTCATAGCCCAACTCGGGCGCTTTGCAGGTGTTGGACGCGCTGTTCCACTGGCCGCCCGCGATCATCTGTTGCCGCCACCCCGAGGGCGTGTTGATGTCCACGTAGATGGCCGTCCCTGACATCGCGGTCGTGCCCGCGAAGGCGACCACGGAGCCGTCCGCGCCGATGCCGCCGAACAGGCCCAGATTGGTGAAGCCGCCTCCGACACAGGCCGACCCTGTTGCTGGAACCCCCGTCCCTATACAGGCGAGGTTCGTGTCGATAGTCAGGCTGGAGCCATCGGTATGATAGAGCGCCAGTGGATCACCCGCATTGCCGCCTTTGGACAGCACCGCGCCGTTGTCGGCGATCTGCGGACGGAAGACTTCCTGCATGGGGACGGCGTTGTAGCCCGGATACTCTGTCCCCAAGACGCTGCCTGTGCCCATGGCGTAGCCGCGGAAGTCGTCATTGGTGGTATTGCCGCTCGAGTCGCCGGTCACCATATAGTCCGCCCCGTTCTTATAGCCGGCAAACGCTTCCTGCCCCTTATTGTTGATGGTGGGGTAGGCGAAGACGGCGTCGAGGTGGGGGTCGGCGCTGTCGTACCGGTCGGAGAGGTTAGGCCCCTTGGCCACCAAGGTTCCGTAGGCGTTGTCCACCGGGTTGGCGTCCCACTTGCGGATCAACGAAGACCCGGAACCGCCATTATCTCGTTCATAGGAGACAACCTTGTTGCTGTTGTTGATCTGGACGTCGTCGCCAAAGGATCTCATCGGATCGGTGCTGAGGTTAGGATCGATGTTGCGTGAGCCATTTTGCGCGTCGCACACGTAGATGCCGGCGCCGCTGCTGCTCCTCTTTAGATAGGCGACGGCGCCGCGATCGTTGATCGACGGGGCGAATCCAAGAGGCTTCTTGAGTGCGTCGGCGGTAGGCGCCGGATCGGGGGCAGTAGCGATGATGTCGTAGCGGTAGTACAAGCCGTCCTGTGACGTGCCGCAAGCCGTCGCCGCGTGGGGGCGCACTCCAAGGGCATGTACGCCCCGCTGCTTCCAATGCAACACCGCTCCTCGCGGCGCCGCTGGCCCACGAAGCGCGCTCGCCCTTTCCACCACCCGCACACGGGTTGGGGTCGCGTAGACCGGGATCGATGGCTGAAGCGTGACCGCTTGCCCCGAGGGCGAGGGGCTGTCCGGCGCGACAGTTGATCGCGCCCCAACCGTTGGCGTCGCGCCCAAATTAGCGATCAGGACGGCCACGATGGCGACGAACCTGAACGCGACCGGTCTCCCTATTGTGTCGTGCATCTCCGAACTCTCCTTGTGGCCGATCGTTAGCGTTAGCGTAAGAAGGACAATTCGCACCGTGGTTTAGCACGGGGCGCAAACGGGTCTACTCCGTGGGCGTATGGCTTCGTCAAGGGGTGGACGCCCGCCGCATCGTCGCCAGGACGACGATGCGGCGGGTGTCCACCAGGTATGGCGTGGATGTGACCAAGGCCAAGGTGGGCTGAGGGTAGAGGGCGTTGAGCAGGCGTACATCGCCCGGCGCTGTCACGGCGACGCGCCACACATGGTAGCGGTAGACGTGATCTCCCTTATGCAGGGTCACCACGTCGCCGGCCTTGAGCGTTCCCAGGTAGCGGAAGATGGATCCATGGGCGTCGTCAAAACCGCTCAGCAGCATGAGGCCGGCTTGCCCCGGTCTGGAAGAGTAGACGAAGCGCGTGACGCCAAAGGCGGGCACGAGGGTGTAGCGCAGCGGGTCGGACGGCCCGGATCCAACGCTGCTTGGCCAGATAGGAGCGCCGGCAATATGCAGAGCCGCGATGGTGAGGCGTGCCTCCGCGCTCGGTAGGTGTGACAAGCGCGGCGAGTGGGCGGAACGGTCGCTCTTGGGGTAATGGGCGTAGACGTAGCGCGTGACCACGCGCACCACCGTCTTGTAGGCGACGACCAAGCGGTAGACGGTGTGGACGCGCGTCACCGTATGCACGCGGGTGACGTAGACGACCTTGTGGGCCACGACGGTGCGCACGCGTACGGCGATGTGCTGGCGCGTGAGTACATGAACCTGTATGATGGTGCGCGTCTTAACGTGCGTGACGATGCGGACCCGCGTGCGCGTGACGTCATGGTAGTGCGTGCGGGCGACGTCGTGGTAGCGCACCTTGACGACCTTGTGGTAGCGCGTGTGGATGACGTCGCGATAGCGTGTGCGGGCGATGTCGTGGTAGAGCGTCATCAAAACGGTGCGCAACGTCGTACTAACCGGTGGTGGTGTTGGGCGAGGCAGGCGCGTCGCGGTCGGCAGCGGCGTATAGGTCGGAACGGGCGCGTTGGTGGGGGCCGAGGCCATGCGTACGATCGTCTCCGGAGTCATGGTGGGAGCATAGTGATAGACGATGATGGTCCGCGGCGACGGAGCCGGGAGTGGGGTCATCGTCGGTGAAGGCGTGGCCGTGTTCGTTGGCGTTGGTGTCGCGGTCGGCAGCGGGGTGTCCGTGACGATGGTGGTCGCCGCGGCCTCCGGCGTCGCGGATGGCGTGGCCGTTGGGCTGTTGGCAGCGGTCGGGCTCTCTGTAGCGGTCAGCGCGACCATACGTGTCGGTGTGGCCGTTGGCGTTGGTGTCGCGGTCGCCGTGGCCATCGGCGTTGGCGTCGCTATCGGTAGCGGTGCGTCCGTGGCGGTCGCCGTGGCTGTTGGAGTGTTGGTAACGGTCGAGCCCTCCGTAGCGGTCGGCGTGACCGTACGTGTTGGCGTGGGCGTGGGCGCCGTGAGGGCGGTCGCGGTCGCCGTGCTCGTCTCCGTCGGTGGAGGCGTGCTCGTAGCGGTCGGCGTCGGTGTGGACGTGGACGTGGACGTGGACGTGGATGTGGACGTGGGCAGGGCGTGCGCGATAAGGTAAAACGGCGCCTGGAGACACTGGTCCAGCGTCGTGTCGCAGACGGTCACGGAGAGCGTGTCCGGCGCGAAGAAGTCGGCGGGCACGCTCTCCGTGACCGAGACGGCGCCGGTGTTCTCGACGAAGCCCGATTGTAGCTGATCGATCTGAGCAGCATCACCAATCGATACGGTGATAGGGTCGTTCGGGCCGAAGATCGCCGTCGACGTGATCAGGACGTTCGTTTCGATCGGTCCCGTGTTAGGGGAGAGGACAAGTGGACCACTCGGCGTGGCGGTCGCCGTGGGACTGGCCGTCGTCGTCGTCGCCGTGGGGCTGCCCATGGTTGGTGTGGTCGTGGGCGTACCGGGCGCGCCAAGCGAGGTTGGTGTGGTCGTGGGCGACGCCGTGGGATTGTTGTAGGTAATGGTATAGGTCGCCGCCCCAGACGGGTTGTCCAGGATGTAGACCCGGTCGTGGAAGATCGGAGAGTCGGGCGCTGCCTCGTCCTGCTCCTGCCAGTAGGCCTGTGTGGGCAGGATGCGGAGGCCGTCGCGATCGGTTACCGTCACACGCGCGATAGTTCCTTGTTGCAAGCCTGCCGGCGGCAGCGTGTCGGTGATCACGGCTAAAACGTAGACCTCGTCGGTGAACGGTCTCGCCGGCGACATATCCGCCGTGCGGATGATGTCGGGCTCGTTGGGCTGCCTGGTCTGCCCTAGCGCTGCTGAGACCACGACGTGGGGCGCGGCGCCGCTCCACGCTGTTTGAGCCGTCGGCGGGGCGCCGCTAGGTGTCCCCGCCGTGATCGCCGGCGTCTGGGCGATGGTCACTGGCGCGTCTTTCGTCGCAAGTTGGGACAGCGTGGGCGTGATCACGTGCAGCATGGCCGAGGCGCCCGTCTCCAGGTCGACTAGAGAGTTGGCCAGCGTGCTGTCGGCGGTGGGGTTGTTCTGGTTGACGCTGCCCACCTGCAATTCGGTCCCCCCCGTGGGCGTCGCGTTCTGGTGCGTCACGATATAGGTGCGTTCGCTCACGATCAACGGGCTCAGAGTCAACCCCTGGAAAGGCTGTTCCTGGTAGGTGGCGTCGAAGCCGGTGAACTGCCCCTTGGTGTCGGTGACAAAGGTCCAGTAGCCTGCTTTTGTCTCGCCCGGTCCAATATCTCCGAACGGCAGCGTCAGGTTGCCCGCCCGGCCGTGGATATCCGCGCCTGCCACGCGCGCGCCGAGCAGGGTGAAGTTGAGGAACGAGTGGGAAGCGTTGCCGACGACGATGGGCTGGCCGCTCTGGATCTGCAGGTTGTCTGCCGCGCCAAACCCGACGTTGCGCACGATTACGCCCAATCTAAAGGGCGTGAAAGCTTTGACGTCGCGCGGGATGGCGTAGCTGATCTGTAGCTGCGGCATGGGGTAGATAGTGATGGTGACGGGCTGTGTGGTCTCCTGCACCACCACACCGTCAAAGGTGTATTGGTAGCTGGCGGTGACGCTGTAGACTTGGCCGGAAGCCAGGGCGCCGCCGAGACCGGGGCTGGGTACGAGCGCCCAGCGATTCTCAGCCGTGGCCCCTGAGTCGATCGTCCCGAGACCATCGCCAGCGCTATAGCCATGGGTGGCAGGCTTCGTGACGGCGAACTCGCCCGCGCGCTCGTGGCCCGTGCTGTCTACCATATGCAGGGTCACGGTGACGCCCTGCAACGGGTTTTGCGTGATATCGGTTAGTTGGAGGTCGGCTAGGAAGCCCTGGCGCTCCAGCGTGGTGCGCTGCGGGATATCCAGCTTGATGACCTCGTGCGCGGTGCGTTGGGGTACGGGCGGCCGCGGTATGCCCACGGGCAGAGCGCCGTCGCTGCCGCCGTCGCCGCCGCCATAGCCGATATCAAGCCCCCCGTCTCCGAAGCTGATAATAGGGAAGATCGGTTGCGGCGGCGGCGGCCCCATGCAGGGCTCGTCGAGCACGGTGACCGATGGGGCGCTGATCGTGCCGGTGGTCGGCTGCTGGACGGCCGTTATGAAATCATAAGCGAGGCTCACGGCGCCCGCGGCGTCAACCGTCGCGGTGAAGGCCAGGGCGGCGGGCGGCGTGTTGGCGGCGTGGATGGCCACCGTCGACGTATAGACGCCCGCGGACAGGCCCTGCGTGTGCAGGGTGAAAGGCGCCGCGTCGCCGGGAGCATCGGGATTGAGATCGGACAAAGCCGAGGCCGGCGGTACGTCGACGACAAGCCCTCCGGCCGCGTCGGCGGTCATGGTGATTCCGCTCATCGTGTTGTATCCCGTGTTGGTGAGGATGCGGCCCAGCACGAGGTTCGAGGCGGTCGACGCCATCAGTCCCCGGGCGTGCGCCACGTCGAGCGAGGCGGTCGGCTGGATAGGGAAGTACGTATAGACGCCCGTCGCGCTGATCCCTCCGCTCAAAGCGCCAGACCCTGGAGGGCACGTGCTAGTCGCCTCGTAGTGCAAGTCCACGTGCGAGAGGCCGCGGATGCCCGGCAACGTGATGACCGAACCGGTCATCACCTCATTGCTCGATGGATCGGTATAGGCCAGGGTCATCTGTACGCCGGGGAGGTTGTCGCCATGAACGACGATGTGCGTCACGGCGACGCGGCTGGGGTTATAGATGGTCATAGTTCCCGACTGCGTGGGATGGTTGATGTCGAACTGCAACTCCTGCGGGAACACGACCAGCGAGGGCAACGGCAAGTCGGTCTCATATTTGAGGTGCAGCACCGTGTTGTAGGTGTCCGTGAAGGTGAACGGCGTAACCGACCACGAGGCCTGCACCGCCGAGACGGTAGGGTTGATATGCACCGTCTTGTCCGTCGGCGCGTCGAGCGTGACGTTGTCGCTGGCGGCGTCGAAGCCCCGTGCGCTGGTGGTGTAGTTATAGGGCACGCCCACGCTTACGTTCGGCACGACCGCCTGGCCATGGTCGTCGGCCGTGACGGTCACGCTGCGGTAGGGCGATGCCTGCGAGGTCAGCGTGACCGAGGCGCCCGGCAACGGCTGGCCGTTGGGCGCGGCCACGATGAGGCGCAGCGTGCCGTGTTGGCCGCTGTCGACGATGATGCTGACCGGGATGAAGCGCGTCGGCGCGTTGGCGGCGCCGATAGCCAGGTAGGTCTGGTACGATCCCGGCGACACGTCTCCGGGCGGCGACGCGGTCAGCACCAGATTGACGGCGCCGCCGTCGGGTCCGATGTCGCCCAGGAAACCCGGCGACAGCGTCAGCCAGGGGATGGTCTGCGCGTTGGGGTTCGCGTTGGTCGTCAGGGTCGCCGTCACGCCGCGCAGCGTGGCGATCTGTGCCGCGTTGCCCACGGTGACGCTGACGGTCGCCGTGGAGCCGGCGGAGACGGAGATGCCGGCGGGATTGGGCATGATGCTCATACTGGGCGCTGCGCTGACGACGACGATGTCGCCGGTCATGGCCGTCGTCGCGGTGAGATCCTGACCGGGAGGTAAGAAGATTAGTGAGACGCGCAGGTGATGCACACCGGCGGCAAGGCCGCTCGTAGGAACCCCCATGTCGAAGTAGTAGTCGGCGACCGGCGGCACGTAGGGCAGGGTGCGCGTGCTCAACGTGCCCAGCACGGCGCCGTTGGCGTCCACGTCGTCCACCCGGATAGTGGCCAGATCGCCCACCAATCCACGGTTGCCCACCGCTCCAGAAATCTGAGCGCCTTCGCCCTGTGGCACGTCGCCGGGGAAGGTAACCGGCCCGTCGAGAAACACCGTGCGCCGGCTAACCAGGAAAGTACCGTACGTTGGATAGCGGCTACCGCCCACGCCGGGGGTGTTCGCCCTCGCGGAGACGACGTAGAAGCCGGTTGACGCCGTGACGCTGCCCGACAAGGTGGCCGTGTAGACGTTGCCGGAACCGCCGTTGGACAAGGTCAGCGTCGCTAGCGGCGGACTGTCTGGAGACGTGATGCTGACCGTAGCCGTGACCGTGGCGTCGCTCACGGATCTGCCGTAGGAGTCGCGCACCGTCGCCGCGATGACGACCGGCGCGCCGGGGCTGTAGTACGAGGGTGAGGTGTCGTTGTTGCGATCGGTCGTCACCGCGACGACGGTTGGTGGGGCAGGCAACGGGGTGACGGTGGGGCTGGGCGCCGTCGTCGGCGTGTCGGTCGGCGCTGGCGTTCTGGTGGGCGTGGTGGTCGCCGTGGGCGTCCAGGTGGGCCGTGGCGTCCACGTCGCGCTGGGCGTGGCCGTGGGCGTGGGGGCGAGGAGCAGTTGGAGCGGGGCCACGCCCGTGAAGCTGTCCGTTGCGCCTACGGCCTGCACGGTGTGGGCGCCCAGCGTCGCGTCGGAGGGCACAAGGGCGGGCGCGGAGGCGAAGTTGCCCTGGCCGTCGGCGGTGACCGCCCCGATCGTCACCCCGGTGGTGCGGTCAAGGTAGAAATTGACCGTCTCGCCAGCGGCGAATCCACCGCCGTCGACCGCGACGGCGCCGCCGGGGTAGCTCGACGCGGAGCGTAGGACGATGCCGACCGGAAGGAAACTCCCCGTCGCCAGGTAGCCAGACTTTTGCCCGCGCGCGAAGACGGTCGACGGAGCGATGCCCAGTCCCGTGGGGAGGTAGAGAGAGGCGTCGATTTTCCCGGCCGCTAAGTAGTACGCGCCGTCGCCCGCGGTGGCCAAGCCCATGTAGGATGCATGGGCTTCGTCCTGGCCGATGCTGACGTACACCGACTCACCCGTGTCGAAGCCGCTGCCCTGGATACGCACAACGGTGTTGCCTTGACCGCTGCCCGGCGTGAGGGTCAGCGCTGTCGATCCCACTTCGAGCGTCAATGGGACTATCGCCTTGCTCTGCGTTCCGTAGACGTCGACGCTGTACTGCCCCGGACTAATCGCCGCGCCGTGGAGCTGCTGCGGCACGGTAAAGGTCAGGGCCGAGGCGGCGAACGAACCGTCCACGGCGGCGGTCGCGGTCATGACGGGGGCGCCATACACACCGCTGTCGAAGTAGACTTGCACGGGCTCACCCGGCAGGAAGCCTGTTCCGGTCACGCCGACGGAGGCACCCGGCGCGGCGACACGGTGGTCGAGCGCCGTGCTGACCACCCTCACGGCGGTGCTTAGACTGACGCCGCTCCGTACACCGTAGGCCAGGATAGTATGCGCCCCTGATAGTGAGCCGGTGGGTACGGCGGTGGAGGCATTCACGGTCCCGTCCGACCCTGCTTGTTGCGTCGCCAGATAAACGCCGGTGGTCATGTCGCCGTCCCAGTAGAGGCGGATCGACTCGGTGGGGCTAAAGCCGCCTCCACTCACGGTCACGTACCCGCCGTTCGGGGCGCCGAGCGGCGACGCCGTTAGGCCAGAGACATTGAAGGTCGTGCCGGCAAGGATATGGCTGGTCTCGCCGTACAGGGAGAACGGGCGCGGGCCAAACGGCAGCGTGGCGCTGCCGTAGTTGGTCGTCTGCGTAGGAGGCACGGTATAGGACAGGATAACGGCGCCGCTGGCGTTGGCCAACCCGGTGGTGACGCTGATGCCGCTGTAGTTGCTGCCGTTAAAGTAGAGGTCGACGCGCTCGTCCGGCATAAACTCGGCGCCGCTGACCGCGATGGTCGTGCCGATAGGGCCGTTGGCTGGCGTCAGGCCCACCGCGGCCACCCGCACGATTCCACGCACGCTGACGCCGCTGAGCTGGCCGTCCGCGATGACGGTGTGCGGGCCGGGCACGGCGTTCACTGGTACTTGCAGGTATCCGTTGGCCGTGCCGTCGTCCCCCGCGTTGGTCTGGCTCAGGTAGCTGTTGGTTCCGAAGTCGTCGTCCCAGTGGAAGAGGACCGGCTCCTGAGGCAGGAACGCTTTACTAGCGCTGGCCTGGATAAACCCGCCCCTTGGCGCCCTGACGGGGCTGATCGTCAGTTGGTTTGCACTCACGTTGAACGTTGTCGAGGCGCTCACGCCGCTGCTGGCGCCATCGGCGCGCAGCGTGTAGCCGTAGTAGCTCGGCGCTAGCAGCGGCACGATGAAGGATGTCGCGATCGTGCCGGTCGTCGAGGCGGTCGCACTGGTTACCGCTGTCCCATTCAAGACGATGGTGATGTGTTCGCCGGACGTGAATCCTTCCGCGGCGACCGCCACTACCGCACCGGGCGAGGCGGCGGCGGGGTTCGCCGTCACGCGCGCCACGGTGAACGAGCCGTCGAGAGTCTGGCCGCTTAGCAGCCCTACCACTTCGATCGTATGGCTGCCGGCGCTGAGGTCGGGGTGGACGTTGAAACTAAACGACACATAGCCTTGTGAGGCTGTCCCGACGCCGTTCTTCAGCCCGACGCCGTCCAGTAACCTGGAGCTGCCGTCGATCAGCACGGCGTACTGTTCATCGCCCTGCAGCCCGACGCCGTTGGCCGACTCTTCGCCGCTGTACGAGTTGACGGTGAGAGCGGCCACGGGGCGCTGCGCGGCCGTGGTTACCGACACGAAAACGGAGGCCAATGCACCGCTGCGCGCCCCATAGGCGAAGAGGGGATAGGCGCCGGTCACGGCATCCGCCGGCACTCTTGCCGCCGCCGTGAAACGTCCGTCGACGCCGGTCGTGCTGGTTCCGATCTGTTGACCGGATGTCTCGTCGCCGTTCCAGTAGAGCGTCATGGGCTCGCCCGCGAGGAAGCCGGCCCCCGTTACGGCGATCGTGGCGCTCGGCGTAGTCGCCCCGTCGGCGCGCAACGCGACCAGACGCACCGTCCCGTCGCGCCGGTGCGTACTGGTACTGCCGCTCAGAGTCAGCGTGTGCGGGCCGGGAGCGTAGCCGCTGGGCAGCGTTACGGGACCGGAAACCAGCCCATTGTTGTCGGCGGGCACGTAGGTGAGGTTGGTGCGATCGAAGCTGACGCCAATCGACTCGTTGGGTGCGAACCCGTTGGCCGACACGACCACCGTGTCGCCGGCTTGCCCCACGGAGGGGCTGACCGCCAGCGTGGACGCGGCAACCACGAAGTGACCCAGGGCGACTTCACCCCCGGCGCCGGCCAGCGTCACGCTCGACGAGCCAAGCGGCGCCGCGGAGGGGACGGTCAGCGTGACCGGGCGCGCCACGCCGTTGGCGTCGGCCGCCGTGGCGGCTGTGACAGCGTTCGCGCCGTCGCCCAGCGTGGCTGTGAGCGGTTCGCTGGGTACGAAGCCAGCTCCGGTCACGGTCACGTCCGTCCCTGGTGCGCCTTGCGTCGGCGCCGTGACCAGACCGTAGACGCGCAAGGAGGCGGCAACCTCCGGTTGGAGGCCGTTGCCGAGGGCCAGTAGCGTGTGTCCTCCCAGCGTCGTCCCCGTGGGGATGACAAAGGAGCCGCTCCGCGCGGTGCTAAGAGGGTTGTAGCTATAAAGTCCACCTACGGAGACTCCATCGAGTAAGAGGGTGTAAAACCCGTCGGAACCGGCTCCGTCAAGCGAGGCCGTGACCGTGTCGCCTACCTGACCAGAGTCTGGGCGCAGCGCGATGGCGGCCGCGACGACCTGTACGACCGCGCGTGATGCCAGGCGTCCGTCATTTCCCACGGCGTAGACGCCAGCGGCGCCAACGGGCGTCCCACCGGGAATGGTCAACGCCGTCGGCGGCAGGGCGCCGGCGGAGGTCGCCTGAACGGTGGCGAGGACGGAACCGCCGATTCCGTCGAGGCGCAGCGACACATTCTCGCCGGGTCGAAAGCCCGAGCCGGTGGCACGCAGGGCGCCGCCCTGTAGGACGCTCGTCGGCGTGAGCGTAAGCCCGACCACGCTCAGGGTCGTGCTATAGCGCAAGCCCGAGACTGTCCCGACCGCCAGGACGGTATGCGGGCCAGGGGCCGTGCCCGCGACCACGTTGAAGATGGAGTTGTGGAACGTACCAACCTCATCCGTGTTGGCATAGCCGACGTTGGCGCCGTCAAACAGGATGGCCACGGACTCACGCCCGGCGAAACCCGCGCCGCTCAGCGCGACCTTCGACGCCGCCTGCACCGTGGGCGTCGCCAGAATCACGCCCTGCAGCACCATTGTGGTCGCCGCGAGAAGACCCGAGACGCCTCCATAGGCGCTGAGCTGGTAGACGCCGGGCGGCGCCGTGGACGGCAGCGCGATCGACACGGGCCCCGTGTCGCCTTTACCATCGGTCGTAGCTGTGGTTAGGGGCAGGCCCGACACGTTGTCGCCGCCGAAGAAGAGGCTGATCGGCTCACTCGCTCCAAAACCGCTGGCGTCGAGCGCCACCATGCTCCCCGCCAGCGCGGATGCTCTGGACGTCGTGAGCGTGGCCGTGGCGACGTCGAAAACGCCCTGGCGGAGCGCCGTACTACTTACACCATAGGCCGTGACGACGTGACGACCGGCGGCGATGCCCGAGGGAACGGTAAAGGCAGCCGACAAGCTGCCGTCGTAAGAGGAGCGCCCCGCCGCCAGGTATCTACCTATTGTGCTGTCGCCATCGAGATACAGATGTACCGGTTCGTTAGAGGCGAAACCGCCGCCGATGGTGACGGTGATCACGGTCCTGTCGACGCCTTGAGGAGGCGTGAACGTGAGAGGCCCGCCGGGAGACTGTACCGAGAACGGCGCGGCGACGACGTATCCACTCCGACGACCGACGGCGTCGACGGTGTAAACGCCGGGAGCAACAGGTCCGGCCACGTTTGCCGGCACGGTAAAGCTGATGGCGGCACGTCCGCTGTCGTCGGCGGTACCGGTCCCCAACGATAAGGCCCCGTCGTCGCTCCCATTCCAGAGCAGGCGGATGGCTTCACCAGGGGCAAACCCAGCTAGCGCAGCGGTCGCCAGCGTGCCGGTCGGGCCGGACATCGGGGTGAGAGTCGAGCCCAGCGCCTGATAGGAACCAGAGACGAGCGCTCCGCTCAGCACGCCGTAGGCGTACAGGCGGTGGGGTCCTGGCATGGCGCTGGGCAAGGCGACCGTGGCGTAGAGCGAACCGTCATAGTTCGCCTGCGTCTCGCCAAGAAAGAGGCCATGCGAGTTGTCGCCATCCCAGTAAAAGGCCACGGGCTCCCGCGGGACGAACACACCGAGGGCGCTGACGATGATCTGGCCTCCGGCGACGCCGCCAGCCGGATCGACCGACAGCATGGATGCGGACACCGTCACCGGCGTGGTTGCACTGTAGCCATCGGTTCGTCCACGCGCCGTAACCGAAGCCGTGCCGGGTTTGATGGTCTGGCCATTGACGACGGACGGCAGCGTCGTCGTCAGAGTAGCCACCCCCGTTGCATCGGCGGTGGTCTGACCCAGCACGGGCGGACTAGCGAAGTACAAGGCTGTCGTGGCGAAGCTCAGGTCGACGGCCTCGCCAGCTGTGAAGCCGCGTGCGACGATTATGATCGGGGCGCCTAGCGCGGCTTTAGCAGGGGCGGCGTCAACCGCTACAACCCGTACGGTCCCCTGCACTAAAGTGTGCGACGCCATGCCGTAGGCCGAGACTACGTGGACCCCCGGCACTGTGCCGCTGGGTATAGAGAACGAGGAGGAGACATATCCTTCGTTGTAAGAATAGTAGATGGAGCCGCCCGCGGTGGTCTGGCCGAGCGGGACGCCCGTCATGTTGTCGCCATCCCAATAGAAAAACACCGACTCACCGGGCAGGAATCCGCCTGCCGATACGCCGACGGACGTGTTCGCCGCCGCCCCGGCTGGCGCGAAGACGAGCCCTGGCGACAGAGCACGGAAGGGCGCGTCGACCAGGATGTGGCTGCTTGTTCCGTAGGCGTAGACGAGGTGCTTCCCACTCGCAAGCGTCACATTATGGATGCGCGATGGGAGGACGAAGAAGACGCTCGACGACGAGAGCATGCCCGTGCCGTCCACACTCCCGCGCCCTATTGGATATCCTGTTCCAGGTCCTCCATCCAGCAAAAGGCTGATGCTCTCGTTGGGACTGAAACGACCGCCGAGGACCCTCACACTGACGCCGGGCGCGGCGGCGGGCTCGTCGAAGCCCAGCGCCGTGGTTACGGTGTAGACGGTCTGTGCCGCGGCGCCGACGCTGGGAGAGCCAGGGTAGTAGCCGCGGCCGTATGCGCTCACGACGACGGGGCCAGGGCGACCGACCGGGGGTAAGGTCAATTGAGCGGAGCCGGAGCCGTTAGCCGCGATGTATAGCGAGGAGAGCAGCATCGTGCCGCTGGCCTTGTCGCCGCCAACGTAGATATCCGCTGCCGCATCGCCTTGAAAGCCAGACAGCACCGCTTGGACGGTGGCCCCGCTGACGCCGCTCGACGGGGTGAGGGCGATCGTGGCAGCTCCAACCCTGTAGACCGTTGTGGCCGTCTCACTCAGGCCATCGCTGACCGTCACGGTGTACGTGCCCGCGGAGAGACCGCTGGGGATGATGAGACTAAGCGGAGCCAAAACGCCGGTGCCGTCACTCGTCCCTCCAGCGGATGGCCCTCCCGTGAAGGCCGCCTGGAACGCGGTGTTGGGTTGGAAGCCTGCTCCGCTCACTGTGATAGTCGCGCCCGCGGGTCCACTGATGGGGGAGACATGCACGGCATACTCTCGTACCGTCGCGGCAAGCATGTGGCCGCTCTTGCTTCCAAGGGCCTTGATGGTATGAACGCCGGGCATATCTCCCGTGAGCAGGACCGTCGTCGCGAATCGCCCCGCACTGTCTGAGTAGGCATACGTGAGTTGCTGACCATCTTCGAGCACAACGACATTCTCGTTTGGCCCATAACCGTCGCCGGTCACCCGTACGGAGGCCCCGGTGACGGTCATGGCGGGGCTTACGGTCAGTCCTGACGTGACGACGCGCAGTGTGGCGCGGGCCGACTCTCCGGCACTCCCCGTCGCCGTGATGGCGAGTACGCCAGGGGCGACGCCCGGCACGGTCACGCTCACAGGTTCCAGGGCGCCCGAGCCGTCGACCCTTGTGGAAACGGTCGTCGTCCCTACCGTGATCGCCGCCGTCTCGCCGGGCACGTAGCCCGCGCCGCCAATGGCGACGGTCCCGCCGGCGACGGAATCTATAGGCTTGGGGGCCAGGGTCAAGATGTGCAGCGTGGAACTGATGGCGCGCCCGCTGGTGAGTCCGACGGCCAGGACCGTGTGCGGGCCCGCCGCGATCCCCGTAGGGATGGTGAAAGGAGCGTAGTAGGTCGTGACCAGCGCGCCGTTGGAATCCGCCGCGGCGGATGTCGTGGCGACCCCATCGACGTAGACGGAGACATCTTCTCCAGGACGGAACCCGTCGCCGCCCAGCGTAACGTTATCCCCGCTCTGTCCCGCCATTGGTGTGAGGGTCAACGACGGTCGAATGACCGTGAACGGCGCCGTTGGCGCATCGCCGACGTCGTCAAGAATGGTGATGCCTCGTATGTCAGACGGCGTGCTAAGAGGAATGACTAGGGAGACCGGGCCAAAGGCTCCCACGGCATCGCTCGTGCCGGTCGCCAGCACGACGGAGGAGGACGTGCCTAGTCCCAACACGACGGTGACGGGCCGCGACGCCGCCAGAGCCGTGGCCGTGACCACCACGGAGACGCCGGGAACGCCTTGTGTCGGACTCGCTCCCGCAGCATAAACACGTAGGGTCGTGACGGCGTGGTGGTCGGCATGGGTTCCCACGGCCGTGAGAGAGTACGTTCCCGGCGCCGTCCCCACCGGGACGTACGTGTAGGCGCCGGACTCGTTGAAGCGCCTCGTCGTGTTGATGGCGCCGGCGCCATCGGCTGACACCGTGGCGATGTCCTGGCCGTGCAGTAAGATATCGACCGACTCAGACGGGTCGAAGCCCGCGCCAGTAACCGTGATGGGGCTGCTGGCTACTACACCGGCTGGCTGAACCGCGATCGTCGGGGCGTCGGCAGGGGCGGCGGGGACGTCGCGCACGCGTGCGTCGTGCGTCGATGTCGTCGACGACCGGCCGTGCATCAAGATAGGATGCGCGTCACGGACCGCGACGGAGGCGGACGGATCGACAGCATGGACCGTGCCGATCGGAATTGAGGGGTGGCGCGGCGACTCCATCACCGTACGGAGGACGCTGGGCGTCTGGTTGACGGCTGCTAAAGCCGATGCGGGTCCGCCAAGGGCAATGAGGAACGCCAGTAAACCGTAGGCCCATGTCCAAATGGTCGTGCGCTGCTTCATCGTTCGTCATCTCCTACGATTCAACCGTCAGGCATGTTAGGCCCGAGCATCCATCATCGCCCCAGCGTCAGTCACGCATCCACTCGACGTGCGTATAGCCTCGTCGACCTGCCTAATGCAGTGGTCGATCACGACCAAGCAAGACGTTTCCTCGTCATAAACGTCGCGGAGACGGGGTTTAGTGCGTGCGCTCAGCGGTTCTCAGGACTCGGCTCATGTTCATCTCTCGGTTCCATCTCCCGACGTGTGAGTCGCTCTGAGCGCACACGCGGGCGCGACGGTTAGAGCGGTCGCCGACCTTGAGCCCTCGCTCCTAGTGTGGAATCATTGAGTGGGCTTGACCAGGAACTCCACCTCCCTTTTGTCTCCCTTTCACATTGCTCACGCCTCGACGCTGCGGTACTATAGGTCATGGAGTCCTGCGATCGTGCGAAACCACCGCGCGATGCTGCTAGTCTCCTAGGAGATAGCCATGACGGAAGACGCTGCTCTCCCCTTTGGCGCTCTCGTCCGGCGGTACCGGTTGCAGGCAGGGTTGACGCAGGAGCAGCTGGCCGAGCGGGCTAGTCTGAGCACGCGCGCCGTTGGCGAACTTGAGCGCGACAGCACGCGTCTCCCTCGCCCCGACACGACCACCTTCTTGGCCGACGCCCTGGGCCTCCAGGGTTCCGAGCGTGCCGCCTTCATAGCCGCCGCCCGACCGGAAGCGATGATGGTGAGCCCCACATCGGCTCCCTCACGCATGGCCGACCTGCTTGCGCCAGAGCTTCTAGCTATGACCCTCACTCCCCTACTCGGGCGTGAACACGAGGAGGCGGCCGTCACGCACCTGCTCGGTCAGGCACGTCTCCTCACGCTCACGGGGACGGGCGGCGTGGGCAAGACGCGCCTAGCTCTGCACGTGGCTACGCAGGCGCGGGCCCGCTACTCCGCCGTACATATCGTCTCCCTGGCGGCCGTTCGCGACCCCGCTCTCGTGCTCGGCGCGGTCGGCAGCACGCTCGGCGTAAGCGCGCGTGAGGGCGTGCCGCTGCTCCGACAGGTCGTAGGGGCGCTCGAAGGCCGATCCGCGCTTCTGGTGCTCGACAACTTCGAGCAGGTGCTGGCCGCGCGTACCGACGTGCTCGCCCTGCTCTCTGCTTTGCCCGCGCTCACTGTGTTGGTGACCAGTCGTCGGCCGTTGCAGGTGCGCGGTGAGCAGGAATTCGCGGCGCCGCCGCTCGGCGTGCCGCCTACGTGGAGCGCACAGACAGCGGAGGCGGTCGCCCAGGCGCCGGCTGTGCAGCTCTTCATGCAGCGTGCCCGCGCCATCCGCCCCGACCTCGCGCTGGCTGACGTCTCTGCTTCGCTTGTCGCGGCGATCTGCCAGCGGTTGGATGGTCTACCTTTAGCGATCGAATTGGCCGCCACGCAGATGCGCCTCTTCTCGCTGGCGACCCTGCTGGCGCGGCTGAGCCGGCGCCTCTCGCTGCAAGGGGAAGGTGCGACCGATCGGCCAGACCGCCAGCGGACCATGCGTGACACGATCGCCTGGAGCTATGAACTCCTCGACACGGGCGACCGCACCCTATTTCGACGCCTAGCGGTATTTGTGGGGGGGGCTCCGCTCGCCGCCATCGACGCCGTGTGTGGAGAGGAACACACGGCGGACGACGATAGCACTCTCGGCCTTGAACGATTAGCCATGCACAGCTTGCTGCAGGTGCGGGAGGATGCGACCGGTCAGCTGTGGATGACGCTGTTGGAGACGATTCGCGAGTACGCGTTAGAACGCCTCGGCGAGAGCGGCGAGATGGAAAGCATCCGGCGGCGCCACGGCATGTTCTATCTGGAGTGGGCCGAACAAGCACAACGCGCCTTGCACGGCCCCGCGCAGGCGACCTGGATGTCCAACTTGGAGCAGGATCTCGACAACCTTCGCGCGGCTATCCAATGGACGCGTGACGCGGGCGCGGTGGAGACGGGCCTGCGTATCGTGAGCGCACTGTCGCGCTATTGGGAGTTGCGCGGCCACCAACGCGAAGCGTTAGGTTGGTTGGAGAACCTCCTTTTAGACATCGATGAGGAAGAAATAAACGTCGCCGTACGCGCCCGCGCTCGCGTGTCTGGCGGCATCCTCGCCTATCGCTTGGCCAGGTATGGCCAGGCCGCCTCTTGGCTGGAACAGGGCCGCTCTCTCTATCAGAGCCTGGGCGATCTTGCCGGCCTCACGCATGCCTTGAACAACCTTGGAAATGTGGCGCTCGACACGGGCGACGCCATCCAGGCGGCGGCCTATTTCGATGAGACAGTGTCGCTCCAGCGTGCGTTGGGCGACCGTATCCGCCTCGCCAGCGCACTCAACAACCTCGCCGAAGCACGACGCCATCAAGGACGCACCACGGAGGCGGAATCATTATTTGCACAGAGCCTGGCGTTGTATGAGGAGGCTGAGGACACCTGGAGCATCGCCAGTGTGATGAATAACCTGGGGACCATCGCGCTCGACCAGAAGGACTATGCGCGGGCGACGGCTCTCTACGAGCGGAGCCTCGCCCTGCGCCAGGAGTTAGGCAACCAACAGGGCGTCGCACTCGTCCTGAGCAACTTAGCACAGGTTGCATTGGCGCACGGCGACCGGCAGCGAGCCGCGGAGTTGTACGGCCAGAGCCTCGATATCCATCGTCAGTTGGACTCTTGGGTAGGCATAGCCATTTGCTTTCAAGGTCTGGCCGCGGTCGCCGTTGCCGCCGGTCAGGATGAGCGCGGCGCCGCGTTATGGGGCGTGGCCATGGCGTTGCGCGACGATGTCGGCGCACCCCTCTTGCCTACTGAGGAAGCTGAGCGCGACCGAGCGCTGGCGAATCTGCGGCGGCGTCTGGGCGACGACGCGACAACGCGGGCCTTGACAAAGGGGCGGATGTGTCCATTGACGCAGGCGGTGTACGAAGCGACCACGATCGTAAATTCATGACTATAACGGCAAGCTACAAGCTATGTAAGGAAGTTACTTAGTCGGTGCGCGTGAGCAGGGTCATGTCGCCCTGTGTGAGAGGTTCGTCGTTGTCGTTGTCGGGGGCGTGGCGTTCGCTTTCCTGGCCCAGCATCGGGTTACCGCCGATGCCCATAGCTTCGGCCTCGTCGGCGGTCAACGGCGCTTTCCGGTCGGCCGCCTCCGTCCACGGAGCCGTGTCGTCCTGGTTCGTCCGGCCCTTGTCGTCCTCGGTCATCGATGTTCTCTCCTTAACGGATGTGCTTTGCCAGTTCCCGCGCTCCAGATCAATCCAGTCGCGGCCTACGCATCTCCGTGGCACGCGGCAAAGAGTGTGCCACGGAGATGTGTAGGCCGCGCGATGGACACGATAGGGATTCTCAGGCACAATCGAAGCGGACTCAGGCTTCCTCGGCGTCGCGATGCAGCGACTAATAAGTCAACAGGAAAGAGGGCGACGAGCGTGACAACAGAGAATCTACAAGAGAAAGACGGCCTCCTGGTCGGTATGATCGACGAAGCGGGGACGGGCGGTTCGACGGCCCAGGTCAGTGGATACCTGGCGCGCCCTCAGGATGGACAAGCCTACCCCGGCGTGCTGCTGATTCAAGAGTGGTGGGGCATCGACGGCCACGTCAAGGACCTGACCGAGCGCATGGCGCGCGAGGGCTACGTCGTTCTGGCGCCCGACCTCTACCATGGCCGAGTCGTCCACGAGCCGGACGAAGCACAAAAAGAGATGATGGCGCTCGATATGCCGCGCGCCGTGTCCGAGATCGGATCGGCGCTCGACTATCTGCTTCAATCGCGCGACGACGTCGAGCCTAAACGTGTGGGCGTCGTCGGCTTCTGCATGGGTGGAACGTTGACCTGGCGCACGGCGGAGGCTCAGGACGGCAAGGTCGCGGCCATCGCGCCGTTCTACGCCGTTGGTTACCGACCGACCCCTGAGGACATCCGCAAGGTTACCGCGCCGGCGCTCATTCTGTGGGGCACGAAAGACGACTCCACCCCCGCCGACGGTCGCGCCCACATCGTCGACCTTCTGCGCACCGAGGGCAAGACCTTCGAGTACCGTGAGTATGACGCCGGACACGCCTTCATGAACCCGGAGCATGGCGCGCTCGTGCCTGACGCGGCGAAGGAAGCCTGGGACGAGTTGACGGCGTGGTTCCGGCGCTACGTCAAAGAGCAGTAGGGCGTCAGCGCGGTCTATACACTCCTATCAAGAGCACGCGGAGGGCGCCGACTGATGTCGGCGCCCTCCGCGTGCTCCGCATCAGGCGCAATGACGCCCATCAACCAAGCAGGTTTACGGGGAGGTCACGCGGGATCGAGGCCCGAAGCGGCACGACTCGTGCTCTTCGACCTCGGCGGCAAACGCATAGAAGTTTGAGGAGAAACGAAGATGGAACCGACGCCAGAGGAGATGGTCAAGCAAGGTGATATCGCCGAAGCGGGCAAGGGCGCGCATCAATCGGCGGCTGACATCGCGATGACCGGCGTGGAGGGGCACGTTGGTCGTGGTGGAGCGAGCGAGGCGAGCGCTTTTCAAGATGCGGAAACGACGAAGCGCATCGCCCGTGAACGCGCCGAGTCGCAAAGCACGGGAGGCCAGGGCTAGCGGCGCCGACGCGAAGCGCGTCAGGACGTCGGCGTCGAGCAACGTCCTACGGCGAGGTGGTAAGCACGACGACGACGGCGTTTCCGTCCGTCGTGTAGAGGTCGCCGCCGCCGTTGCGCCCGTTTGTGGTCAGCCCCACGCCGTGTTCCACAACCGTAGTGGTCAAGAGCTTACCCTTCCGCATAAGGGCGACAATCGCATCGCGTTCAGCATCGAGATTTGGGTTGATGTGGTGCGTTGTGCCCACGGGAACGCCTTTGTGGCGCAAGATCTCGATGCCGATGTCTTGAGAACAGTCGCCGATCCAGAGTTCGAGGTGCGTGCCGGGGTCGCGCTGGCCCGTATCCCAGAAGCGTGCATGGTCCCGCTGAGCGACCGAGCCTCGTTCACGCTCGACCGCGAAATCCTCGGGGCGGCCGAAAAGATAGAGATTGCTGACAGGAGCCGTCGGGTAGGTGTGATGGGTTAGGGCCGCGCGTACAAGTCGTAAATCATGCTTGACCGACAGGTTGTCCGCGACGAGCCATCCTACTTTGCCGAACGCGTGTACGATAGCAGAGCGTGATCCCTCGAAAGCGATATTGACTGGATCGCCCGAAATACGAGCCTTGGTCGTCGTCCGTAACGGGAGACCTGACCAGGGCGGCGACGGAACTGGGGTCTTAGGCGCCAGTTGTGCGGTGGGCGTCATCGTCGTAGTGGCCCTGGTGGCTGTGAGCACGGTGGTCGTCCCCGGTGCGAAGGTAACGGTGGGTTGGGTTACGGGCGCCACGGCGCCCGCCGAGGGGACTGCTTTCATGGACGCGGAAGCGCCTATCGTGGTCATTAAGAGGAAGGCGGTGCAAGCAAGTCGTATGGCGAAGGCGTCTAGCATAGGCGGTGAACGTCCTTTTGTTTTTGTTTGCCCTAGTCAAGACGATCGGGCAGTAGTGCAAGCATACAGGGCATCTTGCTCGTTGACAAGCAACTGGTCGCCGCTTCCTTGGAAGAAATTTTGCGGTAGAGGCGCCGCGCGATGTGACAGCTACATCCATCGCGTCGCGCGGCGCCAGCGACGCCGTCATTGGGCATTCACGAGGGGAGGGTTGGCGCGATCGTGATCTCGATGTCCCTTTCTTCTTTTTCCGAGGATGGTGATGACGGCGCGACGCAACGCGCGGATGCGATCGTCTCCCTCCAAGAGCGCATCCGCGCCTGTCGTCTTTGTCAGGAAGCGGGATACATTCGCCAGGCGGCCCCGATCACCCATGGACGCGCATCCAACCGTATTCTGCTCGTGGGTCAGGCGCCTGGCCATCTATCCGTCGCTCGGGATCTCCCCTTCAGCGGTCCAGCGGGACGCGTGCTCGACGGCTGGCTCACGCGCGCGGGTTTTGCTCCCGGCGCCCTGCATACGCAGGTGTATCTCAGCTCGATGACCAAGTGCGACCCCGGCAAAAATCCGCGTGGGGGCGGCGACCGTGCGCCGTCGCCGCCGGAGATGGCGCTCTGCCGGCCCTATCTAGAGCAAGAACTGTCGCTGCTGAGGCCCGCGGTCATTCTTCTACTAGGTGGCCTTGCCGTTACACACTTCCTGGGTTCGCACCGCCTCGATGAGGTCGTGGGCGGTGCGTTTGGGTCTGAGGACATCACGTGGCGACCGCTCTGGCCGGGACACGAAGACGTGCGTGTGCTGGCGCTGCCGCACTCGTCGGGCGTCAGTCGCTGGCTCAATGAGGCCGCCCATCGCGCGCTGCTCGATCGCGCTCTCGAACACCTGGCGTTCTGGCGTCGCGACCTCGGTCTTTAATCTTCAAGGCGCCAGAGCGCGATCCGCCATCCTACAACTCCTGCGTTCTCTCTCGGCGATGCACACGGTCTCAGCGCGGAGCCCGAGTCGAAGACAGCTCTATACGTCTGCCCCAAGCGTTTAGCGGCCTTTGTCGGACGCCTCGTCGGACGCCAACGTGCCGAGATTGATAGAGGAAGCGCCGGAGGCAATGAGCGCCGCGATACGATCTTCGGGCAAGGCTGGCGCGAAGTAGTGCCCCTGGCCCAGGTCGCAGTGCAGGCGTCGCAGCCTGTCCACATGCTCCTCCGTTTTTACCCCTTCGGCCGTCACGCGCAGGCCGAGAGCGTGGGCGAGGGCGATCATGGCCGAGACGATCACTGTGTCGCGCGGATCGTCCCCCAGCCCAGCGGTGAACGATGCATCGATCTTCAAGTAGTGGACCGCGAACTGCTTGAGGTAGCCGAGCGAGGAGTACCCCAGGCCAAAATCGTCGATGGCCAGGAGCACGCCGAGCGCGCGTAACGCGTGCAGCAGTTCGATCGTGGCCTCGATGTCTTCCATGACCACGCTCTCCGTGATCTCTAGCTCGAGTAGATGAGGTTCCAAGCCGCTTGCCTTCAGGGCTTCGGACACGCTCTCGACAAGGTCGCCCCGCGCGAACTGCAACGCCGATAGATTGACGCAGACGATCAAGGGCGGTGAATCTGGGTAAGCTCGACGCCATGCGTGGGCCTGGCGACAGGCTTCGTTCAAGACGAGCTTACCGATCGGCACGATCAAGCCCGTCTCCTCGGCCAAGGGGACGAATTCTCCCGGCGGGAGGAGTCCGCGTGTGGGATGACGCCAGCGCACTAGGGCCTCAACGGCCGACATACGGCCCGTGGTCAGGTTCACCTTTGGCTGATAGTACACCACGAACTGCTCTTCTTTAATGGCCTGGCGCAGACCGTTTTCCAGCAAGAGTTTTTGCGTGATGATCGCGTTCATCTCCGGCTCGAAAGCGATGACGCGCCTGCGTCCTGTCGTCTTAGCTTGATGCAAGGCAAGATCGGCTTGTTCGATGAGAAGCCCGGCCGAGCGCGTTGAGGAAGACAGCGCCACGCCGATGCTGACCGTGGAGAAGGTTTCTCGTCCGTCGAGCAGGTACGGCGCGCGCAGGTGCTCTTGAATCGTCGTCGCTCGCGCGAGCGCCTCTTCGGGTCCCGCGATCGAGTCGAGCAGCAGCATAAATTCGTCGCTTCCTTGGCGGGCGACGACGTCTCCAGGCTCTAGCAAGGCGCTCAGGCGCTGACCAACCGCATCGAGCAAGTGGTCGCCCACGGAGTGGCCCATCGAATCGTTGACGATCTTAAAGCGATCGAGGTCGAGGGACAACACCGCGACTTGCGGAGGTAGAGCCGCGCTTTGCGGCGCCCTGTCGTCGCGCGTTTGGACGCGCGCGAGCGCCGCGGAGAGCCTCTCCTGGAACAGGACGCGATTAGGCAACCCTGTCAGCGCGTCGTAGTGCGCTTGACGCGTCAATAGCTCCGACATCGTGCGTCGCTCCGTGATATCGCGCGACGAGATGACGGCGCGAGGAAGGCCGTCCGCTCCCTTCACGGGGGTGGCTAGTCCTTCAGTCCAGAGGTACGAGCCATCGGCTCTGCGGAAGCGGCACTCCACGGAGGTTTCGCGTCCCGCTAGAAGACCCTCGCGCAGATGGGTCAGCGTGGCCTCGCGATCGTCGGGATGAAGGTACGCGGCCGCCTCCGTTCCAATAAGATCGCGCGGCTCGTATCCAGCGACGGCTTTATATGACTGCGAGGCGTACTCGAAAAGCCCGTCGACCGAGAGGACGGAGATCATGTCGCGTACGGCATTGGTAATTACGCTCAACTGCGCCTGTTTGCTGGCCACGGCCTGTTGCAACGCCGTCACGCGCACCGATACCCAGGCGAGCGTTTCGCCGAGCACGATGCAGACCGGCACGGTGTAGATGACGGCTGAGAAGGTGACCGGGTCTCGGTGTCCTAATATGACTAAGGGGACCGTAAACGCGGGAACCAACAAGGGCGCGCAGAGGAGACTCGTCCCACGACGGTGCGTGTAGCCGAGCCAGGCGAACGTGGCCAGGAACATCAAGCTATAGCGAAAAGGTTCGCCTCCACTGGCGACGTCGTTTGCAGCGCCAATCGTTAAAGCGAGGGGGATGAGCCAGAGCGTTTTGTCCCGAGCGATCTTGACCCAGGGCGCCAGCCAGCCCAGCACACCGATCGCGCTGCTCAGCAGGCCGATGAGCGCGACGGCCGCCACGTTCATGCCGGGCGGACGCGGCAGCACTGGACTAACCATAATGGCTATGCCGGAGGCCAGAAAGACGATAGCAGCGCTGCGTCCGATGAGGACGCGAGACGGCCCGCGCGCGTCGTCGTCTCGCGTTCTCGACGCCGCGGTCCATACTCCCGCGCGACCACGGGCCATCTTAAGGAGACCGCGTGCCCATTCTTTCGTCGGAAACGTCTCGTTCATAGAGGCAGCTGCATCCTTCCAAGAGATTCCCGTAGAGCTAAGATCGGACGAGCACGTGGACCACTAAAGCCGTTTCTTCTATTGTAGTGATCGGAACTTACATTGGCGCATGTAGTATGACGCGGACCTTAAAAACGGAGAAAAGGACTCACCGGCCATGCCCACGGCGAACGACCGCGGCGGATGGCCCCCACGTGCGTGATAATTCCAGGTATCTACATAAGTAAGGTGTTCGAGGCGACGCGCGGCAACAGAGCGTTGTGGAAAGCGGCGGTGGGTTCGATCGTCGGAGCGTCGTCGCGGCGTTCCGCTGGTCACGAACGGGTCGTTTTTAGACGGGAAGAGTTCGCCGGCGACGGCGATAGAGACAATAGAGAGGAGTGCTATGATCCTGGTCACTGGAGCGACGGGCTACGTGGGACAGCATCTCTTGGCGCGGCTCGTGGCGCACGGCGACATCGTCCGGCCTCTGGTCCGCGACGCGGCGGCGGCAGCTCGGGTGCGCGGGGTCAACGTCGAACCGGTTATCGGCGATGTGACCGATCCCGCGTCGCTCGCCGGCCGATTGGACGGCGTCGACACGGTCATACATCTCGTCGCGATTATCGTGGAGAAGGGCAAGGCGACGTTCGAGGACACAAACGCGCAAGGTTCCCGCAACGTCGTCGCCGAGGCCAAGAGAGCCGGCGTCAAGCGTTTCCTCCATATAGGAGCCAATGGCGCGCGAGACGATGCCGCGTATCCCTACCTGCGAAGCAAGTGGCTTGGCGAGCAGGCCGTCATCAAGAGCGGCATCCCCTACGCCGTCTTGAATCCCTCTTTAATCTTCGGTTCGGGCGACGTGTTCTTCAATACACTAGCCACGCTCGTCCGGCTCAACCCCATCGTCCCCGTCGTGGGCAGCGGCACATCTAAGTTTCAGCCGATCTGGGTGGAGGACGTGTGTACCTGCCTGCTCAAGTGCCTCGACGACGAGACGTACCTGAACAAGACGTACGACATCGGCGGACCCGAGCAGTTGACTTACGACGAGATGATCGCGATCATTATGCGCGTCCTGGGCAAGCGACGCCCCACCATACACGTGCCCATTGCCTTGATGAAGCCGGCCGCCGCCGTGATGGCGGCGATTTTGCCGCAACCTCCGGTCACGCCCGGCCAACTGGATCTGCTCAAGATCGACAACATCACCGCGCCCAATCCCTTGCCCGCGCTCTTCGGCATCGCCGAGCCCGCGTACCTCCAGGCCAAGCTGGACTACATCGTCAAGCGCTGATCTGAGGCCCTCCCGTCGCCGGCGTCCGCGCGGACGCCGGACCGCCAGGAGTTATAGAGTTACGAGAGGTCCCTCCGCGCGCTACGGCGTGGCACGCCTCATGCCGGATAGAGATGGGTACGTGAAGGCGACGCCGTATCGGTCTATCGAGCTAGGTCCAGATAGCGTAGAGAGTCGTTATAGATCAGGCAGCGGACGCCAGCTTTTGCACGTAGCTTGTGTCGTGGTGGTGAAGATTTTTACGGACGCTGATTGAGGCATCACATGGCGACCACGTCTACTACGTCTACTCACTTCAACCGTGTCGCTAAGACCGTTGCCGAGCGCACCTCCACCTTATTCAGCGCCTCCACGACCGTCGTCGACGGCCATGGCGTCGTCGTCGCGGCTTCCTCGCTCGGCTGTGACGCGCGGAGCGAGAGCATAGACTCCGGATGGCGGAACGTAGCGCTGCGTCTGGTCATGCAAATCGACGCTCATGCGGGAGAAGTTTTGGTCTCACGCTCAGTTGAGGCTTGCGCTGCTTCTCCGCGTCTAGCGCAGGTGCTCATCGACCTCATCGTCGCGCAGGCAGGGGCCGTTTCACGACGTCCCTACAAGCACGAGTCGAAAAACAAACTCGTACACGATCTTCTGCACGGAACCCGCACCGATACGGCCGCCCTCACGCGCGAGGCTCATATCCTGGGTATGGACCTTTCTCGCCCGCGCGCCGTTATCTTGATCGACGCGAACGCGTACCTTCAGCGCGGGGCGCCCGACCCTCTAAGGACGCGAGGCGGCGACGACGAGACGCTGCGCCGCGTGCAACTCATCATTGGATCGATCGTCAGCTTTTTCAACCTTCCCGACGATACGATCTGCGCCTATATCGGCGAGAACGAGATCGCCGTGCTCAAGGCAAGTTCATCGCAAGACCTCTCGGCTTGGAGCGACGGCGACGAGCGAGCGGCCGGCGCCTCGTCGTGGGCGGACCTGGGGGCCTTGAAACGAGCGGCACAGGCTCTCGTGCGCCAGCTGCAGCGCGAGACCGGCGCCGCTATGTCGATTGGTCTGGGCCGCTATCACCCGAGCATCGAGGGCCTTGCCCGCTCCTACCAGGACGCGCGCGCCGCTCTCTCACTCGGGCGCCGCTTCCGTGAAGGCGAGTTGCTGCATTGTCTGGATTCGCTAGGCATCGCCGCCTTCGTCGGTGTGGCCGACGAGCGCACGAAAGTCGAGTTAGCGATGCACTTGCTTAGCCCTCTGGATCAGGAAACCGATCTTCTAGCCACGTTGCGGGCGTACTTCGCCAAGGATTGCAGCGCGCTCGAAACAGCACGGCATCTTTCCGTGCATCGCAACACGCTCGGCTACCGCTTCGATAAAATTGCTTTGCTGACGGGCCTCGATCCGCGGCGCTTCGACGACGCCGTGCAGATACGCCTCGCCCTTATTCTGCGGTCGCTCTCCTAAGCTGGGGCGGGATGCTTTGGACATCTGCACTAAGATAGCACCGAGAAGTGCTCCAAACGCTGTGCATCAGCACAACGGTTTACTACCCTCCGTTAAGGTACTTTGTCCAATAGACAGCCGGGAAGGAGAAAAAACGTGCAGCAAGAAGTCGTGGTCGCGACCAAGACGTGGGTGGACGAAGGCGTCGATCGGGCGCTGGATTATCGTCAGGGCATCCTCGATAACCTAGCGCACCGCCGCCAGACTCTCGACGCCGCACTCGCGTTCCTCTCGAGCTGCGCCGACGATCTGGCGCTGGCCGCGTCCTGTCTCGTGGGCGCGCTGCGCGCCGGTGGGAAGGTGCTCGCCGCTGGCAACGGCGGCAGCGCCGCCGAGGCCCAGCACTTCGTGGCCGAACTGGTTGGGCGGTTCAAGCGTGAGCGCGATCCCTACGCCGCCTTGGCTCTCACGGCGGACACGGCGGTATTAACGGCCTTGGCCAACGATTACGGCTACGACGACGTCTTCGCGCGGCAGGTCTACGGCTTAGGGCGGCCGGGTGATGTCTTGCTGCTTTTTTCTACGAGCGGCGAGTCGGAGAACATCGTGCGCGCGGCGGCCGCGGCGCGCGTGCGCGGAATGCAGGTCGTCGCCGTGGTCGGCGGGCGCCCTTGCCGTCTCGACCAAGAGGCTCACGTCACTCTTAGGGCGGCGTCAGGACTGGCGGGACCTTGCGAGACCGCCCTCGCTCAGGAAGTGCATATGGTCGTGACGCATCTGCTCTGCGACATCGTCGAGGTGCAGTTAGGGCGCCCAGCGACCAGAGGCGCCGGGCTATGGTCGTAAGCGCCACGCGCAAGGCCGTGTTCCTCGATCGCGACGGCACATTGGTCCACCCAGCGCCCTATCCATCCAGACCCGATCAGTTGCGCCTTTTCGACGGCGTCGGCCCTGCCTTGCGGCGGCTGCGCGCACGAGGCTTCTTGCTGATCGTGGTCACCAATCAATCAGGCGTCGCGCGTGGGTTCTTCGACCGCGCCGTGCTCGACGATCTTCACGCGCATCTCCGTTGGATGCTGGACCGGGAAGGCGTGGTGCTCGACGCGATCTACGATTGCCCCCATCACCCCAGCGTAGCGATGGCCAGCGGTCCTGACCCGTGTTCGTGTCGCAAACCGCGTCCGGGCATGCTCGTGCAAGCGGCGGCGGATTTCGGGCTCGACCTCGGGCGCTCCTGGATGGTCGGCGACGCGGTCAGCGACGTCGAGGCCGGACGCAACGCCGGTTGCTTCACCGTTCTGCTGCGCGGCGACGACGGTTCCGCCGCCTCTTCCCGTGGAGCAACGCTGATCCACGCCAACATCGTCGCCGCGCTCGAGGCCGTAGCGACATGGCGGGAAAGCGCGCGCGACGCGGCGACGACGGTGGGGGCGCCGCGATGACGAACGCCTCCACGAGCATCGTTCATGCGTTTCGCGGGCTGCGCGCGCTGGTGATCGGCGACGCCATGCTCGACTCCTACCTGGAGGGGATAGCTTCACGACTCTGCTCCGAGGGGCCGGTTCCGGTCGTGCGCAAGACACGGGAGCGCCGCCTGCCCGGCGGCGGCGCCAACACGGCGGCCAACATCCGTGCGCTGGGCGCCGACGTGCTCTACCTCGGCGTGGTCGGGCGCGACGCGGCGGCAGCGACCCTGCGCGGCGTCTTGCGCGACCTGTCGATCGACGACCGCTGGTTGGTTGAAGACCCCACGGTCGATACGCTGCATAAGCTGCGCATCCTGGCCGATGGCCAGTACGTCGTGCGCTTCGACGAAGGGTCGGCGCCGGCGCGGCGGGGCGATGGGCTCTCGATGGCCAGTGAGGCGGGCTTACTGGAGAGACTACCGCGTTTGTTCGCGCGCGCCGACGTGGTGGTCGTCTCCGACTACGGCTACGGCGCCGCGCCCGACGCCCTCATCGCCGCCCTCACGACGTTGCGCGCGGACGCGGCGCGCTCGGGACGGTTGGCGCCCCTGCTCGTGGACTCGAAAGAGTTGGATCGGTTTGCCGCCGCCGGCGCGACGGTCGTCACGCCCAACCATCTTGAAGCGCAACTTGCCGTTGGCCGCGTCCACCCTTCCGCCCAGCAAGGCGACGACCTCGACCACATGGCGGGGGTAGGGCATAAGTTGCTCGGCGTCGTCGACGCGTCGTACGCGGCGGTCACGCTGGGGGCGCACGGCGTGCTGCTCGTGGGACGCGATGGCGTCGTCGCGCATACCCCCGCGCACCCGGCGCCCCATGCCCACGACATCGGCGCGGGAGATTCGTTCGCGGCGGCCATGGCCCTCGCCCTTGGCGCGGGTGCGTCGGCGTCTCAGGGCGCCGAGATCGGCGTAGACGCGGCGGGGATCGCGGTGCGCAAGCAGTGGACCTCGGTCGTCACGCAGCAAGAGCTGCTGCAGCGGGTCAGCCTGCGCGACCATCGCTCCGACGATGGCCCCCGTACGCGCGAGAGGGTGCTGGAAGACGCTGTCGAGACCGTCGTCGTCGCCCTCGCCGCCGTGCGCGAAGCAGGAGGAACGATAGTCTTTACCAACGGTGTGTTCGACGTGCTGAACGCCGGGCATGTGCGGTTTCTGCGCCAGGCCAAATCGCTCGGCGACGTCCTGGTGGTGGGGGTCAATACGGACCGCGGCGCCGCGGCGCTCACGGCAGGCGGCGGCCCTCAGAACACGCCGCTCGTCTTCGAGGACGACCGACTCGCCCTCGTGGCCGCGCTCGATCCGGTCGACCATGCCGTGCTGTTCGACGAGCGGACGCCCGCCGATCTGATCCGGGCTCTGCGTCCACACATCCATGTGAAAGGCGGCGACTATACCGACGAGGCCCTGCCCGAGGCTGAAGCGGTGCGCGATGTCGGAGGGTGCGTCGTCATCGTGCCGCTCGCGGAGAAAACGCAGCGCCCGCTGGATCGCGACGCCATGCCGTCCGGCACGACTATACCCCTGCTCCATGGATATGCTGGGACGGGCGGCAGCACATGATCCACACGTCTCTCCAGCCGCTCGATCCACGGTGGGCTGCCGCCAAGCGCATCCTAGCCGTGCGCCTGGACAATCTGGGCGACGTGCTGGTGACCACGCCCGCCTTGCACGCGCTCAAGGGCGCGTCGCCGGACGTCCACCTCACCTTGATGGCCTCCCCCATCGGCGCGCAGGCCGGCGCCCTGAACCCCGACGTCGACGATGTGGTCGTCTACCGGGCGCCCTGGATGGATCCCTGGCGCCGTCTCGACCAGAACCCGCGGCGCGAACAGGACGCGATCGCCTTTTTAGCCAGCGGCTCCTTCGACGCGGCGGTGATCTTTACCTCGTTCCGGCAAAGCCCGCTGCCTGCCGCCTACCTGACCTACCTCGCCGGCATCCCGCTGCGGCTGGCCGCGTCGATCGACGGACCAGGGTCGCTGCTGACTAACAGGCACAAGCACCCGGAAACGATGATGCACGAAGTCGAGCGTGGACTTGACCTCGTCGCCGCGGTCGGCTTCCCCATCCGTGGTCGGGGGTTGGTGCTCGAGCCGACCGACGCGGCGCGCGCGCGGGTCTCGGCGTTGCTGCGCGAGCAGACGGACGGGGAGGGACCGCTCGTGGTGCTGCACCCCGGTTGCTCGATGGAGGCACGCACGTATCCATGGGAGATGTTCGCCAGCGTGGCCGGAGAGTTGGTGGAGACGCTGGGCGCGACGGTGGTGCTGACGGGGGCCGAGGACGAGCGCGACCTGGTCGCGCTCGTCTATGAGCAGACGCCCGCGCACTGCCGCGATCGCGTGGTCAAGGTTGCCGGAGCCCTGTCTTTCCCGGAGCTATGCGCCCTTATCGAGAAGGCGGACATCACGGTGACGAACAACACCGGGCCGATGCACGTGTCTGCCGCCGTGAAAACGCCCGTCGTCGCCTTGTTCGCCTTGACTAACCCTCCCGAGCAGTGGGGGCCGTGGCAGGTTCCGCACCGGCAGTTGTACCACGACGTGCCCTGCCGCATCTGCTACAGCAGGGTCTGCCCCGTGGGTCACGAGTGTTTGCGCCTGGTCTCCCCCGCGCGGGTCGTCGAAGCGGCGGCAGGCTTGTTGAGCCATCCCGAAGACGCGCCGACGATCCCGCTAGGTCTGGTCGAGCGGTTCGCCGGGGGTGAGCCGTCCCCGCTGGAGGTCGCGCCATGATCGACGCCGCCTTCATAGGGGTAAAGCGCGTTCTGGCCGTGCGCCTCGACAACATCGGCGACGTGCTGATGCTGGGGCCAGCGCTGCGTGCGCTCAAAGAACACGACCCCGCGGTCCACCTCACGCTGCTGGCCTCCCCCGGCGGTGCGGCCGGCGCCTCGTTGTTGCCCTGGGTCGACGAGGTCATGACCTGGCGACCAGTCTGGCAGGACATCAGTTCCACGGTCCCGCTCGACGCCGAGCGCGAAGGCGACCTCGTGGCCTTGCTGCGCGCGGGCTCCTTCGACGCCGCGCTGGTTTTCACCTCGTTCAGCCAGACGCCGCACGTTCCGGCCTACGTCTGTGGGTTGGCCGGCATCCCGCTACGCGTCGGCGAGTCCAAGGAGTTTGGCGGCGGCGTGTTGACGCACGAATTGCGCGGCGCCCCCGACGCCCTGCATCAGGTCGAGCGCAACCTGCGCCTGGTCGAAGCGTTGGGCGTCCACGTAGGCGACCGCTCTCTCGGCGTCCATCTCGACGGCGACGACGACGCGCGCGCCTCCGACGCCCTGCGAAACGTGGGCGTCGATCCGGCTCGACCGTACGTTCTCGTCCATCCTGGCGCCAGCGCGGCGGCGCGGCGCTACCCCGCCGAGCGGTTCGGCGCCGTGGCGGAGCTCTGCGCCGCGCGCGCTTGGCCCGTCGTCGTCAGTGGAACGGCCAAGGAGCACGCCTTGATCGACGTGGTTCTGGCCCACGCCCCGGAGGCGCGCGCGCTCGGCGCCGCCCTGGACCTACGCGACTATGCCGCGCTCGTGGCCAAGGCGGCGCTCGTCATCTGCAACGATACTTTGCCCATGCACCTCGCCGACGCCGTCCGTACGCCCGTGGTCGTGCTGTTCTCGGGTACGGACCTGGAGGAGCAGTGGCGACCGCGTGCGTCCGTTCACCGTCTGCTGCGCAAGCCCACGCCGTGCCGGCCCTGCTACTTGTTCGCGTGTCCCATCGGTCTGCCCTGTCTCGACATCGACCCGCGCGACGTGGTCGAGGCGGCCTCCGCGGTGCTTCAAGAAGGCGGCGCCCCGACGGAGGACAAGGCGTTCATCGGGAGGGCGTTATGACCTTGACCCTGCCGCCCCACGCGCGCATCGCTGTTATCCGGGCGCTGCACCTCGGCGACCTCTTGACCGCTGTTCCTGCCCTACGCTCTCTGCGCGCGGGCTATCCAAACGCGGAGATCACCGTGATCGGGCTGCCGTGGGCGTCTGCCTTGGTCGAGAGGCTGCCCGGCTACATCGACCGCGTCGTCCCCTTCGGCGGCTATCCCGGCCTCACGGAGACTCCCTACGTGGAAGAAGACAGCGAAAGCTTTTTAGCCGCGCAACGCGCCTACGGTTACGACCTCGTGATGCAGATGCACGGCAGCGGCGGCGTCAGCAACCCGTTGGCCTTGTCCTTAGGAGGCAAGATCGCGGTAGGATATTACGAGGGCGTCGCCCCCGCCGGGCTGACTTACGCGACGCCCTATCCCCACGACGTGTCCGAGATCGAGCGACAGCGCGGGATCACGAGGATGCTCGGCTGTCCTGACCAGGGGACATATCTGGAGTTCAAGCCGACGAGAGGCGACCAGCACGCCGCCGACTCCCTGCTAGCCGGCCAAAGCAAGGGCAAGCTGGTTGCTCTGCACGTGGGCGCGCACGCGCCGTCCCGGCGCTGGCCCGTCGACCGCTTCGCCCTCGTGGCCGCGCACCTGTGGCGACGTTGGGGAGCCACCTTTGTCGTGACCGGTGGGCCTGATGAGGCGGAGGACGCACATAGGCTGCGGGAGCGTCTCGTTTATCACGGCGTGCCGGCGTCGGAGGTCCACGACCTCACGGGTAAGACGGGCCTGGGCAGTTTAGGGGCAGTGTTGAGCCGGCTCGACCTCCTCGTATCCAACGACACGGGGCCAGCGCACCTGGCCGAGGCCGTGGGCACGCCGACGGTGCGCGTCTTTGGTCCAGCCGATCCTCTACGCTGGGCCCCCCTCGACCGGGCTCGCCACGGCGTGGTGCGGCGCCCCGTGGCCTGCGCGCCCTGCGGCTACGCGGTCTGCCCCATCGACCATCGCTGCCTCGACGGCGTCGCTCCAGCCGACGTGATCGCCGTGGCGGACGATCTGCTGACGAGAGCCGCCGGCGCCGCACCCCGTCTCTGGCAAAAGGAGTCTTACCCATGCAGCGCTTAAACATCTTGGTCTGGCACATCCACGGCTCGTACCTGAACGCGCTAGCCCGCGTCGAACACAACTGGTGGCTGCCGGTCAAGCCGGGCCGTCCCGAGGGCTACGGCGGGCGTGGGGCGTCGTTCGACCTGCCTGACTACATGCGCGAGGTCCCGTCCGACGCCGTGCGCGACCTGGACCTCGACCTCGTGATCTATCAGACGCCGCGCAACCTAGAGATCGACGGGGTGGAGATCTTGAGCGACGCGCAGCGGCGTCTGCCGCGCATCTATCTCGAGCACAACGCGCCGCGTCCGCACCCCGTCGATACGCGCCACCCCGTAGCCGACCGCCCTGATGTGCTGCTCGTCCACGTCACCCAGTACAACAAGCTGATGTGGGACAACGGGCAGGCCCCCACGACCGTGATCGAGCACAGCGTGGCCATCGATCCCAGCGCGACCTACAGCGGCGATATCGCGCGCGGTCTCACCGTGGTCAACGGCATGGCGCGGCGACCACGCATCTCGGGGTACGACCTCCTTCTTCAGGCGCGTGAACGCGTGCCTATCGACGCGGCGGGCATGGAGTCCGAAGCCATCGGCGGCCTCGGCGACATCCCGTACCGCGACCTACACAAAACCGTTTCCCGCTACCGTTTCCTCTACAGTCCCATGCGCTACACCAGCCTGCCGCTCGCCGTGGTCGAGGCCATGACGCTTGGCTCGCCCGTCGTCGCGCTGGCTACGACGGAACTGCCGAGCGTGATCGAAGACGGCGTGACGGGCTACATCTCCAACGATCCCGAGGTCCTTATCGCACGCATGCGGCGCTTGATCGAGGATCACGACGAGGCACGCCGGCTTGGCGCCGCCGCGAAACAGGTCGCGCTCAGGCGGTTCGGACTCGACCGTTTCCGCCGCGACTGGAACGACGCTTTTCGTCGCGCGGCCCACTCAGCGGCCGTTCTTACAGAGAAAGGAGGTGCTCGATGAACGTCGATCGACCGCTGCGTATCGCTATGTTGAGCGAACACGCCAGCCCTGCCGCTAAACTCGGCAGCGAAGACTGCGGCGGCCAGAACGTCTACGTCGATCAAGTCAGCCGTTGTCTCGGCCTGCTCGGACATCAGGTTGATGTTTTTACGCGGCGCGAAGACCCCACGACGCCGATGGTGCTCGAGTGGGCGCCGGGAGTGCGTGTGGTCCATCTCGAGGCCGGACCCGCGCGCGTTCTGCCCAAAGATGAGATATGGCCCTACATGGACGCCTTTGGTGAGGCGCTGCGCCGCTTCATGGCCCGCACCGGTTCCCGGTACGACGTGTTGCACGGCAACTTCTGGATGTCCGGGGCCGTCGGAGCCGATCTCTCCGACGCGCTGCACATCCCCATGGTGCAGATTTTCCACGCCATGGGCATGACCAAAAAGCGTCACCAGGGCGCGGCCGACACCAGCGCGCCCGAGCGCATCGTCGTCGAGCGCTCCGTCGTGCGGCGGGCCGACCGCACGATCGCGCAGTGTCCGGCAGAGCGCGACGAACTGGTCTTCGACTACGATGCCGACCCTTCTCGCATCGCGCTCATACCCTCGGGAGTCGATACGACGTTGTTCACCCCGGTGGCGCGCGACGAGGCGCGGCGCCAGATCGGGATCGAGGGCGACGGCCCGATGGTGGTCTACGTGGGCCGCATGTTGCCGCGCAAAGACGCGCGCAACATCGTGCGCGCCGTGGCGGACCTGGCCCACCGGGATGGCCCGGCCTCGACGGTGCGCCTGCTCCTCGTCGGCGGCGAAGCGCCCGGACCGCATCTGGACAACCCAACCGAGACGGGCGAGTTGCAGCGGTTGGCCCACGCGTTGGGCGTGCTCGATCGCGTGCATTTCGTGGGCCAGCAGCAGCCGGCCGTGCTGCGCTGCTACTACGGCGCGGGCGACGTCGTGGCGACCACGCCGTGGTACGAACCCTTCGGTCTCACGCCTCTCGAGGCGATGGCCTGCGGGCGGCCCGTCGTCGGTTCCGCTGTCGGCGGGTTAACCTATACCATTGACGAGGGCGTCTCCGGCTTCCTCGTGCCGCCGCGCGATCCCAGCGCCCTCGCGGACAAACTCGCTTTGCTGCTTGAAAACCCCGCTCTGAGGGCGCGTCTTGGCGCGCAGGCGCGCGCGCGCGTCGAGACCTTGTTCTCCTGGCCGGTAGTGGGCCAGCGTACGGCGGCTTTGTACCGGAAGGCGCTTACCCCAGCCAGCAGGACCGCGGCGACAGCCGGTCGCGTGGAAGGGTAGAGGCAACAGACGCATGGCCACGATCGACGTCCTCATCTCCACGTTTGGCCGCAAGACCGGCCTTGCCGTCGTACTGACGAGCTTGATGGGGCAGACCTACCGCGATTTCGACATTACTATTGCCGACCAGACGCCGCGCGACGCCTGCTATCTCGACGATGTAGAGATCAAGACCATCGTGGAGGCGCTGCGCTGGCGCGGCCACGTCGTCCGGTTGTATCCCCGACCCGAGCGGCGAGGCCTAGCCGAGCAGCGACAGTTCTTGCTCGACAGGAGCACGGCGCCCTACGTTCACTACCTCGACGACGACGTGCTGCTCGAACCCACCGTGCTGGAGAGGATGCTCGGCGTCATCCAGACGGAGCAGTGCGGCTTCGTGGGCTGCGCCGCCACGGGGCCGTCGTATCTCGACGATGTCCGTCCGGCACAGCAGAAGATTGAGGTGTGGACGGGGCCGGTGACGCCGGAGCCTTTCGCGCCGGGCGACCTGCCGTGGGAGCGGCATCTGATCAACAATGCGGCCAACCCTCTGCATCTGGAGCAGAGACTCGTCCACGATCCCCACGCGCCTCGCGAGGCGGTCCGCTACAAAGTTGCCTGGGTAGGAGGAGCCAACATCTTATACGACCGAGAGAAGTTATGCGTCGTGGGCGGTTTTACCTGGTGGGCGCGTCTGCCGGCGGAACACGCGGGCGAGGACGCCCTCGCGCAGTTCCTGTTGATCCGCACCTACGGCGGCTGCGGGATTTTACCCTCAGGGACCTATCATCTGGGGCTTCCGACGACGGTGGAAGATCGACGGGTCAACGCGATCGAGCTGTTCGGCGACCTGATCGAAGAACGCGGCCTGTGATCGGACGCCCTCGACAGCGCACGCGCGCGGCCCCTAGACAAAGGGAACGCGGCGTGCATAGATGACGACGGCGACGCGCACCCGCGTGTCTCACAAGAAAGATAAGCGAAGGAAAAGGAGAAATCATGGTCAAGACCTCTTTGAACGGCAAAGTCGTGATGGTGACGGGGGCGGCGAGCGGGCTGGGCGAAGCGATCGCCCACGCGTTCGTGCAAGAGGGCTGCAAGGTCGCGCTGCTGGACGTCCACGACGAGAGGCTCGGGCACGCGGTGCGCGCAGCGGAGGCGCCCGAAGGCACGGTGATGGCGATGCGCTGCGATGTCTCCAAGGAAGACGAGGTCTTCGGCGCCGTGGCCAAGATCACGGAAGAGTGGGGGCGCCTCGACATCGTGGTCAACAACGCCGCCATCGACCACACCATGTCCATCGACGAGATGTCCGTGGCGCAGTGGGATCAGGTCGTCGGCGTCAACCTGCGCGGCCCTTTCCTGACCATTAAAGCGTCGCTGCCGCATATGAGAGAGGTGGGCGGCGGACACATCGTCAATATCGCCTCGACGGCCGCCCTGCGCCAGTGGGCCAACGCCGCGGCCTACCACGCCTCCAAGTCTGGCCTCGTCGCGCTAGGCCGTGCGTTCAGCGTCGAAGGCCGGCCCGACAACATCCGCGTAACCACCGTCTTGCCGGGCGGCATGCGCACGCACTTCTTCGACCGCTTCGAGGCGCAGGGCATCCCCATGCCCCAGATGGAGAACCTGCAAGACCCAGCGCACGTGGCCGACGTGGTCGTCTTCGCCGTCACCATGCCGGCGGGCTCGGCGTTGCAAGAAGTGCTCGTCACGCCGCCCTCGGAGACGAGCTGGCCATAGGCCCAGCTCCGAGGACGGCGCTGCCGGGCGCGGTCGCTTTTCCACATCGCATCGACAATGCATAGACCGTTGCGCGACGGGTCGTCTGTGACCCGCCGCGTCCATACTACTCGCGAGAAGATAGGTGACGAGGAGGGCGCGATGCGCTTAGGAATGGCCACGATCAACTGGACCAGCCAGTTTGGCGACGATCGCCTAGACGTGCTGGACAAGTGCGCCGCGCTGGGCGCGGACTTTATCGAGATACCTTTCGGCGGCATCGACGACCTTGACCTCAAGGCATTGAAGGAGCGCCTAGACAAAACGGGACTGGAGCCCGTGGCCGGCGTGGTGCTCTGGGGACCGCGCAACACCATCTCGGAAGACGCCGCCGAGCGGCGCTCCACGCAGGACTACCTGCGCCGCTGCATCGACGCCGCCGTGATGCTGGGCGCGCGCCTGGCCACCGGCGTCATTCACTCGCCCGTGGGCATGAAACTGCCCAGCCGGGCGGAGGAGCGGCACTGGGAGTGGTCGGCGGAGAACATCCGCGCCATGGCTGACTACGGCGCCGCGCACGGCGTGGCCCTGGCCCTCGAGCCGGTCAACCGCTACGAGAACCCGCTGGTCAACACGGTGGCGCAGGCGCTTTCGCTGCTCGACCGAATCGACCGTCCCAACGTCGGGCTGCACATAGACACCTTCCACTCCTCAATCGAGGAGAAGTCATGGCGTGAGGCCATCCTGGCGGCGGGGAACAGGCTGCGCTACGTTCACGTCTGTGAGAACGATCGCGGCATCCCCGGCGCCGGGCTGGTCGATTGGACGACCATCTTCACCGCGCTGCGCGACATCCACTTCGACGGCTACGCGGCCATGGAGTGCTTCATGGACGTGCATGAGGGCATGCGCTCCGACGCCTCGGTGTGGCGTCCGCTGGCGCCCTCGGTCGAGCAACTAGTGACTCAGGGCTACGCCTTCATGAAGACGCAGTCCGAACAGTACGGCCTGCGCCCGATCGCCGTCCCCTCGTAACTACCGAGCAGCCCTACAACGGTCTGGGCACCACCAGAATAACGCGCCCGCGTATGCTCTACAGCACGCGTACGCGCCCTGAAAGACGCCTAAGACGCCGCGTCGAACGCTTCCCGCGCCTCTAGGACCGCGGAACGATAGAGGTCCGCCCATGTCGCGAGCGCGAGCAACGGCTCGATCAGCGTTTGCCCAAGGGGCGTAAGCGCATACTCGACGCGCACGGGGACCGCCAGGTACACCGTGCGGCTCACCAAGCCGTCGCGCTCTAACTGGCGCAGCGTCTGGGTCATCATCCGTTGTGAAATGCCGTCGATGCGCCGCTTCAAGGCGCTGAAGCGCAGCGCGCCATCTTTAAGCATAATAACGGCCAGCACGCTCCATTTGTCTCCTACCCGGTCCAGTATGTCGCGGAGCGGACAGTCGCTTTGCACCGATGGTGGTGCAACGGGTGAGGATGCCGCGTCCCGCACGTCGGTCGTAGGCATAGATAGCAATTCCCGCCCCTTTCCTGTCACCTGGTTGGCACACTCTAGTTACGTAGACGTCACTTAGCAATAAAAAAGTGCCGTCTTGTCAACGCTGTCAGAGTACTATAAGTTACTAAAAGTGTCCAACATACTATTGGTCACCAATCGGCATCACCGAAAGGACATCCAATGACTACCGATCTTGCGTCGAGAGTGCGCCAGCTAGAAGACCGCAACGCCATCAGCGAACGGGTCATCACGTACGCCGTAGCCATCGACCACGCGGACTGGGACTTGTACGCCTCCTGTTTCACGGACCCCGTCCACATCGACTTCTCCGAGGCGGGGATGCCGGCGAGCGACTTCCCGCGCGACGCATTCGTCGCCTTCGCCCGCGGCGGACTTGGCGGCTTCGCCGCGCGCCAACACCTTAGCCCCAATCACGTTATCGTGTTCGACGACAGCGATCCGGACCGGGCCATCTGCTCCTCCTACATGTACGCGCAGCATTACCTGCCGGGCGCCGATGGCGGCGACTTCTTCTTGATGCGTGGCTCATACACCAATCACATGCGTCGCACGGCGGACGGCTGGCGCATCGAGAGCCTCACGCAACACGTCAGTTGGTCTGAGGGGAATGAGAATCTTCCCGCGCAGGCCATGGCGCGCTTCCAGGCCGAGCACGCGGACAAATAAGCGGTCGGGTCGTTGCCGTCCTCGCCTCGAACCTCTTGCCACGCCTCGGCCCGAAACCGCTGCTGCTCGTCGGCGCCCTCCTGAGCGCTAACACGGCCTATCTCACCCAACTCAGCCAGGGCGGCGCCTACCTAGCGCATGTGCTGCCCGCCAAACCGCTGTTCAACCTAGGAATGAGTAGGAAGCCAGCTTTTTGACAAGGTAAAGACAGGGTTGTACGATATGGTTGGCTAGCCGAGAAAAGTGAAGGTTTGGTTAGTCAGGTAAGGTGAACGTAAGCATGTAGCGGTGGTCACGCTATAGACACGATCGCAGAGGCTACATGAGGAGAGAGAAGACCATGGAGACACCGTGTACGCACCTCGACCAGATTAAGGACGTGACGCCGAGCGCGCAGGGGTGCGAGGAGTGCTTGAAGATGGGCGATACGTGGGTCCACCTGCGCGAGTGTCTGATCTGCGGGCACGTCGGCTGCTGCGACTCGTCTAAAAACACGCATGCCACGAAGCACTTCCAGGCTACCAAGCACCCTATCATGCAGTCGTTCCAGCCTGGCGAGGACTGGCTTTGGTGCTACGTCGACGAGGTCATGATGGAACCGTCGCCCGGCGCATAAACCATCACGATTGCATCCGCCGACATCCATCCAAACAGATAATCGGGTTGGCACTGATGTGTTGACGCACGGCGTCCGCGCCCCCTGAGGAAAAACGACCAAGGAGCCCCCCGATGAACGACGCCGAGATTCTAGCCCATATCCAGCACCTCCTCGACGAGGAGCACACCCTCCTGACGGAGCACGAGCAAGGGCTTCCCGACGCGGCGCGGCACGAGCGCCTGCAACAGCTTCAAGTGAGCATCGATCAGGACTGGGACCTGCTGCGCCAGCGCCGCGCGCGCCGGGCGACCGGCGCCAACCCTGATGCGTCGCATATCCGTGACGAGACGATCGTCGAGCGTTACCAGCAGTAGCGAGAAGGGGCAGCCCTTTTTACCGGACTGCCCCTTTTCCATTTAAGACGATGGGGGCCGTTGTCGTTCAAGTAATCAGCATATACTCTGGGGTAATGGGACAGCGCCCAGCTTTTGGGCCATGCATTGGTTGAGCAGACGAGGAGGTGTTGGGTGGTCACTCGAGATAACAAGGACGTTGAGGCGACCGAGAACGCCGCTGTCGAGCGCGACCAGCACGACGACCACGATCAGGGGTACCGGCCAAAAGCGCCCATGGACCCTGAGTTGCGCAAGATTGTGGAACGCGTCATCCGGCGTAACCGGGCAGGACTTGAGCACCTTGCCAAAAACTGATGGCTGAGCACGAGATCGTCTATCTTAGTCTTGACGACATCGTCTCCATGCACGATGTCCTCTTGGATGATATGAGTGCAGTTTATGCTCCTCTCCGCAGCATCAGCGTTTTGGAGGGTGCGATTGCACGTCCGCGAAACGCGGCGCACTATACCGACGCCGACCTTATTCGTCAGGCCTGCGTCCTCATGGTCGCTATTGCGGAGTCTCAGGCGTTCGCCGATGGCAATAAGCGGACGGGGATGACCAGCAGCCTTACCTTTCTCGAGAAGAACGGCTTCCAATTCGTAGGTGACGACGTTCTGTTCGCGGTGCTCTTGATCGAGGCGGCCGACAAGACGCAGGATCAGGCCATCGACGACATCGACGCCTGGATTCGCCCTTTCGTCGAGCCTTTATCCACGCACGAGTGAGACGTAGTCGTATCCTTCAATCGGGAGTGGGGCTGGACTGACCCAGGCGTAGGAGCATAAGCATGCTCATCCGCGGATGGGAGCCGCCCCACTCATCCAGGCAGGAAGGAGCCTATGTTATGCCCGTGGACGCCCCGCTCGTCGTGGGGCGCCTCATCTGTCGTCACAACCGTGGAGAAATGCCCACCCCTGGCGGCGTCATCTACCAGGACGACTTCACCGTCGCTCTCGAGGCGCAAGGGTTATAGTCTGACGGAGGGACAACAGCGGGACGCCGGGCGACGTCTCCTGTAAGCTCAAGACGATGGGTGAGGGAATGACGCCGCGTTTCTATGAGTTTTTCGCGGGGGCCGGCCTCGCGCGCGCGGGACTTGAGCCGCACTGGACTTGCGCGTGGGCCAACGACATCAGCGCGAAAAAGGCCCTCGTCTACCGCCACAACTTCGGCGGCGATCATCTCGTCGTCGCCGACGTCGCGTCCGTCGATCCTCGCTCTTTGCCAGCGGGTGTGGACCTCGCCTGGGCATCGTTCCCCTGCCAGGACCTCTCCCTCGCCGGATGGCGACGCGGCATGCAGGCCCGGCGCAGCGGCGCGTTCTGGGCTTTCTGGCGGCTCATGGCCGCCTTGCACGACCGGGGGCGGCGTCCCAAGATCATCGTCATCGAAAACGTCGTGGGTCTGCTCTCGGGCGACCACTTAACGGGACTGTGCGACGCACTGGCCGCGCTCGGCCTGACCTTCGGCGCCCTCGTGATCGACGCCAAGTATTTCGTGTCCCAATCCAGGCCACGTGTCTTTATCGTCGCCGTCGATCCCAGCATTCCTGTCGCCCCATTCGTCGACGACAGGGCGCCCGCGGGGTCTCTCTGGGCGCCTGCCGTCCTGCGTAAGGCGTATGATGCACTGCCCGAGCATCTCCGGGGGCTCTGGCGCTGGTGGAGACTCCCTGCTCCGCCGCGGCACGGCGGCTCGTTCACCCAGGTGTACGAACCGCTCCCAGACGCCGATCCGCGCTGGCATTCCGTTCTGGAGACACAGCGTCTGCTCGGTATGATGACCGAGACGAACCTAGAGAAGGTACGCATCGCGGTGCGGATGCACGAGCGCGTCGTCGGGACGCTGTACCGGCGCATTCGCGATGGGGTGCAGCGCGCCGAAGTACGTTTCGACGGTACGGCGGGATGCCTGCGCACACCGGCGGGCGGATCGAGCAGGCAGACGGTGCTCGTGGTCGAGGAAGACGGCCGCGTGCGCTCACGTTTGCTCACGCCGCGTGAAGCGGCACGTCTCATGGGCGCGCCCGAGACCTTCTGGTTGCCGCCGAACTACAACGACGCGTACCGCGCCATGGGCGACGGCGTCGTCGCCCCTGTCGTTTCATGGCTCTCGGAGCGTTTGCTGGCCCCGATCGCGGCCGTCGAGCACGCGCCGCAAGGGGACGACGATGACGTACGTGACGGCCGAGGCCTTGCCGCTCATCGCGAACGGGCTGAGGTGCTCGCCGCCCAATGGGAGCGCGTCAAGAGCACCAACGCCGCCCCGCTTAAGGAGAAGGCACGTGTTTAGGAGGGGAAGCTGGAGGATGCTACTGACCGGTGAAGGAGGCCGTGCGGCGTTCGACGAACGATTGGACGCCCTCGCGGGCGTCGTCGCTGGACAGCAGCGGCGCGAGGTGCGGCAGCAGCTCCGCGGCGGCGACGTCTTCCGTTGGCGAGAGGGCGGCGCGCGCGGAGGCCAGCGTGGCGCGTACGCCTAAAGGCGACTGTGCCGCGACGACCTCGGCCAGGGCGATGGCGCGCTCGACCTGCTGGCCGTGCGGCACGACCTCGGCCACGAGGCCGATGCGGTGCGCCTCCGCCGCGTCGAACATAGCGCCCGTCAATAGGTAGCGCATGGCATTGCCCCAGCCCGCCTCGCGAGGGAAGCGTATGGTCGCGCCGCCGAAGGGGTAGATGCCGCGGGCGACCTCGATCTGGCCGAAGCGCGCGCTCGCGGCAGCCACGCGGATATCGGTCGCCAGCATCAACTCGATGCCGATGGTCAGACAAACGCCTTGGATGGCCGAGACGATGGGTTTGAGGCGGCGCGGACCCGTGAGGTTGACCGGGTCACGCCGATCGTCGTCCAGGTGCAGCGGATTCTCGCCGGCGTCGAGCAGAGGCCTGAACGTGGGCAGGTCGAGTCCGCCGGTAAAGTGATCGCCGTGCGCCCACAACACGCCGCAGCGCAGCGCGTCATCCGTTTCCAACAAGGCGTAGGCCTGACCCAATTCGTCGTACATCGCGGGATCGAAGGCGTTGCGCTTGGCCGCGCGATTCAAGCCGATCAGCAAGACGTGGCCGCGTCGTTCGACCGAGATCCTCGATTCCGCTGCCGTCATAGGTTCCGTTCCCATCGGTATCTCCTCTTACGTCTAGCGCCGCCGCGCGGTTCAGCAAACAAAGCAATCTAGCCCAGTATAGAGCGTGAGGGGAGGCTCCTGGATTCGACGGCGCACTCCGGCGCCTGCTGCCACGATCCCCTCTGATCCTGGGACGGATGTGCCCGCGACAACCTGTGGTCGACGCTCGAACCACAGTCAAAAACCAGCGCCACTATGGTTTTTCGGCGGCGTTAAGACGAACGCCGCCTCTGGAACGCGCGTTGCGTACGTGCGCCTCGCTCGACTAGACCCTGGTGAGGCGCCGTAGGGCCTCGGGATTGCCGCGCAGCACGTCGAGCAAGGGGATGGGATCACGGCCCGTCAGGTCCCCCACGGCGGCGCTCACGACATCCATCTCTCCCGTGGCGATGGCCGCGTATGACGTGATCCAGCCCTCGATTTCCCAATGAGGCGCGCCTGATGACGCGCGTGACGCCCATGCCTCGTCCAGGGACTCGTCCTGGTACGTAATTGGCCGGCTGACGGCCTTGGCTAACACGGCGGCCGTCTCCGCCATGGTAAGGGTCTGGCTGCCTGTGAGGTCGTAGGTCCGTCCATCGTGCTCGTCGCCCTCGCCAAGCACCCCGGCCGCGGCCGGGGCGACATCGTCGCGGGCGACCCAGGCGATATAGCCGTCGCCGGCCGGCCCGGCGATCGTCCCGTCGTCGCGGCATAGGTGAGGGACGATGTCGGCGTAGAGGCTCGACCGTAAAAAGGTATAGGCCAGGCCCGAGGAGTAGATCATTTCCTCGGTGTAGTAGTGGTCGCGCGCGTAGGTGAAAGTCGCGTCCGGCGCCGCCGCCAGGAACGAGAGATAGACGATGCGCTCCACCTTCGCCTCGACAGCGGCGCGCACGGCATTGTGGTGCAGCGCGACACGGTCGTGGGCCTCGTGCGCCGAGACGAGAAATAACGTATGCACACCGTCGAACGCCGTGTGCAACGCCTCCGGGTCGTCGTAGGATGCTGAAAAGGGCACGACCTCCGCGCCCGGCAGGGACGGAGCCTTGGCCGGGGTGCGCGCGACGAGGCGTAGGCGATGGCCTTGGGCGGCCAGGAGTGAGGCGACCTTCGCGCCTACAGCCCCACTGACTCCCGTCACCCCGATGAGTTCCTCACGTATCTGAGCCATTAATATCCTCCTTAAAGCAGACACTAGCAGTATGACTGATAGATCAGCGCCGCTCTCATCTCGCGGTGACCGCGGTCGGGCAGTCTATGGCGATCGGACGCATCGAATAGGCTTGCTCGGCGCGGAGGCACGGGCGGCGATTGACAGGCAGGGAGACATCACGGTATATTTTAGATAGCGGCGACGCACGCGTCGGCGTGCGCTACGGCATAGTCTTTTGCCTTTTAGGGTATTATGAGGACAGCTAGAAGGCTACGCGGCGGCAATGGTCAACAAAAAAGGACGATTTTCTCATGACGACTGAAGTAATGCCGGTGACGACCGAGGTAATGCCGGTGACGACCGACATCGAGACCGTAGTTACGCTCACGGCGGCCGCGAGCGCTAAGGTGCGCGAGTTGCTGGTGACGGAAGGCAACCCTGAACTGGCGCTGCGCGTCTACGTCGCGGGCGGCGGCTGTTCGGGTCTACAATACGGTATGGCGCTCGACGACGGTATGATCGACGGCGACACGCTGGTGGAGTACGACGGCATTCGCGTGCTGATCGACGCGGAGAGCCTTGGCTTCCTCGGTGGGGCGCAGATAGACTACGTCGACAGCCTCATGGGCGCCGGCTTCCAGGTCAATAACCCGAACGCGTCGTCGTCGTGCTCGTGCGGCCACTCGTTCCGCACGGCCGAGGACTCTGGTGCAGCTCGCGGTTGCGGCTGCCACTAAAGAGCGCTTTTCTACGGCGCGACGCCACGACGGTGAGCCCCTTGTCGACCACGACAGGGGGCTCACTCCATAGAGCGCCATTTCCTCGACGCGGCGGCGTAAGAGATCCAGGGCCGCGCGATCTTCAGTCGAGGTCGTGCCTACTCTTGAAGGCCACACAAGCGTCTCCCGTCTATCGTATGAGCGCCTGCACTAGCAGGCGGCATGGCGCTCGTCTCTGTCCTGTGGATACGGCCGTCGCCCTTGGTCTTTCACATGTGTGAAGACTATGCAGGATGGGCTTGGAGGAACGTCAGCCTGCTACACTAGCGGTATGTCTAGTCGTTTTGCCGAGACCGAGAGCGCGGCCACGTGCAGCTGCGGAGAGCGTCGTACGGCTTCACGAGCGTCTCGGACGGTGTACGAGAGGTAGGAACAGCTTGACCATCGATACAGGTGCGTACGGCCTGCGTGCGGGTCTCTCGCCTCAAAATCAATCGCGTTTCTTCCCGAGGTGGACGGGCCCCACCCTATGACTGATGCCCCTACTCAGCCGTCCGTGCTCCGCGATCCGCCGCAGCTCTTACAACCAGCGGGATCGAGTAAAGATCGTCTGAACCTGATGCGTCGTGCCGCCGCCGAGATAGGCGATGTCGCGCATTGTCGCTTTGGCGTCCGCGACTCCTATCTCTTCGCCCACCCCGATGCTATCCAGCATATCCTGCTCTCGAACCACCGCAACTACATCAAAGGACCCGACCTTGTGTACCTCAAGCCTGTGATCGGTGAGGGACTCATCACCAGCGAGGGCGCCTTTCACCTCTACCAGCGCCGTATGATCCAGCCGGCCTTCCACCGCGCGCGCATCGCCCAGTACGGCGCGGCCATGACGAGCTACACGAGTGATGCGCTCGACCGTTGGAGGGATGGCGAGGTCGTCGATATGGCGCGGGAGATGACGCAGTTGACGCTGCGCATCGTGATGCAGTTGCTCTGCGGCCTCGACATCGACGAGGAAGACAACCCAACCGCGCATGGACTCCAGATCGCTCTCGGGCATTTCGGCGGCAAGTCGAACGCCCTCTTGCCCAATTCGCGCCGTGCGGCGCGCGAATTGACCAACGCGGTGGACGGCATCGTGGCCGCGCGCCGTGCGGCAGGAGACGACAAAGGCGACCTGCTGGGCATGTTGCTGGGGACCGACGTGAAGAACGGCGAACGGGTCGAGCGTATGTCCGACCGCCAAGCGCGCGACGAGATCATGACCTTCTTCTTCGCCGGACACGATACGACGGCCAGCGCCCTGGCTTGGGCCTGGTATCTGCTGGCCCTCCACCCCGAGGTGCAGGAGCGGTTGCACGAGGAAGTGGACCACGTGCTGGGCGGACGCACACCCACCGCCGACGACGTGCCCAAGCTGACCTATGCCACGGCGGTCTTCGCCGAGACGGTGCGCCTCTATCCCCCCGTCTGGAGCATCCATCGTGAGGCCGTTGCCGACGACGCCTGGGACGGCTACCGCATCCCGCGAGGGATGTATGTCATGGTCAGCCCGTACCTTACGCAGCGTGACCCGCGCTTCTACGACGACCCCGAGGCGTTCGACCCCGGCCGTTTCCACCTCGACGGCGACGTGCGCCGTTCGATTCCACGCTTCGCCTACTTCCCTTTCGGCGTAGGCACGCGCCAATGCATGGGTGAGCCGTTTGCCTGGATGCAGGGCGCATTGCTGCTGGCTGCCGTGGCGCAGCGCGTGCGGGTTTGCCCTGTCGCCGGCAGCGACGTCGTCCCGCTGGCTACGATCACGCTGCACCCGAAAAACGGCATCCCTCTACGTATCGAACGTCGTTAGACGCCGCGCCCACCTGGGGGCGCGCGCGGGCGTGCGGTCAGGCCGCGCCGCGCGCCAGACCGTCGCGCCGCAGACGTTGCTCGTGCGCGTCGATCAGCGCCAGGTTGCCCTCCAGCGTCTCCTCGGCCAGCATCAGACGCCGTAGTTCCATACCGTCCGGGACGTCACGGAGATAGCCGAGCAGGTGGCGGCGCAGCGCGAAGACGCCGCGCCGCTGTCCGCGCTCCTCGGTATTGTGGCGCAGATGATCGCGGCAGCGGTCGAGGCGTTCCAAGGCCGTGGGAGGGACGGCGGGGCGCCCTTCTTTCAGGGCCCGCGCTTCGCGGAAAATCCAGGGGTGGTTGAGCGCGGCCCGACCAATCATCACGCCCGCGCAGCCCGTCTCCTCGAAAGCGCGCGCCACGTCGGACGCCGTCTCCACGCCGCCGTTGACCACGACCGGGATGTCCACCGCCGCGCTCACGTGCGCGGCCCAACTCCAGTCGGCCTCCCCCTTGTGCCCTTGCAGAGCGGTACGGCAGTGCAGTGTGATGGCCGCGACGCCGGCGGCTTCGAGGCGTCGCGCCATCTCGTCGGGGCGCGGCGGCGAGTCGCCCCAGCCGATGCGCGTCTTCACCGTCACCGGCAGGTCGATAGCCTTGACGATCGCACCGGCCATGGCGGCCATGGCCGGCACGTCGCGCAACCAGCCGCTGCCCGCGCCGCGCCGCGCGATCTTGGGCACCCAGCAGCCGCAATTGATATCCACGCAGAGCGGTCGCGCCGCCGCGGCTATGGCCGCCGCCTCCACCAGGCGCGCGGCGTTGGCGCCGTAGATTTGGATGCCCGTGACTGGTTTCTCGTCGGGCGTCAGCACCATCTTACGCGCGATCGACGGTGCGCCGGCGAGCAACATCTCCACGTTCACGAACTCCGTGAACGTCAGGTCCGCGCCCATGGAGCGGCAAAGGGCGCGGTAGTACGCGTCGGTCACGTCTTCCATCGGCGCGAGCACCACGGGCCGGTCTGCCAGCAGGGCGTTGAAACGCGCGCGCGCCTCAGGATCGGGCAGGATTGTCGTCATTTCATCGTCCATATACTCTTTACTATAACGGGCTGAGCCGGTCACGCGGCCTTTAGCTTGCTATAGTGGCGGGAGAAACGGCGCCGCGGCGTCGAGAGGCTATGCAAGATGACGACAACAAGGAGAGCACCCTGTGAGCGCCCAATCGCTTTATCCCCTTTTGATCGAACCGCGCTACGTCGAGCGCATCTGGGGCGGACACGATCTCGACGCCAAGCTGGGCAAGCACGCGCCAGCGGATAAAGAGATCGGCGAGTCGTGGGAGATCTATGAGGAGAACAGCGTTGCCAACGGCTTACTCCAGGGCAAGACGATCGGCTTGTTGCGCGAGGAGCTGGGCCGTGACCTGATGGGCCATGTCGCACCTGAGGGGCTGTTCCCGTTGCTGACCAAGCTGATCGACGCGCGCGAGGCGCTCTCCGTGCAGGTCCACCCCGACGACCACTTTGCTCAGACACTAGAGCACCAGCCCTATGGCAAGACCGAGTGCTGGTACGTCGTTTCCGCCGCGCCAGGGGCGACGCTGACCTATGGCTTCAAGCAAGACGCCACGCCGCGAGAGTACGAGCAACTCGTGGCCGACGGCAAGCTCGACTCCATCCTGCGCCCTCTAGAGGTGCATGAAGGCGACGTGATCTACATCCCCGCCGGCATGGTCCACGCCATCGGCGCGGGTATTATCGTCTACGAGCTGCAGCAGACGAGCGACACGACCTACCGCATCTACGACTGGAATCGCCGCGACGCCGCGGGCAAGCCGCGTGAACTGCACGTGGACAAAGCAAAACAGGTGCTGGACTACCACGCCATTACCGCGGGCGCCGTCACGCCCCTACAAGAGCCGGACGGCGTGCGCACGGTCATTATCGCGGGAGAGTATTTCTGCCAGGAGTTGATCGAGACCGGCACGACGACCGAGGCCATCAGCACCTACCAGAGTCCCGTGGCGCTCTGCGCCCTCGACCAGCCCGTGATGATTATGGCTGGCGACGACGAACCGGTCACGGTCGCGCCCTACTCGTCGGCGCTGATCCCCGCCGGCGTAGCCACCTATACGCTCCAGCCCGGACCCAAGGCGACCAGTCCGGCCCGCGCCCTCGTCGCCTACATTCCGACCTCGGCGGAGGCTACGCGCCGCGACCTACTCGAGCGCGGTTTCGACGAAGAAGCCGTCGACGCGTTTCTGGCCCAGTTCGCCCCTGCCGCCGACCTCGGCCAGGGCGTCCAGGTCTCCTGACTAGCCACGAGATCGTTTTAGCTGCTGCTCGAGACTAGATACCGTCTTGACGGCGAGGAGCTAGACTTCAGGCGCACGATGCTTGCTCCAGCAGGACGAGTATATCCTCTATCTGTTGTTACGACGTCGGAGGGCGTCTAGACGCCCTCGTCGGGGTAGAGGGCGGCTTCCATGCGCGCGCGGATGGCGGGCCAATCGTCGTCCACGATGGCGTAGAGCACGCTGTCGCGTTGGCGGCCGTTCTGCACGATCATGTTTTTGCGCATGACGCCTTCGCGTGTCGCGCCGAGGCGCTCGATGGCGCGCCGCGACCTTACGTTCAGCACGTCGGTCTTGAGCCAGGCGCGCTGCCAACCCAGCGTATCGAAAAGGTAGCGCAGCATGAGGTACTTGGCCTCGCTATTGACCGCGGTGCGCTGCCAGGGCACGCCGATCCAGGTGCCGCCGATCTCGGCGGTCCGGTGTTCGCGCTCGATATCACGGAAGCTCGTCGTGCCGACGACCGTACCCGTAGCCTCTTCGATCATGGCGAAGGAGACCAGCCGGCCGCTTTTGGCCCCTTCAAGGGCGCGCTGGACCCATCTCTCCACGTCGGCGCGCGTTTCCAGCGACCAGGGGAGATAGCGCCAGATCGACGGGTCGTCGGCGATGCGCGTCAGGCCGTCGACGTGCCGTTCTTCGAGCGGCACGAGGCGCACCATACGCCCCTCCAACGTGAGAGGTCCCATCTCCGCCATAGCGTCCAACCGCCTCTTTCCCGCATCCCACGCGTGGTCCGTCACTCACTCGACTCCAAGTGTACCGTGCCAAGGGCCTCGGATGCGCGGCAAAATCGGCAGGGTTGAGCGCGGGTAGGCTTACTTGAAAGTACGTCACGGTCGCCGTGACCCCCCCGCCGTACTGCTCCGCGTAGGTCGTGCGGCCCAACGCGGGCTTGGCGCCGTGGAGCACGACGGCGTAGGGCAGGACGGGCACGTCCCGGGTGCGCCGCAGCAGGGTGTAGTAGTCCAACATGCGCCGGCCCAGGGAGCCCTGGCGCGCTGCGACAAGAGAAGCGGGAGGCTCGTACGTCGTGGTAACGCAGTCTCCTTGAAGGAGAGCTTCTCCGTACGGTTCGCTTACCTCGGGTCGAAGAGCGGCGTGAGGTAGGCGACAAGGAGTCTCTTGAACTCGGCGATGAGGCGCTGCTGATCGGGGGAGGGACCGTTTTTGATCGTCCCGAGCAGAGCTGAGACCGTGAGCACGCAGACCCGCGTCGTCAGCGCCGCCTGCGCGGGGTCGTGCGTACGCGCGCGCGCGAGAAAGAGCCTCTCAAGTCGCTCCCGCCCGACGCCGTCGAGGTCGTCGTCCTCGATATTGCCGAGCGAGGCGGATGCGAAGAGGCGCTCGAACCCGGCGTTGTCCTCACAGAACGTCACCAATGGGTCGATCAGGCGATCGATGAGAAGCGGCAGCGGCAAGGTCATGCTCTCGGGTGTGTAGACATGGTCGTAGATCTCTCGCAACTGAGCGTTGTAGCGCCCAGCCAATGCACGCATCACCTCATCTTTGTTGCGGAAAAATTGGTAGAGCGACCCGATGGACGCGCCCGCGCGCGCGGCGATGGCGTTGGTTGTAGCGGCCTCGTAACCGACCTCGCCAAATACGAGGGCCGCCGCGTCGAGTATCTCCTCCACGCGCTGCTCGCCCCGCCTCTGTCGCGGCGTCCGCCGTGCCGCCTCTCCGTCCGTCATAGCTTCTCGTCAGCCTCTTTTCTTGACAAAGTGAGTACTCGCTCATATAATGAAATTACATGAGTGAGTACTCGTATTGTAGCGGATGGACCAGTTGTCGAACACGGAGAGGGGCGGATAGATGTACACATATAAAGGTAAGACGGCGTTGATCACGGGGGCGTCGTCGGGCATCGGCGAGACTTTCGCGCACGAGTTAGCGGCGCGCGGCATGAACGCGGTATTAGTCGCGCGGTCGGAGGATCGTCTTAATAAGCTGGCGGATGACCTGCGCGCTAAACATGCGGTGCGTGCCGAGGTCGTGGCGACCGACCTGAGCCACGACGGCGCCGCCGTCGCGCTGCACGCCGAGACTGAGAAACGCGGTCTGAGCATCGATCTGCTGATCAACAACGCGGGCTTTGGCACGCACGGTCCCTTCGAGACGCTGGACGCGGCGCGCGACCACGACGAGGTGATGCTCAACGTCGCGGCGGTAGTCGATCTCTGCCACGCCTACCTGCCCGCGATGGTCGCGCGCGGCGACGGCGCGGTCATCAACGTGGCCTCCACGGCGGCGTTCCAGCCTGTCCCCTACATGGCCGTCTACGGCGCCACCAAGGCGTTCGTGCTCTCGTTCTCCGAGGCCCTGTGGGGAGAGTATCGTGGGCGCGGCATCCATGTGACCGCGCTCTGTCCCGGCCCGACGGAGACGCCCTTCTTCGGCGTCGTGGGTACGGAGGACGCCGCTATCGGTTCCAAGCGCACCTCTCGACAAGTCGTGGTCACGGGTTTGCATGCACTCGAGACGGGCCGCCTGAGCGCCATCGACGGCCTTGCCAACACCTTGTTGGCGCAGTCCTCGCGCGTCGCGCCGCGCACGCTGATTGCCCTGATCTCACGCCAAGTCATGCGGCCAGGCAAGGCCCGCTAGCCCGCTTTAGCGCATCCTACCCGCCCAAGCGCCGGACAGGGGAAGATCGCGACGTGTCTGACGACAGTGCGCACACGCCACGCACCGCTGGACGTGGAGCGCTGCCTGTCTCTCATAGGCAAGCGGCGCCCTGTGGTCCGACGTATTACGGCAGCACGCTCGTGGTGAGGGCGGTGTGCGCATCGAGGTGTACGTGCAGGAGGCCGGTCCCGGTCATCCAGTCCGCGTAGGCCTGCCACCGCGTCTCGTCGAGCGTGCCGTAGCGGCCGTGTGCGTCGTGGAACAGCGGGGCCAGGCGCACGATAGACGTTTGGATCAGCGACCGGGAGCGCGAGAGCACGCCCGGCACGGCCGTTAGCAGGCGCGCGGCCTCGACGGGGTGCGTCGCCGCGTAGGCATAGCCCCGCAGCGTGGCCTTCTGGAAGGCGCGCAGCACGCCCGGCTCGGACGTCAGCTGCCCTGCTCCCGTCGCCAGGACGAGTTCGTCGTAGCTCGGCACGCCGTAGTGCTCCACGTGCATGATATTGACCGGCTGGCCTTGAGCGGCGGCCTGGAGCGCTTCCCAGGTCCAGTACGCTCCCTCAATAGCATCGGCCCGATGCGAGAGCAGGGCCTGAAGCAGGCTGTAGTCGACGAGCACGGTTTTGACCTTGGCAAGGTCGCCGCCGTCTTTCTTCACCAGTGCGGCGATCGTCGTGTTGTCGCTGGCCGCGCCGGCCACGGCGATCGTCCGCCCTTGGAGTTGGCGCGGCCGCGTGATGCCGGAGGAGTGCAGCGTCATGATGCAGTTAAGCGGCTCCTGCACGATCGAGGCGGTGGCCACGACCGGCACGCCGCGCGCCCGGGCCAGCAGCACCTCGGGCTCGTAGGAGATGGCGACGTCGCCGTTCCCATGCGCTACCAGCGGCAGCGCGTCGGCCGCGCCCGGCGGAACCTGGGCGCGAACGGCGAGACCGGCCTGGGCGTAGTAGCCCTTGGCCATAGCTATGTAGATGCCGGCGTGGTCGGAGTTGGGATACCAGTCGAGCCAGACGGTCAGCGCACGCAGGGGCTTGGCCGGACGGGCCGCGCGCGCGACGGGAAGCGGAGACGCGACGATGGCCAGGGCCAGGGTGGTGAGAGACGCGACGACGAGAGAACGGCGGCCCAGACGCGGTGGTGATGACATGAACGATCCTTCTTGATGCATGATGACGAAAAGAACGTGCCGTGCTAACGTGAGCGACGTCTCCAGGGCAGAGCCAGCCATTCGAGCACGGCGACGAGGGTGAACGCGACCACGCCGAGCGCCGCCATGACCGCGACGATGGCGAAGACCTGGGCGGGAGGCGACTGAGTCTTGGCCTCGATGAGGGCGTAGCCCAGGCCGCTCGTCGCGCCGGTCCACTCGCCGTAGACGGCGGCGGCCACCGCGTAGGTCGCCGCCAGCTTCGCCCCGGTGAACAGGCCGGGCAGGGCGGCTGGCAGGTAGGCGGTGACGAGGATGTCGCGGCGCGCGGCGCCGAGCGTCTTGAGGACGCCGGGCAGGTCGGGATCGAGCGTTTGCAGCGCGTCGTAGACGCTGACGGTGACGGCGAAGAACGAGAATAGGACCACGACCACGACCTTTGGCGTCAAGCCGTAGCCGAAGGCGACCACCAGCACGGCGCCGATAGCGATGGTGGGGATGGCCTGCGAGGCGATCAGCAAGGGGTAGAGTCCGTCGCGCACCACGCGCGACGCCGCCATGGCCCCGGCCAGGACCGCGCCAATCAGGACCGCGAGGACGAAACCGGCGAGGGCTTCCTCGACCGTGGTCCAGATGTTGGCTCCGATCAAGGTCTGGGTGTCGGGATCGCTAAATGAAGCCCAGACGTCGCCGGGCGCGGGGGCCAACCAAGAGGGCACGTGATAGAACGAGATGACGCCTTGCCAGAGGGCGAGGGCGAGGGCGACGATGACCAGCGAGAGGCCACGTGCTTTCAAGGAGGCGCGCCATCGACGCCTTTTGGTCGCGATAGGCATGACGCCGTCGCGAAGGCGGGGGCGGACGCGCTGGTCCGGGCGGAGGTCGCTCGTCGCGGTCACGAGTCTAGCGCTGTCCCAGCGCGCGCCGTCTTGATCGCGCTGAGCAACCGGCCCTTCAGAGCCGCGAACGCGGGCGTGGTCGTCACGTCCTCGTCGCGCGGACGCGGCAGACCTACCGCGACCTCGGCGACGACGCGGCCGGGGCGCGACCCCATCACGTAGACGCGGTCGGACAGGTAGACCGCTTCTTCGAGGTCGTGGGTCACCAGCAGCACCGTCGCGCCGAGACTCTGGCAGACGCCGAGCAGCCAGCTCTGCATATCCAGCTTGGTCAGGGCGTCGAGCGCGCCGAACGGCTCGTCGAGCAGCAGGGCGCGGCGTCCGGTTAAGATGGTGCGGGCGAGCGCCGCGCGCTGGCGCATCCCGCCGGAGAGCGCCGAAGGCCACGCGTTCTCGAAGTCCCCTAGTCCGAACGCGTGGAGAAGCTGGGCCGCGCGGCGGCGTGCTTCTCGGCGCGAGAAGCCCTGGAAAGACAGCGGCAAGGCGGCGTTGTCGAGGACGCTGCGCCAGGGCAACAGCATATCGCGCTGCGGCATGTAGCCACAGAGTCCGGGCGTTCCATCCTGTATGACGTCCCCGATCGATGTCGTGCCGGAGGAGGGACGCTCCAGGCCGGCCACGATGCGCAGCAACGTGCTCTTGCCGCAACCGCTCGGGCCCACGAGCGAGACGAACTCACCCGGCTCGACCACGAGGTCCACGCCGTCGAGAGCGCGCAGCACGCGCCCGTCGAGGTCGTAGTCGCGCACGACCCCGCGCACCGTGATGCGCGGGGCCGCGTCGTCTCGTGGAGAAGTGGATGACGCGGCCCCATCCACGCGTACCAGCGCTTCGTTTCTCATACCCCTACCTCTCTTTCCACGCGTAACCACGTCGGGGACGCCGAGGGAGAAAGAGGCTGAGGACGGCAGCGACGACGCGCCCGTTAAGAGGACGGACGCGGCCACGAAAAATGGCGCCGCCAGACCTCCCAGCGGCGCCATAACATGCGGATCATCTTCCCTGCGCGGGCATTATCCCGATCAGGTTCGACGGTCGACGGCCACCCTCTCAGCCCGGCTACCCAGGCTCCCGTAGGCGTTGTGCGGTGTGAGCGACGTGTGCCGCCCTCGTATTAGTCAGGATGCCACAAACCGTGGCCTAGCGCAACTGCATCACGGCGAAATAAATGCCCACGACGATGCCCAACAGGTCGCCGCCCAGCACGGACTGGCTGAGCACCAGGTGCAACGCGCTCCCGATATGGGCGAAGCCCACGAGGCGGACGATGGAGAAGACGTTGCCCGCCAGCACGGTCAGTACGACGGTGGCCCCGGCGATGATCTCCATCTCGCGCCCCTGCTTGTAGCCCGAGACGCGCTTGAGGCCGGCGGCGACGAGCAGCCCGACCACGATGCCGCCGATAAACCCGACGCCCAATCCGATGAAGCTGGAGGCGAAGCCTATCACCAACGCCAGGACCACGGCGCCGGGGATGACGCGCAGATAGACCTGGGGCGTCAACTCGTACTGCGGCATCTTGCGTGTGGGCGCGCAGGAGGGGCAGCGGATGCCCGTGGGCGTGTAGACCATGCAGCGCGGGCAGATCGGCGTGTCGCAGCGCCCGCATGTCAACAACGTTTCGTCTTTGGGATGCCGCGCGCAGTAGCGTACGGCGGGGAGGGCAGGGTCGTCCTGAACCATCGTCATCTCGTCTTACCTCTACCTCTGTTGCTGTCGCTCCTTGCAGTATAAATCGTGCCAACCATCGTGAATAGAGTGGTCAGGTTCAGAGGGAAAGTTGGAGGGAAGGACGGGACGAATGATTCCGTCCTAGACAGGCGAACCGACAGCGTCTCCTACGCCGCGCTCTCGTCTTTCAGTGTTTTGAGGGCATTGACCTGCTCACCATTCGTGGGCCAGCCCACAGCAAGCACCGTGTGCTCGGTCCTCTCCGTCTCTAGGGAAAACGCGGAATGACCTATGGGGGGATGCGAAATGTGGGTCAGGGGGCAACTATGCCAATCGGCCTCCGGTCATACAGCCAGTTCGCTCAGGTGGGCGTGGTCGTTCCAGGTGACTAGGGTCCAGCGGCCATCGTCCGCGAGGTCGCAGCGCGTGATGCCGGTATTGTGCATCTGGAGGAATAACTCCAGCCGCTGGATGTCGCGCGGCCGGAGATCGTCGCCATAGAGCATCAAGGCGACGAGCGTGGTCAGGAAGCGGCCGTGGGTCACGGCCGCGACGCTCCCGGCGCCGTCCCGGCGCAGGCTTTCCACTAGGTCCACGCAGGCCGCGGCTCGCGCCGTCGCCTCGACCGGCGTCTCCTCGTCGGAGTGACGCCAATCGACGTGGCCGGCGTGATGGAGCGTGGCCTCTTTTATGGTCAGCACCTCGGGATCGTCGTAGGAGCGGCCCTGGATAACCGAGGGCCTCCGTACTTCGACGAGCAGCGGCGTGGAGGCGACCGGTTGGCCGGTCGCCTCTCCGATCGCCGCCGCCGTCTGATAAGCCCGCGTGTACGGGCTCGAGAGCAAGGCGTCTATCGTCATGCCGGCAAAGCGCCGCGAGACCAGGGCCGCCTGCCGACGACCGAGGTCCGAGAGTTCCACCGTGTTTACCTGGTGGAGGCGCTGGGCGTTGAAAGAACTTTGGCCATGGCGTACGAGATAGAGACGCATACCGACCGCTAGGGCGCCGTCTGGATGTCGTGGTCGACCTTAACCGCCGCGTTGGCCATGGCCTGCGCGGACGTTTCCTGGCCGAGCATCGCTCTGCTCATCTCCGTATCGATGTCGCCCTGGGCGCTGGCCCAGCCGCTGACCGTGGGCGAGTAGTAGGCGCGGCCAAGCTCGGTGATCGGAACCGCGACAAGAGGGTGGGAGGCGAGAAAGCCGGACTTGGCCATCAACGGCACAGCGCTTTGGCGTACCGGAGCCGCGTCGAGGTGCTCCGACCACCACGCCGTCCAGTAGGGCTGCGTGGCCCACTTGATGTACGTCCAGGCCGCCGCCTTCACCGCGGGTGCGGCGCCCTTGAACATGAAGATGTTGTCGCCAGCGTTGCCGTCGTCGTTGTTCTTAGGGCCTGCCGGCATGGGGGCCGCGCCCATCTTGAAGCGATTGCCTATGATCTGCTGCGTGCCCGCCGCGCCCTCGCTGCTGTATACCTCGAAGGCCACGTGTCCGCTGGCGAAGTCCGTCTGCCACTGGCTCGTGGCGCTGTTGGTGTGGTGAACGTAGCCTTTTTTGACGAGTTGCACGAAGTAGTCGAGCGCGGCGACCCCGGCGGACGAGTTAAAGGCCGTTTTCGTGCCGGCGCTATTGACCAGTTGTCCGCCCCATTGCCGCACCATGGGCTCCCACAGCGTCTCCTCGTTGTCCGTGGTGTCCATACACCAGTTTCCGCCCTTGGCGACCTTGGCGCAGTCTTGCGCGAACTCCGTCCACGTGCGCGGCATCGACGTGATGCCGGCCGCCCGCGTGAGTGTGGGGTTGTACCAGAGCACGGTGACCGACGTGTCGTTGAACGGCATGGAGTAGAGTTTGCCGCGATAGTAGCCGTTCTGAAGCTGCGGCGTGAAGTAGTCCTTGAGTTGCGCAGCGCTCAGGCCATTAGAACCGTTTACATAAGGCGTGAGGTCTTGCACCGAACCCTCGTCGACGTAGGTCGCCACGGCGAAAGCGTCGGTCTGCGAGAGCGCGGGCGGATGGCCTTGTTGGATGGCGGCGAGCAGCTTCGGTTGTAGCACGTTGGCGTTGGAGAAGGCCAGCGGCTTGATCAGGATGTTAGGGTGGCTCTTGTTGAAGGCGTCGATCATGTACTGCAAGTCGCCCTTAGCCGGCTGGTAGCTGAGGTTCTCCCAGTAGTCGACCACGACCGGACTGGCCGCCGTTGGATGCGCGGCGCGGGCAGCGCCGGCCCCAACGGACAGGGTGAGCGCGAGGACGGCGGCGCCCGCGGCGCTGGCGAGGCGAATTGGCTTAGTCATACTATCTCCTGCTTTATCGGTGCATTCACGGTCAAACAGACGGCCCTACGATAAACTTAGTTTTTTACGACGTGTCCCTGGCGCGGCCCAGCGGCGGTCTCTCACGCACGGAGGGCGACGCCCCCCTTTCTTCTGGCAACAGCTTTACCCCTTTAGCGCGCCGCCGCCTGCGGCGGAGACGCCCTCGATAATCGTCCGCTGGGCGGCGAAGAAAATAACGAAAATAGGCAAGATCGTGAAGGCCGAGGCGGCCGCGAGCTGTCCGTACTGTGTGTTGTGCGGCACGCCGAGGAACGTGGCCAGCCCCACCTGGAGCGGCTGTACGTCGGGCGTCGTCGTCACGATCAGGGGGTAGAGAAACTGGTTCCAGGACCCCAGAAAGGTGTATAGGGCTACCGCCACGAGCGCTGGGCCGGCCAAAGGCGTAGCCACGCGCACGAGGTAGGTGGTGCGCGAACAGCCATCGAGCTGCGCCGCGTCCCACAGCTCGCCCGGCAGGCCGAGAAAGACCTGACGCAGCAGAAAGATGCCGAGGGCGCTAGCCCCGAAAGGGACGATCTGGGCCTGATAGGTGTCGAGCCAGCCGAGCCAGCCAAGCACCTGGTACTGCGGGATCAGGATGACCTCGTCCGGGATCACCAGCACCATCAAGATGACGAGAAAGAATAGGCGCTTGCCGGGAAAGCGCAATAGAGCCAGGGCATAGGCGGCGGGAAGCGCCGTGACCACGGCCAGCACCGTCGTGGCGGAGGCGATAAACACGGTGTTGCCGAAGTAGCGCGGCCAACCCGGATTGGCGACGGCGTTCCAGGCGTCGGCGTAGTTGCCCCAGTCCCACAGCGGCAAGACGTTGGGCGGCACGTCGCCCAGGCGCGCGGCCGGCTCGACCGAGGTCACGAACATCCAGTAGAACGGGAAGGCGAAGATCAGCGCCAGGAGCAGCAACGCGGCGTAGCGGGCCGCGCGGCCGGCGCTCACCTTGCGTCGACGCTTGAGGGTCGTAGCATGAACCGAACTCATACGGTTTCTCCCGCGAACGTCAAAGTGCCTGCCTCTTCATGACGCACCCATCTGTTTCCCATCCACCTCTTCGCGACGCGACTATCCATAAAACACCCAGCGCCGCCCGACGACGTTCTGTACGAAGACGAACGCCATGATGAGGACGAACATGACCACGGCGACAGCGCAAGCCTCGCCAAGATTGAGGCTCTGGAATTGCTGGTAGAGAAAGACGCCGATGGTGGTGGTGGCCCCGGCGGGGCCGCCCACGGTGAGGGCGTAAATCTGCGTGAACACCTTGAGCGACTCGATCGTGGAGACGATGAACACGAAAAAGATGGTTGGCGTAAGCAAGGGCAAGGTGACGTGACGGGCCACGGCCCACGCCGGCGCCCCATCGAGGCGCGCGGCCTCCTCCAACTCAGGCGGGATCCCGGTCAAGGCGGCCAGAAAAACGATGGTGTTGAAGCCGGCCGATTGCCACAGGGAATAGATGATGACCGAGGGCATGGCCCAGTTAGGATCGTTGATCCAGCCTAGCGCCGGCAGATGCACCGCCGTCAACAAGCTGTTGAGCAGACCGGCCCGCGGGTCAAAGATATACAGCCAAATGATGGCCGTGGGCAACGCTGGGGTCACGTAGGGCAGGAAGAAGGTGAGCCGGAAAAAGGACCACCCGCGCACCTTACGACGCAGCAAAAGCGCGCACAGCAGCGAGAGGGCGACGCCGCCCGGCGCGACGCCCGCGACGTAGTAGAGCGTCGTGGTGAGCGCGTTGAGAAAGCCGGACTGCTGCGCGGGATCGAGCAGATAGCTATAGTTGCTCAGCCCGGCGAACTGTTGGGTGGGGGCGCCGGGGCGACGCTGCACGGAGGCGAAAAAGACGTAGAGGAACGGGGCCAGTGTAAAGAGAAAAAACAGTAAGAAGGCAGGCGCCAGGTATATGTAGGCTAGACCTGCCTCGCGCCAGTGTCCGCTCGACACTCGTACGGAGGTGCGCCGCGTCTTCGTCGTCCGGTATTGTAGGTTCACTAAGCCGGTGTTGCTCCCTTCTGCTCTCCCTCCACTCGATCTGGGAGTGAGCCGCGCGGGGCGGGCGGCGACGACCAAAACCGTCATCGCCGGCGTCGGCCTGCAAGACTGCACACGGGAGCAGCCGACGCCGACCGGCTCCAGCGCGTCACAGCGACCACGCGACCCTCTCACTCTAACAATGGACTGTTAAAGGGTCTTTAACAGAGCGTTAAGAGGAGGTTAAACGACCATGCCTATTCCTCCGATGCGGCGCAGCTCCACCGGCAAGCCGAGAGTGTCGCCAACGGGGCGACGAAGAGCGGCCCGGATTGAGGGTGATAAACGAGCGATGTATGGCGAGCCGCCCTTAGCGTACGGTCACGCTCTTAGCCAGATTGCGCGGTTTGTCCGGGTCGGTCCCGCGCAGCAGCGCCAACTCGTAGGCCAGCAGTTGCACGGGCGGTAGGGCGGAGAGCAGATAGGCTAGTCCTGTCTCAGGGACGGGAATATGCGCGTCGAACACCTCGTGCCTGTCCGGCCCGATGCCGACGACGTAGGCGCCGCGTGCCTTGACCTCGCCCGCCGAGAGCAGCATCTGGGCCTCGTCCGCGCCCGCGGGCGCGAAGACGAGCACGGGCGTGCCCGGCTCGATCAAGGCGATGACGCCGTGCTTGAGTTCACCCGCCGCGAAGCCCTCGGCGTGCATGTAGGTAACTTCCTTGATCTTCAGCGCCGCTTCGAGCGCGAGCGGGTAGCAGACGCCCCGGCCCAGCACGAAGAGGTGCGAACGATCGACGATGTGGTGCGCCACGTCGCGGATCGCGGTCAAGCGTCCGTCCGTCTTCAGGCGGTCGCTGCCGTCGGCTGCGTCGCGCAGCGCCTTCTGTACGGCGTCGGCGGCGTCGCCGAGGAAGCCTGCCGTCAGGAGCGTGTAGGCCAGCTTGGCCATGAAGGTCTTGGTGGAGAGGACGGACTTCTCCGGCCCTGCCCCCAGCATCACGGCTAGATCGCTCTGGCGCGCTAAGGTCGAGCCGGGCACATTGACCAGCGCGCCGATGCGGGCGCCGCGCGCGCGGCCCGCACGCACGGCGTCGAGCACGTCGATGGTCTCGCCGCTCTGCGAGAAAGCGATCATGGCGTCACGGTCGTGCAAGGCCCCGGCGAAAACGGCGAACTCGTGCGCGTAGGTGGCGCTGGCGACCACGCCAGCCTCGATGGTCAGGAGGTAGCGCGCCAGCAGCGCGGCGTGGAAGGCGGTGCCGCACCCGACGAGGTGTAGCCCCTGTGCCTCGCGGATGAACGCGGCGAGTCCCTCGGCCTGCGGTCCGCCCTCGGCGGCGATGCGTCGCAGCAGGTCCGGTTGCTCCCAGATCTCTTTTTCCAGGTAGTGATGGTAGTCCCCGAGTTCGGCGTCTTCCGCCCTCCACTCGACCTGCTCCACGGTCAGAGGAGCGGGCTCTCCGGTCAGCATATCGAACAAGGACACGCCGTCCGGCGTCAAGACGACGACCTGCCCGTCGTGGATGTAGGCCAGGCGGCGCGTATGCGGCAGCAGCGCCGCCATGTCGGAGGCCAGGTAGGTCGCGTCGTCGCCCACGCCTACGATGAGGGGTGAACCGTTCTTGACCGCCGCGAGTTCGCCCGTCGCGGCGTTGAAGGCGGCCAGCGCGTTGAGGCCGTCGAGCTGGAGGCAGACGCGGCGCAGCGCCTCGGCCAGCAGGCCGCCCTCGCCCAACGCGTCGGATGGCTCGAGCGCATCAAGCATCTCCTCGACTAAGTGCGCGGCCACTTCCGTGTCCGTCTCCGAGTACAGCACGTGGCCGCGCGCGATGAGGCCATGCCGCAGCACCTGGTAGTTCTCGATAATGCCGTTGTGGACGAGGGCCAGGCGTTTGCTTCCGTCGCGGTGCGGGTGTGCGTTGGCCACGGTCACGGCGCCCGTGGTGGCCCAGCGCGTGTGACCGAGCGCCAGGTTGCTCGCGGGCAAGCCGGTGGGCGGGGCCGCGAGTTTACCGATGTCGCGCGCCACGCGCGCCACGCCAGCGTCGCTGACGGCGACGCCCCAGGAGTCGTAGCCGCGGTACTCAAGCTTTTTCAGCGACGAGAAGACCGTGGAGGCCGCGTCGATGGGCATGCCGGTATAGCCGAAGATTCCACACATTGGTTGAGGTCCTTGTGATGTCGAGAGATGCACGGCATCATCCGACGCGCGGTGACGCGGCGTTCGATGTAGTGCTGTTTTAGCATAGAGATAGTGGGTCAGCGTGACGCCCCGCGCGACGGGCTACAGCGTGGGGGGCATGGATGCGCGCCGTGAGCGAGACGTAGTCACCCCGATGGCGTCGTGCTCGAAGACATAGCGAACGTCGGACACGGGCGATAGAGGGGGCCGCGTTCGCGACAGCGTACCGGCGTCGTGCTCGAAAACAGGCCAACGGTTATAAGATGAGGGCTTGCACCTACAGCGCGCTCTGTCTCGAAGGTCGCCCTTCGTTTTTCCACGCTGCTGACGGCTGTGCGGGCCGGGAAGCCATCCGCCGAATCTTTCGATAAAGCTTCCACCTCGTCGACTCAACTCTTCCAGAGCGAGTCCAGGCGCTACTTAGCGGCGATCGTCAAACCCGATCACTAGTGTACTGGCGACGCCTCATCCGCGTCACGGTCGAGCGCTTTCTCGTCGTAGAGCGCTGTCGTCTCACTTCCTCGCGGCAGCAACCGCCGCTAGGAGGAATGATACAAGGCTACGCAGAGCAGGGCAAGAGGACCGCCGGCGCCGTCCAGGGGACGCCTCACGATTGTAATAGCCGTCCCTGACACCATGCTAGGGAGAATGAATTCCCTGGTCCAGGTGTACATCTCACACCATTGGGGTACAGCCTTAATCGGGACCGGGAAAGCAAAGCGTCCGTGCTCGTGTTCTGATGCCAGAAGGGCCGCGACATGCGCTCTTGACCCAGACGTTAGGACTCTTGGAGCGCCGTCATGAACTCGTCCAGTGTCGCCGGCGGACTGGACAAGGTGGCCGTAGGCGGACCTGACGCTGCCCTGGAGCTAGGGCCCAATTGAAGATTCGTGAACAAGGTGAAGACGCTAAAAAGCAAATGTTCGGCCGCGCCAAAATTGACCTCTTGCGCCAGCGCGTGCTCCTGGCGTGAGGGCGGCGCGGCGTTGCCTCCGGTCTACCACGGGCGCGCGGTCCCGCACCATCAAATCCGTGCCGGAGCTTGACAACTGAAATCTACGCACGTTCGACGCCGGTGAGGGCGTGCGGCGCCCCGCCGGTTGGGGGTCGGGCAGTTATAGCCGCGTAGCGTCGAGCACCACGACGCTGTTGTTGGTCAGGACGAACACGCGTTTGGTGCGCTCGTCGACCGCCAGACTCGGGCCGCTGCCGCCGCTCACCTCCCCCACCGCGAGCGCGGCCCCGACTAGCGCGTCCGTACGGATATCGAGAGCACGCAGCACCCCCGGCCCAGCGGGTCTCAGCGTTTCGGGGTCGGTCAGGCTGGCGGACAGCGCGAAGACGCGCCCCAGCCCCCCCGCCACCACGAGCGCGACGATAGGCGTGCGCCCGATAGCCACCCGGCGCGCCACGGTTGCCGCGCGCTCATCGATCACCGCGATCGCGGCGGAGCCGCCGGCGCTGAGGTAGCCGCCCACGGTCGTCGTGGCGTAGGCGCGGCACCCGCGTGCATCGACGGCTAATGGGGCTGCTGGAGCGCCCGTGTCTATGCGCGCCTGGACAGCCCCGCTTCGCGCGTCGAGGAGGGACACCTCGTACGCGTACCCGGACGCACCGACGCCGGACGAGACGAGGACGAGCCCCGCCGCAGCGTCCACGACCATCTGCGTGGACTCAGCGATGGCGAAGCGCAGCGGGGTGGCGCCCAAGACCGCCCCGCTCGTCGCGTCGAGCACGCTCACCGTGTCCGACATAGGGCTGGCGACGAACGTGCGCCCCGTCCGCTCATCGACCGCGATCAGGCCTGGATTGCCGACGACCGACACCGAGCGCACGATGGAGCCGGTCTCCGCGTCGATGGTGACCACCCGTCCTCCCCCCGGACCGGTCGTCACGCCCACGAACACGCGCCCCGTCGTCCCATCCGTCGCCAGGGCCAGCGGCTGGCCCCCGACCGAGACCGTGCGCAGGACACGTCCGTCGAGCGCGTCAAGCACGACGATGGCCCCGTCGCCCGCCGTGTCCGGGCGCGCATCAGGGACGATCGTCGGCGGGCTAGGGGGTGGCGCGGACCTAGCGGTGAAGTAGAGCGCCACGAACGCGCGGCCCGCGTCCGCGTCGATAGCCATGGCCAGCGGGGGCCGGGGCAGACCCACGGTGCGGAGCACGGAGCCGGTTCGCGCATCAAGAAGGTCGACCCCAGCTGGCGTGAGCACGATAGCCCGGCCGGCCCGCTCGTCGACGGCCACGGCCGACCCAGCGATGGGCATGGTCCGCGGGAGCAAGGACGATGAGGGGGCGGGCGTCGCGGGCGGCGGAAGCGTCGGAGGTCCCCCGCCAGCCGGCATCCTCGTGGCAAAGATGATGGCGGCGTCGTCCTGCTGATCGACCATGAGGCCGCGCCCGGCCCGCTCGTCGATCGCGAGGGCGACGGGGAGGTGGCCCGCGGCGAAGACGCCGCGCGGAGACCCATCGCGCGCGTCGAGCACGCTCACCACGCCGGACCCCGCGACACGCCCTCCGACGAGCGGCCCCGGAGCGACCACGAAAACGTTCCCCCCAAGCTCATCGATCGCCGCGACGACCCCGCGTACCGCCACGCGGCGGAGGACAGTCCCGGTCAAGGCGTCGAGCACATGGACCGTGCCGCGGACGCCCCCGACAAAGACGCGCCCCGTCGCCTCGTCAGCCGCGACGCCCATCCCGCCATCGAGCGGGACCTCGCGCACGACGGCGCCGGTCGCGACGTCCAGGACGCCTACGCGGTCGGCGCCTGTAACGAACGCGCGCCCAACCCGTCCGTCCGCCGCCACGCCCGCGCCAATCCCGGCGCGCAGGGCGACGACGTGCCGGACGTCCCCGGTCGCGGCGTCGAGGATGCGCACCCGATTGACGCCCACGACGACCACGCGCCCGTCGCGCTCGTCCAGCGCCATGGCCGACGGGGGGCCAGGGTCCGTGGGGATGGTGCGCAGCAAGGTCCCGGTGCGCCCGTCGAGCATCGCGACGCCCCCCCGCGACGGGGCCACGCCCTGTGTCAGCACGAAGACATGCCCGCGCTGCGGGTCCGCCAAGACGGCGCGCGGGGATTGGGCGAGCCGCACGGTGCGCAGCAGCACTCCATCCTCGGCGTCGATGACGCCGACGCTTCCGACGCCGATCGGCGGCGCGTGGAGAACGAAGAGACGCCCCGTCGGCGCGTCGACCGCCACGGATCCGGCGGGGGACGCGACCGGGATGGCGCGTAGGAGGCGGCCGGTGCGCGTGTCGAGCATACTGACGCGCCCGGCGGCATCGTCGGAACTCGTCGCGTACGCGCGGTGGCGTGCCGGGTCGATTGCGATGTCCGCCGCGACGCCAGCGGGGCCCGGCCCGAGATTGATCGTGTACAGGACGGGCGACGGCGCGGCCCTGCCCACATCCACCCCCGGCGACGCGCGCGCCAGGACGCCCGCGAGTAGCGCGGTCGCCGCCAGCCCTCGCGCGAACGTTGGTATCGAGGTCCTTATCATTCGCCCCCTCCTTCTCTTAACATCCGCTGCGCCAAGCCGCCAGGCGCGATCCCTTGCCGTCACTATAGTTTAGTAGGACCGCGCTCGACGGCCGATGCGCCCCCAAGGAGTAGTGGTAGCCGCCTGTCACGCAGCGACCGGCTATGGTGCGCCGCCCGACGGCCCGATGCCCCCTAACCTCCTAGTAGCACTCCTGGGCAGCGGCTGGGACGACGCGCTCCGCGTCGAGGGCTCCGCTATATTCCCCTCTGTCGATAAACCCGCGACACGCGCGGTATGTCTCCTATTGCATGCCTAGAGCGCGTCGGTGTATTGTGTAATCTTTCACAAGTCGCACATTTACCATGGGTGGCCGCGTATATGCATAGGTGGGCATGACCGGCCCACGCCTTGGCGTCGGCGGGTAATCCGGTCGCGCGGTCACCGCGTACTATAAAGCGAGGGCTTCGTGTCCAAGGTGTGGGAAGGGAGGTGGCGTACCATAAGCGCCGGGGAGATATGCGCGCTCGTGGCGACCGTTGCCCATGACCAAGGCCGTTTCACGCTCGGAGACGCCGTGCGGCAGCGCGACAGCGTGTGGGTCGCCTACCTGTACGACGCCAACGCGGGTCGCTAGGAGCGCGCCGCTGCCCTCCCCACATGCAGGGCCGTCCCCCTGGACCGCCCTGCGCGCAACGGCGGCCGCGACTACAGCGAGGAGGAGGCGCACATCATGCTCGACGAGCTCGGGCGCATCCTGGCACCGCCTACGCAACGGACACAGGTATGCGGCTCCGCGCGCTGTATGTGCGCTACGCCGACGGCGACGACGACCGCTACCGCGTCGTCGTGCGGACCGGGGCGAACGACGACGGCAACGACATCGAAGTGACAACCCTCGCCGCCTACGTTGCCTTCCGCGCGCGACATCACGACCTATGCAACTGGGATGCGGACGCCAAGAGGCAGGCGCTACGGGCGCGCTCTCGTTAAAAGCCGTCGTGGGCGTGCGGGTGGGAGGCCCGCCGCGTCGCGTACGCGCGCAAGCCCGCGCGCACGATGAGGCCGTGGCGATGGGGCATCGTCGCAATGAGCCCTTGTTGGGCGAAGCGGCGCAGGTGCCGGCTAACATACTCGCGGTCCGCGTTGACGCGCCACCCCAATTCCTCGTGCGTCGCCCCTACGTAGCCCCCGTCCTCGGCGTCCGCGCCCTCCGCCGCCAGCCGCACCAGCGTCCGCGCCAGGCGGGTCTCTACGTCGTAGAGCGCCAGTTCCGTCAGAGCGTTGTAGGAGTGAGCGAGGGCTTGCGCGAGCCGCGCGCCTAAGCGCGCTTGGGCGGCGGGGTCGGCCGCCAGGATCTCCAGCAGGCGCGGGCCGGGGACGCGGTAGAGCCTGGCGGCCGACCCCCACCGCCTCCGCGACGCTCGTCAGGCTGCCGTCAGCGTCGCGCGCGAGGAAGCGGAAGAAGTCGTCCGTGCCCAGGAGATCGAGCGTCACCTGGCGGCCTGTCGGTGCCTCCCGGTAGAGGCGCAGGCGTCCCTGCACGATCAGATAGATGGAGCCCAGGGCGGTCGGAGGCTCGTTGAGGCGCGCGCCACGCGGGAGGGCCAGCGGCCGCGTCAGGCGGGCTACACCGGCGAGCACCGCGTCGTCCAAGGCGTCGAACACTGCAAGCGCACGCAGGGCGCGCGAGACACGCACCACCTCCTGGTCATCCGATGGGGCCTCGGACATCGCGACCCGTCCCTTCATCGCGTCTGTGCTCGTCGCCAGCTCGTGTCGCCCCAGCGTGATGGATGGGGACGACTTTTCACTCACTTCCAACGGTAGCACGCGGCGTGCGCCACGTCAAACCGCGCTCGTGCTCGGGGTGCGCGCCACTTTTTCGCGGGGAGAGAAAGGAGTAAACTCGGGGGCACGAGGACGAGAGGAGCGGGAGGACGGCGATGGAGCGGGAGCAGACCTCGGAGGGCTGGGGCGTGACGGCCGTGGAC
>JAABUX010000346.1_pt1 | contig 79070 bp, 80 predicted proteins | sample 5561851 | NCBI WGS metagenome assembly JAABUX01 (sample SAMN10711883, study PRJNA513361) | rock metagenome | isolation source: Antarctica rocks | place: Antarctica: Victoria Land, Richard Nunatak red sandstone | collected 2016-01-03 | reverse complement strand
ATAGCAAGCACGGCACCAACGTTTTCTCTCTGAAACACAGAGATGACGCAGGTAAAATCATCTGCCATATCTGGTGATAGCCGATCAGCCCACGCCGGACAAGCGTAAGCAATTACAATCAGCAATGGCACAATCTTTATGGCTACCTCACGTTTGCGATGCGGCGTGAACTTTAGGTTGAGGCTGGATTGAGCTAATCTGGACGTGGTCGGAGCAAAAATTTCTTTCTAATCGTGGTCCCTATTTTTGACTTATACCCCAGCCAACGCTCGGCTCTGGTCAATGTTGTGAGATTGTAAGCATTGCGGCAACATTTCATTCTCACCAATTGCAGCCATAGAATACGGTTATGAATAATGCGCCTGATATCAATGAACCACCGCCTCCAACGCCCCCTTCGCATACATCTCCGACATCCGATCCAGCGACACCACCTGAATCCCCGACCCATGCCCCGCGCATCCGAACTCCTCGAACCTCGCGCGACAAATCCCCCGCACCGCCTCGCTCGCCGCCGCGAAGAACTTCCGCGGGTCGAACTCCTCCGGCTTCTGCCCCATCAGCCGCCGCATCGCTCCCGTCATCGACAGCCGGATGTCCGTGTCGATGTTGACCTTGCGCACCCCGTGCCGAATCCCCTCCTGGATTTCCTCCACCGGAACCCCGTACGTCTCCTTGATCTCCCCGCCATGCTCGCGGATGATGTCCAGCCACTCCTGCGGCACCGACGACGACCCGTGCATCACCAGATGCGTGTTCGGAATCCGCGCGTGGATTTCCCGGATGCGGTCGATCGCGAGAATATCCCCGGTCGGCTTGCGGGAGAACTTGTACGCGCCGTGGCTGGTGCCGATCGCGATCGCCAGCGCGTCCACTCCCGTCTGCCGCACGAAATCCGCCGCCTGCTCCGGGTCCGTCAGCAACTGGTCGTGCGACAGCTTGCCCTCGGCGCCCGACCCGTCCTCCTCGCCCGCCTCCCCGGTCTCCAGCGACCCGAGCACGCCCAGCTCGCCCTCGACCGACACGCCGACCGCGTGCGCCATCTCCACCACCCGGCGCGTCGTGCCGACGTTGTAGTCGTACGACGCCGGGGTCTTCATGTCCTCCTGCAACGAGCCGTCCATCATCACGCTGGTGAAGCCCGAGCGGATCGAGCGCTGGCATACCGCCGGGCTGGCGCCGTGGTCCTGGTGCATGGCGATCGGAATGCGGGGCCAAGTCTCGACCGCGGCCTCGATCAGATGCCGCAGGAACGCCTCGCCGGCGTATTTCCGCGCGCCGGCGGACCCCTGCAAGATCACCGGGCTGTCGCAGTCCTCAGCGGCCCGCATGATCGCCTGGATCTGCTCCATGTTGTTCACGTTGAAGGCGGGGATGCCGTAGCCGTGCTCGGCCGCGTGGTCCAGCAACTGCCGCATCGAAGCGAGTGCCATGTCGGTTTCCTTACGTTTCGCGTGTCAAGCCGCACGCTTTTTGCGGTCCATCAGTTGCAGGATCATCGGGGTGAAAATCAGCTGCATCGCCAGCGGCATCTTGCTGCCGGGGCATACGATCGTGTTGGCGCGCGACATGAAGCTGTCGGCCAGCATCGACAGCAGGTACGGCATGTCGATCCCTTTCGGGTTGCGGAACCGGATCACCAGCATGCTTTCGTCGGCGCTCGGCACGTCGCGGGACACGAACGGGTTGGAGGTGTCCACCGTCGGCACGCGCTGGAAGTTCACGTGCGTCTCGGTGAACTGCGGGCAGATGTAGTTCACGTAGTCGGGCATCCGACGCAGGATGGTGTCGACCACTGCCTCGTGGGTGTAGCCGCGCGCCCGCTTGTCGCGATGCAGCTTCTGAATCCATTCGAGGTTGATGATTGGCACCACGCCCACCAGCAGGTCCGCGTGCCGGGCGATGTTGATGTCGCCGTGCACGACCCCGCCGTGCAGCCCCTCGTAGAACAGCAGGTCGGTGCCGCGCTTGACGTCCTCCCATGGGGTGAACGTGCCGGAGTCCTGCCGGTACGGCGCCGCTTCCTCGTCGTTGTGGAGGTACTTGCGCGTCCGGCCGCTGCCGCTCTCGCTGTACGACCGGAACAGCGCCTCAAGCTCGGCGAACAAATTGGCTTCCGGGCCGAAATGGCTGACATGGTTGGTTCCCGCGGCGCCGGCCTCTGCGATCAGCGCGCGCATTTCCATGCGGTCGAAGCGGTGGAACGCGTCGCCTTCGACGATGGCGGCGTTGATGCTCTCGCGCCGGAAAATCTGCTCGAACGTCGACGTGACCGTCGTCGTCCCGGCGCCCGACGACCCGGTGATCGCGATGACTGGATGTTTCAGCGACATGGCGGGCCTCAGGCGGTGCGGAACAGGGAGCGGGCGTTGAACAGCGGCGTGGTGAACACCGAGTCCTCGCCGCGGGCGTACTCGTCGTGGTAGCGGTCCAGCCGTTCCACTTCCTCGCGTGAGCCGAGGATCACCGGCACCCGCTGGTGGATGCCGGTCGGCACGATGTCCAGCAGCCGCTCGCGCCCGGTGGACGCCTTGCCGCCCGCCTGCTCCACGATCATGGCCATCGGGTTGGCTTCGTACATCAACCGCAGCCGGGCCGGGCGGTCGGGGTCCTTGGAGCCGCGGGGGTACATGAACAGCCCGCCACGCACGAGGATGCGGTGCACCTCGGCCACCATCGAGGCGATCCAGCGCATGTTGAACTCGACCCCGCGCGGCCCCGACGCGCCCTGGATGCACTCCTCGACGTAGCGGCGCACCGGCGGGTCCCAGAACCGCTCGTTGGACACGTTGACGGCGAACTCGCGCGTGGCGGGCGGAATGCTCATGTCGGGGTGCGTGAGGATGAATGCGCCGATCTCGCGGTCCAGGGTGAAGCCGTGCACGCCGGCACCGAGGGTGATCACCATCATGGCGACGGGGCCGTAGATCGCGTAGCCCGCGGCGACCTGCGCGGTGCCGGGCTGCAGGAAGTCGGCGGTGGTCGGCTCGTCGATGCCGTCGGGGCAGCGCAGCACGGAAAAGATCGTGCCGACCGGCATGTTGATGTCGATGTTGGACGAACCGTCGAGCGGGTCGAACACCAGCAGGTAGCGTCCGCGGGGATACATCGCCGGGATGGGGTACGGCTCGTCCATCTCCTCCGACGCCATGCCGGCGAGCTGGCCGCCCCACTCGCAGGTCGCGACCATGATGTCGTTGGCGACCACGTCCAGCGGCTTCTGGTCGTCGCCGCCGGCGTTCACCTGGGTTTGGACGCCGTCCAGCGCGTCGATCGACCCGCGCGAGGCGGCGATCGCGACCAGCTTGCACGCGGTCTGGATGTCGTTCAGCAGCGACGTCAGGTCTGGCTGCGGATTAGCGGACCGGCGCTGGTCGTCGATGATGAATTTGGACAGGGTCGTCCGGCGGTACGGCATCAGTCACTCCCGTGAACGGCGCATTGGCCATTTTATTGTGAGAAGACCCGGCTGGCCCGGATGTCTTCGGCAGTGATGGTCTCGAGGTCCACCCGCCCGAGCGGACGGTCGCGTTCGGCGAACAAGCGGTTGGCCATGCGCAGCCGGGCGCGGTCGAGCCCGTTGCGGATCGACCGCGCGTTGGAGAACCGCGGCTGCTGCATCCGCAGGCCGATGTACTCGCGCATCGCCTCCTTTGCCCCGGCGTCGAAGCGGTAGTGCATGCCGCTCGCGATCATCTCGGCGATCGCGAACAGCTCGCCGGCGTCGTAGTCCGGGAAGTCGATGTGGTGGGCGATGCGCGACGCCATGCCGGGGTTGCTGCGAAAGAACGTGTCCATCCGGTCCTTGTAGCCGGCCAGGATCACCACGAGATCGTCGCGGTTGTCCTCCATCATCTGCAGCAGGATTTCGATCGCCTCCTGCCCGTAGTCGCGCTCGTTCTCCGGGCGGTACAGGTAGTACGCCTCGTCGATGAACAGCACGCCGCCCATCGCCTTCTTGAGGATTTCCTTCGTCTTGGGCGCGGTGTGGCCGATGTACTGCCCCACCAAGTCGTCGCGCGACACCGTGACGACGTGGTTGCGGCGGATATACTTCAGCCGGTACAGCACGTCGGCCATACGCCGGGCCACGGTGGTCTTGCCGGTGCCGGGGTTGCCGGTGAAGCTCATGTGCAGCGAGGGCGGGTCGGCCTGGATGCCCAGGCCGCGCCGCGCCGCCTCGACCAGCAGCAGCGCCGCGATCTCCCGGATGCGGGTCTTGACCGGGACCAGCCCGATCAGCTCGCGGTCGAGCGTGCCGATGGTGTCGGCGATGTTGCTCTCGGCATACAGCGCCGCGAGATCGACCCGTTCGTCTGCCATAACATCGGCGCTCATGCCACACGCTCCGTCCGTTGGGGTTGGGCCTGCCGTTGGGGTTGGGACAGCTCGCGCCGGAACGCGTCCATCACGCCGCCGTAGCCTCCCTCGGCGTCGCGCGCGCCGAAGATTGCCGAGCCGGCCACGAACACGTCGGCGCCGGCGTCGGCGATCGCACGGACGTTCGAAATCTTGATCCCGCCATCCACCTCCAGCGCGATCGGATTGCCGCCCCGCTGCACGTGGGCGTCGATGCGCCGCCGCACCGCCGCGATCTTGTCGAGCGCGTGCGGGATGAACGCCTGCCCGCCGAACCCGGGGTTGACCGACATCACCAAAATTAGGTCCAGCCGGTCCATCACATAGTCGAGGTGCTCCAGCGGCGTCGCCGGGTTGAACGCGAGGCCCGCCTGGCAGCCCTGGTCGCGGATCAGCGCCAGGGTGCGGTCGACGTGCTCGGACGCCTCGGGGTGGACCGTGACGATGCTCGCCCCGGCGCGGGCGAACATCACCGCCAGCTCGTCGACCGGCTTGGCCATGATGTGCACGTCGATCGGGACCCTCGCCACCGGCCGGATCGCCTCGCAGATCAGCGGCCCGATCGTGAGGTTGGGCACGTAGTGGTTGTCCATCACGTCGAAGTGGATCAGGTCGGCGCCGGCCTCCTGCAGCGCCGCGATCTCCGCCCCCAGCCGGGCGAAATCCGCGGACAGGATGCTGGGGGCGATGCGGCCGGTCATGGCTGCTCGGCGGAACGGTAGCGCTCGCCGGGCGGCACCCCGGTCGCGTAGCTGCGCAGCGTGTACTCGACGTTGCGGCCCGGCCCTGGGGCGCGGATCAGCTCGAAACCGGGCTCGTAGGCCGGGCGCTGCACCATGAACGACATGCGGATGGTCTCGAAGCCCTTCTTGCTGTCGAACGCGAGCACCTTGATATAGGCGGTCGGGTTCGCCTCGCGGCAGGCCTTCAGCTCCATCATGACGCCCGCCGGGTCGCGCAGGTCGAACATCGGCGTGCCCCACATCGACCAGTAGTAGTTGCGGGGATGCGGGTCGTCGGTGTGCTCGACCGCGAGCGCCCAGCCGTTGTCGAGCGCGTACTCGATCTGCTTGCTGATCTCCTCGTCCGTCAGGTCCGGCAGGAAGGAGAACTGGCCTTGGGTGACTTTCATGCGGGTTCTCCTGCTCAGGACGCGGTGGGGGTCGGCAGCACGTCGACGGAGTCGGTCGACGCGTAGTTGAAGGTAACGTCCTTCCAGGTGTCGAGCGCGGCCCGCAGTGGCTGGCACCAGCGCGCGGCGGCGGTCAGGATCTCCGGCCCCTCGTTCCAGATGTCGCGGCCCTCGTTGCGCGCCTTGACCATGCACTCCAGCGCCACGCGGTTGGCGATGGCGCCGGCCTGGATGCCCATCGGGTGGCCGATGGTGCCGCCGCCGAACTGCAACACCACGTCGTCTTGCAAGTAGTGCAGCAGTTGGTGCATCTGCCCGGCGTGGATGCCGCCCGACGCGACCGGCATCAGCTTTTTCAGGCTCGCCCAGGGCTGGTCGAAGAACACGCCATGCAGCGGGTTCGCCGGCACGAAGCCCTCGCGGCAGGTGTCGTAGATGCCGCGGACGACGTTAGGGTCGCCCTCCAGCTTGCCCACTACGGTGCCGGCGTGGATGTGGTCGACGCCCGCCATCCGCATCCACTTCGCGATCACGCGGAACGACACGCCGTGGTTCTTCTGGCGCGTGTAGGTTGAGTGGCCGGCACGGTGCAGGTGCAGGATCATGTCGTTGCGGCGCGCCCACTTCGCCATCGACTGGATCGCGGTGTAGCCGATCACGAGGTCGATCATGACGATCACGCTGCCCAGGTCGCGGGCGAACTCGGCGCGCTCGTACATGTCCTCCATCGTCGCGGCGGTGACGTTGAGGTAAGTGCCCTTGATCTCGCCCGTCTCCGCCATCGCCTTGTTTACGCCCTCCATGCAATACAGGAAGCGGTCCCGCCAATGCATGAACGGCTGCGAGTTGATGTTCTCGTCGTCCTTGGTGAAGTCGAGCCCGCCCTTCAGCGCCTCGTACACCACCCGGCCGTAGTTGCGGCCCGATAGCCCGAGCTTCGGCTTCATCGTGGCGCCCAGCATGGGCCGGCCATACACGTTCATGCGCTCGCGCTCGACCACGATGCCGGTCGCCGGGCCCTGGAACGTCTTCAGGTAGTGCGGCGGAATCCGCATGTCTTCGAGCCGGAGCGCCTTGAGCGGCTTGAACCCGAACACGTTGCCGATGATCGACGCGGTGAGGTTGGAGATGGATCCTTCCTCGAACAGGTCGAGGTCGTAGGCGATGTAGGCGAAGAACTGCTCGGGGTTGCCCGGCACCGGGTCGACCCGGTAGGCCTTCGCCCGATAATACTCGCTGTCGGTCAGGCGGTCGGTCCAGACCACCGTCCAGGTCGCGGTCGAGGACTCGCCGGCGACGGCGGCGGCTGCTTCCTCGGGGTCGACCCCGTCCTGCGGCGTCAGGCGGAATACGGCGAGGATGTCGGTGTCCTTGGGGACGTAGTCCGGCTCCCAGTAGCCCATCTGCCGATACTTCAGGACGCCGGAGGTGTAGCGCTCCTTCATGTCCGTTATCTTGACGTCGACCGCTTTATTCACTGGGTGCTCCCTTGCCAGGCCTGACGGGATTGTTCCCGCCTTCACGCGACATTACTGGCCTCGACACGACGAGGGAAAGCAAAATAGACTGTCCCTAACCACAAGGGATCCCTCGTTCATTTCATGTCGAACGTGACGATGCGGCAGCTTGAGGTGTTCGTGGACGCGGCGGAGCGGTTGTCTTTCGTCCGCGTGGCGGAGCGGCTGCGGCTGACGCCCTCGGCGGTCTCGTTCCAAATCCGGCAGATCGAGTTGCAAACCGGGTTCGCGTTGTTCGAGCGGATCGGCCGCAAGGTTGCGCTGACCGAGGCGGGCAGGGTGCTGCTGGAATATGCGCGCCCGGTACTGCGGTCGATGTATGACGTGGACCAGGCCATGCAGGCGCTGAAGGGCGTCGGCGGCGGCCGGGTCAGGCTGGGCTTGGTCTCCACCGCGAAATACATCGTGCCGCACCTGATCGCACGATTCCGGACCCGGTTTCCCGGCGTGACGGTCGCGCTGCAGGAAGGCAACAAGACCTCAATTCAATCACTGCTGACCAGTGGCGGGATCGACCTTGCCATCATGGGGCAGCCGTCGGACGGCGCCGACGTGCTCGGGGAACGGTTTGCGGCCCATCCCTCCGTGCTGATCGCGCCGCCGAAGCACCGATTGCATGCCAATCCTGCGTCGGTGGATGAACTTTGCTCCGAATGGTTCATCGTGCGCGAGCAAGGCTCCGGCACACGGTCCCTGTCGGACCAATTCTTTGCCGCCGCCAGCTTCACGCCCCGCGTCGCGATGGAAACGTCGAGCAACGAAATGATCAAGCAGGCGGTGATGGCCGGCATGGGAATTGCGGTCATCTCGCAGCATACGATCCGGCTGGAGTGCTCGCTGGGGTTGCTGGAGGTTCTCGCGGTCGAAGGTTTTCCGGTGATGCGCTGGTGGTCGGTGGTGCAGCGCCGGACGTCGCCGCTGCTTCCCGTTCAAGCGCGGCTTCGGAGCTTCCTCATTGACGAAGGCCAGATCATCATCGACGAACTCGGCCGCGGTTTCGATGACATGCGGCCGAAACAAGTCGAGTATCCATCGGGATCAGGGTCGAATCTGTGATGTCGACCGGCTTTAGCTCATAATCATACAAAGCACCTTTAAAAGATGACAAACAACAAGTGCATGTGAACGGATTGAGCCTCTGCAGAAACTAGACCGTAGGAATTGTGCCTAGTCGAATATTATCGCCGGGCGTAGGATATAACCGGGCGGAGTTTGCGGGACACGGGCGTTCGTCCGGTTCTTCCCATCGGTGACGGATTTAAATGACGAGCTATTACATCAGGGAGTTAACAAACATGGCCACTACTGACATGGCGGCGATCCCGTTTCAGCCGCTTGCCAATCTGCTGGCGTTCGATGCGCTCGTGTTCGGCAACGGCATCGTTCCTGCGGCAATCCCAGCGGCAGCCCAGGCGACGATCAGCGCGATCAGCCAGCAAATTGCCGCCTCGCTGCCCAGCAATCTGGCGCAGGCCATCACGGCGCAGTTTGCCGCAAGCTCTTTGGCGCAGCCTCCCGTGAGCGGCGTCGCGCCGACGATGACGTTCAGTTACCCGAATGCCGCGCCTGCTGTTCCCAATGCGACGGCCATGGCAATGGCGCAACCGGTGATCACCGCCATCATGCAACAGATCAATGCCTCGTTGCCGAGCAGCCTTGCCTCGGCGATCACGTCGCAGTTCGCTGGCGCCGCGGCCAACCCGGTCCCGGTCGGCGCTCCCGTGCAGCCGTCGTCGCCCGCCGGCGCGTCGCTAGCCCTTCTGATCACCAACCAAATCGAAACCTTCCTTTCGGTCCCACACACGACGTAGCTGGCGTTGCGGAGGGCGGCGTGGTTGGTGCGGACTTGCTTGCCGCCGCTCCAACTGCGCCTCACGCCGCACGTTTGAGCTTGGCCGGCGTAATTACGGAGGAACGCGCGCTCTCAAGCGTAGTGGCGCTTGAGGAAGCGTGCCTTCTGCTCGACGATCAGAGCCGGAAAGCCCTCTTGGAAGCGCGCGAAATGCGGCGCTGCAAGATGGGCGTCGAACGCGGCGCGGTCGTCGTATACCTCGTAGAACACCACAGTATGCGGATCGTCGTCGGACACGGCCACGTCGAACTGCAGGCAGCCGGGTTCGTCGGCGACCGAACGCTCGGCATCCTCCCGGGCGAGTTTCAGGAACGCGACGAGGTGGCCATCCCTTACCTTGAACTCGGCTATGACGACGAAGCGATGGGGCGCTTTGGCTGTTGGCATCTGCGTTTCCTCCTCTCAGAAGCAGTTCTACGGCTTGGCAACCAGGCCGGTCGACAGCCATGGGACCAGCGCGATCACCACGATGCCGGCCGTCAGCGCGCCGAGATAGGGCCAGATACGGCGCAACCCGGCCTCCGGCGGCACTCGCCCGATGACGCAGGCGGCGTAGTAGCCGAGGCCGAACGGCGGGGCGAACAGGCCGATGCCCATCGCAAGAATGACCACCACGGCATAGTGCAGCTCGTTCACGCCGAGCTGCCTCGCCACGGGAAACAGCAGCGGGCCGAACAGCACCATGGCCGGGATGCCCTCCAGCACCGAGCCAAGCACCGCGAACACCACGATGGAAATGGCCAGGAAGCTCCAGCGTCCGCCTGGCAGGCCGGCCATGAAAGCGGCGAGCGCGAGCGAGAAGCCGGATTGGGTCAGCGCCCAAGCCATCGCGGTGGCGCCGCCGACGATCAGCAAGATGGCGCCGGACAGGGTCGCCGTGTCGACCAGCATCGGGTAGATGCGCCGCCAGTCGAACTGCCGATACACCAGCAGGCCGACCACGACTGTGTAGGCGACCCCGATGGTCGACACCTCCGTAGCGGTCGCGACGCCCTGCACGACGGCGCCGCGGATGACGAACGGCAGCAGCAACGCCGGGATCGCCGCCACGAAGGCCCGCCACACCGTCCGGGGCGGGGCGCGCTTGACGCCAGCCAAGTTCTCGCGTCCCGCGGCGCGCCGGGCCATGAACGCCAGCACCACCGCCAGGAACACGCCCGGCAGCAGCCCGGCGGTGAATAGCCCGGCGATCGAAACGCTCGTCACGGAACCGATGACGATCAGCACGATGGAGGGCGGAATGGTCTCGCTCATCGCGCCCGAGGCGGCCAGCAGCGCGATCAGCTCGCCTTCGTCGGCGCCGCGGCGCTTCATCTCGGGGAACAGCACGGGGGCGACCGCCGCCATGTCTGCAGCCTTGGAGCCGCTGATGCCCGATACCAGCAGGATCGCCCCGATCAGCACATAGGACAGCCCGGCCCGAACGTGCCCGACCAGCGCCGCCAGGAAGGCGACGAGCACGCGCGCCAGGCCGGTCATCTCCATCAGCTGGCCGAGCAGCACGAACAGCGGGACGGCCAACAGGATCAGCGAGCTCATGCCCTCGTCCATGCGGCCGATGACGATGGAAAGCGGCGTCGAGGTAGTCGTCAGCAGGTAGGCGATGGTGGCCAGCGCGAAGCCGAACGCGATCGGCAGGCCGGACATGACCCCGGCGCCGAGCAGGGCCACGAAGAACACCAGCAGGTTCCAGCTGCCCATATCGTGCAGCGCGGGACCGGCAAGCCATAGCAATGCCGCGACCGCGCCGAGCAGCAGCGCCGCCGCGAGCAGGTCACGCAGCCGGAAACGGGCGAGCTGCACGATTGCGCTCAGGCCGATCAGCAGCAGCCCGACCGGCATGGCGGCAGCGCGGACCAGGCCCGACCAGCCCAGCGCTGGGGTTTCGATGTATGACTGGTCCTGGGCGTAGTCCCACGCCGAGGACATCGTCAGCGCGACGAACAGCAGCGGCACGCCGATGTTCAGCGCTTCCGCGATGGCGCGTCCGGCCGGGGGAAGGCGGTCGATAAGGTAGGACAGCCGCATATGCCCGCCACGCTGCAACGCGACCGCGGCGCCGAACATGGCCAGCCACAGGAAGATGATGGAGGCGAGTTCGTCCGACCAGATCAGCGGCGCGTGGAACACGTAGCGGGCGACGACCCCGCAGAACAGCACGACCACCTCTGCCAGCACGGCAAGCGCAGTCGGGATTTCCACCAGCAGCGCCAACACGCGGGTGACAGCCGGCAGGAACCCGGTCGCGCGCGGCGACGCCAGCGCCGGGTCAGAGGCGGCGTGCAGGCTCAGGTCATTTCCCCCATTTCCTCCAGGGGCGATCCTGGCCTTGGCTGGGTTCCGCCGCAACCGATATGTTACCGGGAATGGCAAGGACTCCTGCATGCTTCCGAACACACTGCGCGAGCTGTTTGCCGTCGGTGTCCGATCACCCGACCGGCTCGCCGCGTGAGTCCACGGCAGGCACGTAGCCCGGTCAGCGACCGCCAGCATGGCCCGGGATAGACTGCTCCCGCTTTCCGACCACTGCGACGGGCAGTGTTTCTTCAATCCAGGCGCCGGCGCACCGGCTCGCGGCCTGGGGCAGGTGCTGCGCTGGCGATTGCAGGGCGCGCGCGCCTCCTGGCCGCGCGACGTGGCCAACGAAGTCGTCGCGCCGCCACCCTCCGCCGTGGCGCCCGGCATGACCGCGATCACCTTCATCAACCACGCCACCTTCCTTATTCGCCTGCCCGGCGCGGTGGTGCTGACCGACCCGATCTTCAGCGACCGCTGCTCGCCGGTGCCGTGGGCGGGACCGATGCGCGCGCGGCCACCCGGCGTCGCGCTGGCGGATGTGCCGCGTCCGGACGTGGTGGTACTCTCGCACAACCATTACGACCACATGGACCTGCCCAGCCTGCGCGAATTGCAACGGCGCCATGCCCCGCGTTTCGTGACGCTGCTCGGCAACGCGCGCATCCTGGCCCACCTTGGCATCGCCGCAACCGAGCTGGATTGGTGGCAGGCGGTCACGGCTGGGACGCTGCGTATCACCGCGACGCCGGCGCGGCATTTCTCGGCCCGTACGCCGTTCGACCGCAACCGCAGCCTGTGGGGTGGTTTCATGATCGGCGTCGACGCGGGACAGGTTTTGTTCGCGGGCGATTCGGGCGCCGGGCCGCACTGGCAGACGATCCATGCCCGACTGGGCCGGCCGGACGTGGCGCTGTTGCCGATCGGCGCTTATGAGCCCCGCTGGTTCATGGCGCCCGTCCACATGAACCCGGCCGAGGCCGTACAAGCCCACTTGGCGCTTGGGGCGCGGCGATCGGTGGGCATGCATTACGGCACGTTCCAACTGACCGACGAAGCAATCGACGCGCCGCTGGAGGCTCTGGAGGCGGCGCGCCGTGCTGCCGGCCTCGACGCTGCCACCTTCGCGACGCACGGTTTTGGGGAGACACGCCTGTATAGCCTCGGTCGCTAATATTCCAGCGTCGCTTGAAATAAGTCTCGCAGCGATGTCATGTTGCGCCGAACGTTTTAAATAATCATAAATGGAGGGGACAGCAACGATGCCGATTCCGACAGAGAATGTGGGCTCGCTGCCACGTCCGGTTATCTTGCAGGCAGCCCTTGCGGATTACAATGCCGGCAAGATCAACCATGACCAGCTGACCCACGAGCAGGACGCGGCGTGCCGCGACTCGATCACGCGCATGGAGGCCACGGGCGCCCCGATCGTCTCGGATGGGGAGCAGCGTGCGTCGAGCTTTGCCACCTATCCATTGACCGATACCCTGGCCGGCGCCGGCCTCGCTCCCAACCTGGCCGGCGACGGGCAGTATTTCGCGATTTTCACCGATGGGCACCATCGCCAGCTTCCGCGGCTGACCGGAGGGCCGTTCCGCTACAAAACCTACGCCTCGGAATACGTTGAAAAAGCGATGCGGATGGCGTCCAAGCCGCTGAAACAGGCGGTGATCGCGCCGTCGATGCTGGCGTTGCTTTATCCGCTCGACGCCAAACTGGACGGCTACTCGCGCGAGGAATTCCTGAGCGACCTGGTCGACGAGTGCGAGAAGGATATCCGCCAGTGCTTCGGGGCGGGCGCCACGCGCGTCTCGATCGACTTCACCGAGGGCCGGCTCGCGCTCAAGAACGACCCGCGCAATCCTTGGACCGGGCGCGGCATGCTCGAACATTTCATCGAGCTGAACAACCGCGTGATCGATCGCTTCTCCGCCGAGGAGCGGCGCAACATCGGCGTCCACACCTGCCCGGGTGGCGACTGCGATTCCACGCACAGCGCGGAGGTGGACTACGCGCAGCTGCTGCCGAGCCTGTTCAAGATGAATGCCGGGTATTTCCTGATCCAACTCGCGAGCGAGCCGGACAAGGAGCGTGTGTATAGGCTGATCGGCAAGCACAGCCGCGAGGATGCCGACGGCGTGGCGCAAACCGCCTTTATCGGCGTCATCGACCCGCAGAACCCACGTGTCGAGACGGCCGAGCAGGTCTGTGCCGACCTTGCGCTCGCGTCGAAACACATACCGAAGGAACGCCTGGGCGCCACCGACGATTGCGGCTTCTCGCCGTTCAGCATCGACGTGAAGCCGAAGCACGGCTCCCCCGACGTCGCGCGCGACATCGCGTTCCAGAAGATCAAGGCGCGGGTCGAGGGAACCAGGATGGCATCGGAGAGGCTCGCGGTCGCCTAGGGTTGTGGCGCGCCCTCCTGTCGGCTCGGCGCGGCCTTCGCGAACGCTTCTTGCCTCTCGCAAGCGGCCATGATGCGGTCGATCGTCGGGATGCCGGCGACCTCGATCTTGAAGATGCGCATGACCACGATGATGCTCGCCAGGCAGATATCGGCCATGGTGATGGTGTCGCCATGGCAGAAGGCGCCGGTCTCGGCTTCGGTCGCAAGACGCTGCTCGTAGGCCTGCAACCCCGTGGTGAACCAGTGGATCTGCCAGGCGCGCCATGCCGCGTCATCGAATCGGCCCGCCGTGGTCAGGTATTTCTTCACCCGTGGCGTGATCAACGGATGGGTGTCGGCGGCGAGCATCGCAGCCAGGGAGCGCACCCGCGCGCGGCCGTGCGGACCAGCCGGCAGCAGCGCGGGGGAGGGCTCGATCTCGTCCAGGAATTCGAGGATCGCGAGCGACTGGGTGAGCGGCGTGCGTGACTGGCTCGCCTCAAGGTCGATCATCGCCGGGATCGCGCCGAGCGGGTTGACCCGGAGGAACGCGTCGCCCCGGTGCTCGCCCGCGTCGATGTTGACGATCCGCTCCTTTGCGCTGAGACCCTTGAGGTTGAGCGCCACACGGACGCGGTAGGTGGCGGAGGTGCGCCAGAAGGCGAACAGCTCGAAACGCGGTTGGTCGGTCATCGCGGGGTTCCCTCGTCTGGTGTTTGCCCAGATGGCAGCAATCGGCGGGACAAGTCGATGATCGCCTGTTCGAACGCGGTCGTCCAGGTTGGGTCGGCGTGGACGCCGCCGCCGCTCAGTTCGATCGCGACTTGCATCATGGCGTTTTGCAAGCAGCCTTCGGAGTGGACGAGGATGCCATCGGGATCGCGCAACACGCCTGATCGTGCGCCCGTCCCGCCGGGCTGCGCCGTTTGCAATGGCAAGCCGAACGTGTCGGCGAAGAAAGCTCGGACACGTTCGGGATAATCGCGCGGGTCGCGGGTCCAGCCGGCTAGCGGCTTGCCGAGCGCGTGCATGTAGCCGACTTCGAAGGCGGTGCCCGGGTCCATCTCCGGCCCACGCCGGAAATTATCGAGGCAGAACACTCCAGCATCGACCTGGTGCATCAGCAAGATGTCGGCGCTCACGATCTCCGTCGCGAGCAGCCGGCCAGGCGCGCCGGTTTCGAGGCCGATCTGGTTGTCGAGCGGGGAGATGCCGTCGAGGCCGTGCCGCCGGCAAATCTGCTTCATGGCGGTGAACACGTCATCGGGGCCGGGTTCGAACACGGTAGGACCGGCCAGATAGACGGTAGGACGGGGTTGCTGGCGTGCGTTCATGTCCCTCATGTCAGGCGGCGGCGATTGGGGACAAGGCCGATGCCGCCCGCAGCCGCCCAGGGCTTGTCAGAGACGCGCCGCGTCTGCGGTGAGCAGCGCCAACAGGAAGCACAGCGGCGAGTAGAACATGGTGTCGAGCCGAGCGAAACGGGTGCCGCGGACACGCTTGAAAAAACCCACGTAGCGGAAATCCCCGATCGCCCGTAGGGCGAAGACTACGACGAGCGCCCAGGTCGCGATACGTGGAACGGACCCGAGGAACGAGGCGGGAAACAGTCCAGCCCGCATCGCGATCAGCACGGCGGCAAGCGCGAGGCAGGCTGCGACCACGGCGGTCCCCGTGGCACTCGGGGTAAAGACCGGCCGGCCTTTCCGTTCCGGGACAGCAGCCGCTTTGCCGGCCACGCCACCGGCAGCCCAGTAGGCGTGCACCGCCGAAAGAGTCAGCAGGATCGCAATGCTTGCCGTGGCGCCGATCACGCTAGAGCGTCATCCGACCGAACGGGATCACCCATCGGATAAAGATGCTCGCTAAAACAAAGGGCTAGGGCATTTTCCGTGCGCCTATCAGCGCGGATCATGCTCTAGAAAGCAAGCAGCGCGTCGATATCGGCTTGGACCAAAGCGACGCCTGGTAGCTGCGGTCCGTTCAACTGCGTCGTCCTGCCCAGAAATTCATGCTTGTCTGCCCAACGCTGCCGACCGAACGCCGTCACGATCTGGTCCACCTTGGCCTCGACCACCCGCAATATGCCCATCACCTTCGCAAGCCGCTGGCCGTTGATATCCTGAAAGCTGCAAGCCTCGTAAATTTGCGTGGTCGCTGCCTGGAGTGTCGCGGCCGTGTCGCCAGGCAGGCGGCATGCTTCCTGGTCGAGCAACTCGCAGGCATCGAGAATGGCATCCGTCGCGGCGGCGGTATGCGAGACGACGGCCGCAAGCTCGCTGCCGGCAGCTCCGATGTCGCCGACCGGGGTTGCATCCGCACGTAGGGCAGCGATCTCCGCCCTGGCGGCGGCCACCGAGCGACCGAGTAACGCAACCTCGTGGAGCAGCGCGATTTCTGGGACCGGAGTTTGCTCGCTGACGGTGTCCAGCACGGCGCGAAGCAGCTCCGGCTCGACGGCGGGATAACGTCGGCATAGCTCCGTCAAGCGGTCAGCCAGGATGTCCGTGGTGTGAAAGGCATCACGCATGGCTCAGCAAACCTCACCGTCGCACACGAAACACTATCCGGCAAAGATTGCCACCGCGTTTACGGCTGTCCGATTTATCCGTCCGTGGCGGAGGGCGCAGCCTGGCCGACTTCGTGGCAGGCCAGCCGTTCCAGCACACGCACCATCCCCGAATGGTCCCATGCTTTGCCGCCAGCCGCCGCGGCCGCGTTGAACAGTTCCTGGCAGGTTGCCGTGTTCGGCAGGCTGACGCCCAGCGTGCGCGCGCTCTGCAAAGCCAGGTTCAGGTCCTTCTGGTGCAGCTCGATACGGAAACCCGGCTCGAAGTTGCGCTTCACCATGCGCTCGCCATGCACTTCCAGGACGCGGGAGTTCGCGAACCCGCCCATCAACGCCTGGCGCACGCGCGCCGGGTCGGCGCCAGCCTTGGAAGCGAACAGCAACGCTTCTCCGACCGCCTCGATCGTCAAGGCGACGATGATCTGGTTGGCGACCTTCGTGGTCTGCCCGTCGCCGTTTTCGCCGACCAGGGTGATGTTCTTGCCCATGAGCTCGAACAACGGTTTCACCGCGGCGAACGCCCGCTCCGGCCCGCCGACCATGATCGTCAGGCTCGCCGCCTTGGCCCCGACCTCGCCGCCCGACACGGGAGCGTCGAGGTATTCGCAGCCAAGATCGTTGATCCGTTTCGCAAACGCCTTGGTCGCCATCGGCGAGATGCTGCTCATGTCGACGACGGTCTTGCCCGGCGACAAACCCTCGGCCGCGCCGTCGACGCCGAACAGCACCGCCTCGACGTCCGGAGTGTCCGGCACCATTAGGATGACGACCTCACTCTTTTCGGCCACTTCGCGGGGGTTGGCGCAGGCGGTGACGCCGGGCTCCTGCATGGATTGCGGCACCCCGGACCGGCTGGCGAGGAACAGGCTGTGCCCACCCGCCCGGAGGTTCATGGCCATGGGCCGGCCCATGATCCCGAGGCCGATAAAACCGATGTTGCTCATTGCTGTCTCCTATGTTGGCCAGATTGGGGCAAGCTGCCGGCCTTGGCCAGCCGTCAACGGATGACGTCGGCATCTGCCCCAAACGCGCCGGTGTGGGGCCGCAACGGATCGTATGCCGCCAAGTCTAAATCCGGCGTTTGGCCCAGCGCCGCCTGCGCCAGTAGACGCCCGGCGTAAGGGCCGATCGTCAGCCCAGATGGACCTAACCCGTTGCCGATCACCAGCCCTTCAATGCCCCGAACGGCGCCGAGCAGCGGCCTGGCATCCGGGCCGACCGGCCGGAAGCCGATCCTGGTTTCGATGAAGGTGGCATCGCCCAGGCCCGGCGCCACCGCGAGCGCCTGGTTGAGCACCTCCGCCTGGCCCGCGGCGGTCACGCGGTAGTCGAACCCCGCGCCTCGCTCGCGCGTCGCGCCGACCACGATTCGGCCGCCCTCGAAGGCAAGCAGATAGTGGTTGCCGGAGGGAAGCACGACAGGCCAGTTGCCCGTTCTCACGCCATCCAGCTGCAAGTGGGTGATCTGTCCGCGCTGCGGTTCGACGGCGAGGGCCAGGCCCAAGGGCGCGAGCATCGCCGCTGCCCAGGCGCCGGCCGTGAGCACCACCGCGTCAGCCACCATCGGCTCGCCGCCGATGCGGGCGCCGGTAACTCGGCCGCCATCGATCAACAACTCAGCCGTTCCCCGGCATACCTGTCCGCCCTGCCGTTCCAGTGCCCGGCTTAGGGCCGCGGCGAGCAGGCGCCCATCCACCCGGGCGCCTCCGGCGACGCGCAGCGCTGCGAGCGCCGGGTGCAACGGCGGGAACAACGCCCGCGCCTGCTGGGGCGACAAACGCGACAGCTCGCCGATTTCCGGCGCTTCGGTCCGGCGTGCCAGCACGCCGCGCTCGATCCGGTCAAGCTCCGCATCATTCCCGGCGACCGCGAGCGCTCCGACCTTGCGGAACCCGAGCTCGCGCTCGTCGAACCCGGCCAGGCGTTCGACCAGCGCGGGAAGATAGCGCGCGCCCGCGCTGGCGATGCGGTACCACGCCGGGTCGGCAGCCTCGGACAGCCAGGGACAAACGATGCCGGCCCCGGCGGCGGTGGCCCGGCCGTCATGCGCCTGGTCCACCAGCACGGCTTGTGCGCCGGCCAGCGCCAGATGGAAGGCGGTGCTGGCGCCGAGCACACCGGCGCCGATGACGATCACCCGCATGACGATTTCCGGCCCGGTCGCTGGGGCCGCATCACGCCAGCAAACGGTAGCCACCCACGACCCGCCAATGCCCTAGCCGCTGGCGAGTGAGGGGGTCAAGGCGATCTGGCCGTGGCGAGTCTCGTCGATGGCACAAAGGGCGACGAGGCTCTCCGCCACATCCTCCGGCTTCGCCAGCCTGGCGCGGTCCTCGCCCGGCATCGCCTCGGACCGTAGGCGTGTGCCGACCATGCCGGGATCGAACAGGTTGACCCGCAACCCGCTCTGCCGCGTTTCCTCCGCCCAACTCAGCACGAGGTGCTGCATCGCCGCCTTGGTGGCGCCGTAAGCGCCCCAGTACGCGCGCGGATGGCCGGCCAGCGAGTCGGTCACGAACACCGCGCGCCCGGCCGGGGCAATCGCCAGCAGCGGTCCACAGCTGCGGATCAGCCGCCATGCCGCGGCCAGGTTGACGCCGACGACCGTGTCGAAATCCTTCGGCAGGATGTGCGCCGCGGGCGTCAACCGTCCCAGCGCCGCTGCAGCGTGGACCAGCACGTCGAGCCGCCCGAACCGCTCCAGCAGGCTCGGTCCCAGCAGGTCGAGCGCGGCGCCGTCCATCAGGTCGAGCGGCAGCAGCGTGGCGGTCCCGCCGGCGTCGCGGATCGCGTCGTCCGTTTCTTCCAGCCCGCCCTGCGTCCGCGCCGTGATCACCACGTGCACCCCGGTGCGCGCCAAGGCCACCGCAGCCGCCGCGCCGATCCCTCGGCTCGCCCCGGTGACGAGCCCGACGCGGCTCAACTGTGGTCGAGCAGGCTGAGCTGCCGGTCGCTATCGTTCTGCAGGTCCGGCAACCCGATCGGGTACTGGCCGGTGAAGCACGCGTCGCAGTACTGCGGCCGCGGCTCGGCCCGCCTGGTCTTGCCGAGCGCACGGTACAATCCGTCCAGCGACACGAAGGCGAGGCTGTCGGCGCCGATCAGCCGAGCCATCTCCGCCACGTCATGCCGGGCGGCCAGCAGCTTGCCCCGTTCCGGCGTGTCGATGCCGTAGAAGCAGGAATGCGTGGTCGGCGGCGACGAAATCCGCATGTGCACCTCCGCCGCCCCGGCCTGGCGCACCATCTCGACGATCTTGCGGCTGGTGGTGCCGCGCACGATCGAGTCGTCGACCAGGATGACGCGCTTGCCCGCCAGCACCGTCCGGTTCGCCGAATGCTTCAGCTTCACGCCGAGGTTGCGGATGCTGTCCGACGGCTCGATGAAGGTGCGGCCGACATAATGGTTGCGGATGATCCCCAGTTCGAACGGCAAGCCGCTTTCCGCCGCGTAGCCCATGGCGGCCGGCACGCCGGAATCGGGCACCGGCACGATCACGTCGGCGGCGACGGCGCTCTCGCGGGCCAGTTCCTCGCCGATGCGCTTGCGGGCGTCGTACACCGGCATGCCTTCCATGACGGAATCGGGCCGCGCGAAGTAGATGTACTCGAACACGCAGAACCGCCCGGCCTCGGCGCTGAACGGCTTGACGCTGTGCACGCCCTTGTCGTTGATCACGACGATCTCGCCGGGGTCGACGTCGCGCACGAACTCGGCGCCGACGATGTCCAGGGCGCAGGTTTCCGACGCCAATACCCAGCCGCCGGTGCCCTCGTTGCCGATCCGCCCCAGGATCAGCGGGCGCACCCCCAATGGATCGCGCACGCCGATCAGCGCCTCGTTCGACAGCGCGACCAGCGAGTAGGCGCCGACCACCTGCTTCAGCGCGTCGATCAGCCGGTCCACCACGGTGGAGTACAGGCTGATGGCGATCAGGTGGACGAACACCTCGCTGTCCGTGGTCGACTGGAACAGGCAGCCGCGGCGCACTAGGGCGCGGCGGAGGGTGAGGGCGTTGGTGAGATTGCCGTTATGGGCGACCGCGAACCCGCCGAACTCGAAATCGGCATACAGCGGCTGCACGTTGCGCAGCACGGTGTCGCCGGTGGTGGCGTAGCGGTTGTGACCGACCGCGTTGCCGCCGGGCAGCGAGGCGATGACGCGCGCGTCGCCGAAATTATCGGCGACCAGGCCCATGCCCCGGTGCTGGTGGAAACGCTGCCCGTCATAGGTGACGATGCCGGTCGCCTCCTGGCCGCGATGCTGCAGGGCGTGCAGGCCGAGCGCGGTGACGGCCGCAGCGTCCGACACGCTCCAGAGACCGAACACGCCGCATTCCTCGTGGAAATGATCGTCATCGTGCGACGGCATGAGCAGTCTCCCTGGGCGCGGCCGACCAAACCCCAAGGGCCCGGCCAACCGGATTAGCGTGCAGCAGGTCTGCCGCCGTGGCGGTTCGGCCCGGCGGTGGCGTCAAATGCGGGCGGTACTTGGGTGGAATGCGCTCCGCGGCCCATGCGGAGCCTAGATAGATAGAAGGTAGCGTGCGCGCTTCCAACACCACTCCGGGCCAGCGGTCCACCGGCATGAGCATGCCTCCGATGACATAGGCGGCCATCAGTAGCACAGCCCCGCGCGCCACGCCGAACACGAGACCGAGCGTGCGATCCAGCCCGCCCAGCACCGAGCCGCGGATGGCGCCTCCGACGGCGCGCGCCACCAGCGACAACACGACGAGCACGACCAGGAACAGCACGCCGAACGCCGCCGGGTCGGCGATGTCGGGGTTGGCTATGACTCGGCGCAGCATGACCTGCGCCTGTCCGAAGAAGGTCGTGGCGACGAACAGGGCGCCGGCCCATGCGGCTAGGCCCAGCACCTCGCGCACCATCCCGCGCAGGAAGCCCATCATGGCGGAGAGAGCGACGATGGCGAGGACGAGCGCGTCCACCCAATTCACCACGCCGACCTGCCGAGGAGGATCATGCGCGCTATATCCGCTGCTTGGCCCGAGTCGCCAAGGCTTGCGTCACGCTTTCTTACCGGTGAACGCCGCGATTAGGTCGGATAGATGCCCGATTTCATTCAGCCGCAGCCCCGGCGGCGGCGCCAGCTTGCGGTCGCCCCGCGCCACCCGGCGCGGCAGGCAGGCCGCCGAGAAGCCGAGTTTCTGCGCCTCCTTCAGCCGGGCATCCGCCTGGGCGACCTGGCGCACCTCGCCGGACAAGCCGACCTCGCCGAAATACACGGTGCCCGCGTCGGTCGCGGTTTCCGTGGCGGCCGAGGCGAGGGCGGCGGCCACCGCCAAATCCGCCGCCGGCTCGCCCACGCGCAGGCCGCCGGCCACGTTGAGGTACACGTCGCTCCCCGACAATCGCAGCCCGGCGCGGGTTTCCAGCACGGCCAGCAGCATCGCCAGCCGCCCCTGCTCCCACCCGATCACCGAGCGCCGGGGCGAGCCGCCGGCGTTGGGCGCCAGCAGCGCCTGCACCTCCACCAGCACCGGGCGGGTGCCCTCCAGCCCGGCGAACACGGCGGATCCTGCGATATTGCCGCGGCGCTCGGCCAGGAATAGCGCGGACGGGTTGGCGACCTCCGCCAGGCCGCTATCGGTCATCTCGAACACGCCGATCTCGTCGGTGGCGCCGAAGCGGTTCTTGACCCCGCGCAGGATGCGGAACTGGTGGCCGCGGTCGCCTTCGAAATACAGCACGGCGTCGACCATGTGCTCCAGCACCCGCGGCCCGGCGATCGCGCCGTCCTTGGTGACGTGGCCGACCAGCACGAGGGCGAACCCCTGCGACTTCGCCAGCCGGATCAGCTCGAAGCTGCAGGCGCGCACCTGGGCGACGCTGCCGGGCGCCGACTCGATGGTGTCGAGCCACATGGTCTGGATCGAGTCGATGACCACCAGTGCTGCGTCCTTGGCGGCGTCGAGCGCGGCGGCGATGTCGCGCACGTTGATGGCGGCCGCGAGCTCCAGCCGGGCGTCGGCCAGCCCGAGCCGCCGGGCCCGCAGGCGCACCTGCTCGATCGACTCCTCGCCGGAAATGTAGATGACCCGGCGGCCCGCCCGTGCCAGCGACGCTGCGGCCTGCAGCAGCAGCGTCGACTTGCCGATGCCGGGATCGCCGCCGACCAGCACGGCGGACGCCGCGACCAGCCCGCCGCCGAGCACCCGGTCCAACTCGGCAATCCCGGTGTGGGCGCGGGGCGGCGGGGCAGCGGAGCCTTCCAAGCCGACGAAGGCGATGCGGGCGGTCCCGGGCCTCGCCTTCGCGACCGCGTTGGGCCCAGCCTCGACCGACTCCTCGACGATCGTGTTCCATTCCCCGCACGCGTCGCAGCGTCCGGCCCACTTCGGAGTTACGGCGCCGCAGGATTGGCAGACGTAGCGGGCGGTGGGCTTTGCCACGCGACTCTTACCGTGGACTTCGAATCAGAAAGGGAACGTTCACAGCCGTAAGGTATTCATATCGGCCAAAGACACAACGCCGATAGCCAGGCGCACAAACTTATGCGCATAATGTGTGTATGAATGCGCGCGAGGTCATCAAGGCTCTCGAGGCAAATGGCTGGATGGAAGCGCGGTCGAAAGGATCGCATGAGCAGTTCAGGCATCCTGAAAGGCCAGAACTGGTGACTGTGCCCGTGCATGGGTCGGCTGACATCAAAAAAGGTGTTCTCGCCTCGATCCAACGCCAAAGCGGTGTGCTTCTGCGAAAGACCTAGGAGGAAGCGATGCAATTCTATCCGGCCTTTTTGGTTCAAGACAGCGACGACGGCGTCGAGGACGAATATGGCGTCGTGTTCCCAGATTTGCCCGGCTGCACCAGCGCTGGGACTACGCTCCAGGAGGCGGCCGAATCAGCCGTCGAGGCGCTTGCGCTGCACGTCGAAGGCATAGCTGATGCGGGACAAAAGCTGCCGCCGCCTTCGTCGCCAGATGCTCCATTGCCGAAATGGCTGGACGGAATCGGACGGCTGGTGGCTACGGTGCTGGTGCCCGTTGAACCGCCTAGCAGGGCCGTTCGCACCAACATCACGCTTGACGAGGGATTGTTGCGCCGCATCGATCGTGCCGCCGCTGCCGAGGGAAACACGCGGTCCGGCTTCCTGGCCCAAGCCGCCCGCGAGCGGATCAGGCGCAGTGCCACCTCGTAGCCGCTACTTCCGCAACTCCATCTGAATTGGCCCCTCGCGGCGGCCGTGGGTGAACTGGTCCACCACCGTGTTGCCGCTGTCGAGCAGCGCCGGGGCGGGGCCCTCCCACACGATCCGGCCCTGGAACAGCATCGCCGCGCGGTCGCCGATGCGCGCGGCACTCGCCATGTCGTGGGTGATCGCCACCGCCGTGCTGCCAAGCCGCTTCACGCAGTCGACGATCAGCCCGTCGATCACCGCGCCCATGATCGGGTCGAGGCCGGTGGTCGGCTCGTCGAAGAACAGGATGTCCGGCTGCGACGCGATCGCCCTGGCCAGGCCCACGCGCTTCTGCATGCCGCCGGACAACTCGGCCGGGGAAAGGTCGCCGACGCTCGGCGCCAGGCCAACCTGGGCCAAGACCTCGCCCGCCCGCGCCTGCGCGTCCGGACGGCTCATGTGTCCCTGGGCGAGCAGGCCGAACGCGACGTTCTCCCACACCGGCAGGCTGTCGAACAACGCGCCGGCCTGGAACAGCATGCCGATGCGCTGGTTGACCGCCTCGCGCTCGTGGCGGTCCATCGTCAGCACGTCGCGCCCGTCGATCTCGACCGTGCCGGCATCCGGCTCGATCAGCCCCAGGATGCACTTCAGCAGCACCGACTTGCCGCTGCCGGAACCGCCGATGACGACCATGGAGGTGCGCGGCATCACGTCGAGGTCCACGCCGTCCAGCACGCGCTTGTCGCCGAACGCCTTCGACAGGCCGCGGACGCGGATTTTGGGGACAATCATCGGGCGAAGAACAGCTCGGTCAGCACGTAGTCGGACGACAGGATCAGGATCGACGCCACCACCACCGCCGCCGTCGTGGCAGCGCCCACGCCCTGCGCGCCGCCGCGGCTGTTGTAGCCGTGAAAGCAGCCCATCAACGCGATCAGGAAGCCGAACACCGCCGCCTTCGCCAGGCCCGACACGACATCGACCGTCGCGAGCAGGTTCGCCGTCGCCGCCAGGTAGCCCTTCGCGCCGAACCCCAGCTTGACCACCGCGATGATGAACCCGCCCATCACGCCCAGGATGTCGGCGATCATCACCAGCAGCGGCAGGGCGAGCGTCCCGGCCAGCAGCCGAGGCGCCACCAAATACTTCATCGGGTTGGTCGAGAGCGTGCCGAGCGCGTCGATTTGGTCGGTGACGCGCATGGTGCCGAGTTCGGCCGCCATCGCCGCGCCGACCCGGCCGGCCACCATCAGCCCGGCCAGCACCGGGCCCAATTCCCGCACCACCGACAGCGCGACGACCCCGGCGATGGCGCTCTCGGCGTTGAAGCGGGAGAATCCGGTGTACGACTGCAGCGCGATCACCATGCCGGAGAAGATCGCCGTCAGCGCCACCACCGGCAGGCTGAAATACGAGAACTCCACGAAGGCGCGCAGGAACATCCGTCCGTAAAAGGGTGGGCGCACGATATGCGAGATGCCGGCCCCGGCGAACACCGCGATCGCGCCAGTGGCGCGGCACGCGCCGATGACGCCGCGCCCGACGGCGGCCAGCAGGTCCAGTGGGTTCATGCGCCGCGGTAGGTTCGTGGATAGCGCGCGCCGAGCGAGGTCAGGATGTCATAGCCGTTGGTGCCGGCCAGCCCGGCCACCGCGTCGACGTCGTGATGCGGTCCGATCAGGTCGAGCCACGCGCCGGGCTGGACGCCGGGCGCGTCGGTCACGTCGAAGGTGGAGAGGTCCATGGAAACACGCCCTACCAGCGGGACGGGGCAGTCGTCAAAAAACGCCGTCGCGCGGTTGGACAGCGCGCGAGGGTAGCCGTCGGCGTATCCGACCGAGACGGTGGCGATCCGGCTGGGGCGCCGGGCCGTCCACTGGCCGTTGTAGCCGATGGTTTCGCCCGGCGGCACGGCGCGCAGTTGCAGCACACGGGCGCGCAATCGCACCACCGGGCGCATCGGGTTGGGCCGGCCCGGCGTCGGGTTGATGCCGTACAACGCCGCGCCGGGTCGGGCGAGGTCGGAGGCGAAACCCGGTCCCAGGAACATTCCGGACGAATTCGCCAAGCTGCGCGGCGCTGTGGGCAGGCAGGCGCACGCGGCCGAGAAACGATCGCGCTGCCGCAGGTTCATGCCATCGTCCGGCAGTTCGGCCGAGACCAGGTGGGTCATGACGTAAAGCAGGTCGATGCCGGTCAGCCGGCCCGGGTCGGCCGCGACCGCGTCGGTCTCCTGCGCGCCGAGACCCAACCGGTTCATGCCGGTGTCGACGTGCAGCAGCGCCGGCAACGCGCGGCCGAGCCGGGCGGCGAGGGCCGACCAGCGGCCGATCTCGTCCAGCGAACCTAGCACGGGGGCGATGCCGGCCGCTGCAAGCTCGTGCTCGACGCCGGGCCATAAGCCGTTCAGGACTGCCAGCATCGCGCCGGGCAGCAACGGCCGCAGCGCCAACGCTTCCGCTGGATGCGCCACGAAGAAGTGCCGGCAGCCCTGCGCGTGTAGATGCGGGGCGACGCGCGCTGCGCCAAGTCCGTACGCATTCGCCTTGACGACGGCAGCGACCGACCCGGGATGCCGGGCGCCCAGCGTCCGCCAGTTGGCGGCGATCGCGTCCAGGTCGATGGCAAGCTCCACCGACCCGGACGCGCCGGTCAAACCAGCTTCACCAATTGCTTGCCGAAGTTGCGCCCTTTCAGCAGGCCCATGAACGCCTCGGGCGCGCTCGCGAGTCCTTCCGCCACGCTCTCGCGGAACTTCAGCTTGCCCGACGCCACCATGCCGCCCAGCTCCCGCAGCGCCGCTGGCCAAAGATCCATGTGTTCCGAAACGATGAAGCCCTCGACCTTGAGCCGGGAGATCAGGATCAGGCTCGGGTTCTGCATCGCCATTGGCCGGCCGTCATACCCCGCGATCATGCCGCAGACCGCAATGCGCCCGAACGCGTTCATGCGCGCCATCACCGCGTCCATGATCTCGCCGCCGACGTTCTCGAAATAGCCGTCAATCCCGTCCGGGGCCGCGTCCTTCAAATCGGCCCGCAGGTTGCCCGCCTTGTAGTCCACGCAGGCGTCGAACCCGAGCTCGCCCGTCACGTAGCCGCACTTGTCCGGCCCGCCCGCGATCCCTACGACCCGGCAGCCTTTCGCCTTCGCCAACTGGCCCACGACGCTGCCCACGGCGCCACTTGCCGCGCTGACGCACACCGTCTCGCCCGATTTCGGCGCGCAGATGTAGTTCAGGCCGTACCAGGCGGTCACGCCGGGCATGCCGACGCTGCCGAGATAGGCCGAGAGCGGAATGTGCGCGTCGTCGACCTTCTGCATCCCCGAGCCGTCGGTGGTGGCGTATTCCTGCCAGCCGAACATCGCCACGACCTTGTCGCCCACCGACCATTTCGGATTGTTCGACGCCACTACAGCGCCGACGGTGCCGCCGATCATCACCTCGTTCAGCGACTGCGGCGCGGTGTAGCTTTTCGTGTCGTTCATGCGTCCGCGCATGTACGGGTCGAGCGAGAGGAAATGATTGCGAACCCGAACCTGGCCGTCCTGCAACGGCGGCAGCGGCGTCTCGACCATGCGGAAATTGGCGGCGCTGACCTCGCCGTCGGGACGGGAGGCGAGAAGGATTTGGTGGTTGATGTCGGCCATGGGGCGCTCCCTACAAGATCAGCAATCTTAGCTTAAGCGCCGCAGGCAAGCGAACAGGTAAGGGCGCTGCCCTTAACCCGCTGGGGCCGGCGGCCCCAGACCCCTTGAATAATGGTGTCCAGAGGCCCTGCCTCTGGTGGGATCAAAGGGCAAAGCCCTTTGCCTACTCTCCCGAATGCGTCAGGTCGATATCCGCAAACCGGGTGAACTCGCCCTCGAAGAACAAATCGATCTTCCCCGTCGGACCATGCCGCTGCTTCTCGATCAGCAGTTCGGCGCGGTTGTGCACAGCGTCCATGTCACGCTGCCACTTCTCGACGGCAGTGTGAAACTTGTCGTCGGAGTCGTACCCCATCTGCTTGGGCGCGCGCTGCTGCAGGTAATACTCGTCGCGATAAACGAACATCACGCTGTCGGCGTCCTGCTCGATCGTGCCGGACTCGCGCAGGTCGGACAGCTGCGGCCGCTTGTCCTCCCGGCTCTCGACCGCGCGCGATAATTGGGAGAGCGCCAGCACCGGCACCTCCAATTCCTTGGCCAGCGCCTTCAATCCCTGGGTGATCTGGCTGATTTCGAGCACGCGGCTTTCGGGCTTGGTGCCGGCGGAGGGGCGCATCAGCTGCAGGTAGTCCACCACCACGAGGTTCAGGCCCTTGGTGCGCTTCAAGCGCCGGCACCTTGTGCGCAGGGCGGACATGCTGATGGCCGGCGTGTCGTCGATGTGCAGCGGGAGCCCGGCGATCTCGCGCGACACCTGCACGAAGCGGTCGAAGTCCTTCTGCCCGATCTCGCCGCGGCGGATGCGATCGCCGGACACCCGCGCTTCCTCCGCGAGCAGGCGGATGGCGAGCTGCTCGGCGCTCATCTCCAGCGAGAAGATCGCGACCGAGCCTTTCGGCACCTTGTTGGGATCATCGGACCGCGCCTCGGCCAGCAGCGCGCGGGCGGCGCCGAAGGCGATCTTGGTGGCGAGCGCGGTCTTGCCCATGCCGGGCCGCCCGGCCAGGATCATCAGGTCGGAGGGATGCAGCCCGCCCATCTTCTTGTCGAGGTCGCGCAGCCCGGTGGACAGCCCGCTGACGTGGCCCTGGCGGTGGAAGGCGCGCTCGGCGCTGTGCAGGGCGGACGCCAGCGCCGTGTCGAACGGGATCATGCGGCTTTCAGCGCCGCCCAGGTCGGCCAGCTCGAACAAGCGTTGCTCGGCGGCCTCGACCTGCTGCGTGCCGGCCAGTTCCGGGTCGGCGCCGAACGCGTTATTGACGACCTCCTCGCCGACGTCGATCAGCTGCCGCCGCAGCCAGGTGTCGTGGATGGCGCGGCCGTATTCGCCGGCGTTGATGATCCCCACCATGGCCGTCAGCAGCTGCGCCAGGTAGGCGTTGCCGCCGACTTCGTCGAGCACGCCCGAGTGCTCGAACTCCGCCCGCAGCGTCACGGCATCGGCCAGTTGGTTGTGTTCCACCCGGCGCTTGATCGCCTGATAGATGCGCCCGTGCAGCGGGTCGGCGAAATGTTCCGGGATCAGGAAGTCAGACACCCTCTCGAACGCCTTGTTATTGGCCAGTAACGCGCCCAGCAACGCCTGCTCCGCTTGCAGATTGGACGGCGGCAGCCGCTGCGACAGGCCGAGAAGGGGGGTAAGGATGGTGTTCATGAGGGATGGGAGTTTAGCGCTTTGCGACCGGCTCCGCATCCGGCTTGCCTGTGGACGGCGTGTGGATAGGGGGGATAGTTTGTATCGGTGCTATATCGTATTGATATGTTGAACCACCCAGGGAAGGCTCTGAGATGGCGGTGAAGGTCGCGTATTTCGTGCATGATGTCGGCGACCCAGCCATCCGCAAACGCGTCGCCATGTTGAAGGCGGGCGGCGCCACGGTGACGATCATGGGGTTCCGGCGGGGTGAAAGGCCGGTGTCCGAGGTGGCCGGCCTGCCGGTGGTCGATCTTGGCCGGACGTTCGACGCCAAGCTGGGGCAGCGGGCGCGGGTGGTGCTGCGGCACCTGCTGTTGGCGGCACGGCTGCGCGACGCTGTGTGCGGAGCCGACGTGGTGCTGGCCCGCAACCTCGAAATGCTGGCGATCGCGGCGCGTGTCCGGCAGCTAGCGGCGCCAGCATCGCGCTTCGTTTACGAGTGCCTCGACATCCACCCGGCGATGGTCGGTGCCGGGCGAAAAGGGCGGGTGTTACGCACGATCGAACGGGCCTTGCTGCGCCGGTGCCACCTGCTGGTGGTCAGTTCGCCGGCGTTCATCGACGCGTATTTCCGCCCACGTCAAGATCTAGCTACGCCCGTGCTGCTGGTTGAGAACAAGGCGTTGAAGCTTTCGCGGGGTGGGTTGGAGCCAACACCGCGTCAGGATCGACCGCGGCCACCTTGGCGCATCGGTTGGTTCGGGGTGATCCGGACGCAAAAAGCCTTGGATATCCTGATCGGGATCGTGACGGCGAATCGTGGGCTGGCGGAGGTCGTCATCCGCGGGCGCCCGGCGTTGATCGATTTCACCGACTTCCATGGCCAGGTGCAGCGCACGCCGGGCGTGAGCTTTGGCGGGAACTACACACCGGAGGACCTGCCGGCCATGTACGCGGACATCGACCTGTGCTGGGCGTTCGATTATCTCGACGAGACTGCGAATTCCGCATGGCTGCTCCCGAACCGTCTCTACGAGGGCGGTCAGTTCGCCGCCGTCCCGATTGCACGCGCCGGGACCGAAACCGGCCGCTGGCTGCAACGGCATGGCATCGGCGTCACGTTCCAGGACCCGGCGGCCGAAATCGGCTCGTGGCTTCGCGCGCTGACGCCGGAGCGCTACGAGGCGCTGGCGCAGGCATCGCGCGCGCTGCCGCGAGGCGACGTCGTGGCGGGCCTGGACGATTGCCGCGCGCTGGTGCAGGCGTTGGCGGGCGCGCCGTGAACCAGGGCAGGGACGTGCTGATCGTGATTCCGGCGCGTGATGAGCAGGCGCACATCGCCGACGTGATTGCGGCGATGCAGTCCGATGTCGGCTGCCAGGAAGCGCTGATCGTGGTGGCGGACGACGATAGCCAGGACGACACGGTCGCGATCGTCACGCGAATCGGGCAGGCCGATCCGCGCGTGCGCGTCCTTGAGTCCGGCCGGAAGCTGGGCGTGTGCGCCGCCATCAACCGTGCCGTAGAAGCATTCGGCGCCGGGCGAAGCTGGCTGGTGCGGGTGGATGCCCACGCGGATTACCCGGCCAACGACGCGTCCCGGTTGGTGGCGAAGGCGCAGGAGATGGATGCGAGCTGCGTGGTGACGCCCATGGTGACGTGCGGCGAGACTTGCTTCGAGGTGGCGGTGGCGGCGGCGTCGAACTCGGTGCTCGGAACGGGGGGCGCGGCGCACCGGCTGGCACGGCGGGGCGGCTGGGTCGATCATGGGCACCATGCGCTGATGCGGCTGGACGTATTCATGGCCGTCGGCGGCTATGATGCGGGTTTCATCGCGAACGAGGATGCGGATCTGGACGCCCGCATCACCAAGATAGGCGGCCGCATTTGGCTGGCCGACGATTTGCCGCTGGACTATTTCCCGCGCCGGTCCACGCCCGCGCTGTTCCGGCAGTATTTCCGCTATGGCCAGGGCCGGGCCATGACGGTTGCTCGCCATGGCGGCCGGCGCAAGCTCCGTCAGATGCTGCCGCTGTTGATTGCGCCGATGGTCGGATTGGCCGCTTTAACTCCGCTGTTCGGCCCCGCGTGCCTGCCGGCGCTCGGTTATGTGGCGCTTTGTCTCGGCTACGGCATCACTCTGCGGCGGCTGGGCGCACCCTGCTCGGTAGCTGCGGGCTACACGGCGATGGTGATGCACATCGGCTGGTCGATCGGCTACTGGCGGCAGGTATTCGGTGGCAAGCGGCTCGGTTCGGCGCCGGCGCCGCTGCTGTTCGGCCTTTAGCTCGCGAACCCCCCCCGGTGTCCAAACTGGGGTCCAAACTGGGTCTGCCAGCATTCGGCGCAGCCGCATTATGCGGCTGCGTCCGCCTCGGCGTCCGGACCCTCGGCGCCCGGCTCGAACAGATCGGCGGCGTCCGTCTCCGGATCGTCGTCGTCCTGGTTGGCGCCGACCCGCTCGCCCCGTGCTTGGCGTTCGGCTTCCTCTGGGCTGCGGGCGACATTGGCCGTCACCGGAATCGACACTTCGGGATGCAGCACGATCCGCGCCGGCGCCAGTCCCAACGACTTGATCGGGTGCAGCAGCACGACCTGCTGCCGGGTGACAGTCAGGCCGGAGGCGGTGCATGCGTCGGCGATGTCACGCACCGACACCGACCCGTATAGGCTGCCGGAGTCGCTCGCCTGGCGGATGATCACGACGGTGAGCGCGCCAATCCGTTCGGCGAGGCGTTCGGCTTCCTCGCGGCGCTTGATGTTCTGCGCTTCCAACTGGGCGCGTTGGCCATCGAAGTGCTCGCGGTTCGCCTTGTTGGCCCGCAACGCCTTCTTCTGCGGCAGCAGGTAGTTGCGGGCGTAGCCGGGCTTGACCCGGACCACGTCGCCCATCTGCCCCAGCTTCTCGACGCGCTGGAGCAGGATCAGTTCTACGGCGGCCATCGACCTGCCTCCTTACGCGAGGATGTACGGGAGCAGGGCGAGGAACCGGGCGCGCTTGATCGCCTGCGCCAGCTCCCGCTGCTTCTTGGCGGACACCGCGGTGATACGGCTGGGCACGATCTTGCCGCGCTCGCTCAGGAAGCGGGACAGCAGCCGCACGTCCTTGTAGTCGATGATCGGCGCATTGGGGCCGGAGAACGGGCAGGACTTGCGGCGGCGGTAAAAGGGTCGCCGTGCGCCCACGGCGGCGCGGCGGCCGGCTGGGCCGACATCGGTATCGGCTGTTGTCGCGGACATGCTTACTCCTCCCCGCCTTCGTCACGCCGCGGAAAGCCGCGGCCCTCGTCACGCGGCCCGAAATCGTCGCGGGCCCGGAATTCCTCGCGGTCGTCGAAGCCGCGCTTGCGCCCGCTCTCGAACCGCCCGGCGGGCTTTGGCCCCCGGAAGCTGCGCTCGCGGTCGTCGGACTTGCGCGACAGGATGGCCGAGGGCTCCTCGGTGATCTCGTCCACGCGGATGGTCATGAACCGCAGCACGTCCTCGTTCAGGCCCAACTGGCGCTCCATCTCGTTGATGGAAGCAGTCGGCGCTTCGAGGCCGAGGAGCATGTAGTGCCCCTTGCGGTTCTTCTTGATGCGGTAGGCGAGGCTGCGCAGGCCCCAGTATTCGCGCTTCTTGACGGCGCCGCCATCGGCCTCGAGCTGGGCGGCGACGATGTCGGCCACGCCCTCGACCTGCTGCTGCGTCACCTCGTTGCGCGCAATCAGCACGCACTCATACATCGGCATGTGTAGTCCCTATGGCTGGTTCGGCCCAAACGGGCATAGCCGGAACGCCGCCAAAGCGCCCCAGCAGGGAAGGCGCGGATGAACCATAGGTGGACATGGAAAGCAAGCTGCCTAAGCTGCGGTTTTAAGCCCTGCCAGGGGGCTTATGGACACCGTCCCACCCGGCGAGGCAGACAGGCAATGGCCGGACGGAACCGCGCGCCAGTCGCAGGCTGCGTCATCGATCGGCTCGGACACTACCACCAGCCCGTTGCGGCCCTCGCGCCAATACAGCCTCGCCGGGCGGTCGTCGCTAGCCCAGCGGAAGGCCCAGAGCCGCACGCCGTCGGTCAGTGCGGCGGTGAAGCGCAGCGGGGCGCGGACGCCGGCTGCCTGCATCACCGACCCTATCTTGGCCAGCGTCACGCCGGCTGCATGCACCGGGTCGTCGGCGAGGCCGTTTGCCACGGCAGCCAGGAAGATGGCCTCGCTATCGGTGGTGCCGGCCCGCGCGGCATAAAGGTCATCCGGGATCATCGCTTCGACCTGCCGGCGCACGGCATTCCAGCCGCCGATCTGCCCGTTGTGCATGAACAGCAGCGACCCCTGCGCGAACGGGTGGCAATTCGCCCGCATGGTCGCGGTGCCCGTGCTCGCGCGAACATGGGCGAAGAACAGGCGGGAGCGGACCTGCCCGGCCAACGAGCGCAGGTTTTCGTCGGACCAGGCGGGACGGACCTCCCGGTAAAGGCCGGGCTCGGGCCGCTCGCCGTACCAACCGACGCCGAACCCATCGCCGTTCGTCTCGGTCTTGCCCTCGGTCGCATGCAAGGATTGATGGATCAGCGAGTGGCAGGGGGTGGAGATCAGGCTCTCGAGCAGAACCGGGTCGCCCAAATAGGCGAGAAAGCGGCACATCGGTCAGATCGCACTCCGGCGTGAGGCTGCCATCATAGCCCAGGCCGCGGCACGGCCATCGCCAAGATTTGACACTGCTCCATTCGGACGCGATATGGCCCGCCTGCCTCGTCCCATTGCGGAACTTTTGTCATGCCCGTTCACGCCTTCATTTTCCCCGGCCAGGGCAGCCAGTTTGTCGGCATGGGACGCGACCTCGCCGCCGCTTTTGCCGCCGCCCGCGAGGTGTTCCAGGAAGTGGACGACACACTGGGGCAGAAGCTGTCCAAGCTGATGTTCGAGGGCCCGGCCGAGGACCTGACCTTGACCGAGAACACCCAGCCCGCCCTGATGGCGATGTCGCTCGCTGTCCTGCGCGTGATCCAGGCGGAGGGTGGCTTCGTGCTGCCGGCCCGGGCCGCCCTGGTCGCGGGCCACTCGCTCGGCGAATACAGCGCCCTAGCCGCAGCCGGCAGCTTCAGCGTCGCATCCTGCGCGCGGCTGCTGCGGCTGCGGGGCCAGGCGATGCAGAAGGCGGTGGCGTTTGGCGAGGGCGCCATGGCGGCCCTGCTCGGCGTGGAACTGCAGGCGGTGGAGGCGATCTGCGCCGACGCCGCGGAGGGTCCGGAAGGCCGGCAAGTGGTGGAGGCCGCCAACGACAACGGCGGCGGCCAGGTCGTCATCTCCGGCCATCGGGACGCGGTGGAGCGTGCGGTCGAACTGGCCAAAACCCGAGGGGTCAAGCGCGCGATGTTGCTGCCGGTGTCTGCGCCATTCCACTGCGCGCTGATGGCGCCGGCCGCAGACGTGATGGCCGAGGCGCTGGACGCCGCCGAGATCGCGCCGCCCGTGGTGCCGCTCGTTGCCAACGTGACGGCCGCGAAGGCCACCGACCCGGCGCTCATCCGCAGCTTGCTGGTGCGCCAAGTGACCGAAACGGTGCGCTGGCGCGAGACGATGATCGCCTGCGTTGGGATGGGCGTGGATAGCTTCGTCGAACTAGGGGCCGGGCGTGTGTTGTCCGGCCTGGTGCGCCGGGTCGTTCCCGACGCGCGTGCCGCTGCCGCGGGCACGCCTGCCGAGGTCGAGACGCTGCTGAAGTCGTTGTAGGTCACGGGTCCACAGGAGGCGGCATGTTCAGGCTCGACGGCAAGGTAGCGCTGGTCACGGGAGCATCGGGAGGCATCGGCGCGGCGATTGCGCGGGCGCTGCACGGGCAGGGGGCCCAGGTCGCGTTGTCCGGCACCCGCACCGACGCCTTGGACACACTGGCGGCCGAACTGGGCGAGCGTGCGTTCGTCTGCCCGGCGGATTTGCGCGATCCGGCCGCCGCGGACGCGCTGGTCCTGGCAGCCGAGGCAGCGGCCGGTCCGCTCGACATCCTGGTCAACAACGCCGGGCTTACCCGCGACATGCTGGCGCTGCGCATGAAGGATGCGGATTGGGAAGCGGTGCTGGAGGTGGATCTGTCCGCCCCGTTTCGCCTGTGCCGGGCGGCTTTGAAGGGAATGGTCCGTCGCAGGGCCGGACGGCTCGTAGGTATCGCCAGCATCGTCGGCAGCACCGGGAACCCGGGCCAGGCGAACTACGCCGCTGCCAAGGCAGGGCTGGTCGGCATGACCAAAGCGCTCGCGCAAGAGGTGGGTTCCCGCGGGATCACGGTCAACATCGTGGCGCCTGGCTTCGTGGAAACGGCGATGACGGACGCCCTGACGCCGGAGCAGAAAGGGCGGCTGGCCGAGCGCATTCCGCTGGCACGGCTGGGCCGGCCGGAGGACGTTGCCGCCGCCGTCGTGTACCTCGCGTCGGATGAGGCGGCCTGGGTCACGGGCGCGACGCTGCACGTGAACGGTGGGATGGCGATGCTGTAAGCGGCTCAATACGAGCCTAGTGCCGACGCGTTGGCGACGGCCGGCTGGTACGAGGGGAACAAAAAGCTTTCGGACGGGCGCACGATGTCGGCTAGCGCGGACGCGACCCGCTCGACCACGCCGGGCCAGTCGCCCGGCCGCTCCTGCCGGAACAGGCGCATGGAGGAGTACCAGGGCGAGTCGTCGCGGTTGAGCATCCAGCGCCAGTCCGGAGCGTGAGGGAGCATCAACCAGGTCGGGATGCCCAGGGCGCCGGCGAGATGCGCCACCGCGGTGTCGACCGTGATCACCAAGTCCAGCCCAGCGATGACGGCGGCGGTCGCTGCGAAATCCGTGAGCTGGTGCGACAGGTCCTTGATCCCGAACACCTTCGAGATGTCGGCCGCTTGGGAGCCGACCTGAAGGCTGACGAGCATGCGGGCGCCGGCTCCGACGATCGGCGCCAGCGCCGATACCGGCATCGACCGCCGCCGGTCGTTGTGGTGCGCCGGATTGCCCGCCCAAGCGACGCCGATCCGTAGGCCAAACGGCAACGCGGCGTCGTAAGCCTCGGCCAGAGTGGGGTTCGGTGTCAGGTAGCCGGATGCGCCCGGTACGGTATTCGCCGCCGTATGGAACAGGCGGGGCAGGCTCATCTGATCCACCCAGAGATCATGCGGCGTTGGACATCCGCGCTCCACGACGAGGATATCGGGTATGCGCTGCAACAAGGACAGAAGGGGCGACGCCGCCTGCAGGATGACGTGGGCGCCGCGCTGGGTCAGCAACGGCAGGTAGCGCGCGAACTGCACGGCGTCGCCGAAGCCTTGTTCGGCACGCACCAAGATAGTTCGCCCGTCCAGCGCTTCGCCCTCCCATTGCGGTCCCGGCAGCGGGGAGTAACACCTGGGGTAGCGGCGTTTGCGCCATTCGTAGGCGTCCCATCCCTCGGCGAACTGGCCGGCGAGGAGGTGCGCGACCCCACGATTCCAATGCGCTTGGGCGAGGTCCGGCTCAAGCTTCGCCGCTTCCCAGCAGGACGCGATCGCTTCCAGCGGGCGACCCTTCACCGTGAGCAAATGACCAAGGCTGGCATGGGCCTCCGCCAGTCCTGGCGCGTTTGCAATAGCCGCGCGCGTGTAGGCCTCCGCGTTGTCCAGGTCGTCGGCGTCGACGCAAGCGTTGCCGAGGTTGAGCAAAGCCGGCGCGTGATGCGGCGTCACGGCAAGCACCTGCCGGAACGCCTGTGCCGCCTCGCCGTGGCGTCCCAGCGCGTTGGCCGCGCACCCCGCCAGGAAATGCGCCTCCGTCAAGGACGGGTCCGCGGTCAAGCCGTTGCAGACGTCCAGCGCCTCCGCAGCATGCCCGGTCGCAATCAGCGCACGGGTGAGCGCCAGCGTTTGGTCGCGATGATGTGGCCGCAGCCGCTCGGCTCGGGTGAGCAGGGCCGCCGCCTCGGCCGGGCGTCCGGTCGCGAGGGTCAACGTCCCCAGCAGATACAGCGCGCTCGGCTGTTCCGGCTCGATCAAGAGCGCGGCTCGAACCAACGCCTCTGCCTCGGACAGCCGTCCGGCGCGCTGGTGGTCGATCGCCAGTAGCAGCGCTTCGATTGCGTTGGGCATGACTGGGTCCCGCATGACGGCCCAGAGTGCAGTCCAGATATTAACGCCGGGTATACGACCTCAGGCGTCAGGGCCGTAGAACGTCAGTTCCACCTTCAGGCCTGCCGGGTCAACGAAGAACAGCTGCCGGATGTCCATGCCGGGAACGGGGCTTGGAACACAGCTGATCCCGCGCTCCCCCAGTTCATGACAAACGGCGGCGAAGCCTTGGGCGCGAAAGGAAATGTGGTCGACCCGTCCGGTCGATCCGGCTCCGGCGGCGGCCGGCCCGTCTGCTGGCAGGCTGCCGGAAATGTGCACCACCGGCGTCTCGCCCAGATACATCCAGTAACCCGGAAATTTGAAGGCGGGGCGCGCTCCCTGACGCAGGCCCAGCACGTCGCGGTAAAAGTCTCGCAGAGCATCCACGTCCTGCGGCCGGCCGCGGACGTTGAAGTGGTCGATGCCATGCAGATCCATGCGCCTGCCGATACCTGTCTTGATGTCTGTCACTGGGCCCTTTTCTTTGGGCGTGTGGCGCGAACGTATCGTGTGTTGCGCGGAAGCGTCAAACCCGCCCGCGCTGCCTTGGCGCACGGCTCGAAACCATGCTAAGCGCCCGGGCTTGCTTCCTTGAGCGCTTACTGTTCACGGCTGCACGCGCGAACCATTGGAACCGTCTGACAGGATTGGAAGACAAAGAATGAGCGAGATCGCCGACAAGGTTAAGAAGATCGTCGTCGAGCACCTGGGTGTCGAGGAAAGCAAGGTGACCCCTGAGGCTTCCTTCATCGACGACCTCGGCGCCGACAGCCTCGACACGGTCGAGCTGGTGATGGCGTTCGAGGAAGCGTTCGGCGTCGAAATCCCCGAGGACGCGGCCGAGAAAATCAGCACCGTCAAGGACGCGATCGACTACATCGAGAAGCAGAAGGCAACGTAAGCTGGGTCCTGGTTCGATGATGGAGGGGGCGGCGATGCGGCGCGTGGTCGTGACGGGGATGGGCATTGCGTGCCCGCTGGGGATCGGCGTGCCTTATGTTTGGAAGCGCCTGATCGAAGGCAAATCCGGCATCAATGCCATCCAGTCTTTCGACACCACGGAATTGACCGCAAAGATTGCCGGTCAGGTGCCGCCGGGAACCAAGGAATCGGGCGGGCTGGATCTCGGCGAGTGGATCCCCGTCAAGGACCAGAAAAAGATGGACCGGTTCATCCATCTGGCCATCGTCGCCGCCGTCGAGGCCGTCGAAGACTCAGGCTGGGCGCCCGAAACCGAGGACGACCAGTGCGCGACCGGCGTGATGATCGGGTCCGGCATCGGCGGGCTGCAGACCATCTACGAGGCGTCGGTGCTGGTGCACGAGGGCCGCGCCCGGCGTCTCTCGCCGTTCTTCATCCCCTCCGCGCTGATCAACCTGGCGTCGGGCCACGTCTCCATCCGCTACGGCTTCAAGGGTCCGAACCACTCGGCCGTCACCGCCTGCGCCACCGGCGTGCACGCCATCGGCGACGCGGCCCGGCTGATCATGTGGGGCGATGCGGACGTGATGGTCGCCGGCGGGGCGGAGGGGGCGGTGAACCCGCTCGGGATCGCCGGGTTCTGCGCCTCCCGCGCGCTGTCGACCGGGTTCAACGACCGACCGCAGCAGGCGTCGCGCCCCTGGGACCGCGACCGCGACGGCTTCGTGATGGGCGAGGGCGCCGGAGTGCTGGTGCTCGAGGAACTCGAACACGCGAAGGCACGTGGCGCCACGATCCACGGCGAGGTCTGCGGCTATGGGCTGTCCGGCGACGCGCACCACATCACGGCACCGGCCGATGGCCATGCCGGCGCCTTCCGCGCCATGAAGGCTGCGCTCAAGAACGGCCATGTCGACGTTGCCGAGATCGACTACGTCAACGCGCACGGCACTTCGACCCCGCTCGGCGACGACCTTGAACTCGACGCGGTGGAGCGCTTGTTCGGCGATCACGCGTCGCACGTCGCCATGTCGTCCACCAAGTCGGCGACCGGGCACCTGCTCGGCGCGGCCGGCGCGATCGAGGCGATTTTCTCCCTCCTGGCGATCCGCGACGGGGTCGCGCCGCCGACCTTGAACCTCGACAATCCTAGCCGGGACAGCAGGATCGACCGAGTCGCCAACACCGCGCAGGAGCGTAAGATCGACGTGGTGCTGTCCAACAGCTTCGGCTTCGGCGGAACCAACGCCAGCGTCCTGTTCCGCCGCGCCGCCTGAGCCATGCGCCAGGCGCTGCTCGCGGCGGTGGCGCTGCTCGTGCTCGCAGCCGCCGCGTCCTGGTTTGGCGTCCGAAGCTACGACGCGCCCGGTCCGCTCGCGGCCGCAACGGCCGTGGAAGTCCCGCGCGGCGGTCTCGACGTAATCTCCGAAGCGCTGCAGCGGCAGGGCGTGATCGACCAGCCGCTCGCCTTTCAGACCGCCGCCCTGTTGACGCGCGGCGATGGCCCGCTGCACGCGGGCGAACTGGACATTCCGGCAAATGCCAGCCTGCGCCAGGTGCTCGCGGTGCTGCGCAGCGCCCGGGCCGTCCAGCACCATTTGACCGTCCCCGAGGGATTGACCGCGGCCCAGGTCGCCGTCCTGGTCGAGCGCGCCGACGCCGCGACCGGGAATGCGCCGCTCCCCGCGGAAGGCTGGTTCCTGCCGGAAACCTACAGCTACGACCGCGGCACGTCGCGCGAGGCGCTGGTCGAGCGGGGCCGGACCGCCATGGAACGTGCGCTCGACCGTAGCTGGGTCAGCCGCGACCCGGCAGTCAATCTCGCCACTCCCCGCGACGCGCTGATCCTGGCCAGCATCGTCGAGCGCGAGACGGCCAGGCCGGAGGAGCGGCCCCGGGTCGCCGCCGTATTCCTCAATCGTCTGCGCATGGGCATGAAGCTGCAATCCGACCCGACCGTCGCCTACAGCGCCAATGGCGGCCTCGGCGTCGCCGAGCATCCGATCACCCGGGCGCAGCTGGAGCGCGACGACCCCTACAACACCTACCGTATCCCCGCCTTGCCGCCCGGCCCGATCTGCATGCCCGGCGCGGCCAGCCTTCGTGCCGTGACCCATCCGGCGCGGACCGATGACCTATTCTTTGTCGCGGACGGCACCGGGGGCCATGTGTTCGCCCGTACGCTCGACGAGCACGGACGCAACGTCGTGCATTGGCGCCAGGTCGAACGCGCCCGCGCCCCATGAGCGCCCCAATGAGCGCCCCAATGAGCGCCCCGGTGTCCTCCATGACCGGTTTTGCCCGCACCGATGGCCAGGCCGGCGGGTTTGCCTGGGCGTGGGAACTGCGGAGCGTCAACGGCCGCGGGCTGGAACTGCGGTTCCGCTTGCCCACCGGGTTCGACGCCCTGGAGCCCGCATTGCGCGAGCGGACGGCTCGTGTTCTGCGACGGGGCAACGTTGCCGCGAACCTGACCGTGCGCCGCGAGGAACGGCCCCGCCTGGTCGCCGATCCGGCGGCGCTCGACCAGGTTTTGGCGCTCGCGCTGGACCTTGCGGCGCGCATCCCCGGCGCACCGTCCCCTACGGCCGAGGCGTTGCTGGCCATGCCGGGCGTGCTGCAGGCGGCCAATGCTGCGGATGACGAGGTGACGACGGCCGGCCACCTTGAGGCATTGCGCGCCGGATTCGATGCGGCGCTGGACCAGCTCGCGCAGGCGCGGCAGGGAGAAGGCGCCCGCCTCGCCGCCGTGCTGGCCGGGCAGCTCGACGAGGTCGACGCCCTCCGCGCCCAAGCGCACGCCGAGGCCGCCGACCAGCCAATCTCCCAGCGTGCCCGCTTGATGGAGACTTTGGCCAAGCTCGTCGGCGACACTCCGGGCTTGCCGGAGGAGCGGATCGCGCAGGAGGTCGCGCTGCTCGCCACCCGGTCGGACGTGCGCGAGGAGTTGGACCGGCTGGCCAGCCACATCCAGGCGGCGCACGCGCTGCTGGCCGAGGGCGCGCAGATCGGCCGCAAGTTCGACTTCCTGGTGCAGGAATTCGTGCGCGAAACCAACACGCTGTGCAGCAAGTCGGCCAGCACGGCGCTGACCTCGACCGGGTTGCGCCTGAAGGCGACCATCGAGCAAATGCGCGAGCAGGTGCAGAACGTTGAATAGCGTCCTCGCCCGGCGCGGCGTGTGCCTGGTGGTCGCCGCCCCGTCGGGCGCCGGCAAGAGCACCATCACTCGCGCGCTGCTCGAGACCGAACCCGGCGTGTCGCTGTCGGTTAGCGCCACCACGCGCGCCCCCCGGGCCGGCGAGCGCGATGGCAAACATTATCATTTCCGCAGCCCGGATGCCTTCGACGCCATGGTGCAGGCCGGCGAGCTGCTGGAATGGGCCGAGGTGTTCGGCCGCCGCTACGGCACCCCGCGCGTGCCCGTCGAGCAAGCGCTGTCGGCCGGACGGGACATCGTGTTCGACATCGACTGGCAAGGCTACCGGATGATGCGCGCCGCCTTGCCCGGCGACGTCCTGGGTGTCTTCATCCTGCCGCCCTCGATCGAGGCATTGCGTGCCCGGCTGGTCCGCCGCGGCGATGCCGAGGACAATATCCTGCGGCGCATGCAGGCCGCCCGGGATGAAATCGCGCACTGGCCGGAGTTCGACCACGTCGTCGTCAACGATGACCTCGATCGCGCGACCGATGCCGTGCGGAGCGTGCTGCACGCCGCCCGGTGCGCGACTGCCCGGCAACCCGGCCTGCGCGATTTCGTGGCGACGCTGCAGTGATCGACGTCGCGCGCGCGCGGGCGCAGACGCCGGGCTGCGACGGCGGGATGATTCACTTCAACAACGCGGGCGCCTCGCTCCAGCCGCGCTGCGTGCTGGAGGCCGTCAAGGACCATCTGGACTTGGAGGCGCGGCTGGGCGGGTATCGGGCGCTGGAGCAGGCGTCCGCCCAAGCGGCAGCGGTTTATGTATCGGCGGCCCGTTTATTGAACTGCGCCCCCGACGAGATCGCGTTGACCGAGTCGGCCACGCGGGCGTGGGACGTCGCCTTCGCCTCGTTCCCGTTCGCGCCCGGCGACCGCATCCTGACCGCGAAAGCGGAATATGCGAGCAACGTCCTTGCTTTGTTGCAGGCGGCCCGGCGGCGTGGCGTCGCGATCGACCTCGCGCCGGACGACGCCCACGGCCAGGTCGATGTCGAAGCCTTGGCTGCCCTGGTCGGCCCGCGCACCCGGCTGATCGCGCTCACCCACGCGCCGACCGATAGTGGGCTAATCAACCCGGCCGAAGCGGTCGGACGGGTGGCTCGCGCGGCGGCCGTGCCGTTTCTGCTGGACGCTTGCCAGACCGCCGGGCAGCTGCCGCTGGATGTCGAGGCGCTCGGCTGCGACATGTTGTCGCTCACCGGGCGCAAATACCTGCGCGCGCCCCGCGGCACCGGCGTGTTGTATGTCCGCCGGACCTGGATCGAGCGGATGGAGCCGCCGACCCTGGATCTGCGCGCCGCGACGTGGGCGGGGCCGGACCATTACGACATCCGCCCCGACGCCCGCCGGTTCGAAACGTGGGAGGCGGCGCACGCCAACCGGCTCGGCCTGGGCGCCGCGATCGACGACGCCCTGGACTGGGGGCTGGACACCATCCGCGCCCGGATCGACCGGCTTGCCCATACGCTGCGCGCCCGCCTTGCGGAGCTGCCCGGCGTGACCGTGCACGACCGCGGGCTCGTGCAGAGCGGGCTCGTGACGTTCACCCGCGACGGCGAGGCGCCGATCGACGCCCAGCGCCGCCTGCAGGCGCAGGACATCAACGTGTCCGTTACCGCGCCCGGCTACGCGCGTTTCGACGGCGCCACGCCGCGCATCCGCGTCTCGGTCCATTATTTCAACACCGAGGTCGAGATCGACCGCTTCATCACCGCCCTGGAGGCCACATGACCCTGACTCTCGCCCAAGCCGACACCATCGTCGACGCCGCCCTGATTGCAGGAACCGCACGGCGCTTCGCTCCGCTGACTGTGGCGGTGCTCGACGCCGGCGGCCACCTGGTTGCATTCAAGCGCCAGGACGGCTCCGGCATCCTGCGGTTCGACATCGCCTTCGGGAAGGCTTGGGGTGCGGTCGGGCTCGGCCTCGGCTCTCGCGCGTTGATGGAGCGGGCGAACCAACAGCCGAGCTTCATCGGCGCGGCAGCGACGGCCAGCCAAGGACGCCTAGTTCCGGTCCCCGGCGGCGTGCTGGTGCGCGATGCCGATGGCACGCTGATCGGAGCGGTCGGCATTTCCGGCGATACGTCCGACAACGACGAGACTTGCGCGCTCGCTGGGATCGAGGCGGCGGGGTTGAAGGCGCAGCCGGGAGCCTAAGCCTTCCTCGGGTCCGCCCACTCCCGCCACAGCAGGATCAGCGCTGCCATAATGGCCGGGCCGAGGAACAGGCCCAGCAGGCCCCAAACCTCCACTCCGCCGAGGATGCCGAGCAGCACCCAAAGGAACGGCAACCGCGTCGCGCCGCCGATCAGCACCGGGCGGATGAAGTGGTCGGCGATGAAGGTCGTCGCCATGCCGGCGACGACGACGACGATCGCCGCGACCATGCTGCCCTGGGCCAGCAACAGCAGCGCCGCCACGCCGAACACCAGGGGCGCCGCGAACGGGATCATCGCAGCGCCTGCGGTCAGCGCGCCGAAGATGGTCGGGTGCGGCACGCCCGCGAAGAAGTAGACAGCCCCGAGCAGCACGCCCTCGCCCAAGCCGACCAGCACCAGCCCGTCTACCGTGCCGTGAACGGAGGCGACCATCTGCAACGCCACCCGTTCGCCGCCGGGCCCGAACGCACGACGGCTGACCCGGCGCATCTGCTCCGACAAGGCCACGCCGTCGCGGAACAGGAAGAACAGCGCGAGCAGCGTAAAGACGAACAGGGTGATCCGGTGGAACACCTCCATGCCGAAGCTGCGGCCGAAATCGACCATGTCACCGCGGTTCATTTGACCCAGCAGCCGCTTGGCGCCGCCGGGATCGGCAAGGTTGTCGTGCCACCAGTCGGTGACTTGGCTGGCATAGGGTAAATGTACCAGGAAGTCTGGCGCGGGAATGCCATTGCGCTGCGCATCCCGTACCCATTCGGTCATGGCGTGCGCTTCGCGCCCGAGCTGCAGCCCAACCAGCGCGAGCGGCACGATGAACACCAGCGCCACCGCCAGTGTGAACAGCACTGGCACCAGGATATTATGCCCGCTGCCCCTGCCGCTCTGGACGCGCCGGTACATCGGCCAGAGCGCGATCACGAATACGCCCGCCCAGGCGAGCGCTGGCAGAAAGCCGCGCAAGGTGAACAGCCCCAGCAACACAAAGGCCGCTGCCAACGCTGCCCTGGCAAAACGCTGCGGCGTTGAGGCGTCTTCTACCCGCATGCCGGCGGTATCGATTCCGTCCATCACCGTCTCCCATTCCGCAAGGTGAACGCAGGCGCGCCGGAAAAGTTGATCGCTATCGGCCCCGTCGTCGTCCCCGCGTGGATCGCTTGTCCGGATCGTAGCCGCCCCCGCCGGGTCCGAGCGGCTCCGGCGTGCGGTCGCGCTTCGGCCCGCGTGAAGTCGCCGTCGGTGGCGGTTCCAACCCGAGCTGCAACGCCTCCAGCCGCTTGATCTCGTCGCGCAACCGGGCCGCCTCCTCGAATTCCAGGTCGGCGGCAACGCCCCGCATCCGCTTTTCCAGCTCGGCGATGCTCGACCCGAGGTCCTTTCCGACCAAGTTCGTCACCGAGGAGTCCTTGACCGGCGCGACCGTCACGTAGTCCTGCTCGAACACGCTGCTGAGCGCCTCGCCGATGTGCTTGCGGACCGAGACGGGGGTGATGCCATGCGCCTCGTTCCACAGCGTCTGCTTGGCCCGGCGACGCGCGGTTTCTTCCAGGGCGGCCCGCAAGCTGCGGGTCATGACGTCGGCGTACAGAATCACCCGGCCGTCGATGTTGCGGGCGGCGCGGCCGATCGTCTGCGTCAGGCTCGTCTGGCTGCGAAGGAAGCCCTCCTTGTCCGCGTCCAGGATCGCCACCAGCGCGCATTCGGGAATGTCGAGCCCTTCGCGCAGCAGGTTGATGCCAACCAGCACGTCGAACACGCCCAGGCGCAGGTCGCGGATGATCTCGATGCGCTCCAGCGTGTCTACGTCCGAGTGCAGGTAGCGCACCTTGATGCCGTGCTCGGTCAGGTACTCCGTCAGGTCCTCGGCCATGCGCTTGGTCAAGGTCGTGACCAGGATGCGGCTGCCGCGCGCGATCGTCAGGCGGCACTCGGCGAGCAGGTCGTCGACCTGGTGCTCGACCGGGCGGATTTCCGTCACCGGGTCGATCAGCCCAGTAGGGCGGATGACCTGCTCGGCGAACACGCCCTGGGTGCGTTCCAGCTCCCATGGCCCCGGCGTCGCGCTGACGAAGATGGTTTGCGGGCGGAAATGCTCCCATTCCTCGAATTTCAGCGGACGGTTGTCGATGCAGCTCGGCAGGCGGAAGCCGAATTCGCTCAGGATAGACTTGCGGGCATGGTCGCCGCGCTCCATGCCGCCGATCTGCGGCACCGTCACGTGGCTCTCGTCGACGATCAGCATGGCGTTCTCGGGTAAATATTCGAATAACGTCGGCGGCGGCTCCCCGGGCTGGCGGCCGGACAGGAAGCGCGAGTAGTTCTCGATCGACTTGCAGCTGCCGGTCGTCTCGATCATTTCGATATCGAAGGTGGTGCGCTGCTGCAGCCGCTCGGCCTCCAGCAGCTTGCCCTCGGCGGTGAACTGCGCCAGGCGGGCCTGCAACTCGACCTTGATGTCCCGGATCGCCTGGGTCAGCGTCGGGCGCGGTGTCACGTAGTGGCTGTTGGCATACACGTGGATGTCGCCCAATTTGGCAGTCTTGTCGCCGGTCAGCGGGTCGAACTCGCTGATCGCCTCGATCTCGTCGCCGAACAGGCTGACGCGCCACGCCCGGTCCTCGTAATGGCTGGGGTAGATGTCGACCGTCTCGCCGCGCAGCCGGAACGTGCCGCGCTGGAACGCTGCGTCGTTGCGCCGGTATTGCAGTTCCGCCAGCGCGCGGGCCAGCGTGTCGCGCTCGATCTTGCCGCCGACCTCCAGCTTCACCACCATGCGGGAGTAAGTCTCGACCGAGCCGATGCCGTAGATGCACGAAACCGACGCGACGATGATGACGTCGTTGCGCTCCAGCAGGCTCTGCGTCGCCGCGTGGCGCATACGGTCGATCGCCTCGTTGATCTGGCTGTCTTTCTCGATGTAGGTGTCGGTGCGCGGGACATACGCTTCCGGCTGGTAGTAGTCGTAATAGCTGACGAAATACTCGACCGCGTTGTCCGGGAAGAAGCTTTTCATCTCGCCGTATAGCTGCGCCGCGAGCGTCTTGTTGGGCGCCAGGATCAAGGTCGGCCGCTGCTCCGACTCGATCACCTTCGCCATCGTGAAGGTTTTGCCGGACCCGGTGACGCCCAACAGCACCTGGTCGCGCTCGTCGGCCTTCACGCCGGCGACCAGGTCGCGGATCGCGGTCGGCTGGTCGCCCGCCGGCTCGTACTCCGACACCACGCGCAGCCGCTTCGTGGCCGGCTTGGCCGGCTGCTTCTTCGGCACGAACGTCACCGGCTGGGACGCGGCGCGGTTCGCTTGGCCGCGGGTCTGCGGGGTGGGGCGGGCGACGGTGGCTTGGCTCATGCGCGCACTCCTGCAAGCCCGCTCAGATGGCGACTTCTCGCCTCGAAGTCGAGAGCGGACTGGCTGAGGGCGACGCCGGGATGCTACGAGACTGCACCGTTTCCGGTCGGCAGCGGGCCGGCCTGCACGTCCTGGACACACCATCTTGACCCAGTCCCACACGCCCGTCCGATGGCGCGCCTTCATGCTGCCGCGCGATATCGGCCTGTTCCTTCGCAGCGCCCGCACCGACAAGGCCATCGCCGCCCGCCGGTCCACGGAGGGCAGCCGCGCCGCGTTCGAGGCCGCCTACGCCGATGGCGCCGACCCTTGGGCGTCCGCCAGCCTGGCGTTCCGCTACCAGCACCGCAAATACGAGATCCTGGCAGGTTTGCTCCCCGACCGCCCGTACGCACGGGCGCTCGACCTTGGATGCGGCCACGGCCTGTTCGCGCGCCATCTCGCCAGCCGCGCCGGACACGTGCTCGGCCTCGACCTGGCCCAGGCTGCCGTCGATCGGGCGCACGAGATGTCCGCGCACCTTCCCAACCTGGCCTTCGAGCAGGCCGACGTGACCGACCTGCCGACCGCTTTAGACGGGCAATTCGACCTCGTCGTGCTGGCCGATACGCTTTATTACCTATCGCCGTTGCCGGACACGTTGCTCAAGGCGATGGCGTTGCGCGTCGGCCGCCTGCTGGCGCCGGGAGGGTTGTGCCTGTTGGCGAACCATTATTTTTTCAGCGCTGATGCCGACTCTCGCCTGTCGCGACGGATCCATCGCGCTTTCGCCTGGTCGCCCGCCCTGTCGGTGGTGTCCGAACACCGCCGCGCCTTTTTTTTGGCGAGCCTGCTGCAAGCAGCTCCGGAGTGACGAGCGCGCTGCGGCTCGGCTTTGCCGGGCTGGTTGCGGGATTGGCCGCGTTCGCCGCGTTGGCGGCGTGGTCCGGCGTGGCTGCGACGGGCGGGCGCGTGCTCGATGCGCTATGGGTCGTGCCGCTCGCCGTCGCCGTGCACATGACGCAACTCCTGCTCGGCGCCATCGCTTGGTGGTTGTTGATCGGCCCCGGTCCGTCGCTGGGCCGCACCCTGATTCTGCGCTGGATTCGCGAGGGCGTGAACTCCTTGCTGCCGGTCGCCCATATCGGCGGCGCGCTGGTCGCGGCCCGGCTGCTGGCCCAAACCGGCGTTCCCGCCGCGCGTGCCGGGTCGTCGACGGTGCTGGACTTGACGATCGAGGCCGCGACGCTCGTTCCGGTGGCGCTGGCGGGCGTGGCCATCGTGGCGTCGGTCAGCGCGGATTTGAGCTGGCTGCCCTGGACTCTTGGCTTCCTCGGGCTGGTCGCAGGCGGGATCGCGGCATTTGCAATGGCGCAGCGCGCCGGGTTGCTGCGCGCGGTCGAGTGGGCGGCCGAACGAGTGGGCCGCAGCGTGCCGGCGCTGTCCGGCGGGATGCCGGGAATGCACGCCGACTTGCTTGCCGTCGCGGCGCAACCTGGCCTGCTGTTGCGGCCGGCCAGCTGGCACCTGCTGTCCTGGAGTCTTGGAGCAGTGGAGGTTTGGCTGATGGCTGCTTCGCTCGGGCTTGATCTCTCGGCGACGCACGCCTTCGCGCTTGAAAGCCTCGGCATGACTGCCCGTGGCGCCGGGTTCGCGGTGCCCGGCGCGATTGGGGTGCAGGAGGGCGGGCTGGTTCTGGCGGCGGGGCTGCTCGGCATTCCGCCAGACATCGGCTTGGCGCTGTCGGTGCTGAAACGGCTGCGGGAGGTGCTGGTCGGCGTGGCGGGGCTAGCGCTCTGGCGACAGGCTGCGCGGGCTGTGCCCGGCTAGGCGGATGAGCCTGATGCCGGCTGAGGGACTTGAACCCCCGACCTTCGGTTTACAAAACCGCTGCACTACCGCTGTGCTAAGCCGGCCCGGCTGCGTTTTAGCCAGAGATCGGCGTCCGATGGAAGCTCATCCTATCCAATTGCCGGTGATGGCCGGACGATTGCGGCGCACTCCCAGGTCGCCACGCTCGACCGTACATGATTAGGGATTCACCGTAGCGCCAGGGCAACGTTCATGACTGGAACCCACTATCCGGAATGTCGATGCACCTAGCATCTTAACGGATCGAAACGAGGACGTTCATGTCAGGATTACAATCTGCCCCTTCCGGACGGACCGGTGCGCTGCGCCGGACGCTTGCTGCCGCGTTGCTGGCCGGGACCGCATTGGGCGGTTTCGCCGTCGGGCACGGCGTGCTCGCCGATCCGGCGCCGGCGACCACCACCGCCGTGCAGACCGGCTCCGGCGCCATCCAGCCATCGCCGACGCCGCATCTGATCCCCGATTTCGCCGACCTGGTGTCGCAGGTGAAACCCGCCGTTGTCTCGATCACGACCAAGCTGCGCGTGACGGAGGCCGCCGACGAGGGCCAGTCCCCGATGCAGATGATGCCGCCAGGTCACGAGGGCCATGGCATGGGCCACGGCATGGGACGGGGGCACGGCGCCGAGGCGCGCGGCTCGGGGTTCATCGTCGACGCCGATGGCACCGTGGTCACGAACAATCACGTGGTGAAGGATGCGATTTCGGTCGAGGTGACGCTGGATGACGGCATGCAGCTGCCAGCGAAGGTGATCGGCCGCGACCCGCGGACCGACATCGCGGTGCTGCGCATCGCCGCCGGCCATAAATTGCCGTTCATCAGCTTGGGCGAGTCGAACGACGTGCGGCCGGGTCAATGGGTGGTCGCGATGGGCAACCCGTTCGGCCTCGGCGGCAGCGTGACGGCTGGCATCGTGTCCGCCCGTGGGCGCGACATCGGGTCGGGGCCGTACGACTCGTTCATCCAGGTCGACGCGCCGATTAACCAGGGCAACTCCGGAGGGCCGCTGTTCACCCAGGACGGCAAAGTCGTGGGCGTGAACACCGCTATCCTGTCGCCCACCGGCGGCAGTGTCGGCATCGGCTTTGCCATTCCGGCCGATACGGTGCGGTCGGTGGTGGCCGAACTGGAAAGCTCGGGCAAGGTCAGCCGCGGCTATCTCGGCGTCGAGGCGCAGAAGGTCACGGGCGACATGACTGGCGCGCTGCACCTGGACTCCCCCGGTGGCGCGCTGGTGGCGAACGTCCAGCCAGATAGCCCGGCGGCCAAGGCCGGCGTGCAACCCGGCGACGTGATCCAGTCGGTCAATGGCCAGAAAGTCGGCGACGCGCGCGACCTCGCGGTGGACGTGGCCGCGGTGAAGCCGGGCAGCACAGCCGCGCTCGACATCCTGCGCGACGGCGCGGCCAAGCACGTGGCGGTGACGGTAGCGTTACTGCCGGGCGACACGGCCACCGCTGACCAACAGGCTAATGCGAGCGAAGGCATTGGCTTGTCGCTGTCGCCGCTGTCGCCGGAACTGCGGGGCCAACTAGACGTGCCGCAACGCACGCACGGTGCCGTGGTGGCTGAGGTGGAGCCGGGCTCACCGGCCGAGCAGGCTGGGCTGCAGCCGGGAGATGTCGTGCTCGGCGTCGGCGGCAAGTCCATCTCGTCTCCGGATGAGGCAGCCAGCGCGATCCGGTCGGCGACGCATGGCGGCCACGGGCTCGCGCTGCGGATTTTGCGGGATGGTCATGCCGCGTTCGTGGCGGTCAAGCCAGCCGGTTCGTCCGCCGCGGGCTGAAGGGAACGGCCCGGAAGCATGAGCTTCCGGGCCGTTGCTGCCGTGACGGTTCAGGCGGCTGCAAGCGACTCGCTCAAGTGCGATGCAGCCGCTGCCGTTTCGTAGTGTTCCCGGGCGAGATCCGAAGGCTCGCGCATCATGTAGCCGCGGCCCCAAACCGTCCCGATCAGGTTGTCTGCACCGGCTTGGGCGAGCTTCTTGCGGAGCTTGCAGATGAACACGTCGATGATCTTCATCTCCGGCTCGTCCATCCCGCCATACAGATGGTTGAGGAAGGCTTCCTTCGTCAGGACCATGCCCTTGCGCAGGACGAGCAACTCGAGAATGGCGTACTCCTTGCCGGTCAGGTGAACCGGCTCGCCTTTGACCAGAACCTCGCGGCTGTCGAGATTTAGCTGCATTGGGCCAACCTGCAGGGTTGGCTGGCTGTAACCCTTGCTGCGGCGGACCACCGCCTGCATGCGAGCGACCAGTTCGGTTTGGTCGAACGGTTTGGTGATGAAATCGTCGGCTCCCATGGCGAACCCCTTTACCTTCGCCTGCGGCCGTGACAGCCCGGACAGGATCAGCACTGGCGTTTCCTGCCGCGCGGCCCGCATCCGCCGTACGACCTCGTAGCCCTCCATGTCCGGCAGCATGAGGTCGAGGATGACGATGTCGTAGTCGTAGTGGCGCGTCAGCTCGAGAGCTTCTTCCCCGGTGTCGGTGGTGTCCACGATGGCGCCGCCCGATTTGAGCATCAGTGCGATGCCGCGAGCCGCTACGAGATCATCTTCGACGAGTAGGACACGCATTGGTTGCTTCCCTGTGCTGCTGTCACTTTGTTTACTACCTGTGCGTGTATCTGGCAATGATATTTTTACCCTTTGCGCTTAAAATCCGTCAATGATCCTAATGGTCCGGCTAAAATTGCAACTTCTACGTGTCTCAAAGTGAGACTTGCATCTACCTGCGAGCGTCTAAGCCAGGCGGCAACGGTGCTGACGGGCGTAATCCCCGCCACACTCCAAGGCCGGGTCGTGAACGTCGCTGGCCTTTCGGTGGATGTCGCAGGCCTTGCAGCCCAGGCCAGCATCGGCGACAGGCTCAGCCTCACCGCCCGGGACGGCCGCTCCGTGCTAGGCGAAGTGGTCGGTTTCCGCGGCGCGCTTGCCCGCATCATGGCGTTCGACTCGCTCGACGGAGTCGGCCCTGGCGGCAGTGCCATCATGCCGCTTACGCCGAACCTGCCGCGAGGCGCGCGCCTTGCACCGTGCGACGGATGGCTGGGCCGGGTCATCGATCCAATTGGCCAGCCGCTCGACCGGCGAGGAGTTTTGCCGCAGGGTGCACGGGCGCGACTCGTCCGCGCGTCCCCTCCCGAAGCGACCCAGCGTGCCCGGCTCGGCCCCCGCCTGGATTTGGGAGTGCGCGTTCTCAACACTTTCACAACCTGCCGGGAGGGCCAGCGCCTTGGCCTGTTCGCCGGTTCCGGCATCGGCAAGTCCACCCTGCTCGCCATGCTCGCTCGGCACACTGCCTGTGACGTCGCCGTGCTCGCCCTTGTGGGAGAGCGCGGGCGCGAGGTGCGGGAGTTCCTTGAGGACGATCTCGGCGCTGCGGGCCTTGCCCGATCCGTCGTCATCACCGCCACCTCCGACGCAACGCCGCTGATGCGCCGGGAGGCTGCCTATGCCGCCATGACCGTCGCAGAACACTTCCGCGACGAAGGCCGGTCGGTTTTGTTGCTGATGGACAGCGTCACCCGCTTCTGCTTCGCCCTGCGCGAGATCGGCTTGTCGGCCGGCGAACCACCGGCGACCCGCGGATATCCTCCAAGCGTGTTCGCGGAACTGCCCCGCCTTCTGGAACGCGCTGGACCCGGCCTGGAAGTCCACGGCAAGGCAGGTCAGATCACCGCGCTGTTCACCGTGCTGGTCGAAGGCGACGACCACAATGAACCGGTTGCCGACGCGGTCCGAGGCATTCTCGACGGCCACGTCATATTGGACCGCCGCATCGGCGAGGCCGGGCGCTACCCGGCGGTCGACGTGCTCCGCAGCCTGTCGCGAACGGTGCCGGGTTGCCTCGTTGGTGACGAAGCGGCGTTGGCCAGCCGCGCGCGGGCGATTTTGGGCCTGCACGCCGATATGGCCGACCTGATCCGCTTGGGCGCCTACCGGCCTGGCGCCGATCCCGCCGTGGACGAGGCAGTCGCACTCACTCCTCGGATCGAAGCCGTGCTGCGCCAGGCACGGGACGAGCGGACCGATGTCGCCGACAGTTTCGCAGCCCTCGCCGCGGCCATGGAGCGCCCCAATGCCTGACCCGCTCGACACCGTGCTGCGCATCCGTCGCTTGGCGATGGACGACGCCGCACGCACGCTCACAGCTTGCCTGTATCGCGAGGAGGACGCCCGTCACGCCGCCGAAGCAGCCGAGTCGGCGATCGGCGCTGAAGGCGAGGTGGCCGCCGACCTTTCTGCCGGGGACGGCGCCGTCGAGGCCTTCGCGCGATGGCTTCCCGTGGGCCGCGCCCGTGCCGCTGCGGCGCGGGTCCGACACGACGCGGCAACGACCGATACCACGCTCGCCCGGGCCGCCGTGACCATCGCGCGCGCGGCGACCGAGGCCGCTTCGGCGCTCTGCGAATGCCGCGCTGCCGAACGGGACCTGCTCTCCGAACGCCGCGCCCAGTCCGTGCTGGATGAGATCGGCAGCCGAACGCCAGCCGGCCAGACCCTCGTCGATCCGCTCAGGGAATCGGCAGATCGGTGACGGTGCATAGGTTGATGTGCCGCTTTTCCATCATGTCGCCATCGTTGAACACGATGCGAAGGTCGTAGACGCACTGCCCCGCCGGCAGCTGAATGATCCGGTACGACCCGGCTTCGATGGTGTCTTCGCCCAACCGGTCCCGCCCCCAATTCCCGGCTCCGGCGGGGGTGGCATACACCTCGGCGATCTCGATCCGGCCGCGGTTGACGATGCGGAAGGAGGAGTCGTTCTGCGGCTGCCGGTTGCCGGGCGGCGTGGCCCGTACCTGGCCGAACACCACGTCATCGACGTTGCAGGTGTTTATCCGACGGCGTTCCTCTGACATCCCGTCGGCGTACACCACGCGTAGATCGAACATACATGATCCGTCTGCCACCAGGCGTACTGGGGCATTGCCACCGGGCACGATCGGCGTGTTGCCAAGCCGATCACGCCCCCAGCCGCTTGCGGTCACCGGGCTGGCGTACGCCTCGCTGATCGGTTGGGAGCTGTGGTTGACGAGATAGAAGGACGGGTTGGGCGCACCGGCGCGGCCGAGGCCCGGCAGCCATAGCAGGAACAGCAGGGTCAGCCGAAGCCGCATGGCAGTCGCGCCTCCAATCGTGTCGAAGCGAGATAGGCACAAAGCGAACGCGCTACCAGCGCCCGATGGGCGCGTGCCGGGCGCGACGCACTACCCAGGCAGCCCAGGCCAGTTGCGGCGGCAGCACGGCCAGCACCAGCGCCGGCTTCCACGGCGACGGCGCTGCCAGGAAAGCGACACAGCACAATCCGCCCCACGCCGCGAACCCCCAATGCGTCAGCGTGACCTGCACCGCGCCGACCCCGGAGCGGTTGGCGAGCTGATACAAATGGCCGCGATGCGCTTCGGTCAGCCGGTCGCCCGCAAGCGTGCGCCGCACCAGCGTGAACACGACGTCGAACAGCACGCCCATCAGCAGCATCGGCACCAATACGAAGCTCATGTCGACCGTCTCGAACCGCCCGGCGGCCACGGCGAGCACGGCGAGCACGAAGCCGCAGAACTGGCTGCCGACGTCGCCCATGAAAATTCGGGCGCGGGGGAAATTGAACGGCAGGAAACCCGCCAGCCCCGCCGCCAGCAGCAAGGATGCAAAGTAAATGAACCATGCGCCGAGCCACGCGGCGATCCCGGCCAGGACCAGGCAGGTGATCGCGCACACGCCCGATGCCAGCCCGTTCAGCCCGTCGATGAAGTTGACCGCGTTGGTGGCCGCCACGATCCAGATCAGCGTGATCGGAATGCCGAGCCATCCAATTTCGACGAGTCCGACGCCGGGCAGCCGGACGTTGCTGACATACAGTCCGCTGCCGACCGCGACCGCCGCCGCCAGCACCTGCGCGCCAAGTTTCACGATCGCCGGCCAATACATCAGGTCGTCCAGCCACGCGACGATCGCGATGCCGACGGATGCGGCGATGACGGCGCGGAAATACGGGTCGGCCAGGCGGGAGAACGCGGCGTAGCGGTACAGCACGGCGAGTCCCACCAGGAACGCCAACACCACGCCCACGCCGCCGCCCTTGGGAGTGGGCCGCGTGTGGCTGCTGCGCTCGCCCGGCGTGTCCATCACCCCCACGTGGGTCATCGCCCAAACGGTCACGGCGGACAGGGCGGCCAACACCGCGCTGAACGCGAGATGGGTCAAAAAGGCACTACCGGTCACGTAAACCCCTAGGTTCGCCATGGGGGACTGACCCGCCGGGCAGGCTGGGCTATAGGGGGCGCACGATGCCATCGCAACGCTCCGTCACCCGCATCCTGTTGAACGTGGCGCTGGATGGCGCGCTCGCCGCTGTCGCCGCCCCGCTCGCGCGCTGGGTGGCCGACCCCGGAGGCGGGTTGCTGCACCCGCTCTGGTTCATTGCCGGTGGCGCGATCACGCTGGTGGTGGCAGGCGCGGTGTTCCGGTTGCCGCAGCAATACTGGCGCTTCGCCGGCATTCCGGACCTGCTGGGCGTGGCCGGCGGCAGCGTCGCCAGCGCCCTGCTGTTCGCGTTGCTGCTGCGGTCCACCGGCTTTCCACCGCCGACCACGACCTTCCCGATCGTCCACGCGCTGACGCTGTTCGTGCTGCTCGGCGCGCCTCGTGTGTTCTACCGCCTGTATAAACTCCGGCCCGGACTGTCCGGCGACTCCGCGCAATCCGTGCTGCTGATCGGCGCCGGCGAGGGCGCCGACCTGTTCCTGCGCTCGCTTGCGGCCGATCGGCGGGCGCCCTATCGCGTGATCGGCCTGCTGGCGCTCGGCCGCAACCAGACCGGGCGACGGATGCAGGGCCATGCCATCCTGGGCGGCGTTTCCGAGACTCGGCGCGTGCTGGAGCGGCTGCGGCAAGAGCAGCGTCTGCCGGCGGCCTTGGTGGTGACGGAGCCGCAGCTTGCCGGCTCCCGCCTGAGCTTCCTGTTGGAGGAGGCCGACCGCCAGGGCGTGCCGGTCCGGCAGGCGCCGCGCGCGACCGCCTTGCAGGAAACCGGGCAGGCCGGCCGGATCGAACTGAAGCCGGTCATGCTCGAAGACCTGCTGAACCGCCCGCAAGTGCCGCTCGACCGCGACGGCATGGCGCGGCTGGTGCAGGGCCGCCGGGTGCTGGTGACGGGGGCGGGCGGCACGATCGGGTCCGAGCTGGCCCGGCAGGTCGCGGCGCTGCAGCCGTCATTGCTGGTGCTGCTGGACAATGGCGAATACGCGTTGTGGCAGATCGATGTCGAACTGGGCGAGACGCACCCGGCGCTCGACCGCCGCGCCGTTATCGCCGACATCCGGGACGAAGCTCGGATAGCTGCCGTGTTCGGGTCGTTCCAGCCGGAGTTGGTGTTCCACGCTGCCGCCTTGAAACACGTGCCGATGGTGGAGGCCAACCCGCTCGAAGGATTGCTGACCAACGCACTCGGCACCCGCATCGTGGCCGACGCCGCGCGAACGTCGGGCGCGTCGGCGATGGTGCTGATCTCGACAGACAAGGCGGTGAACCCGAGCAGCTTGATGGGCGCCTCCAAGCGGCTGGCGGAGATGTACTGCCAAGCGCTCGACGCGTCGGGCGTTGGGCCGCGCTACATCACCGTCCGGTTCGGCAACGTCTTGGGCAGCACCGGGTCAGTGGTGCCGCTGTTCCGGCGGCAGTTGGAGCGCGCCGGCCCGCTGACCGTGACCCACCCCGACATGCAGCGCTACTTCATGACGGTGCGCGAGGCCGTCGGGCTGGTGTTGGAGGCGACCGTCGTCGATACGTCAGGCGCCGGGGTGGTCCAGGCGGGTGGGATCTTCGTGCTGGACATGGGCAAACCGGTCAAAATTGTCGATTTGGCGCGGCAGATGATCCGGCTGGCCGGGCTGCGGCCGGATGTGGACATCAAGGTCGCGTTCACCGGCCTCCGTCCCGGCGAGAAGCTGCACGAGGAGCTGTTCCACGGCGCCGAACCTCCCACGCGGACCGACCACCCCGGGTTGCTGATGGCCACTCCCCGCGTCGCCGACACGGACGCGGTCGGCCGCGCCATCGCTGCGGTCGCCGCCGCGTGCCACGCCGGGCAAACCGAGCGGGCGCTCAGCCTGCTCAGCGAACTGGTGCCGGAGTTCGAACACAACCCACATGGCGGCCGGGTCGCCCTCGCCGTCTGACGGAGCCGCCATGTCCGCAATCCCCTTTCTCGACCTCAAAACTCAGCAGGCCCGCATCGATACGGAACTGCGGCGGCGGCTGGAGGCGGTGCTGCAGCACTGCCAATTCGTGCTCGGCCCCGAGGTCGCGGAACTGGAGCAGCGATTGGCAGCCTATTGCGGCGCGGCGCATTGCGTGTCCGTCAGCTCCGGCACCGACGCGCTACAGATCGCAATGATGGCGGAGGGAGTTGGCCGTGGCGACGCGGTGTTCCTGCCGGCGTTCACCTACACCGCAACGGCCGAGGTGCCATTGGTGCTTGGCGCGACACCCGTGTTCGTGGACGTCGATCCCGCCACCTTCCAAGTCGACCCGGCGCATCTTTCTGCCCGCATCGCCGCAATCCGCGCGGCCGGCACGCTGCGCCCGCGCGCCCTGGTCGGCGTCGATTTGTTCGGCCAGCCCGCCGACTGGCCCGCCTTGCGCGAGATCGCCGGGCGGGAAGGGCTGTTCACCCTCGACGACTGCGCCCAGAGCTTTGGCGCGAGCCTGGCCGGGCGCAAGCTGGGCACGGAAGCGGACGCGACGGCGGTCAGCTTCTTTCCCTCCAAGCCGCTGGGCGCCTACGGCGACGGCGGCGCCCTGTTCACCGAAAGCGCGGAGCGGGCCGCACTGTATCGGTCGCTGCGCACCCATGGCGAGGGCACGACCCGCTACGAGGTGTTGCGGACGGGCATGAACGGCCGGCTGGACACGCTGCAGGCGGCCGTGCTGCTGGCCAAGCTGACGGTATTCGACGACGAGCTGGCCACCCGCGACCGGATCGCCGCCGCCTACGACCGGCGTTTAGGTCACCTGATCGAAATTCCCGCCCGTGTTCCTCACAGCACCAGCGCTTGGGCGATCTACGCCGTTTTGCTGCCGGACGCCGCCGTCCGCGCCCGTCTGCAGGACCGGTTGAGGGCGGCGGGCGTGCCGACGGCGATCTACTATCCGCGCCCGCTGCATCGCCAGCCCGCCTACGCCGGCGCGCATGACGGAACGGCGCTGCCCGTGTCGGAGGATTTGGCGACCCGTATCATGGCATTGCCAATCCATCCGGACCTGACCGAGGCTGACCTGACCCGGGTGTGCGATGCGGTTGCTGCCGCGCTGGAAACCGGGGGCAGGCCCAGCGGTTAGGCTTGCATGTCAGACAACATGAAACAGAAGCAGCCCACCGACCGCGATGCCGATCCGGCCGACGCCGAGGGCCCCGACCACGGCATCCCGCCAGGCATGACCGACGCCAAGCCGGAGGCGCGCCCCGACGGCGGCGGCCGACTCGATGCCGAGACAGCGCCGCTGCAGCCTACGAAGAAGTAGCCTTTTCCGCGGTCCTGGCCCAGGTGAAGGTCAATTCGTGCTTGTTGTGGAACAGGTGCATCAGCCGGCCACCCGGAATCGCGGCGAATTCGCCAAGCGCCACGAGATCCACGCCGGCTTGCAGCTTGACGGTGCAGACGATGCGCCGTGGCGCGTCGGCCGCGATCCAGCGTTCCGCCAGTCCAAGCAACCTGCCGGGGTAGGCGATCACGTCGCTGAACAGCCAATCGACCGGCTCCGGCTCGAGAGCGAACGCGCTGCCCTCGCGCCATGTCACGCCTGGCATGGCGGCCACGGCGGGGGCGAGCGGGGCCTTGTCGATGGCGGTCACCGTGGCGCCAAGACGGGCCAGCGCCCAGGTCCACCCGCCGGGTGACGCGCCGAGGTCCATGCAGGTCTCGCCGGGCATCGGCCATATGCCAATCCGGGTGCAGGCCTCCCAAAGCTTGAGATACGCGCGGCTGGGCGGGCCGATGTGGTCCTCCTCGAACAGCGCCTCGCCATTGGGAAACGGGCTCGACTTGACGGGGCTGGCCAGCAGCCGGCCTGGCGTCAGCAGAGTCCATGCGCCGAGATGGGACACCGGGGCGGGCGAGGGGAACACCAATCGCCGGGCCGACACCGGCGGCAGCCGCGCCGCAACGAGCGCGCTGCGGCGATGCAATGCGGCAGCGTAGCCGGCCCAGTTGCGCTGCATCCCCCGCAAGGCATCTGCGGCCTCCTTCACCGAGACGATCTCGATCTCGACCGGAGCCGTCCAGACATCCAGCGCCCAGGCGCTTTCGCCCGGCGGATCGGGCGACAGCGCCAGCCGGCCGTGCCATGCCGACACCGTCCGTCCGGCGGCGGCCAATTCGTCGGCCAACGGCGCCTCGAACCCCTCGGCGGCGAGGTAGGCGCTGCGGATCACCCGTGCCGCAGCGCCGACACGCCGAGCAGCACCCATCCGGCCATCAGCAAGACGCCGCCGACCGGCGCCATCGGCCCGGTCGCGATCCCGCCGAGCGCCAGCGCATACACCGCGCCGCAAAACAGCACCGTGCCGAGCGCGAACGCCCCGCCCGCCCAATGCGCGATCCTGCCTTGCCGTTGCGCCCAAATGCCGCACAGCACCAATGCCAGCGCGTGCCAACCCTGCATCTGCACGCCGCTTTCGACGACGTGCAGCATGCCGGGCGGCAGGCCATTCAGCGCATGCGCCGCCGCCGCCGCCATCGCGACCGCGCCCAAGCCCGCGAGGCTGCCCAGCCCGATCCATAATCGATGCATCCTGGCAGCTTACCCGGCGCTTCGATATTCCGCCATCGCAGCGCCCCGTATAGGATGCCGCCATGCCTCGCGGTGGAGACCTTTTCCCGGAGATCGGACCGTTCGAGACCGGCTACATGCCGGTCTCCGGCGGCCATGTCATGTACTGGGAACAGGTCGGCCACCCGCGCGGCCAGCCGGTGCTGTTCCTGCATGGCGGACCCGGCGCCGGCGCCGGCGCCGTCCATCGCCGCTTCTTCGACCCGGCGTTCTGGCGCGTCGTCATCTTCGACCAACGCGGCGCCGGGCGGTCGCGCCCGCTCGGCAGCCTGGTCGCGAACGCCACTGCCGACCTGGTCGAGGACATCGAATCACTGCGCCGGCACCTTGGGCTGGAGCGATGGCTGCTGTTTGGCGGCTCGTGGGGTTCCACCCTCGCGCTGGCCTACGCGCAGGCGCATCCGGACCGGGTGATCGGCCTCGTGCTGCGCGGCGTGTTCCTGGGCCGCCCTTCGGAGGTCGAGTGGTTCCTGCATGGCCTCAGCGCCGTGTTTCCCGACGCTCACGCCAACTTCATCCAGTTCCTGCCCGAGGCGGAGCGGGCCGACATCCTGGGCGCCTACCTTCGCCGCCTTACCGATCCCGACCCGTCCGTCCACATGCCGGCTGCCCGGGCCTGGTCGGTGTACGAAGGCTCGTGCAGCACGCTGTTGCCCAGCCCGGACACCGTTGCCTCGTTCGCGCAGGACCGCACCGCGCTTGGGCTCGCCCGCATCGAGGCTTACTACTTCGCGCACGGCCTGTTCCTGCCTCCTGGCGGGTTGCTGGCGCACATGGACCCGATCGCCCACCTGCCGGCCGAGATCGTGCAGGGCCGCTACGACATGGTATGCCCGGCCCGTTCCGCGTTCGATTTGGCCGCTGCGTGGCGCTCCGCCCGGCTGACGGTCATTCCGGACGCCGGACACTCCGCGCTGGAGCCCGGCGTGCGACGTGCGCTCGTGACGGCGGTGGAGCGGTTTCGTCATGCGCGTTAGAGCGTCATCCGACCGAACGGGATCACCCGTCGGATAAAGACGCTCGCTTAAACAAAGGGCTAGGGCATTTTCCGTGCGCCTATCATCGCGGATCATGCTCTAGGGCTTTGCGTTTTGATATTCCCATGGTGCATCGTGCGCTGCCGACGCCGAACATTTCATATGGAGACTGGTGACATGGGATTTGACGCTCGCGTGCTGTTCGCCTTGATGTTGCTGCCGGTCGCTGCCTGCTCCACCAACCCGCCGCCGGTGGCCACCGCGCCGCCCCCCACCCTGGCCAGCGCCGACCAGATGTTCATCAACATGGCGGCTGCCGGCGACGCCGCCGAAATCCAGGCGGCGCAGTTGGCCCAGGCCAAGGCTCATCGCTCCGCCGTCAAGAGCTACGCGGCGCAGATGATCTCCGATCACACCGCGACAACCCAACAACTGTCGACCATCGCCCAGAGCAAGGGCGTCACTCCGGCAGCGACCCCGAGCGACAGCGCGCAGGCCACGATGGCCAAGCTGGAGGCCGACAAGGGCACAGCATTCGACCGCGCCTACGTCCGCGACCAGGTCCTGGACCACGAAAAGATGGTCCAGGCTTATCAGGACGAGATCGCCAACGGTCAAGACGCCGACGTCAAGGCGTTCGCGCAGCAGACACTTCCAGCGGTCCAGAAGCACCTGCGCGAGGCACGGACTCTGTCCAGCCATCGCGCCTGATCGACGGCCCTTGCTGAAAATGAGGCCGGGAGCAATCCTGGCCGCATCTTCATGAGGAGGCTGCGGTGAAGGTTGCGGTGATCGGACTGGGGTCGATGGGGGCGGGCGCTGCGCTGAACTTGGCCGCCAAGGGCCATTCCGTCATCGGCTGCGACCCGCGAGAGGCGGCTTGGGCCGAGTTGGTCGCCGTTGGCGGGCGTTGCGCCGCCAGCGCCGCCGAGATCGACGGCGACTGCCAGGCCGCCATCGTCTTCGTCGTCAACGCCGCACAGGCCGAGCAGGTGCTGTTTGGCCCCGAAGGCTGCCTCGCGCGCCTGCCCGAGGACGCCGTCGTGCTGTGTTGCACGACCGTGGCACCCGCCCATGCCCGGATGATCGGCGAACGGGTCATCGGGGCCGGCCGGCTATTCCTCGACGCGCCCGTTTCAGGCGGGGCCGCCGGATCGCGGGCCGGGACGATGACGGTCATGGCGTCCGGGTCCGAGGCCGCCTTTGCCGCAGCCGCGCCGGCGCTGGACGCCATCGCCGGCAAGGTCTGGCGGCTCGGCGAGGCGGCTGGCGTCGCAAGCACCGTCAAGATGGTCAACCAGTTGCTCGCAGGCGTGCACATCGCGACCGCAGCGGAAGCGCTGGCCCTTGGCATCCGCGCCGGCGCCGACCCACAAACGCTGTTTGAGGTGATTTCGAGTTCGGCCGGCAGTTCCTGGATGTGGCAGAACCGGGTGCCGCACATCCTGGCCGGCGACGACACGCCGCTGTCGGCGGTGAACATCTTCGTCAAGGATCTCGGCATCGTGCTGGACCAGGCTCGCGCGCTGACCTTCCCGTTGCCGATGGCCAGCGCCGCCCACCAACTATTCCTGGCCGCCGCCGCCGCCGGGCATGGCGCGCGCGACGACGCCTTCGTCATCCGCTTCTACCAAGCCCTCACCGGCATCGACTTGCCGAACGACGACATCGACCCTCAGTAGCGCCTATCCGACCACGCGCCGGTATAGGTGCCATGTCGCGTGCCCGAGCACCGGCATCGCGACGGCCAGGCCGATGAACAACGGGATGCAGCCAAGCAGCAAGGATAGGGCAACGATCAGGCCCCAAAGCCCCATCGCCACCGGGTTCGTCCGCACCACCCGGATCGAGGTCTGCACCGCGACCACCGGCGAGATCGCGCGATCGAGCAGCAGCGGGACGGACACGGCGGTGAGCGTCAGCACCAGTAACGCGAAGGCCAGGCCGACTAGGTTGCCGATCACGATCAAGCGCCAGCCTGCCGACGTTCCCAGCACCTCTTGCTGAAACGCATCGACGGAGGCGAACGTATTGGTGCCCAAGGTCGCGAACAGGATCAGCTTGGCCGCCACGATCCAGGCGATGAACACCGCGAACAGCAGCATGCCGATCGCGGCGATCCCCAGCAGCGAAGGGGAGCGCAGCACGTCGAATGCGTTGAGCCACGTGACCGGCAGCCCTTCCTCGCGACGGCGGCTGAGTTCGTAGATGCCGACCGCCAGCACCGGGCCGAGCAGCGACAAGCCGGCGAGCAACGGGAACAGCAGCGGCAGGATCGACTCGTCGGTGGCGGCGCGGGCGGCAACCAATCCTACGATCGGGTATAGGATGCACAGGAACACGAGCTGGGTCGGGATCATGAGGAAGTCGGCCCAACCGGCCCGCAACGCCATGGCGACGTCCGCCGGACCGATCTTGCGCACCACCGGCAGCGGGTTGGCCTGCGCCGTCATTCCATCGGCATAGAGTTCCGCCATCACGCATCTCCCTTCTGGTCGGGAGCGATCGAGCAGGAGCATCGCCGCAGTCGCCTGCCGATCGGTCCTCGTTGCGCCGATGCTACCGCGCGCCTCACGGCCTTGTGGGGTAAACGAATCGTGAGCCTCAGCGGCGGGCGAGCGCTTCCTCGACGGAAGCGGCCACGGCGAACAGCCGGGCGTCGCCCATGGTTTCGCCCATCAGCATCAAGCCGACAGGGGCGTCGCCGGGAGCATGGCACGGCAAGCTGATGGCGCAGCGGTCGAGGAAGTTGCCGATCGACGGGTTTCGCAGCATCAGCATGTTCGCCCGTGAAAAGGCGGCGTCGTCGGCGAGGCTGTCGATCGGCGGCGGCACAAGGGGGCATGTCGGCATCACGAGGGCGTCGAAGCGGGCGGTGGCGGCGTCCATCTCCTGCCCGATCGCGATGCGGGCGGCCAGCAGGTCGATGTAGTCGGCGGCGGTCATGCTGCGGCCCATCTCGATCCGGCTCAGCACGCGGGGATCGTACTCCGCGACGTGGCCGGCCATCAGCGACCGGTGCCACGCGAACGCCTCGGCGGGCGCGATCCCGCCGGCCGCATTGGCGAGGCGAATGCGGCCGAGTGCGGGAAACGCAACGGTCTCGATCCGGACACCGGCCGCCGACAGGGTCGCGAGCGCGCGTTGGAAGGAGGCGGCGACGGTTTCGTCCAGATCGTCGCATGCGATGGCGTCCGGCACGGCCAGGCGCAGGCCCGCGACCGGGATCGACGGCACCGGACGCACCGGCTCATTGGCCAGCACGGCGTCCACGGCGGCGCAGCACCGGACGGTGTTGGCGAGCGGGCCCACCGAGTCCAGGCTGCACGACAGCGGCACTGCGCCCGCAGTCGGCACGCGCCGGGCGGTCGGCTTGTAGCCCACGATCCCGCACAGAGCGGCCGGCACGCGGCAGGACCCGCCGGTGTCGGTGCCCAGCCCGGCGAACGCCATCCCGTCCGCGACCGACACCGCCGCTCCCGACGAGCTGCCGCCGGGGATGCGCCGGGACACGCGGTCCCATGGATTGGCCGGCGTGCCGTAATGCGGGTTGATGCCGATGCCGGAGAACGCGAACTCCGTCATGTTCGTGCGCCCCACCAGCACGAAGCCGGCGCCCAGCAGCCGCGCCACCACGGGGGCGTGCGCCGTCGCGGGCGGAGCGTTCGCCAACACGCGCGAGCCGGCCGCGGTGATCTGTCCGGCGATGTCGAACAAGTCCTTGACGCTGACCGGAATGCCCGCGAACGGCCCCGGCGCGTGCCCGGTCCGGCGTAGCGCGTCGGATGCGTCCGCCTGCGCCAGCGCCGCTTCCGCGCGCACGGCGATGAATGTGCGCGCGCCTTCGCCCGCCGGGTCGGCGATCGCGGCCAGGCACCCTTCGGTCAAGGCGCGGGAGGTCGTGCGCCCGGCATCCAGCGCCTCGGCGAGTTCCATGAGCGTGTGCATGACCGGAGCCTGCCGCCTGGTTGACCCTCGCACAAGCCCGCAGGATGAAGGCAAACCCAACCGGAGGCTGCCCCATGCCCGATCGCGCGATGCTCCCAATTCTGCTGACCGGCGCGTCTGGCGCGCTCGGCCGCGTGCTGGCCCGCAACCTGGCCGACGCCGGCTGGATGCTGCGGCTGACCGATATCGCCCCATTCCCCGATCCGGTGCCGGAGCGCGCCGCCTTCACCCAGGCCGACCTGGCCGAGGGCGCCACGATGGCCCGGCTGGCGGAGGGCTGCGGCACGATCCTGCATTTCGGCGGCGTCTCGGTGGAGCGTCCGTTCCACGAGGTGCTCGGCCCGAACATCACCGGATTGTTCAACATCTACGAGGCCGCGCGGCTTGCCGGCGCGCGCGTGGTGTTCGCGTCGTCCAACCACACGATCGGCTTCCATCCCCGCAGCGAGCGCCTGGACGTCGATTGCGCGTTCCGTCCGGACGGCTATTACGGGCTATCGAAAGCGTACGGGGAATTGATGGGCAGCCTGTACTGGGACAAGCACGGGGTCGAGAGCGTCCATGTCCGCATCGGCTCGTGCCTGCCTGCGCCGAAGGACGCCCGGATGCTGTCGACCTACCTTTCGTATGATGACCTCAGCCGCTTGATGATGCGGTGCGCCCTCGCCGGCGAGGTTGGCACGGCCGTCGTTTGGGGCGCTTCGGCCAACGCGCGCAGCTTTTGGGGCGCAGACGACCGCATCCGCCTCGGCTGGTCCCCGCAAGACAGCGCGGACGGCTTCGCGCCGGCGCTGGAGGGGGCCGTCACCGGCGACCCTGTGGTGGAGCAGCATCAAGGCGGGGCCTTTTGTGCAATCGACTATACCCGGCGTTGAGGTGATCCCAGGAAGTTCTCAGCCCCGGTGATGAACGTCGCCCATGCCGTAGACCGGCGTCGCAATGCCTTCCATGCGCGCCTTGAGCTGCAAGGCGAGATAAAGCGAGTAGTGCCGCGACTGATGCAGGTTGCCGCCATGGAACCACAGCCCGTCCTGCCGGGTCGGCTTCCACATGTTGCGAAGCTCGCCCTCCCAAGGCCCGGGGTCCTTGGTGGTGGCTGAGCCGAAACCCCAGCACTTGCCGACCTTGTCCGCCACCTCCTGCGAGATCAGCTTGGCCGCCCAGCCGTTCATGGAACCGTATCCGGTCGCGTAAACGATCAGGTCCGCGGCAAGCTCGGAGCCGTCGTTGAACACGACCGAATGCTGCTTGATCTCGGCGACGTCCACCCCGCTCTTCAGCTTGATGCTGCCATCGGCGACCAGCTCCGACGCGCCGACGTCGATATAGTAGCCGGAGCCGCGCCGCAGGTATTTCATGAACAGCCCCGACTGGTCGTCGCCGAAATCCAGCATGAAGCCAGCCTTCTCGAGCCGCTGGTAAAACTCCGCGTCGCGTTCCCTGATCTGCTGGTACACCGGGATTTGGAACTGGTGCATGATGCGGTAGGGCAGCGACGCGAAGGTGAGGTCGGCCTTCTCCGTAGTCATGCCGCTCGCCAGCGCTTCCTCGGAGTAAAGGCCGCCCAGTGCCAGCTCCATCAACGAGTCCGAGCGGGCGATATGGGTCGAGGAGCGTTGCACCATCGTCACGTCGGCGCCGTTCTCCCAAAGGTCGGCGCAGATGTCGTGCGCCGAGTTGTTCGATCCGATCACGACGGCCTTCATGCCGCGGAAGGACTCGCCGCCGGGATGCGCGCTGGAATGATGCTGCACGCCTTGGAAGGTGTCGGCGCCGGGGTAGGCGGGGACATTCGGCACGCCCGACACGCCGGTCGCCAGGATGAGGTGCTTCGGCCGCAGCGTCAGCTTCTCGCCTGCCCGCGATACCTCCACCAGCCATTCCTGCGCGTCGCCATCGTAGCGGGCACTCTCGCAGGTGGTGGAATTCCAGCAGTTCAACTCCATCACCTGCGCGTACATCTCGAGCCAGTCGCCGATCTTGTCCTTTGGCGCGAACACCGGCCAGTGCTCGGGGAATGGCAGGTAGGGCATGTGGTCGTACCACACCGGGTCGTGCAGGCAGAGCGACTTGTAGCGGTTGCGCCATTGGTCGCCGGGCCGCTCGTGCTTGTCGATGATGATGGTCGGCACGCCCAGGCGCTTCAGCCGTGCGCCCAGGCCGAGGCCGCCCTGGCCGCCGCCGACGATAAGGCAGTATGGTTGCTGCGTGACGCCGAGCGCCGCCTCGTCCGCTTGCTTGCGGTCGAGCCAGTTGCGCCGTCCCTGCTGGGCGCCATGCTCGGCGCCTCGCTCGCGGGTGGCGCCACGCTTCTCCTCATGACCCTTGAGTTCCACCATGGCGGTGAGCAGCGTCCAGCACAGGCCATCCTGCAGCCTGACATGGCCCGTGCAGCGCGCCTCGGCCGTCTCGAACGCGATCCAGCCGGACACCACGCCATCCGCCTCCGTCGCGGGTTCCGCGAGGCGCCACTGGTCGGGATGGGTCCTGGGGAGATTGACGTCGAGCATCGCGGTGATTTCGTCGCGCCCCTCCATGGTTTTGACGTTCCAGGTGAAGGCGACCAGGTCCCGCCAGTAGCTCGCAACGGCAAACAGCGATGCGGCGGCGGTGCCGTCTCCTGTCGATAGACATGTTCCGAAGCGCGTGAGCCAGTCCGTGACGACGTCGCTTGGATCAATGGCGCGCACCGGGTTCAACACTGTCGAAAACGACAAGGCATGCTACCTTTCAATACTTAGCGGTGGAGAGCAAAGAAACTTCCCTGATTGGGGTGATCGGGGTCAAGCTGCTTCTTCTGTCATCGACCCAACAGTCAGCTTACGGGCGGCTCGCTGGACGAAGTTTGGCAGCGCGATGAAACGATGGCGACGCCGGGGACCTGCAGGCGATCGCCGACGCACGGGGAAAGCCAGAATCTGGAGGCATCCTTACATCAGCGTCCGGCACTGTCCCGCGCCGTTGTCGCCAGCACGTCGGCGCGCTCGTTCATCACGTCTCCCGCGTGGCCACGAACCCATTTCCACTCGATCTCGTGTCGTTTGGCCGCATCCAACAATCGCCGCCAAAGGTCCATGTTCGCCACCGGGTCGCCGGCCGCGTTGCGCCAGTTGCGGCGGACCCACCCCGTGGACCAGCGGGTGATGCCGTTGCGGACGTATTCGCTGTCGGTGTGCACCACCACGCGGCAAGGGCGCGACAGTGCCTCCAGTGCTGCGGCGGCGGCGGTCAGCTCCATGCGGTTGTTGGTGGTGGCCGGGTCGGCGCCCGTGAGCTCCCGCTCGGAATCGCGGAAGCGCAGGATGGCTGCCCAACCGCCCGGGCCAGGGTTGGGCTTGCAACCGCCATCGGTCCAAATTTCGACCGACGGCTCAGAGTCCGTAGGCATGGGCGTCCGGGGCGGCCAGGTGGAAGCGGAGGCGGCGTAGATATTCCAACGGGTCCTTGCGCGTCACCATCGCACCCGGCGGGGTGTTCACCCAGTCGAACAACCGGGTCAGCAGGAACCGGATCGCGGCGCCTTGGCACAGCACCGGCAAAGCGTCCCGCTCCGCCCCGGTCAGCGTCCGCACGGCGTCGTAGGCGCGCAGCAGGGCGCGGGCCTTGGTGACGTTGAGGGCGTAGTCGGGCTCGAAACACCAGGCGTTCAGGCACACTGCGACGTCGTACGCCAGCAGGTCGGTCGCGGCGAAGTAGAAGTCGATCAGGCCCGAAAGGCGGCCGTCCAGGAAAAACACGTTGTCGGGGAACAGGTCGGCGTGGATGTGGCCGCAGGGGAGATCGCCGGGCCAGGCTGCGAGGATGCGGGCGAGGGCGGCCGACAGCTCGTTGGCCAAGCCGGGCAGCACCTCGTCGGCGCGCCCCACGCAGCGGTCCAGCAACGGCAGCCACCCGGCCGGGCCAAGGGCGTTCGGGCGGGTGGCGGCATAGTCCCGCCCTGCCAAGTGCAACGCGCCGAGGGCTTGGCCTACCTGGGCGCAATGGGCCGGCCGCACCCGGCGCGGCCATACGCCGGGCAGAAAGGTAGTGATGCAAGCCGGTCGCCCGGCAAGGCTCCGCAGCGCCCCGCCGTCGTGGCCGCGCACCGGCTGCGGGCAGGTGATATCCCGCACCGCCAAATGTTCCATCAGCTCGAGGAACCACGGCAGCTCCGCCGGGTCCACCCGCTTCTCGTAAAGCGTGAGGATGAAGTCGCCGCCGGTGGTGCGGAGCGAGAAGTTGCTGTTCTCCACCCCCTCGGCGATGCCGCGGAACGCCACGATCGAGCCGATGTCGTAGCTTTCGAGGAAGCTGCCGAGCGCCTCGTCGGTAACCTCGGTATAAACGGCCATGCTTAGGAAAGCGGCGCGGGCAACTTGAAGATCACGTCTTCCTCGGTCACGCGCCGTTCCTCGATGCCGAGCGAGTAGCGCTCGGCAAGGTGCTCCAGCATCTCCTGCACGAGCGCTTCCGGCGCCGATGCGCCCGCCGTCAGCCCAAGCGTGCGCACCCCGTCCATCGCCGACCAGTCCAGGTCGCGCGCGCGCGGCACCAGGATGGCGCGTCCGGCGCCGGCCCGCTCCGCGACCTCCCGCAGCCGCTGGGAATTGCTGGAGTTCGGGCTGCCGATGACGATCACCAGGTCGCAATCCGCCGCCACCGCCTTCACCGCAGCCTGCCGATTGGTGGTGGCGTAGCAAATGTCCTCGCGTTTGGGACCCTCGATGGAGGGAAAGCGCTCCCGCAGCACGGCGACGATCTCGGCGGTGTCGTCCACCGACAACGTGGTCTGGGTGATGAACGCGAGGTTGGCGGCATCAGCCGGCTGCACGGCGCGCGCCTCGCCAGCGTCCTGCACGAGCGTCACCGCGCCTGGCGGCAACTGGCCCATGGTGCCGACAACCTCGGGGTGCCCGGCGTGGCCGATCATCAGGATGTGGCGGGTGTCCGGGCCACCCTCGGCATAGTGCCGCTCGGCCTCGCGGTGGACCTTGCTGACGAGGGGGCAGGTCGCGTCGAGGTAGACGAGGTTGCGGCGCTGCGCTTCCAGCGGCACGGATTTCGGCACGCCATGGGCCGAGAACACGACGGGCGCATCGGCGGGCACTTCGTCCAGTTCCTCGACGAATACGGCGCCTTGAGCTTCCAGCGCCTCCACCACGGTGCGGTTGTGGACGATCTCGTGCCGCACGTAGACCGGGGCGCCAAACCGGCGGATCGACTCCTCGACCACGCGAATCGCCCGGTCGACGCCGGCGCAGAAGCCCCGCGGCCCGGAAAGGAGAACGCGCAAATCAGGTTTTTGGTCCATGTTGTCCGCTTCGGCCGCGGCGCGCACTATGCCGCCAAGCCTCCCTTGCCACAACTCGACCGGCATAGCATCCCCTTCGGAGTTCCTGATGTCCCCGCCCGCCTTCCTCATCCGTGCCGCCGCGGCTCTGCCGGTGGCGGCAGCGCTTGCGTCGTGCGCCTCGCTCGACCCGTCCGAACGGTTTCCCCCGGTTTGTCCAAAGACCGCGATCCTGGCGGACGCCGCCGACCTCACGCTGTTCCGCGGCGGCGGACGCGACATCACGGATATGGTTGTCAATGGGCGTATCACAGGGCTGTCCGGCAAATGTGCGCTGGATGACCGCGAGCATCTGCGCACGACGATCTCGGTCGGCATGGACCTGACGCGCGGCCCGGCGGCGCCGGGTCGCGTCGTCGACGTGCAGTATTTCGTCGCTGTGTCCGAGGGCGACACGATCCTGACCAAGCAGGATTACACGCTGCATGTCGCCTTCGCCCGCAACTCCGACCGCGAGCGCCTGACGGGCGATCAGGTGGAACTGGTGTTGCCGGTGACGAAGGAGAAATCAGGCGTTGCCTACAGCGTCCTGGTCGGATTTCAACTGACGCCCGACCAGCTCGCGTTCAATCGGCAACGCGCCACCCGCTAAGGCCGGCCGGCCGGCTGGCTGGTCAGGGTTTCCCCCGCGTGGATTGGCGTTGCGTTCCGATACCCGCCTCGTCCATAACGGGACGTCCGAACAACCCAATCGGGAGAGCGCAAGGTGTTGAGCCTTGTCGCCGAAGGCGCAACCGGCCCCCGGAAACGCTCAGGCACCCAGGACCGGTCGGGAGCAGGGCCTCTGGAAAGCCGGCCCTATGCTGGGGCTGCACCGACGGAGTAACGGCATCCCGCTTAAGCGGGGCCGGAATCTCTCAGGTTCCGTGACAGAGGGGGGTCGCACCTGCCAGCATGACGCTGGCGGGCGACCTTGGTTCGGAGCCTGCCCTTTGCCCGAGTTCCCGCCTGAATCGACAGCGTTGCTGACCACGCCGCTGGACGCGCTGCACCGCCGGCTCGGCGCGCAAATGGTGCCGTTCGCCGGCTACGAGCTGCCGGTGCAATATCCCGCCGGGGTCATGGCGGAGCACCTGCACTGCCGCAGCCAGGCCGCGCTGTTCGACGTTTCGCACATGGGACAGATCAGCCTTCGCGGCGACGCCCCGGCGGCCACCTTGGAAAAACTCGTGCCTGGCGACATGCTCGGCATCCCCCTGCACCGGCAGCGCTACACGCTTTTGCTGGATGAGGCCGGGGGCATCCTGGACGATCTGATCGTCGCCAACTACGGCGACCGGCTGCTCGTCGTCGCCAATGCCAGCCGCAAGCTGGCCGACGTCGAGGCCTTGGGCGTGCGGTTCGCCGCTCTCGACATGGAGCCGCATGCCGACCGCGCGCTGCTCGCGTTGCAGGGCCCGGCGGCGGCGGCGGTCATGGGCCGCCTGTCCGCCGAGGCGGCCGCGCTGCCGTTCATGGGGGTGGCGGCGCTGACGATCGACGGCGTGCCAGCCTGGATCTCCCGCAGCGGCTACACCGGCGAGGATGGCTTCGAGATTTCGCTTCCCGGTGACCTCGCCGAAGCCTTCGCCGAGCGGCTGCTGGCGGAACCGGAGGTCGCCCCGGCTGGACTGGGCGCGCGCGACAGCCTGCGCCTGGAGGCCGGCCTATGCCTGTACGGCAACGACATCGACGAGCTGACCAGCCCGGTGGAGGCGAACTTGTCCTGGACCGTCGCCAAGCGTCGCCGGCAGGACTGGGACTTTCCCGGCGGGGTCGCCATCCGCGACCAGCTGGAGCACGGCCCGACCCGCCTGCGCGTCGGCCTTCGCCCTGACGGCCGCGCCCCCGCCCGTGCTGGAGCAACCATCGCTGCCCCGGATGGCACGGGCGCCGGCACCGTCACCTCCGGCGGGTTCGGCCCTACGGTCGGGGCGCCCATCGCGATGGGTTACGTGCGCCGCGACCTTGCCGCCGAGGGCACGGCGCTGAACCTGATGGTGCGCGGCAACGCGCTGCCCGCCCGCGTCGTGCCGCTCCCGTTCGTTCCCCACCGCTACGTCCGCTGAAGGATCAGCCATGACCGAAACGCGTTTCACCAAGGACCATGAGTGGGTCCGGCTTGACGGGGGTATCGCCACGGTCGGGATCACCGACCACGCGCAGCAGGCGCTGGGCGACCTGGTGTTCGTCGAGTTGCCGGAGCCGGGCCGCGAGGTCGCGCAAGCCGAGGCGATCGCCGTGGTCGAGAGCGTCAAGGCGGCGTCGGACGTGTATGCCCCGTTGCCGGGCCGCGTGACGGAAGTGAACCCGGCGCTCGCCGAGGACCCCGCGCTGGTGAACCGCGATCCGGCGGGCGAAGGCTGGTTTTTCCGCCTGGAACTTGCCGACGCTGCGGGTTTTGGCGCCTTGCTGGACCAGGCGGCTTACGACGCGTTGGTAGGGGCGGCATGATGGACCATCTGGCCGAACTCGCCTCGCTCGACGACTCGTTCGCCGCCCGCCATATCGCGCCCCGCGAGGCCGACATCGCCGCGATGCTGCACGCGGTCGGGGCGGCGTCCCTGGACGAGTTGGCGGCGCAGACCGTGCCCGGCGCGATCCGCATCGGCGGGGTGGCGGGACTGCCCGACGCCGTCGGCGAGGCAGCGGTCATCGCCGAGCTCCGGGGTTTGGCCGCCCGCAACCGCCCGATGCGCTCGCTGATCGGCCAGGGCTATCACGGCACGCACACGCCGCCGGTCATCCTCCGCAACGTGCTGGAGAATCCGGGCTGGTACACGGCGTACACGCCCTACCAGGCGGAACTCGCCCAGGGCCGGCTGGAGGCGCTGCTGAACTTCCAGACGATGATCTGCGATCTGACGTCGATGCCGATCGCCAACGCCTCCCTGCTGGACGAGGCGACCGCGGCGGCCGAGGCGGTCGCGATGGCGCATGGCGCGTCGAAGTCGAAATCCACCGCGATCGCCGTGTGCGCCGACGTGCATCCGCAAACCCGCGCCGTGCTCGGCACCCGCGCCCGGGCGCTGGGCTGGACGATCGTCGACGTCGCGCCCGGCGACGTCGCCGCCATCGGCGCGGCCCAGCCGTTCGCGCTGGTGCTGCAGTATCCCGGCACCACCGGCGCCGTGCGCGACTTGCATGCCGAGATCGCGGCCGCGCACGAGGCCGGCGCGCTGGCGGTGGTCGCGGCCGACCTGCTGAGCTTGGCCATCCTGACGCCGCCCGGCGAGATGGGCGCGGACGTGGTGGTCGGCTCGTCGCAGCGTTTCGGCGTGCCAATGGGTTTCGGCGGCCCGCACGCCGCGTTCTTCGCCACCCGCGACGCGTTCAAGCGCGCCATGCCGGGGCGGCTGGTCGGGGTCAGCCAGGACGCGTCCGGCGCGCCCGCATTGCGCCTGGCGCTGCAAACGCGCGAGCAGCACATCCGGCGCGAGAAGGCGACCAGCAACATCTGCACGGCACAGGTGCTGCTCGCAGTGATGGCAGGGATGTTCGCCGTTTGGCACGGACCGGAGGGGGTGCGCCGCATCGCCCGGCGGGTGAACCTGCAGGCGCGGCTGCTGGCGGGCGCTGCCGTGCGCGCCGGGCTGACGCTGCGCCACGAGTGCTGGTTCGACACGATCGCGTTCGACACGCCGGACCCCGCCGGGCTGCTCGCGCGCGCCGAGGCGGCGGGCTTCAACTTCCGTCCGCTGGAGAACGGGATCGCGATTGCGCTGGATGAAACGGTCACTGCGGAGGAGCTGGCGCAACTGGCGGCCCTGCTCGGCGCCGACCTCGCGGACGCGCCGCCGTCCATTCCGGCGGTGTCGTTGCGGACGTCGCCGATCCTGCCGCACGCGGTGTTCAGCGCGCACCATTCCGAGCACGAGATGCTGCGCTACCTGAAGCGGCTGGAAGACCGCGACGTGGCGTTGAACCGCAGCATGATCCCGCTCGGCTCGTGCACGATGAAGCTGAACGCGACGGCGGAGATGATGGCGGTCACCTTGCCGGGCTTCGCGGACGTGCACCCGTTCGCCCCGGCGTCGCAGACCGCGGGCTACGGCGAGATGATCGCTCGGCTGTCCGCGTGGCTGTGCGCCGTGACCGGGTTCGCCGCGGTGTCGCTGCAGCCGAACGCCGGGTCGCAGGGGGAATACGCCGGGCTGTTGGCGATCCGCGCCTACCACGCCGCGCGCGGGGAAGGGGGGCGCGACATATGCCTGATCCCGTCGAGCGCGCACGGCACCAACCCGGCCAGCGCCGTGATGGCGGGGCTGCGCGTGGTGGTGGTCGGCTGCGACCGCGACGGCAACGTGGATTCGGACGATCTCGCCGCAAAGGCCGCCGTGCATGCCGGCCGGCTCGCCGCGCTGATGGTGACTTATCCCAGCACTCACGGCGTGTTCGAGGAGGGCATCCGCGCCATCTGCGAGACGGTGCACGCCCATGGCGGCCAGGTTTACATGGACGGCGCCAACATGAACGCCCAGCTTGGCCTCACCAGCCCGGCGGCGATCGGAGCCGATGTGTGCCACCTCAACCTGCACAAGACGTTCTGCATCCCGCACGGCGGCGGCGGACCCGGCGTCGGCCCGATCGGCGTCGCGTCCCACCTCGCGCCGCATCTGCCGAACCATCCGGCGCGCGGCGATGCGGGACCTTCGACCGGGTACGGCCCGGTTGCGGCGGCCCCGTTCGGCAGCGCGTCGATCCTGCCGATCAGCTACGCCTATATCCGCATGATGGGCGCCCACGGGCTCGCACGCGCCAGCGCGGTGGCGATCCTGAATGCGAACTACATGGCGTCCCGGCTGCGCGACGCCTATCCGGTGCTGTACGTCGGGCGGAATGGCCGGGTCGCCCACGAGTGCATCGTCGACTGCCGCGGCTTCCAGGCCGAGGCCGACGTGATGGTGGAGGACATCGCCAAGCGCCTGCAGGATTATGGCTTCCACGCCCCCACCATGTCATGGCCCGTCGCCGGCACCCTGATGATCGAGCCGACCGAGAGCGAGCCGAAAGCCGAGATGGACCGGTTCTGCGAGGCGATGCTGGCCATCCGCGCCGAGATCGCCGCCATCGGCGACGGCCGGTTGGACCGGACCGACAACTCGTTGAAGAATGCCCCGCACACCGCGGCTGAGACGACGTCCGACAAATGGAGCCACGCCTACTCCCGCGCCCAGGCCGCCTTCCCGCTGCCGTGGGTGCGGACGGCCAAGTATTGGCCACCGGTCAAGCGCGTGGACAACGTGTACGGCGACCGCAACCTCGTATGCACCTGCGCCCCGCTCGCAACCTACGCGATGGCCGCGGAGTAGCCGCCTTATCGCACGATGCTGTGGCATGCAGCCGGAAGCGGCGGCGGGGGCGTCGACTGTGCGGGGGCAGGTGGTTCGTCCAATCGGGTGAACCACCAGCCGAGCGCGTCGCAGCCGTCGCCGGGCGGCGGGGGCGGGGCGCCGTCGCGGCAGTCGGACTGGTCGGCCGGGCAGCGGAAATGGATGTGCATATGGGCGGCGTGCCCGTACCACGGCCGCACCAGCCGCAGCCACGCGCGGTCGCCGGTCGCGACGCGGCACAACTGCTGCTTGATGGCGGCGTTCACCAGCACCCGATCCACGCCGGGCAATTGGGTCGCGAGCCGGACGAGCGTCGTGACACCCGGCATCCAGCGCGCCGGGTCGATGTCACGCTGGTCGGGGCGCACCAAGCTGAGCGGTTCCAACTGGTCTCGCCCGGACGCGTCCAAGCGAGGCTTCGCCGTGACATCCAGGTAGATGTCGGCGTCCAACCCGAGCTGATGGCTGGCGTGGCCGCCAGGGATCGGGCCGCCGCCGGGTCGCGACAGGTCGCCCACAAACAACGCCGGCAGCCCGGCGTCATGCGCTTGCACGGCCAGGGTCTCGACCGCGCCGACCACGGCCGGATGTCCCCAGAAGCTGCTGCGGCTGGCGCGGATGGTGCTGTAGCCGGGACCCTCGGCCGGTAATTCGATCGCGCCGGCGATGCAGCCCGAGGCCTGGCCGCCGATGACGTGGACCGGGTCGGCCGACGCCGCGGCCGAAACGGCGAACGATGCGGCGAACACCGCCAGGCGCCATGAAATGGTCATGCCCCTACGTTGACGCGTCCTGCCCGGTTCTGCCAGATGCCGCGCATGACCCAACGTTTTCTCGTCACCGGCGGCGCAGGCTTCGTCGGCAGCCACCTGGTCGCCCTTCTGGCCGATCGCGGCGCCGAGGTCGTCGTGATCGACAGCCTCGTGCAGGGCCATCGCGCCGCCGTTCCGCCGGGAGTTCGACTGATCGAGACCGACGTCAGGGACGAAGCGGCGCTCGACGCCGTGCTGGCCGAGGGGGACTGGCACGCGCTGTTCCACTTCGCCGCCCTGTCGCTGGTCGGCGAGAGCATGCGCGAGCCGATGCGCTACCTGCGGGAGAACGCGAATGGCGGCTACGCGCTGATCGACGCGTGTATTCGCCACGGGGTGAAGCGGTTCATCCTGTCCTCGACCGCAAACCTGTTCGGCACGCCTGAGACGGTCCCGATCGACGAGACGGCGCGGATCGACCCATCCTCTCCGTATGGCGAGAGCAAGCTGACGATCGAGCGGGCATTGCGCTGGGCCGGCGAGCTGCACGGGTTGCACAGCGCCTGCCTGCGGTACTTCAACGCAGCAGGCGCCGACCCGGCAGGGCGCATCGGCGAGGACCACGATCCCGAAACCCATTTGATACCGCTGGTGATCGACGCGGCGCTGGGACGGCGCGACGAGGTCGTGATCTTCGGCGCCGATTACCCGACGCCGGACGGCACGTGCATCCGCGACTACGTCCACGTGACCGACCTGGCCGATGCGCATATGCAAGCGCTCGGGCAACTCGACGTCCGCAGCGTCACCTATAATCTCGGCAACGGCGCCGGGCATTCCGTGCGCGACGTGGTCGCCGCGGTGGAGGAGGTGACGGGCCGCCGCGTCCCGGTCCGCCTCGGCGACCGCCGCGCCGGCGACCCGGCGGTGCTGGTCGCGGCATCCGGCCGGATCAGGTCCGAGGCCGGCTGGTCGCCCCGCTATGCCGGGCTACGGGAGATCGTGCAGACCGCGTACGCTTGGCGGCTGGCGCATCCGAAGGGTTACGACGACCGGTCCTGACCTACGTCTGGTCGCCGCCGGTCGCAGGGATGGCGAGGTAGGCGATGCGCTTGGCTTCCTTCCGGCCGCGGGCCACGGAGTCCAGGATCAGCCCACAGGTGAAGCTGAGGAAGGCGAGGCCGACCAGGGTGGCGGCCAGCACCGCCGTCGGCAGGCGCGGCACCAGCCGGGTGGCGAAGTATTCGATCACGACCGGGGCGCCCAGCACTCCCGCCAGCCCCAGCAGCACGAATCCCGCCAGGCCGAAGAACTCCAGTGGCCGGACCTCCTTCACCAGCACGACGATCGTGCGCAGGATGCGAAGGCCGTCCGTGTAGGTCCGCAGCTTGGACGCCGATCCCGCCGGGCGGTCGCGGTAGGCTGACGGCAACTCGCCGACGGGCATGTGCAATTCCAAGGCATGGACGGTGAACTCCGTTTCCGTCTCGAATCCGCCGGCCAGCGCGGGGAAGGACTTCACGAACCGGCGCGAGAACACCCGGTAACCGCTCAGCATGTCCGATACGCGATCGCCGAAGATCAATCGCACGATGCCGGACAGCACACGATTGCCGAGTTGGTGCCCGGAGCGGTAAGCGCCTTCGCTGGTGGGAATGCGGGTGGCGTTGACCATGTCGAGGCGTTCGTCGTGCAGGCGGCGCACCATCTCAGGCGCGTCGGACGCGTCGTAGGTGTCGTCGCCGTCGACCAGCACGTAGGCGTCCGCCTCGACGTCGGCGAACATGCGGCGCACGACCCGGCCCTTGCCTTGCAGGGCTTCGAACCGCACCACGGCGCCGGCCTCGCGCGCGGCGATCGCAGTGCCGTCGCGGGAGTTGTTGTCGTACACGTACACCCGGGCGTTCGGCAGGGCCGCGCGGAAGTCGGCCACGACCTTGCGGATCGCGACCTCCTCGTTGCAGCAGGGGATTAGGACGGCGACCCTCATTTGAATACGACGCCACGCGACAGGTTGAAATTGGCGAACATGCCCGCGACGGCGCCCGCTGCGACGGCGTAGATCGGTTGGTCGGCGCACAGGGGTGAGACCGTCACCAGGGTGAAATAGGTCCCCCGATTCAGCACGAAGCCGAGCAGGTTGGCGACCACGAAGCGAGCCCATTGCCGCAGGGCGGACCCCTGGCCGAGGCCGCGGAACGTCCACATCCGGTTCAGTGCCCAGGTCACGGTCACCGCGACGAGATAGCTCAGCAGCCCGGCAGCGTACAGCCCCGCCCAGCCGCGCGTCGCATAGACCACGACCGCATCCACCATCAGCCCCGCAACGCCCACCGTCGCGAACTGCACGAACTGCGCCCCGAGGATCAGGTGCGCGGGCGAAATCCACCGCCGCGCAGAGTTGGGCAGGATGGCGTGGAGGCTGACGAACAAACCATGCATGGCGGGCTTGTAGCTGAAGCGATCCGGCGCTGCCATCGTCGGTCATATCCTGGCCCAGGCTGCGAGTTCGCGAGGGATGGCGGGGCGCGTGGTCGGTCCACGAGCTTTGCCGCAGCCTCGGCCGTTCCAGGGCAGGCGGCTACGCCTGGCGGCCCCGGCCCGAAAGCAGGCGCGCGGCCTTGTGGCCCGGCGGCGGCAGCTGCCATCCTTTCCCGGTTGCCCCCAACCTGCTGGACCGGCAGCTTGCCGCCACCACCAAGCCGAACCAGGTCTGGCCGGCGTTAGCGCGCGCCTGTCATATCAGCTGCGACATCACGTAGCCACCGCCGGACAACGACGATATTGTTCGAGGTGCCCTCAACGGAGATTGCGATGCTCAAGGCTGTCATCTTCGACGTAGACGGAACGCTGGTCGATTCCGTCGATATTCACGCCCAGGCCTGGGTCGACGCCTTCAAGGAGTTTGGCTACGAGATCGAGTTTGATGCCGTTCGCGGCCAAATTGGCAAGGGTGGCGACCAGCTCATGCCGGTTTTCCTGAGCAAGGAAGAGCTGGAAGACAAAGGGGAGAAGCTCAACGAGCGCCGTGGCGAGATCTTGAAGGAACGCTACCTTGCCAAGATCAAACCCTTCGCCGACGTACGTGCTTTGTTTGAGCGCATAAAGGCGGATGGCACCCGCATCGTCCTTGCCTCCTCAGCCAAGGCCGACGAACTGGAAACCTACAAGAAGATCGCCGACATCGAGGGGCTTATCGACGCTGAAACCTCGTCGGACGAGGCGGAGGAATCCAAGCCAGAGCCTGATATCTTCGAGGCCGCCATGTCCAAGCTTGGCGATGTCGAGCCTGATGAGGTCATTGTCGTCGGCGACACCCCTTACGACGCCGAAGCTGCCGCAAAGGCCGGCCTGCGTACGATCGGCGTCCTTTGCGGGGGCTTCTCCGAGGACAGCCTTCGGGAAGCTCGGTGCATCGCAATCTATCAAGGTCCAACCGACCTTTTGGCTCAGTATGATCGCTCGCCTCTCGCTCCCACTTCGATCCGTAGCTGACTGCTAGCGCTGGACAGGAGACACGCATGTCCGATCAGCCTCCCGAAATCCCTGGCGGTGCGCAGCTGCGCACCATCGCCATGCCCCGCGATACCAACGCCGGTGGAAGTATCTTCGGTGGGTGGACTTTGTCGCAGATGGATCTTGCCGGGGGCACCCTCGCTGCCGAACAGGCTGAAGGAAAGGTCGCAACTGTCAGCATCGAAGCCATGAAGTTCCTCCGCCCCGTGTCAGTAGGCGACGAGGTGAGCTGCTACTGTAAGCTGGGAGAGGTTGGAGACAGTTCG